>JADMIO012791277.1_pt1 | contig 79054 bp, 63 predicted proteins | sample 8958161 | NCBI WGS metagenome assembly JADMIO01 (sample SAMN16585339, study PRJNA669376) | soil metagenome | isolation source: Crop rotation soil | place: USA: Cullars Rotation, Alabama | collected 2011 | reverse complement strand
GGCCGCGACTTCAAGTCACGTGAATTCCAAGCTTCGGATCCCACTGTGCTGGAAAGGGGAAAAAGGCAGGTCGGGCCGGAAGGGCGGGGCCGTCGATCCAGCCGATCCAGGCCTGAAGAGCCGCTGTTCGTGAATTATCGAGGCGGAAGGCTGACCGTCAGGAGCATCGATCGTCTCGTGCGGCGCTACGCCGCCATCTCGAGTGCCCCGGCCGGCATAAGCCCCCACGCGCTGCGGCATTCCTTCGCGACGCACCTGTTGCAGCGCGGCGCGGATCTCCGCGCGATTCAGGAGCTGCTCGGCCATGCGCGTCTGACCACCACCGAGCGCTACACGCACGTCAACGCCACGCAGCTGCTCGCGGTCTACAAGAAGACGCACCCGCGGGCGCTGAAGAATTGACAATTAGAAATTAGGAATTAGAAATTCGTACTCACGAATTTCTAATCCCTAATGGTGCATTGTCAATTCTCTAGACTGCTGCTTCGATCGGTGCGGCGAGCGGAGCGGCCCGGCGGCCACGTGGAAATTCGATCCCGAGCGTCTTGATCTTGTAGTTCATCACGCGCGGGCTGATCGACAGCAGCTCCGCGGCGTCTTTCTGAACCCAGTTCGACATCTTCAGCGCTTCGACCAGCGCGTGCCGTTCGATGTCGTCGAGAGGAATGCCGGTCGGCGGGATCTTGACGACCGGCGCCTGATCGCGGACGCCGCCGCCCATCGAGACTTCGCCGAGGCGAAGGTCATTGCCCCCGATCGCCCGTCCTTCGGTGAGCAGCATCGCACGCTCGATCGTGTTCTCGAGTTCGCGGATGTTCCCCGGCCAGTTGTAGCGGATGAGCAGCTTCTGCGCGTCCGGGTCGAGTCCCTCGATCTTCTTCTTCAACTCGCCGGCAAAGCGGCGGATGAACGTGTTGGCCAGCGGGACGATGTCGTCCTTGCGCTCGCGCAGCGGCGGCATCTCGATCGAGACGACGTTCAGGCGGTAGTAGAGGTCCTCCCGGAAGTGGCCGGACTGCACCATCCCGGCGAGATCGCGGTTGGTGGCCGCCACGAGCCGTACGTCGACCCGCAGGGTTCTGGTGCCACCCAGCCGTTCGAACTCGTGCTCCTGGAGGACGCGCAGGATCTTCGCCTGCGTGCTGGGGCTCATGTCGCCGATTTCGTCGAGGAACAGCGTGCCGCCGTCGGCCTGCTCGAACCGTCCGATCCGCTGCTTGTCGGCGCTCGTAAACGCCCCTTTTTCGTGACCGAACAGCTCCGACTCGAGCAGGTTTTCCTGCAGGGCTGCGCAATTCACTTTGACGAAATTCCGCGACGTCCGCAGCGAGTTGTGATGGAGCGCGCCGGCGATCAGCTCCTTGCCGGTCCCCGTTTCGCCGCGAATCAGCACCGTCGTATTGCTCTTGGCGACCTTCTTGACGATATCGAGTACGTGCCGGAGGCCAGGGCTCGACCCGACGATGCGATCGAAGTCGTAGATGTCCTGCTGCGTTCCACGGAGATATTCCAGGTCGTTCTTGACGCGCCGCACTTCCAGCGCCTTTTCGATCTTGACCTCCATCTCCTCGATTTCGAACGGTTTCTGAACGTAGTCGAATGCGCCGATCTTCATCGCCTCGACGGCCGTGTTCACCGAGCCGAACGCGGTCATAAGAATAACGGCCGTCGTCGGATGCAGCGCCCGCGTCGTACGCAGGACGTCCATGCCGTCACTGCCGCCCATCTTGAGGTCGCTCAGGACGACGTCGAAGTAACTGTCGTGCAGCCGCTCGATCGCGGCGTTGCCGTTGCTGGCTTCTTCGACCTCGTGCTTGGCTTCCGTGAGTCCGCGGACGAGCCCGCGCCGCAGGGCGTCGTGATCGTCGGCGATGAGAATGCGTCCCATACTGACCTTTCGCTCAGGTTATTTGAACCACGCCGTAGTGCCCGAAACCGGCAGGGTGACCCGAAAGCGTGTGCCGGCGCTGCTGCTGGTGACATCGATCCGTCCGTCGTGCGCGTCCACGATCTTGCTGACGATGGCGAGGCCGAGCCCCGACCCCTGTGGCTTGGTGGTGAAAAACGGATCGAAGATTCTGTCGATCAACTCCGCCCGAATGCCCGGTCCGTCATCGTCCACGTCGACCAGCACGAGGGGAATCGGCGGCTGCGCGCTGGGGAACGCCGGATCCTCGTCCGGCGTCGTGACCATCGCGCGGATCGTCAAATGGCCCGCCGTGTTGAGGGCTTCGAACGCATTGGCGACGAGATTGGTGAAGACCTGACAGAGCTGATGGTAGTCGCCGGCAATCATCGGCAGGTCCGCCGGCACGTCGACGGCGACCGTCACGGCTCCGCGCGGCGCCTTCGACTCGGCCAATGTGATCGCCTGGTGCAGCACTTGTGCGATGTCGGTCTGTTCCACTTGAAGGCGCACCGGTCGGACGAACTCGAGCATCTGAACGACGATGGCGTTCGCCAGCTTGGCTTCGCTGATGATGTCCGCCAGGAGCGACTGGGCGTCCACCGAGTCGGCCACCTGACGGCGGAGCAAGCCCGCCATCACCTCGATGCCGGCGAGCGGGTTCTTGAGCTCGTGTGCGATGCCGGCGGCCATTTCGCCGAGCGAGGCGAGCCGGTCGCGCAGCCGTTCCCGCTCCTCGAGCTGCTCAACCTGCGTGAGGTCTTTGAAAAACATGACGGCGCCCAGCGCCTGTCCGCTCGCGTCCTTGACCTGAGACAGCGTGTAACCGATGACGCGGTTGAGGTCCTTCAGCCGCAGTTCCGCCCGGTTCGGGAGGTGGCTCATCTCGAAGGCGGCGCTCAGGACGCGGATGACAGCGGGACGCTGCTGCAGCACTTCCGGGAATGGCCGCCCGATATCACCCGGCCGCCGCGTCAACGCGAAGATCCGGTACGCCTCGTCGTTCATCAACGCGAGGGTGCCGTCCCGATGAAATGCGATGACCCCGTTGCGCAGGCTCCCGACAATGTGGCGGAAGAAGGGGTCTTCCGACGTCCGGGGCCCGTCGCGGCGCGACGCAGGCCGCGGCGTGCCGGGTCGCCGGGCAGAACTGGGACGGGGAGTGGTGTCGGACATTTGGGAGTACACAGCCGTTCAGCTCGTCAGGGGAGGGCAAAGGACGTGCCCGGGCCGACAAGCGAAAACCGACGTAAAAACCGCGTGGTTCAACAGGTTACGAGTCGAGGGCGAGAGGCGATTATAACAGAATTGTAATTAGGTGACGGTTCTGTCACGCCTCTGCGAGGTCGGCGGCCGACTGCAGTTTTTCCCACTGGTGCATGAGGTCGCCGATCTGCCACATCAGCGACTGGTGGCGGTCGATCACCGGTTGGGCAGCGGTCCGGTCGTCGTAGAACCCGGGCGCGGCCATGGTCTGCTCGATGTCTCGAAGAGCCGCTTCGCAGTCGGCGATCTGGTGTTCGAGCGCCTGGATTTCCGCCTGGCGGGCTTCGGCCGCGCGCCGGCGCTTGCGCGCAGCGGCGTCGGCGCGCTTCTTTTCCTCGTGCGACCCGACGGTCGCGATGTTGTCGCTGCGCGGAGCCTGAGCTGCCGAGGGCTTTGTTCCCTGGGGCCCCCCGCCTTTCTTCGCCCCTTCGCCGTGTAATCGGTCCTTCCGCGACGGCGCGCCGATCTGCAGGTCCTTCGGCGATCGCGCAACCCTGGCGTCCTGCAGTTCCTGTGGGTGCTCCTTGTGCCACAGGAACTCCTTGTACGTCCCCGGATAGACGAGGGCGTCGCCGCGCGCGATCTCGACGATCTTCGTCGCTAAACGCTCGACGAAGTAGCGATCGTGGGACACGAAGATGAGCGTGCCGCCGTAGTCGACGAGCGCATCGAGGAGCACCTCCTTGGAATCGAGATCGAGATGGTTCGTCGGTTCGTCGAGCAGCAGCAGGTTCGAGGGCCGGAGCAGCATCCGGGCGACCGCCAGTCGCGTGCGTTCGCCGCCCGAGAGGACGCGCACGTGCTTGTAGACGTCATCTCCAGAAAACAGGAAGCCACCGAGGATATTGCGGATTGCCGGCACCATCTGCATGGGCGAGCCCGAGGCCAGCGTTTCGTAGACGGTCGGCGCGGGATCCATGCGCGTCGCCTCGTCCTGCGCGAAGTACTGCATCACGACGTTGTGGCCTTCGACCCGCTCGCCGGCATCGGGCGCCTCTTCGCCCGAGAGCATGCGCATCAGCGTCGACTTGCCGGTGCCGTTCGGACCGACGAGCGCGATGCGATCGCCGCGCTCGATGTGCAGGTTGACGCCGGACAGGACGAGGCGATCGCCGTACGCCTTGCGTGCGCCCTTCAGCTCGAGCACCGTGCGGCCGCTCTTGCCGCAGGCGGGGAAATCGAAGTGGATCTTCTTGCGCTCGAGCGGGACTTCGATCGGGACGACCTTCTCGAGCATCTTGATTCGGCTCTGCACCTGCGACGCTTTCGTGGCTTGGTACCGGAACCGGTCGATGAACATCTTGACGCGGGCCACCTCTTCGTCCTGTTCCCGCTTGGCTTTCCGCAGCGCCTCGATGCGCGCATGATGTTCGACGAGGTAGTCGCTGTAGTTGCCGACGTAGTCGGTCAGCGTGCGGAGCGTCAGGTCGGCGATCCGCGTGACGACGGCGTCAAGGAAGAAGCGGTCGTGGCTGACGAGGATGACCGCGTGCGGGTAGGCGTTGAGATAGGTTTCAAGCCAGTTGCGGGCTTCGAGGTCGAGATGATTCGTCGGCTCGTCGAGCAGCAGCAGGTTGGGTTGGCCGAGCAGCAGCTTGGCGAGGGCGATGCGCATCTGCCAGCCGCCGGAGAATGTCTCGCTCCGCCGTTCGAAATCCTCGGTCCCGAATCCGAGCCCCTGCAGCACGGTGGCCGTCTTCAGCTCGATCGCGTAGCCGTCCTGCACACGGAAGCGCTCCTGCAGATCGCTGTAACGCGACAGCATCTCTTCGTGTTCCACTTCGGGCACCGAGGGATCGCCAAGGCGCTCCTCGATGCCGTGCATCTCCGCTTTGATCGCGAGCAGCATGTCGAACGCGCTCGACGCTTCCTCGAACACCGTGCGTCCCGTGTGCGTCAGGCCGTCCTGCGGCAGGTAGCCGACCGTCAGCGCGGGGGGTTTGAGGATCGCGCCCGAGTCGGGCTCGTCGATGCCCGCCATCATCCGGAGGAGCGTGGTCTTGCCGGCGCCGTTCGGACCACAGAGACCGACGCGTTCGCGGTCGGTTATCTGCCACGTGACGTGGTCGAAGAGCACACGATCGCCAAAGGACTTGGTCAGTGCGGAAAGCTGGATCACTTCTGAAGAGCGGCTGCGTCTATTCGCCCAGCGCCTTTGCGGCGGCCGACAGCACCTGCGGCACGCGGAACGGTTTCGTCAGGTAGCCTGCGACGCCGAGATTGACTGCTTCGATCGCGCTCGACTCGGTCGAGAAACCGGTGATGATGATCACCGGCAGATCCGCCTTGTAGCGCTTCGCTTCGCGGATCACGGTCAGCCCGTCCATGCCGGGCATCTTGAGATCGGCGATCAGCAGATCGTACGGATACATGCGCATGCGCTCGAGCGCCGACCGGCCATCGGGCGCCACGTCGACGTCGTATTCGGCCAGCGCGAGCGTTTTCGCCAGCAGGTCGCGGATGCTCGCCTCGTCGTCCACGACCAGGACGCGCGGACGGGCTGTCCCGCCGGACGCGCGGGCCGCGGCCGGCGTCGGGGACGCGGCCGATCGTGCGCCGCCGCGCAGTCGCTGGCTGTCGAGCCACGCGTCGATGTCGCGCTTGCGGAACCGCCATTGGCGTCCGACTCGAACCGCGGGAATCTTGCCCGCCTTGATGAGCCGGTAGACCGTACGCAGGTTCACCTGGAGGTACTCGAGCACTTCCTCCGTCGTCAGAAACGTTTCGTCAATCATCGATCAGGGTCCAACTCTATACGCCTCGAGCCGCCGACGCCATCGGCAGTTCAACTGTGAGCACCGCACCACCCTCCGGGTGGTTGGCGGCAATGATCTGACCGCCATGGTCCTGGACAATGCCGTAGGCGATCGCGAGCCCCAGTCCCGTGCCCTGGCCGACCTCTTTGGTCGTGTAAAACGGTTCGAAAATGTGCGACAGCACATCCGGCGCGAACCCGCCGCCGGTGTCCCGGACCGTTGCCACGATCATTTTCCGGGGTCGATCGAACGAGGTCGTCACCTCGATGCGCCCGGGGTTACCGACGGCCGCGATGGCATGCTCGGCGTTCATCACCATATTGAGGAACACCTGGTGAAGCAGCAGCGGATCGCTCTGAACCCGCGGCAGCTTCTCGTCATAGTGTCGCACGACTTCGATGCCGGCCGAGCGGCACGCGGACGCTCTGAGGGCGACGACTTTCTGCAGCACCGCGTTGAGGCTGACGGAACGCCGGGCGACGCGCCGCGAACCGGCGAACACCAGCAGGTTGCGCACAATCTTCGCGGCACGGTCGGCTTCGCGGTAAATCGTCTGCACTTCGCGCCGCAACTGCTTCGGAAAGGCGCCCGTCACGCGAAGCAGCTCGAGGTGGCCGAGCACGCCCTGCAGCGGGTTGTTCAGCTCATGCGCGATGCCGGCGACAAACTGGCCCAGCGCGGCGAGCTTTTCCGATTGCGTCAGCCGCAGCCGCAATTCTTCGCGTTCGGCCTCGAGCTTGGTTTGCGGCGTCAGATCCCGGGCGACGATGACGCTGCCGACGCGCTCGCGTTCCGGGTTGACCAGGTCGGTCACCGTCACCATGAACGGCCCGTTCAGCCTCGAGTCGTGAATTTCGCGTGTGGCGGCCGGCCGCTCCACGACCCGGGTCGTGTCGCTCGCAAGCTCGGCGAGCCACGTTCCAAGCTCCGGGCTGATGAAGTCCGTCAGAGGCTGTTCGAGCAGCTGGTCGCGAGGGCGCCCGACGCGCGCGGCGAAGGCGTTGTTCACATGGACGATCCGGCCGGCCCGGTCGAACACCGCGACGAGATGCGCGATCGAATCGAACGTATCCTCGAGCTCGCGCTGCGAGCGCATCACGTCGTCCAGAAGAGAAAGATTTTCGACCGCGTTGGCCAGCTGTCGGCCGAGCTCGTCCGCCCGGTCGAGCAGGTCCAGCTCGCCGCCCGGCTCGACGCGCACCCCTTCGAACACGACGGTTCCGAGAGCACGCCGGCACCCTCGCAGAGGGACCGTCACCATCGATGTCGCCGGTGCGTCGGCTGAGAGGCCCGTGTCCGGAGCCAGGAGCTCGGCGCGCGTACGCCGCATGGCGACGGCGGCGGGCGAGAACGGGTCGTCAGCGGCGATCGACACCCCCTTGACCGCGTGTTGGGAATCCGTCGACGCCCTCAGCATCAGCTGACGGGCCCGTCGGTCATGAATCCAGACCGAGGTGCGATCGGCACCGAACAAACGGTTGGCGCCCTGGCAGAAGATGTCGAGTCCGGCGCCCAGTTGCAGCGTCGACGACAGCTTCCGGGCGAATTCGTCGAGCAGCACGCGCAGGTCGCGCTGCAGTTCGTCGCGCTGGCGAAGGCGGGTCAGTTCGATGGCCGCAAGAAACGCATCGGCCATGGCCGCGACCTCGTCGTTGAGCGAGGTGGGTGCCCCTTCGTCGAAGGCGATTGTGACCATTCCGATCCGCTCGCCGGCGGTGGCTAGCGGAAGCAGGAGCGCGCCGCGCGCTTCGAGACGGGACGCCAGATCGGGCATGTCGCGATCCGCATCTGCCACGACAAGCGGACCGCCGCGCCTGAAGGCGTCCGCGACAAGCGCGGCCTCGTCGGGCGCCGGTGTCCACGGCTCGGTCGGCAGGGTATCGACGCCGAACCCCGAGGTGGCCTGCATGGCGCCGTTGCGCGGGTTGTGTTCGAACAGCAACGATCGGCTGCCACGCGTCACGTCGAGCGCGTACTGGTGGAGCGGTGGCAACAGATCGACAAGCCGTCGCGTGTGGGCGAGCAGCGATATGAGGGCAGGCCTGGCGGTCGTCGACGCCGCCCGGGTTCGTCCCTCCGGCGGCGCCTCGAAGGGCGGACGGCTCAGTCGCCTCGTATGGGCGTCGCGGGTCATCAGGTTGTCAGGCGGGTGCGTGTATGCGGAATTGTATGCTGATTAGCCGAAGGGCGCCAGACGGACCGTCGTCTCATTTCAGTCTGTAACTGATAGACCAATATATCCTTAGGGGTTATGACGCCTATAATGGTATTGCACGGAAGCCGGGTACAGGCCGGGGCAGGCGAGCTGCCGTCTAAATAACCGAGAAACGAGGGCTTTCCGCGCTCCGCATGACGTCGACAGACGAAGAGCTGGTGGCGCGCTCCATTGGCGGCGACGCCGAAAGCTTCAATCAACTGATTCTCCGGTGGGAGCGTCCCATCTACGCCCTCGCGTACCGGACGATCGGCCGCGAAGAGGACGCACGGGACGTGTGCCAGGAAACGTTTCTGCGCGCGTTTCGGGCGCTTCCGGGCTTTCGGGGTCAGGCCAAATTCTCGTCGTGGCTGTACCGCATCGCACTCAACCTCTGTCGCGACTGGATTCGCCGCGAACGGCGGACAGGGTTCGTCCAGCCGCCTGAGGACGGGGACCTGATGGATCTCATGGCCTCGGACGAGCCGTCAGAATCGATTGAGGATCTTATCGGGCGCAATGATCAGATCCGCGCCATCGAGCGCGCCATGGCGCTCCTGCCCGAAGAGCAGCGGACCGCGATCGTGTTGAAGGAATACCACGGGCTGACATTTCAGGAGATTGCGGACCTCGTCGGGTGTCCGCTGAGCACGGTCAAAACGCGTCTATATCAGGGGCTGTCGGTGCTGCGCCGGGAGCTGGCGCGGACGCATGGAAATCCCCGGGGACCCGCGTTGCGCACGTAAGCGCCCCGATGGGAGAGCAGAGAGCAGGGCTATGGCTGAAACCACATGTCGTTATGCGGGCGATCGCGATCAGGCGATCGTGTCTTATCTGTACGAGGACGAGAGCTATTTCGATCGAGGCCGCGCCGAGTTCGAGGCCCACGTCGCGGTGTGCGACGCCTGCCGTACAGAGCTGAACGAGTTTACCGATGTACGAGTGGCGCTCGGGGGCTGGTCGCCGCCGCGGTTCCGCCGGGCAGGCTCGCTCGCTGTTGGCGTTGACGATCCGCCGCCGTCGGTTCCGGCGCGCCGCTCCTCGTGGCGCGACATCCCGGTATGGGCCCAGGCTGCGGCGGCCCTGCTCTGCCTCGGCGTGGGTGCGGGCATCGCGAACCTCGACGTGCAGTACGGCCCTACTGGTCTTCATGTCCGGACCGGGTGGTCTGCGACACCGGATCCGGCCGCACGGCCGAACCAGGCTGCGGACGTTTCGACCGCCGGCGCCGACACCGTCGCCGCTCCGTGGCGTCCCGAGCTGGCGGCGCTCGAAGAGCGCCTGCGCGACGGCATCCGTCAGGCCGTCGCAGCGGCCGCGCCCCAGGCGACTGCCGACGAACTGCGCCGCGTGCGGACGCTCGTTGAGGACAGCGAACGCCGGCAGGAACGCGAGCTGGCGCTGCGGCTGGCCGAGGCGATACGTGAAGTCACCGCACAGCGTCAGGCCGACCTGGCGCGGATCGACCGGAACATGGGCGCCATACAGAGCAACACCGGCCGCGAGATGCTGCGGCAGCGCAGCGAGATGCTGAACTACGTGACGGTTCGTACGGCGTCACAGCGAGGGCAGTGAGGGAGGATGATCGTGAAGAGGATAGCCTGGGTGGCGCTCGGCGCCTTGATTGTGAACGCGCACGTGACGAATGCGCAGACGACCGCCGAGACGGCCGTGGCGAAGCAGTCGCGGTATCAGATCGGCCAGATGGAGCGGGTGCTCGAAGGCGCCGTCGAGCACGGCGTGGCCAACATCCGCGATCGACTGCAGGCAGTCGGACCGACGGAGCTCCTCATCAGCGACAACGCACGTGTGCGCGGCTTCCGGCTGGACGGGTACGGCATCTTCTTCGACGTCGTGGTCCCCTCGCTCGACACCACCGTTCTCTGGAGCATTCGCACGCTGGACCAGAACGATCTGGGGCTTGAGAGCGCGCTCAAGGCGCTCCAGACCCACGTCCGCAATGCCGGCGATGTCGATCTCGAGCAGGCTCTGCGGCGCATAGAGCTGCAGATGAACCCCGCACTGCTCGCCCGCACGGCCTCGTCGACTCAGGCGGGCGCGCGCAATGCGACCGGGTCGGTCTCGGCGGCCACCGTGGACGACGCGCCGCAACGAGCCCCGGCCGACCCGATTTTCGCGAACCCGAACGAGGCGTATCGCGCCGAAGTGACGAAGTCGCTCATGGACGCCCTGCTCGACCATAGCGGCTCCCTTGGCGTCGAGCCGTCCGAGTGGCTGACGATTGCCGCCCGCCGCAACGACGAGCGGCCCCGTCTGGCGCCGGCCGACAGCGATGCCCAGACGTTTCTGCTTCGGCTGCGAGGGTCCGATCTCGCCGCCTTTCTGGCCCGTCAAATCTCCCGGGACGAGGCTTTGAAGCGGATAGAGGTGCGAGTGTTCTAGAATATTCGCATGCGCGCATCCGCCCGCGGCCTGGCTGCCGCCCTGGCCTCCGCTCTGCTCGCACTCGGTTGCGGCGCCCCGCCGGTCGATCTCAAGCAGGCGTTGCAGATCGATGTCGTGTCGACTGGTTGGTTCGACGCCGGGATTGTCGACGGCAAGAACAAGCTCGTACCGACCGTTTCTTTCACCATCAAGAACGTCTCCACCCAGAACATCGTCAGCCTCCAGATGATGGCGAGCTTCTTTCGGGTCACCGACACCTCCTCGGAATGGGGCAACAGCCTGATGACTGTCGCGGGCTCTGAGGGGCTGGCGCCGGGCGCGACGACGGCGACGCTGACGATGAAATCGCCGCTCGGATACACGGGGACCGAATCTCGCGGAGAGATGCTGCAGAACTCCCACTTCGTCGATGCGCTCGTCAAGCTCGTCTCGAAGTACGGGTCCGCGCAGTGGGCACATATCCGCGAAGTCCCAATCGAACGGAAGCTGATCGCGCAATGACGCCGGCACGGCGCGCGTGATCGCTCCCCCGACACCGTCCCTCGATCGCCGCCTCGGCCCTCTCGACGCGGCCGCAATCGTGGTCTCCAACGTCATCGGCGGCGGTATCTTCTTCGTTCCGATCATCGTCGCCGGTCTCGTCCCCGACGGCCGCGCGATTCTGTTCGTGTGGGCCGTCGGCGGCGCGCTCGCATTCGCGGGGGCGATGGCATATGCCGAACTCGCCGCGCTGAAGCCGCGCGCCGGCGGGGAGTATGTCTATCTGCGCGACGCGTACGGGCCGGCGGCGGGATTCCTCAGCGGATGGACGTCGTTCGTCGCCGGCTTTTCCGGCGCCATCGCGGCGAGCGCGATCGCGCTGGCCGACTACGTCGGCCGCTTCGTGCCTGCTGCAGCCGATCCGACGCCGTTCGTCACGGTCCCGATCCCCGGCAGTCCGCTGATCCTGTCCCCCAAGACGCTGATCGCGCTGACGGCGATCGTGGCCTTGACGATCATCCACATCCGGGGTCTGCGGCTGGGCAAGGTGGTCCAGAACGTTCTGGCGTCGGTCAAGGTGTCGGCACTCGTCGTGTTCGTGGCGCTGGGCTTCAGTGTGGGCAGCGGTTCGACCGGGCCGGTCGCGGCACCAGGGAATGTGACGTTGACGGCGATGCTTATGTCGCTCATTCCGATCATGTTCACGTACTCGGGCTGGAATGCGGGAGCGTACGTGGCGGAGGAAGTGCGCGATCCTGAGCGGAACGTGCCTCTCGCCCTGGGTCTCGGGACGCTCGCCGTAATCGCGATCTACCTGAGCTTGAACGCGCTCTATCTTTACGCGCTGCCGGTCCCGGAACTGGCAGCGGTCCAGGGCGCACGTCTGATTGATACCGTCGCCGAGCGTCTGTTTGGCTTCGTCGCGGGCGGCTTGCTCGCCGCCTTCTCCGTGGTCAGCCTCGCCGCGAGCATCAGCGCGATGATGATTGCCGGGCCGCGCGTGTACTTCGCCATGGCGCGCGACGGCGTCTTTGCCCAGAGCGCGGGCGAAATCCATCCGAGGTTTCACGCGCCCGCGCACGCCATCATCGCCCAGTCAATCTGGAGCGGGGTGCTCGTTCTCTCCGGAACGCTGTCGCAGCTCGTGAACTACACGGGATTCGCCGTGGTCCTGTTCTCGGCGATATCGGTTGCGGCGGTGTTCGTGCTGAGGCGCCAGCAGCCCGAAGAGAGGCCGTTCAAGGCCTGGGGTTATCCCTGGGCCCCGGCGACCTTCGTCGCCGCGAGCGCGGCCATGCTCGGCAGCATTCTGTGGAATACGCCCGTCAAGAGCTCCGTGTGGGGATTCGCGGTGATTGCCGCCGGTCTTCCAATCTACTGGTGGATGACGCGCGGAACCCGCGCAGAGTGAGATGCGATCGGTCGCCTTCCTGCGCGCGATTAACGTCGCGGGGCACGCGACCGTCAGCATGGTCGATCTGAAGCGCGCCTTGCTCTCGACGGGCTGCCGTGATGTGGAGACGTGCATTCAGAGCGGCAACGTCATCTTCAATTGGCCGGGAGCCGGCGGGGCCCCGACCGCACGGCTGGTAACAGCGCTACGTGAACTGCTCGGCACCGAGCCGGTGGTCATGATCAGGACCGAGGGCGAGCTCACTCGGCTTCAGCTCTCTGCGCCGTTCAAGCGACCCAGTGACAAGGCCGACGCCAAGTTGTACGTTGTTTTCCTCGGCCGGAAGCCGGCCCGTACAACTGCATTCCCGCTCACGCGTCCAAAAGAGGGACTTCAGGCTATCGCGATGACCGAACGAGAGGTGTTCGTCGTGAGCCGGCGAAAGAAGAACGGCTCCTACGGATTTCCGAACGCATTCGTGGAAGCGGAGCTGGGCGTCCCGGCAACAACCAGAAACTGGTCCACCATCACGAGAATCGTGGAGCTTTTGAAGAAGATGTCACCACGGTCCTAGGGGAGACGTCGCAACGCGCCCTCGAGGTTCGTTGTCTCGTCGAACTGGACGCGGACGTCAAACACAAGCGGTTCGAAGCCCGCGGCGCGCACCTCGATCCGGTGGGGACCTGCCTCGACATGCAGGCGCTGGAATGTGCCGTCGAAGCTGTCCACGACGCCGGCGTAGTAACCGTCGACGAACACCTGCGCGTCCCGGGGCTTGATCTTCAGTCGCAGCGACCCTTCGAGGCCAACGGTATAGGAGGACGGCGGATAGCCGCCTCCGTAACCATATCCATACCCACCGTACCAGGGATCATAGAGAGCGTTGTAGTAGCCGCCGTAATAGCTGGCGAACCCGAAACCGAGGCCTCCGAATCCCCACGGCCAGTAGCTGCCGTAATACGGTGGCACCGCCACTGGCGGATTTGGACGCGGCGGCGGTGGCACCGATCCGCGTGCGACCGCCGTACCGACGGTGGCGACGCCCTGGCGAGGTCGGGCGCCCTGGCTGGGACTGCTGTTTGACGAGTCGGAACCCGCCGCCCCGCGTGTACGGCCCGAGGCGGCCGCAGGTGCGGGAGCCGAAGGGGCCGCAGCTGAGGGCGGCGGCGTCGGCGCGGGCGCAGCAGCCGGAGTGGGTGCGGCGATCGACCCTCGAGGCACCGCCTGCCCGCTGCTTGCACCGTTGTCGTCGGCGTCACGGTTTCGAGCCCGGCTCTGCGCTCCGGCTAATCCGGGAACGACCAGCAGCGCAAAAAGCACCGGCAGCGCCGGACGCGTGAAATGCTTCAGCATCGTTCCCATAATGGACTCTCAGCCAGGGAACCAGCAACCGCCTTGCCAGAGCTGGGGCCGGGAACCCCTCGTATTGGCCCGGAATGCGGTTCAGTCAGATCTGGGTGCAGCGGCCATGTCCCCTGGGGAGTTCAGACGTCCCGATTTCTTGACACTCTTTGAAGGTGACCGATAGACTCAAAAAGCCCGCCTCCATGTTCGAGAGCACCACAATTCTCGCCGTTCGACACCGTGACCGGGCCGTGCTGGCCGGCGATGGGCAAGTGACGTTCGGCCAGACAGTCGTCAAGCAGAGCGCCCGCAAGATCCGGCGCCTCTACAACGATCGAATTCTCGCCGGGTTTGCCGGTTCGGCGGCCGACTCCTTCGCTCTGTTCGCGCGCTTCGAGTCCAAGCTCGAGCAGTATCGCGGCAACCTCGAGCGTTCCGCCGTGGAGCTCGCAAAGGACTGGCGCTCCGATCGCATTCTCCGTCGTCTCGAAGCGATGCTCATCGTGATGGACAAGTCGGGCATGTTTCTGCTTTCGGGTACCGGCGATCTGATCGAGCCGGACGACGGCATTGTCGCCATCGGTTCGGGCGGACCGTATGCGCTCGCGGCGGCCAGGGCCCTCGCCCAGAACACCGAGCTCGACGCACGGACCATTGCCACCAAGTCGATGGCGATTGCCGGCGACATCTGCATCTATACGAACGCCAACATCGTGGTGGAAGAATTGTCGTGAGTTGTGCCTATCTACCTGCCTGAAGCCACGCGCACGTCCGCGGACACCCTGACCCCGCGGCAGATCGTCGCGGAGCTGGACAAGTACGTCATCGGCCAGCATGCCGCAAAGCGCGCCGTGGCCATCGCGCTGCGGAATCGTATGCGGCGGCAGAAGCTTGCGCCCGAGCTGGCCGAGGAAATCGCGCCGAAGAATATTCTGATGATCGGGCCCACCGGCGTGGGCAAGACCGAGATTGCGCGCCGGCTGGCGCGGCTGGCGCAGTCTCCGTTCATCAAAGTGGAGGCGTCGAAGTTCACAGAAGTCGGCTACGTGGGTCGCGACGTGGAGTCGATGGTTCGCGATCTTGTCGAGCTTGGCGTGGACATGGTTCGTGGCGAACGTCTCGAGGAGGTCCATGCGAAAGCGGAGCAGAACGCTGAGGAGCGTCTGCTCGACCTGCTGCTCCCGCCGCGCGCGACCGGGAGCCCGGGCGATCCGGACGGGGCCTCGGCACGCGATCAACTCCAGCAGACGCGCGAACGCATGCGCGAACAGCTGCGCGCCGGCCGCCTCGACTCGCGCGTGGTCGAAATCGACGTGCGCGAGAAGTCGTTCCCGTCCTTCGAGATTATCGCCGGCTCGTCGATTGAAGAGGTTGATGTCAACCTCAAGGACATGATGCCGGGCCTGTTCCAGGGCAAGACCAAGAAGCGCCGCTTGAAGGTGCCGGAAGCGCTCGAACACCTGACACAGGACGAACAGCAGAAGTTGATCGACATGGACAGCGTGGGGCGCACGGCTGTCGAGCGTGTCGAGCAGGCGGGGATCATCTTCGTCGACGAAATCGACAAGATCGCCGGCCGCGAGGGCGCTCAGGGTCCCGATGTGTCCAGGGAAGGCGTGCAGCGCGATATCCTGCCGATTGTCGAAGGGACGACGGTGAACACGAAGTACGGGATGGTGCGCACCGATCACATCCTGTTCATCGCGGCCGGGGCGTTCCACGTGTCGAAGCCGTCCGATCTCATTCCTGAACTGCAGGGCCGGTTTCCGATCCGGGTGGAACTCGAAGCGCTCGGGAAGGACGAGTTCGTCCGCATTCTGACCGAGCCCCGGAGCGCCCTCGTCAAGCAGTACATGGCGTTGATGGAAACCGAAGGTATCGAGTTGACCTTCACGAAAGGCGCCGTCGAGCGAATCGCGGACTTCGCGACGCAGGTGAACGATCGCACGGAAAACATCGGTGCCCGGCGCTTGCACACCGTGATGGAGAAGCTGCTCGACGAGATTTCGTTCGAGGGCCCCGACCTCGTCGAAAAGATCGTGACTATCGATGAGGACTACGTCGCGAAGATGCTGGCCGAGATCGTCAAGAACGAGGATCTGTCGCGGTACATCCTGTGAACGCCCGACGATCCCCTCAGAGACCTTCGAGGGCGCGCCCCTTCTTCACCAAGACATCGGCGCTCACGGCCGGGATTCTGCTTGCGCTCGTCACGGTGGCCTGCGGCAAGAAGGGACCTCCGCTGCCGCCGCTCGTCAAGCTGCCTATCGCGCCCGCCGATTTCACGGCGGCCCGGCGCGCCAACACCGTCGATCTGCAGTTTACGATTCCGAACCAGAACACGGACAGCTCGCGGCCTGCGAACGTTGCGCGCGTGGACGTATACGGGTATACGGGCCTCGCGAGCGTGTCCGACCTCGTGGTGCTCAAGCAGGGCTCGCGAGTGGCAAGCATCTCCGTGAAGGCGCCGCGGGATCCCGACGCCACGTTCGACCCGGGCGATCCGGATCAATCGGAGGCGGACGTCAATCCACCCGAGGGCGAAGGTGTCGATCAGGGGAGCGTGGCGCACATCCAGGAAACGCTGGTCCCCGAAGCGCCGGTTGCCGGAACGGACACGGTCCCTCCCGTGCGCACGTACATCGGCGTCAGCATCACGACGAGAGGACGTCGGGGACAGCTCTCGCGCCGTGCGGCCGTCCCCCTTGTCCCGCCGCCCGTCGCGCCGGAGGGTGCTGAGGCGACGTACACAGAGACCGCGGTGCAGGTGACCTGGGCTGCGGTGCCATCTGCGGAAGAGGGTGCCATCACGTACAACGTGTACGAAATGACGGAACGGTCCGAGACGCGGCTGACGGCAAAGCCGGTCGCCGACGCGCCGTACCTCGATTCCAGGATGACCTGGGGAGCCAAGCGGTGCTATCACGTGCGATCGCTTGCGGTCGTCGCGGCGCTCCCGGTCGAAAGCGAGCCGTCGCCTCCCGCGTGCGTCTCGCTCGTCGATCACTTTCCGCCAGCGGCGCCGACAGGATTGCAGGCCGTCGCCACCGAAGGTGTCATCAGTCTGATCTGGGACGCCAACACCGAGCCGGATTTTGATGGATACATTCTCCTGCGAGGGCCGGCGCCGGGCGACGAGCTCAGTCCGATCACGACGGCCCTCATCCGCGACACGGCGTTCCAGGATCGCGTGACGTCAGGCCAGCGGTATGTCTACGCGGTGCGGGCTGTCGATCGCGCCGGCAATCTCAGCCAAATGTCTGAACGAACCGAGGAAACCGCTCGATGAGCTAGAATCTCGGCGCGGATCGCACCGCGCCGTCGCTATGATGAAATTCTGCGAGCGGCCATTCCGCAATCTGCAATCTCAGGAGTCTCGCCATGAAGCTTTTCGTCGATACGGGCAGCATCAAAGACATCGAAGCCATCGCCGCGCTGGGCATTCTTGACGGCGTCACCACCAACCCGTCGCTGCTGGCGAAGGAGTCCGGCGATTTCCGCCAGAACCTGAAGCGCATCTGCGAGATCGTCAACGGCCCGGTCAGCGGCGAAGTCACGGCGACCGATTTCGCCGGCATGATCCAGCAGGGGCATGACATCGCGAAAATCCATCAGCACATGATTGTCAAGGTGCCGCTGACGCGCGACGGCATCAAAGCCTGCAAGGCGCTTTCTGGCGAGCACATCCGCGTCAATGTCACCCTCGTCTTCTCGGCCGCGCAGGCGATCCTCGCGGCGAAAGCCGGCGCTACGTTTGTAAGTCCCTTCGTCGGCCGGCTCGACGATGTGGGTACGAACGGGTTGGAGCTCATTCGAGAGATTGTCGACATCTACGACAACTACGAGTTCCCGACCGAGGTGCTGGTCGCCAGCTGTCGTCATCCGATCCACATCGTCGAGGCCGCTCGGATGGGCGCCGATATCTGCACCTGTCCACCCGCGGTCATCGACCAGCTGTTCAACCATCCGCTGACGACCATCGGGCTCGAAAAATTCCTCAAAGACTGGGAAAAGGCGCAGGCCGTCAAGGCGTGAGTGATCCCCTCGCGGATTTGGAACGCCGCGCCGAGCGCGGCGGCGGTGAAGCCCGCATCGAACGGCAGCATGCCGCCGGGCAGCTGACGGCGAGGGAGCGGATCGATCTGCTATTCGACGCGGGATCGTTCGAGGAAATCGACAAGCTCGTGACGCACCGCTGCGGCGATTTCGGTATGGACGAACAGTCGATTCCCGGCGACGGGGTCGTCGCCGGGCATGGATTGGTGGACGGGCGCAAGGTCTTCGCGTTCGCACAGGACTTCACGGTGTTCGGCGGCTCGCTGTCCGAGACCAACGCGGCGAAGATCGTCAAGATCATGGACCTTGCGGTCAAGGTCGGCGCCCCCATCGTCGGCTTGAACGATTCCGGCGGCGCGCGCATCCAGGAAGGCGTGCTTTCCCTCGCGGGCTACGCCGAGATCTTTCTCCGCAACACGCTTGCCTCAGGCGTGGTTCCCCAAATCTCTGCCATCATGGGGCCGTGCGCGGGCGGCGCGGTCTACTCGCCGGCGATCACCGACTTCACGATCATGGTCAGGAACACGAGTTACATGTTCGTGACCGGACCCGACGTGTTGAAGACAGTGACGCACGAGACCGTTACCAAGGAAGCGCTCGGCGGCGCGGCCACCCATAACACCACGAGCGGCGTCGCGCATTTCGCGGTCGATGACGACCGCGAGTGCCTCGAGCTCATCCGGACCCTGTTGTCGTTCCTGCCGTCCAATAACCTCGACGACGTGCCCGGCACGGGACGGTCGGGTGTGGCGGACCCGGCTGACCGTGAGGATCCGGCGCTCGATACGCTGGTGCCCGCCGCGCCGCATCAGCCGTACGACATGCTCGACCTGATTCACTCGATTGCCGATGACGGCAATTTTCTCGAAGTGCACCAGCACTTCGCCCGGAACATCATCGTCGGTTTCGCGCGTCTCGATGGGCGGTCAATCGGGGTGGTGGCCAACCAGCCGGCGGTGCTCGCGGGCACGCTCGATATCGACGCGTCGGTGAAGGCCGCCCGGTTCGTGCGGTTCTGCGACGCGTTCAACATCCCGCTCGTGACCTTCGAAGACGTGCCTGGTTTTCTGCCCGGCACCGAGCAGGAGTACGGCGGCATTATCAGACATGGAGCGAAGCTGCTCTATGCCTTTGCCGAAGCCACCGTGCCCAAGGTGACCGTCATCACGCGGAAGGCGTACGGCGGCGCGTACTGCGTCATGTCGAGCAAGCATATCCGCACCGATTTCAACTACGCCTGGCCGACGGCGGAACTCGCCGTCATGGGACCGGAGGGCGCGGTCAATATCCTGCACAAGCGCGAGATCGACGCTGCGCCGGATCCCGCGGCGGCGCGAGCCGAGAAGGTTGCGGAGTTCCGGTCGAAGTTTGCGAATCCCTACATCGCCGCGAGCCGCGGCTTCATCGACGAGGTGATCCGTCCGCGGCAGACACGGCGGAAGCTGGCGATGGCGCTGAGGACCCTCCAGACCAAACGCGATAGGAATCCTCCGAAGAAGCACGGCAATATTCCTCTCTGACGTGCCACTCGGACCCCGGGAGGAGACCGCTCCTCGCGTACAATAGAAAGCTCCGTGAAGAAGATCCTGATCGCGAACCGGGGCGAAATCGCCGTCCGGATCGCCCGTGCGTGCCGCGAGATGGGCATTTCTCCAGTGGCCGTGTACTCCGAGTGCGACCGGCAGGCCCCGCATGTCCGTCAGGCCGACGAGGCGTACGCCATCGGCGGCCGTTCGCCGCGCGACAGCTACCTGCGCATCGACCGGCTCCTTGATGCCGCACGGAAATCCGGCGCCGACGCCGTCCATCCAGGCTACGGGTTTCTCGCCGAGCACGAAGGGTTTGCCGGAGCGGTCCGCGACGCCGGACTCATCTTCATCGGACCCACTCCGGACGTGATCGCGTTGATGGGCAGCAAGACCGCGGCCCGGGCCGCCGCAACGCGCCAGGGCGTGCCCGTCGTTCCCGGGACCGTCGATCCGGTTCCTTCGAGCGTTTCCGCGACCGAGCTCGGCGATCTGGCCCGGTCGATCGGCTATCCGCTGATCGTGAAGGCCGTTTCAGGCGGAGGCGGGAAGGGCATGCGGACCGTCGCTGCCCCGGAAGATCTCCGTGGCGCCGTTCGTGCCGCGCGATCAGAGGCCGACACCGCGTTCGGCGACCCCGCTGTCTATCTCGAGCGGCGGTTGTCGCGCCCCCGCCACATCGAGGTTCAAATCCTTGGTGACGACCACGGGACCGTGCTGCCGTTTGTCGAGCGCGAATGCTCGATCCAGCGGCGCCATCAGAAGGTCGTCGAGGAAACGCCCGCGCTCGGGATGACTGCGGAGCTGCGCCGGTCGCTGACGACCGCAGCCGCCTCGATCGCCCGCGCGGTGGGTTACACAAACGCGGGCACGATCGAGTTTCTGCTGGACGAGGGCGGTCGCTTCTTCTTCCTCGAGATGAACACGCGGCTGCAGGTGGAGCATCCGATTACGGAGCTCGTTACCGGGGTGGATCTGGTTCAGTGGCAGATTCGGATCGCACGTGGCGAGCGGCTCGACCTCGACCCGGAGACCGCCCTGGAGCCGCGAGGGCACGCGATCGAGTGCCGGATCTACGCCGAGGATCCCGACAGGCAGTTTCTGCCGTCGCCGGGCCGGATCCTCGCCATGCAGACGCCGGCCGGCCCCGGCATCCGTAACGACGGCGCCGCCGCGGCAGGCCTCGACGTGCCGATTGATTACGATCCGCTGCTCTCGAAGCTGATCGCTTGGGCTGAGGACCGCCCGCGCGCCATCGCGCGGATGCGCCGTGCCCTCGGCGAATACGTCGTCGCAGGCATCAGGACGACCGTCCCGTTTTTCGTATGGCTCCTCGACCAGCCGGAGTTCGCCGACGGCCGCTTCCACACCACGTCGCTCGACGAAATCCTCCAGTCACGCAACGGACGGCCGTTTGTCGACGCGACGCCGGAAACAGAGGAGTTGGCCGTGATGGCCGCCGCCCTGCAGGCAACGGTGCTGGCGTCCGGCGCCCTCGAATCAGCCGACAGGGCCGCCCCGGTGTCGCGGTGGAGCGCCGAGGCGCGTCTGGAAGGACTGGAAGGGTTGACCACGCGTGCGCTACGAGATTGAGACCGGTGGTCGTGTCCGCCGCGTCACCGTGGATAGAACGGGCGGAACCTTTGCAGTGACCGTTGACGGGCGGGTTCATCAGGTTGATGCCGTCCGCATCGGCAGGCACACACTGTCTCTCATCGTGGACAGCCCTCTGTCCACGAAACGCCTGAAGGTATACGAGACCGTGTTCGCGCCCGAGAGCGGGACAAGCCGGCTGGTTGCCACCGTTGGCATCGTCCCCGTCACCGTGTCGATGGGCGGCCGCGGCGCGGGGACCACCGCGGGCAGCGCCCTCCGATCCGGTCCCGTTCGCATCGTCGCCCCGATGCCGGGCAAGATTGTGCGGGTGCTGGTGCGGGTGGGCGATCGCGTCGAAGCACGCCAGCCGCTGGTCGTCATTGAAGCGATGAAGATGGAAAACGAGCTGCGGTCGGATCGTGAGGGCAGGGTCGCCGAAATCCAGGCGCGCGAGGGAACGACGGTCGAATCCGGCGCGTCGCTGGTTGTGATTCAGTGAACTTCTTCAAGCGGCTTTCCGTGCGCAAGACGGCCCGCTACGTGAGCATCGGCCTGATGCTCGCGGCCGCAATCCTTGGTGCGGCGATTGTCGGGTCGATCACGGTCGATCTCGGGCCCGCCGCGCGGCGCGCCGCGGAGTCGCAGGGGTCCCGCTATCTCGAGCGGCCGATGCGGATCGGCCGCCTTTCCATTCACCTCCTGACGGGCAGGTACGTGATCGAGGACATGGTCATCGACGGCGTGCATGCCGGCGACCGTCCGTTCTTTTCAGCGAAGCGGATCGCGGTCGCGATGGACTGGGCGACCGCGATGCAGCCCAAGCCCGAGTTCCTGATCACCTCCGTCGAGCTGACCGACTGGCAGATGCTGGTCGAGAAGTGGGAGACGGGCCACAACATCCCGCGACTGACGCGCGACAACCCGCAGCCCCAGGGTCCGAAGCGCTTCACGACGACGGTCAAGTACGTGCACGCGTATCACGGGCAATTCACGTACGAAGACCATCAATCGCCGTGGAGCATTGTCTGCCCGAACCTCGACTTCACGCTGGGCAATCTGCCCACTTACAACGGCACCGCGGTGTTCAGCGGCGGAACCGTGCAGATTCAAAATTACAAGCCCATGTCGGCCGCCATGCGTGCGAGGTTTACGCTCGACGGTCCCCATGTGGAAGTGCAGCAGATCGATATCGACACAGACGGTGCCAAAACGGTCGCGCACGGCAGCGTCGAGCTCGGCAAGCGGTGGCCTGAACAGACCTTCGACTTCGAATCGCGCGTCGAATTCCCGAGGATGGGCGCTCTTTTTTTCTTCGAACAGAATTGGGATCTGGCCGGACAGGGCAACTTCGTCGGCAAGTTTCACCTGTTCAAGGGCGGTCACGACGTCAGCGGTCGATTCAAGAGCGACGTGCTGGGCTGGAACGGCTATCGATTCCCTGAATTGACCGGTTCCCTTCAATGGACGCCGAAGGCGCTCGAAGTGTGGGATGCCGGCGCGAAGTTTTTTGGCGGCGACGCGACGTTCGCCTATTCCATCAAACCGCTCGGTCAGAAGGACGTGCGCTCGACGTCGCGTTTTGAGGCCAGTTATACGGACGCCGACCTCGCCGCTTTTTCAGACTTCCAGGAATGGCGGGGAATGCGCCTGGCGGGCCTCATGTCAGGACACAACCTCCTCGAATGGCCGACGGGTCGGTTCGTCGAGCGCAGGGATCAGGGCACGCTGACCGTCGTCGCGCCTGCGGGCGTGGAGACGATGACGCCGGCGCTTCTGTCGGCGCGCGAGGTCGCACACGAACAAGAGTGGGGACCCTTTGCACCCGCTCCACTCGCCACGCACGTTCCCATCGCCGCCGAGATGAGCTACCGGTTCACTGCCGAGGCGCTCGAACTCGATCCGGGGTACTTCGCAACCGAGCGGACTCACGTGACGTTCAACGGCCGGACGTCGTGGGGGGCCGACTCGCGTTTCGCGTTCCATGTGAGCAGCCGTGACTGGCAGGAGAGCGACCAGGTTCTCGCCGGATTGATCAGGGACTTCGGATCGCCGAGCGATGCGGTGGTCACTATCGGGGGACGCGGAGAGTTCGACGGCGTCATGACGGGGCCGTTCCGGCGCGCGCGTATCGAGGGGATGTTCAGCGGCGACGACCTGCGCGCATGGGACACTGCGTGGGGCAGCGGCGGCGCTCATATTGTTTACGACGACGACTACATCACGGTGAGCGACGGCCTCATCCGCAGAGGTGATTCCGAAATTCACACGGACGGGCGGTTCTCGCTCGTGTCGCCGCGGGAAGACGGCGCGGACGAGATCAACGCCCGGTTCCGGGTGATCCGACGCGACCTCGACAGCCTGCGGCACGCGTTTCAAATCGACGAGTACCCCCTCTCGGGCCGCATGTCCGGCGAGTTCGACTTGAGAGGCGAACGGGCTCGTCCGATCGGAACCGGGTCGATGACCATCGTCGATGGCACGGCGTATGGCGAGCCGATTCAGAATGCGGCTGCCACGCTTCGATTCGATGGAACGGGCGTGCGCGTCGACGGCATCCACATGCAGAAAGGGTCCGGCGACATCACCGGGGCTGCTTACATCGGCTGGGATTCCACGTACTCGTTCAACGCGGACGGCCGCCGGATTCCGGCGGACACGGTGGCCTTTCTGGCATATCCGGGCCGCCCCTTGTCAGGGCTGGTCGAGCTCACCGCGACGGGCAGCGGCACGTTCGACGCGCCGCGCAACGACTTCAAATTTCGCATTGGCAACCTGGCCATCGTCGACCAGCCGATCGGGCAGGTCACCGGCGAGCTCGCGCTGCGGGGAACGGATCTGAGCGGTCAGATCGATGCCGCATCGCCGCAGCTCGCGGTCACCGGCACCGGCAGAATTTCGCTGGAGCCGGAGGGCGACTCCGAAGTCACGCTGCGGTTCCACGACAGCGCCATCGATCAATATGCCCGCCTGTTCGTTCCCAACATCCCGGCCTCCACGACCGCCGTGGTCAGCGGGTCGTTGCGGGCGGTCGGGCAGCTGAGCGATTTCAACGACCTTACCGTTGACGGCACCATCGACGCGCTCGACATGCGTCTGTTCGACTTCGGGCTGCGAAACGCGGCACCGATTCGTGTCGTGCTCGACCAGGGACGCATGGACGTCCGCGATCTGCAGCTCGTCGGTGACGATACACGGCTGCGGGTGACCGGCTCGATCGGCGTGCGTGAAGATCGTCTTGCCCTCAAGGTTGACGGTGATGCGAACCTGGGGATTCTGCAGGCGTTCGTCCGCGACATGCGCGGATCGGGCAACGCGCGGCTCACGGCCTCGATTGCCGGCGCCGTGCGCCACCCGCTGCTCTCCGGCAGCGCCACGATCGCCGACGGCCGTATCCGCCATTTCTCCCTGCCGAACGCGCTCGATTCGATCAACGGCGCCCTCACATTCGACGCCAACGGCATCCGGCTGGACGATCTTACGGCCACGATGGGCGGGGGCAGGGTCCAGTTCGGCGGCCGCATCGGCCTGGACGGGTACCAGCCCGGCTCGCTCGACGTGACCGTGCGGGGCACCGACATGCAGCTGCGGCTGTTCGAAGGGCTGCGATCGACGTTCGACGCGGACCTCGCCCTCCTCGGAACTGCCTCGCTGCCGACACTGAGCGGCACCGTCATGGTCAAGAGCGCGCTCTGGACGCGGCGGATTGAAACGCCCGGCAACATTCTCGACTTTGCACGTCGAGCGGGCGCCGGCGCCGGTCCTCCCTTGATCATCGATGCCCCGCCGACGTTTCCGCTGCGCTACGACGTCCGGATCGAGATCCCGTCGACGTTGCGGGTGGATACGAACCTGCTTCGACTCGTCACGAGCGCGGATCTCACGCTGCAGGGGACCTACGATCGGCCGATCATTGCCGGCCACGCCGATATCGAGCGGGGAGAAGTCAATTTCGAAGGACACCGGTACCGCATCACCCGGGGCGCCATCGACTTCAACAACCCGTCGCGCACCGAGCCGTTCTTTGATATCCAGGCCGAGACCGACGTTCGCGTGGCCGGTCCGCCGGTGCAGACGTATCACATCAATATCGGCTTTGCCGGGACGACCGATCGCCTGCAGCCGACCGTCAGTTCCGACCCTTCGCTGCCGACGGCCGATGTGCTGGCACTGCTGCTGAGCGATGTGCGGCGCAACAATCAACAGGACGTGGAGCTCCGAGCGCTGCAGAACCCCAATCAGGCCGAGACCGACATCCTCGCCGCGCGGGCGACTCAGGCACTGACGGCTCCCATTTCCGAGGAAGTGGGCAAAGTCGTTGAACAGGCCTTCGGCGTGGACACGTTTCAGGTGACCCCTTCCTTCGTCGATCCGACCGGCCAGCAGACATCGGGACTCAATCCCACGGCGCGCATCACGATCGGCAAACGCGTCTCGGATCGCATCTTCCTCACGTTCACCCGAAGCCTGGGCACGTCCGTCAACGATCAGATCATCCTGCTCGAATACGAAGAGAACGATCGCCTCTCCTGGCTGGTCTCGCGCAACGAGGACCGCCAGACCTACGCGCTCGAGTTCCGGGTGAGGCACACGTTCTGAAGCGCACGTCAATGCACCAATGCACGGATGCGCAAATGCACGAGTGCGGACGGTGCTTGTCTCGCGGGGTGCGCCGGCTCCTTTTCCGGTTCGTGCATTGGGGCATCCCTGCATTTCTCGTGGCGTCGCTGTCGACGGGTCCGGCGGCGGCTGCGGTCGCCGATTATCTGGGCAAGCCCGTGACTGCCGTCCGCCTGGTCATCGACGGCGCCGATTCGACGGAGGCGGCGCTGGCCGACCTCGTCGAAACGCGAACGGGCCGTCCCTTGTCGATGACCGAGGTGCGCGAGAGCGTTGCCCATCTCTTCAGCCTCGGCCGCTTCGACGATGTCCGCGTCGATGCGGCGATGGAAGGCGGGGGCGTTGTGCTCCGGTACGAGCTGACGCCCACCCACGTCGTATCGCGGGTCGAATTCAGCGGCAACGTTCGTGCGCCTGGCGTCGACGTCGGGCAGTTGCGGCGGGCCGTCGTCGATCGGTACGGCACGTCGCCGCCCCTCGGGCGCGTCGGCGAGCTGGCGGCAGCGGTGACGGAAGTCCTGCGACAGCGGGGCTATTCGCGGGCGCAGGTGACCCCGAGCGTCGATGTCGCGCGCGGATCGGATCGGGCGGCGCTCATCTTCACCCTCAATCCGGGCGTGCGCACGACTGTCGGGTCGATCACGATCATCGGCGATCCGATGATGCCGTCACGCCAGTTTCTAGGCGAGCTCGGGTTGGCGACGGGCGCGCCGTTCGAGCCCGAAGCGCTGACCGCCCGCATCGCCAGCTACGTTGACGGACGCCGCGCACGCGGCTACTACGAGGCCCGCGTCACTCCGACCGTCGATCTCGTGAACGACACCAGCATCGCCAATTTGACCCTGACGGTCGCCGTGGGCCCGCGCGTGACGGTCGTGTTCACCGGCGATCCGCTTCAAGGCGATACGCGGACGGCACTCGTCCCGATCGAGCGGGAAGGTTCGGCGGACGAGGATCTCCTGGAAGACTCGAGCAACCGGATCGAGGTCCTGCTCCGTAACCAGGGGTATCGCGATGCGCGGGCCCCGCACACACGCCAGGAAACGAACGGCGAACTGCGGATCACGTTCGATGTGCACCGTGGGATGCTGTATCGCGTCGGCACCGTCGAGATCGTGGGGGCCGGCGCGCTCGGCGCGTTGGATCTCCGGACCAGCCTGCGGACCCGCACGGGAGAGCCGTTCACCGACGCGAATCTCGACGCCGACGTGTCCGCGCTCGAAAGCGCGTACCGCGGGCGGGGATTTGCCTCGGCGAGAGTGCAGGCCGATCCGAGACCCCAGCCGGCCGCGGCCGGCAGCGCCCAGACGCTCGTCGCCGTCAGCATTCTGGTCACGGAGGGGCCGCGCACGATGGTCGGTGCGGTTCGTTTCGAAGGCAACGCGTCGCTCGACGACCGCGAGCTCCGCCCCCTGATGGGGCTTCAGACGGGAGCGCCGTACTTCGACGCGCAGCTCAGACGCGACGTCGGCACGATCGAACGGGAGTACGCCAATCGCGGATACCGTTCGGCCACGGTGCAGGTCCAGCCGCAATTCGCCGCCGATCGCGCGCAAGCCGATCTCGTGGTCATGGTCAACGAGGGCCCGCGGGTGTTCGTCGATCATGTCCTGATTTCCGGGAACGTGCGGACGAGTACCGAGACGATCGAGCGCGAGCTCCAGCTCAAGCCGGGCGATCCGCTTGGCCTCGAAGCCGAGTACGAAAGCCAGCGGCGCCTGTCGGCGCTTCAGCTCTTCCGGCGCGCACCGCAGCTGACCGAGCTGAAGCACGGCGACGAGACGCGGCGCGACCTGCTCGTCACGGTCGAGGAAGCGGCGCCGACCACGCTCGGATACGGCGGCGGCGTCGAGGGACGGTCGCGCGTCGCCCCGAGCGCCGTCGAGGGAGCGCCGGCCGAGCAGACGTTCGAGTTCGCCCCGAGGGCGTTCGTCGATCTTGGACGCCGGAATCTTTTCGGCAAGAACCGATCGCTCAATTTTTTTGCCAGCGTGAGCCTGCATCCTCAAGGACTCGAGGAGTCGACGATCACCGATCGCTTCACGGAGTATCGCGTGCTCGGCACGTTCCGTGAGCCTCGTCTGTTCAACACCGAGATGGTGGGGCTCCTCAACGCCACCGTCGAGCAGCAGATCCGATCGAGCTTCAGCTTCTGGCGGCGGAGCGCGACTGCCCAGGCATCCCGTCGGGTCACGCGCGCCGTCACCGCCAGCGGCGGATACCAGCTGCAGCACACAAAACTGCTCGACGATTTGGTCTCGCCTGAGGATCAGCCGCTCATCGATCGCTTCTTCGCCGAAGAGCGCCTGTCCTCGGTCTTCATGCAGTGGTCGTACGACAAACGCGACGAGCCGCTCGACGCAACCCGGGGCGACTATCTCAGCGAAAACGTGCAGCTGGCGTCGCGCGTGCTCGGATCGACAGCGGGCTTCATCAAGTCCTATACGACCGTGCAGTCGTTCCGGCCGATCCCGCACATGGGCGGTTCCGTCTTCGCGGCCCAGGCGCGGCTCGGCGTCGCTCGCGGCTTTGCTCGCGTCACGGTCGCAGGCGAGGACCTTGTCACCGATCTTCCCAAGCCGGAGCGCTTCTTCGCCGGCGGCGACACAACCGTACGGGGATTCGCGCTCGATACTCTCGGTATTCCACAGTCGCCCGACTCGTCTCCCGCGCCCGGTGCGGACCCGACAGCCACGCTCGATGCGGCCGGCCTTCCGATTGGCGGCAACGGTGAAACGATTTTCAACGTCGAGTTGCGGGGACCCGTCCGCAAGGGCCTCCAGGGCATCGGGTTTGTCGACACCGGCAACGTGTTTGCTCGTGCCGGCCAGATCGACATCGCCCTGCTGCGGACCGCCGTCGGCTTCGGGATTCGCTACAAGTCGCCAGTCGGTCCGATCCGCTTCGATCTCGGTTTCAAAGTTCATCCCAGGCCTGACGAGTCGCCGTCGGCCTGGTTCATCACCTTCGGACAGGCCTTCTGATGACGCTCCAAAGGCAAGCGGCAGAAGGCCAGAGGCAGAAGCCGGAAGGCCAAGGGCAAAAAGGACAGGCGCGGCCGTGGCCAGCGGCATGTTTCCTTCTTACTTTTTCTTTTCTCATTCTCTCTGGTTCCAGCGTTGTCGGCGGCGAAGTTATCGATCGCGTTCTCGCCGTCGTCGGCGGCAGCCTCATCACGTTGAGCGACGTCAATGCGGCGTCAGAGCTGGGGCTCGTCGCGCCAGGCGGTGGATCGGATCCAGTGCGCGATGTGCTATCGCGGCTGATCGATCGGGAGCTGCAGCTTGCCGAGGTTGACCGCTACGCGCCACCGGAGCCGTCGGCGGCCGCCATCGACCGCGAGCTGCAGGCGGTGATGTCGCGGTTCTCATCACCCGAGCTGTTTGCGGCCGCGCTGGTGCGCGCCGGCATCGACCTGGCCAGCCTGCGGGAAACGCTCCGCCAGGATCTGCGGATCCGCGCGTACCTTGAACAGCGGTTCTCGGCCGGCACCGACCGCCGGCAGCAGGCGATCGACGACTGGATCGCCGGCCTGCGGCGGCGCGCCGACATCATCGACCTGTCGCTCGTCGACCACTGAGGCCAGTTAGTGTGCCGCGACGAACTGCAGGATTTGAAGCAGATCGAACCCCGCATGGCTCACCATAGGTGCGATGGCAGAGCGCCTGCGCAGGTATACGACGCCCCACATTGCGCCGAGCAGCCCGGTGACGATCGCCGCGTCCACGCCCTGCAGGATGTGGCCCGCCCCGAATCCGATGCTCGTCACGAGCACTCCGATGGTTCGCCCGCCGAGCCATTCCTCGAATCGGTGCAATAGGAAGGCACGCTGAACTTCCTCGCGGATCCCGCCGGCGACGACGGCGACCAAGGCGAACAGCCAGGCGTCGCGTGGCGACGTCAGCAGTCCTTCGAGGGGATTCTCCTGAACCGTGTGCAAGGATGGCAGCAGATACTGAATCGCGAGCAGCACGCCGAGGCCCACGCCGAGCGCGACGAAGGTCAGCGGCGCGCCGTGCCTGATTTCGTCAGCGATCGGACGCCTCCCAAACAGCACGTCGCGCGGGCGTTCGCCATGCGCGACGAGAAACAACACGATGAGTCCGACGAGAAGCACGGTGTCTATGAGGGAGACGCCGAGGACGAAACCGATCTGCAGCCGGCCATCCGAACCGAACGCTGGATAGCCAAATGCGGGCAAGGTCGCCGCGAGGGCAAACTGTGTAGGAACGTCCGAACAAATCAGGACTTCGAGGAAAGCGACAACCCGCTCGGTAACGGTTGCTCGCGGAGTGGGCGACGGAGGGCCTGGTGGCTGGGGGGCCGGAAGCACCGCGCGCTAAGCCTACCTCAGTCGTTCCTCTGCCCCCGCTCCCCAGCCCCTGGTCCCCAGTCCCTAGTCCCCGATCGTGATCGTGAGCGGCTCTGTCAGCCGGACACGCAGCGCGCTGCCGGGCGGCAGGTGAACCTCCTTGCCGCGTGTGGACAGCACGACCGCGGTCCCGGCACCGCCCCCCGCGGCAGCGCCGATTGCCGCGCCTTTGCCGCCGCCTACGATCGCGCCGATAACGGCGCCGCCCGCCGCCGGCGCGCCGATCTTCAGCGCGTCCTTTTCTTTCGTGGACGCGGCCTGACGCGACGCCGTGGAGGTGTGGATCGAATATCGCTCGTCGGCTCCTGCGGGAACGACCGTGTCGAAGCGCACGGCCACGTGGGCGACGCCCTTGACCTTGCCCGAGCGTGTCGCGTCGGTGACGAAGCCACTGACGCTGCTGCCTTCAGCGAGGACCGGCTGGCCGTTGACGGAAATGGTTCGGGACAGCCGCGCGCGCACCGGCTGTTCGACCTTGCTCGTGTCCGAGCCGACCGCCGTTTCGAGGATGAGGGGGAGTTTGGTTCCTGCTGGGATGGTGAACTCCCGGATCTCGCTTCGCCCGACCGCCTTTTCGAGGGGGGTCGGCTCCCGATCGACCGCCCGATCGGCGGATCTGGCGACCGCCTGGTCGGACGCGCCGGTTTCGCCGGTCGCGGTCGTCGAGGCGCGATCGCAGCCAGCAGCGATAATTCCCGCGAGACACACAGCAAAGACGACGGGTTTCATGGGTCGCTCCTGTTCAGCTCGTTGCGGTGCAAGGCCATGGCCACGCCTGAGGTGCTCACGTTTTTGCATGTTGGGGCTTGCATTGACCCTGAAATCGCGCTCAAACTGGGTATTGGTCTGTAAAAATGACACGGTAGGGGGTGAAAGTGGACGGAAGGACAGGGGGATCGGCTGTGGCGCTCGACGACGCTCCGAAGATTTCACAAGAGCGTGTCCTGATCGTCGAAGACGATGCCGCGGCGCGCGTCGGTCTGGAACAACTCGTCAAGTCGTGGGGGTTCATCGCTGAATCCGCGGCCGATGGCGAAGAGGCCCTTCAGAAGGTCACCGCATTCCGGCCCGCAATCGTCATCAGCGACCTTGTCATGCCCCGAATGGACGGGCTTACGCTCCTTCGCACGCTCCAGCAGCAGGGGGCCGAAGTTACGACCTTGCTGCTCACGGCGCAGGGGACCGTCGAAACCGCCGTGGAGGCGATGAAGGAAGGCGCGTACGACTACCTGACGAAGCCGGTCGACCTCAAGCGGCTCAAGATTCTGCTCGACAAGGTCGTTGAACGCCTCGAAACGGTTCGCGAGGTCAAAGTGTTGCGCCGGCAGCTGCGCGACCACGGCGCGTTCGGGTCGCTCATCGGCAGCAGTCCCGAGATGCGCAAGATGTATCAGGTGATCGAGCAGGCGGCTCCGACCGGTGCGTCCGTGCTCATCACCGGCGAATCGGGCACGGGGAAGGAACTCGTGGCGCAGACCATCCACCAGTTGAGTCCGCGAGCCGGGTTTCCCTTCGTCGCGATCAATTGCGCGGCCATCCCGGAAACGCTTCTCGAAAGTGAAATTTTCGGCCATGAAAAAGGCGCCTTCACCGGTGCGGCCGATCGGCGGCAGGGCTGCTTCGAACTCGCCGACCACGGCACCCTGTTCCTCGACGAAATCGGAGAGATGACGCCGGCGACGCAGGTGAAGCTCTTAAGGGTGCTGCAGGAACGGACGTTCCGGCGGCTTGGCGGGCGCCAGGAGCAGTCCGTCGACGTTCGGGTCATCGCAGCGACAAACGTCGATCCGGTCGAGGCGGTCCAGAAGGGCAAGCTGAGGGAGGACCTGTTCTACCGTCTGAATGTGTTCGCCATTCGTCTGCCGACACTCCGGGATCGCAAGGAGGATCTGCCGCTGCTCATCCAGGCGTTCATCAGCGAATTCAATCAGCGGAACCAGCGCTCGATTGCCGGCGTCGATCAACAGGCCATGCGGCTGCTCGAACATTACCAGTGGCCTGGCAACGTCCGCGAGTTGCGCAACGTGATCGAGCGCGCGACGATCCTGGCTCCGGGGCCCTTTATCGAAGTTGCCCACCTGCCTCCGGTTCTCACAGCCGAGCCGGGACCAGTCAGCCAGCCGCAGGTGGCGCTCGCCCCAGGGACGACCGTCGAGGAAGCGGAACGGCGCCTCATCATGATGACGTTACAGCACACCCGGGACAACAAAACGCGGGCCGCAGAAATTCTCGGCATCAGCCTCAAGACGCTGCACAATAAGCTGAACAAGCTACGCCTCCGCCCGAAAAAGGCGGAGTGAGCCTCAGGGCGTACCGTCCAGGGCTGATGCCGGTGTGCCTCATGGGTCCTCAGCCATGAACCGATCGTCATGCGACTAGGCATCAAGGGCAAACAGGTTCTCGGCGTCACGTCGATCGTCGGTACGGTCGTCGTTCTCCTGAGCCTGTTGTATCTCGCCGGCCTGGCGCGTGTGAGCCTCGAGGAGAGTCGCGCGCGCGCCGAGCTCGTATCGAACGCCATCTTTCACCGCGCGCGCGACGTGGCAAGTCTCAGCCCCGAACCCGCCGCGGCATACGACGCGCTGCGACGCGATCCGGGACTTCGATCGATTCTTGAGTCGAGTCTCTATTCGAAGAACGTGACGTTCGGGGCGATCGTCGATCCGAGGGGGATCGCCGTCGCCCACACAGATCCGACGCGGGAGGGCGAGGTTCTCCCGGCAGGCGGAAGTCTCGCGGACCTGGTGGCGCGCACCCCTATCTCGCAGCTACTGGCTGTGTATTCGGGGCAGGGCCAGACGCTCGAATTCATCGAACCGCTGCGGCTGGGCGACACCGACTTCGGTTCGATCCGCGTCGGTGTGTCAACGCTCCTCGTCCGCGAAGATCTCGACGCGTCACTCGGCCCCGCGATCGTGACGGCCGGTCTCGCGCTGGCGGTGGCGGTCTTCGGCGCGGTGCTCCTCGCGCAGCTCCTCCTGCGTCCGATCCACGTGATCCGAAGCGGGCTCACGCGCCTCGGTCGCGGCGAGCTCGGCGTGCGTCTCGACCTGGGACAAGACGACGAATTCGGCGAGCTCGGGACGTTCTTCAATACGGTCAGCGCCCAGCTGTCGGCCGATCGTTCGCAAATGGCCGGCCAGATGGCCAATCTCGAGTCGGCGGTTCATCACCTCGAAGATGCGGTTGCGATCGTCAATCCGAAGGGGGAGCTGCTGTTTGCCAACCCCGCGATGCGCGCGCTGCTCCCGGAGGCGGCGCCGGGCAAGTTGCTCGAGTACCTGGTGGACGCGAAGCATCCGCTGCGGGGACTGTCCGAGGAGACGCTCATAAGCGGCGGATCGCACGGTCCCGTATCGGCCTCTTTTCCGGATTCGCGTGGCGAGCCGCACGAGAGGATGATCATGACGCACGCCATCAGCGATCCGACCGGGGATCTGGTCGCTGTCATGCTCATTGCCCGCGACCTGAGCTACCTGAGCCAGGTGCAGTCGACCATTCGCTATTCACGCAAGCTCGCCGCGCTCGGCCGGTTGTCGGCCGGTGTGGCGCACGAGGTGAAGAACCCCCTCAATGCGATGATGATTCATCTCGAACTGCTGCGGCAGCAGTTTTCGTCCCGCGTGAAACGGACGGCAATCGCGGGGGCCGAAGGCCCCGTCGCCGGCGTCGCGCTTGCGTCCCCTGTAGTCGCGGACACGAGCGAAGCCCTAGAACATATCGACGTCATCGCGAACGAGATACACCGGCTCGACGATGTCGTGCAGGGATTCCTGAAATTCAATCGGCCCGAAGATCTGAAGCTGCAGCCGGTGAATCTGGCCGCATTGCTGGCGGAAGTGGTGCCGATCGTGCGTCCGGAGGCCGAACGCGCTGGTGTGACGTTGATTGTCGAGCCGGTCTATGCGCCGGATGTCAACGGCGACCCGACGATGCTCCGACAAGCGTTTCTCAACCTGTCCCTCAATGCCTGTCAGGCGATGCCGCATGGAGGAACGCTTCGGATTCGCTGCGAATCCGCCCGCGGGCGCATGGTGGCCATCTCGTTTGTCGACACGGGCGTCGGGATCGCGCCCGAGCACCTCCAGCGCATCTTCGACCTGTATTTCACGACCAAGGCCAAGGGCAGCGGGATCGGCCTTTCCATGGTGTATCGCACGGTCCAGATGCATGACGGCGAGATTGAGGTACAGTCGATACCAGGATCGGGCACGACGTTCCGTGTCCTGCTCCCGCAGGCTTGAAGCATGAAAGACGATAATCGCCGCGCTCGTCTGCTTTCCGTCGTAGCGTGGATGCTTCTGCTGGTGGCGATGGCGTCGGGCTGCGCACGCGCCCGCGCCAAGACCGTGCCGACCGTTCCCCCGCTCGACATGCCGCCGCCGCCGCCGCGTGTCATTCAGCCGATCCAGACTGAAACGGAGGTTCAGGAGCCCTTGCCGGCGCCGGAGGAGCCGCGGCGCCCACAACCTCCGCCTGCCCGCCCACGGCCGTCCCCGTCAGCGGATGCGAACCGACCCGCCGAACCGCCGCCTCCCGCGCCGGTCCCCGCCGCACCCGCGGGACCTCCCTCACCGAATACGGTGTTACAGACGACGCCGACGGCCGAGCAGGGAGAGGTGGAGCGGAGCATTCGAGCCACGATGACCCGGGCCATGGCCGTGCTCAATCGGGTTGACTATCGCATCCTCAACGCCGACGCACGATCCCAGTACGACACCGCGAAGCGGTTCGTGCAGCAGGCCGACGACGCGATCCGGATGAAGAACCTGCCGTTCGCTAAAAATCTCGCCGACAAGGCCGCGGCCCTTGCCGCGCAGCTCGGCGGAAACAAGTAGAGTCCGCCCGGCGCCCGCAGGTGGTTTGGATTTCCACAGCGTTCCACATATTGCGTTCGACCTAAAAGAAAAGCACAATATATGGTAGTTCTGCGCTTGACAAAGGGTTTGGCAGGGCGCATATTCTTCCGGCTGAAGAACCCGGGAAACCACCAGCTTCTCGGCGGCCCTTCCAACTGATTCATCTTTTCGAGCGGCGGATTCCGGGGCAGGAATCCGACGCAAATTCCGTGGAGGCGACATGAAAGAGGGCGCTGCGTACCAAGCCGCCAGTGCGAGTCAGCAACCGGCGGAGACGGGTGCCGGAACATCCCTGCCCGGCGGCGGTGCCGACCAGTCGCGCTCCAGGGGGAAGACGGCGGTGCAGGCACCGGGTCTGACGTTTCCGCGGTTTTTCACCGAGGCCGGGATCGATCCGTTCGACGAGGTCGAATGGGAGCTGCGGTCGGCGTTGATCGGCAACGAGCGGGGCGAACTGGTCTTTGAGCAGCGGGACGTCGAGATTCCGAAGGCGTGGTCGCAGCAGGCGACGAACATCGTCGTCTCCAAGTATTTCCGCGGTCAGATCGGAGCGCCGGAGCGCGAGCACAGCGTCAAGCAGCTCATCGGCCGCGTCGTCAACACGATCACTGCCTGGGCGAAGGCGGACAAGTATTTCGCGACCGACGAAGATCTGCAGGCCTTCAGCGACGACCTCAAGCACATCCTCGTCTATCAGAAGGCGGCGTTCAACAGCCCGGTGTGGTTCAACTGCGGCTTCGAAAAGGCGCCGCAGTGCTCCGCGTGCTTCATCAACTCGGTCCAGGACACGATGGATTCGATTCTGTCGCTGGCGCGGACCGAGGGGATGCTGTTCAAGTTCGGGTCTGGCACGGGCACGAACCTCTCGCCGATCCGGTCTTCGAAAGAATTGCTGGCCGGCGGCGGCACGGCATCCGGCCCGGTGTCGTTCATGAAGGGGTACGACGCGTTTGCCGGCGTCATCAAGTCGGGCGGCAAGACGCGGCGGGCCGCGAAGATGGTCATTCTCAACGCCGACCATCCGGATATCGCCGAGTTCATCAACTGCAAGGTCGAGGAAGAGAAGAAGGCGTGGGCGCTGATTGACGCCGGTTACGACGGCTCGTTCACGGGCCCGGCGTACTCGTCAGTGTTCTTCCAGAATTCGAACAACAGCGTCCGCGTGACCGACGAGTTCATGCGTGCGGTGCTGGACGACAGCACCTGGGATACGCACGCCGTCCGCGACGGCTCGGTCCTCGACACCTACAAGGCGCGCGACCTGATGCAGTTGATTGCCGCCGGCACGCACATCTGCGGCGATCCGGGCATGCAGTTCGACACGACGATCAACGAATGGCACACGTGTCCGGAGACGGATCGTATTCATGCGAGTAACCCCTGTTCGGAATACATGTTCCTGAACGACTCGGCGTGCAACCTGTCGTCGATCAACCTGATGAAGTTCGTGAAGGAAGACGGCGAGTTCGACGTCATCAGCTACAAGGCGGCCATCCGCACGCTGATCACGGCGCAGGAGATCATCGTCGACAACGCCAGCTATCCGACGCCGGCGATCGAGAAGAACAGCCACGCCTACCGGCCGCTCGGGCTCGGGTACGCGAATCTGGGTGCGCTGCTCATGTCGCGCGGTCTGCCGTACGACAGCGATGCCGGCCGTGATTACTCGGCGGCCCTGACGGCGCTGATGACCGGCGAAGCATACGCGCAGTCCGCGCGGATCGCCCGCGATTGCGGCGGCCCGTTCAGCGGCTACGAGAAGAACCGCGAGCCGTTTCTCCGCGTGATGCGGAAGCATCGCGACTCGATGCGCGACGTCAACGGCCGGAACGTGCCCTCGGACCTGTATCACACCGCCCGCGCCTCGTGGGACGACGCGGTGGAGCTCGGTGAGCAGTCCGGGTACCGGAACGCGCAGGCGACCGTGCTGGCGCCGACCGGCACCATCGGCTTCATGATGGACTGCGACACGACCGGCGTCGAGCCCGACATCGCCCTCGTCAAGTACAAGAAGCTCGTCGGCGGCGGGTTGATGAAGATCGTCAATCAGACCGTGCCGATGGCGCTCAAGAAGCTCGGCTATGCCCCGGCACAGGTCGACGCGATCATCGATTACATCGACAAGAACGAAACCATCGAGGGTGCGCCGGAGCTCAAGGAATCGCACCTGCCGGTCTTCGACTGCGCGTTCAAGGCGGCCAAGGGGCAGCGGTCGATTCACTACATGGGCCATATCAAGATGATGGGCGCGACGCAGCCCTTCATCTCGGGCGCGATTTCAAAGACGGTGAACGTCCCGAAGGACGCGACGGTCGAGGAAATCATGCAGGGCTATATCCAGTCGTGGAAGCTCGGTGCGAAGGCCATTTCGATTTACCGCGACGGCAGCAAGCGGACGCAGCCTCTCAATACGTCGAAGGACAAGACGCCTGCGGAAATCGCACAGGCTGCGGCGGCGTCGCTCGTTACGGCGCCGGTCCGTCACAAGCTTCCGGACGAGCGGCAGGCCATCACGCATAAGTTCGACATCGCGGGCCACGAGGGCTACATCACGGTCGGGCTCTTCGAGAACGGCCAGCCGGGCGAGATTTTCCTCGTGATGGCGAAGGAAGGCTCGACCATCTCCGGGTTTGCCGATGCCTTCGCGCAGGCCATCTCCTATGCGCTGCAATACGGCGTGCCGCTGCAGGTCCTGGTCGACAAGTTCAGTCATGTCCGGTTCGAGCCGTCCGGGATGACCCGGAACCCGGAAATTCGGTTCGCGAAGTCGATCGTCGACTACATCTTCCGGTGGCTGGCGACGAAGTTCCTCTCGCCCGAAGCGCAGTTCCACGCCGGCGTCAACGGCCGGGTCGAAGAGCCGGCGCCGCAGCGGCTGGCGGCGGCCGAGGGTCCTGTGGCCGCGGCCCAGCCGACGGCGTCAAACCCGCATTCGACCATTCAAAACCAGGAAGACGCGCCTCCCTGCTCGACCTGCGGCGCGATCATGATCCGCAGCGGCGCCTGCTATAAGTGCGTCAACTGCGGCAATACTTCGGGCTGCGCGTAAAGGCGGGGGCTGGGGACCAGGGGCTGGGGATCTTGAAGGCCGGGCTGACGCCCGGCCTTTTTTCCAAGGTTCGCAATTCAGCTGGAGATCTACGCTCTCGCTTCGGCCGGTGTTGGACGCGACACCCGTGGCGGCGCGGCCGGACACGATTGCACTAACCGTGCGGCGAGGTTCTCATCGCGGCGATCACGGTCTGCGCGATCCGTGGCGTTCGAACAGCCTTGTCGGTGCAGGCCGTGAGTGGACCATGGTGAAGTCAGCTGCTGAGCGCCGCGGAAGCGGAAGGGTACGAAACGAGGCGCACGGTTCCGGCGCGTCCGCAGCCGGGTGTCGACGGCCGACACCGGCCGGAAGCGATCGATACGACCAAAACCTCGAAGGCCTGTCACGGTCCAACGATGGAGTTGGGTTCGCCGATCAGTAACCGGTTCTTCGGCGTGATTTGGGCGGGGATGGTTTGCGTCCAGACACGATAGCCGGCCCGCTGCAAACGCAAGGCACGGCCGATATCGATGGCCAGACCGCCGTCGACCCACGCTGAGAGCGCGCGAACGTTCGCGTGTTCGGCAGCGCCGAGTTCGTGGCAGCAAGGCAGGACCGCCACACGCGCGCGGGCGGAAACCGCCACGTCGAGGACACGATCGGTCAAGGCACCGCAGGCGTGGCTCGACACGACGGCGTCGCCGGGCAGGATGGCGACTCCGTCGAGCGAGGCCGACCGGAATTCTATGCGGCCGGACAGCTGAGGCCATCTACGAGCCAGAGCCTCGTGCAACGCGCTGGACGAGGGTGGCAGCGCGTTGTCCACGATGATTGCGGAGGGCGAGGAAGCGTCGAGCAACAGCAGGACGTGCGCGAGCAGCCCGTGGCCGCCGCCCAGGTCGACGACGCGACCGCCGCGGAAGCGGCGCCTGACGCGACGGGCGACTTCCCACGCCTCGTACAGTTCTTTTCGCGGCAGGCAGCCCGCCTCGCAGATGGTTCGCGCGAGCCGATCGAAGAGCGTCTCGCTGCGAAAGCGATCGAGATCCCGGACGGTGAGCCGCCCGCGCGAGGAGAGTGAGAACACGGCTTAGACATTACACCGTCCCAACAAGGGCAGTGAGCTGCCTGGCCGGCTCCGGCTACACGCGCGACTTCGAACCGACCACGACCAGTGCAATACCGCCGGCCAGAGCGGCCAAGCCGGCGATCGGCGCAATCGGAATGGTCTTGCGCGTCTCGGTTGTCGCTTGCAGAGGGCCGATATCCAGCACTTTCTCGCGCTTGGTGTAGCTGAACCCGCCCATGGCCAGAGCGGCGATGCCGACAACGATGAGAATGATACCGATGAGCTTCACATTCACACTCCGCATGGATGAGATGCACGGCGCGCGCCAACGGAAGGGGAGTGATAAAGTCCATTGTCATTGTCTAATCTCGGCAGATTCCGGTATGTCGACGTGCCGTCCAGCGGCGATCGTCCGCGTGGAACGCTTGTGTTACTACACGCTTTCCCGCTCAACGCCCGGATGTGGGAACCGCAGCTGACACTGGCGGGGCAGGGCTGGCGGGTGATTGCCCCCCAACTGCGCGGATTTGACGGCGGCGTCAGCGACCTGCCGGCCTCTTCCGTCGACGACTACGCGGGCGATGTCATCGATCTTCTCGACGGCCTCCACATCAAGGACGTTGTCGTGGGTGGTTTGTCGATGGGTGGATACGTCGCGTTCGCTCTGCTTCGCCGGGCGGCAGGATACGTGCGCGGGCTCATTCTCGCCGACACGCGATCCCAGGCCGACACGGCCGAAGGCATGGAAGCCCGGAAGCGGATGCTGCAGTTGCTGGCCGACAACGGCGACAAAGGACCGGCAGTCGTGATTGACGAGATGCTGCCGAAGCTGCTCGGGCCCCTCACTCGGTCGACTCAGCCGCAGATCGCCGGACGAGTCAGGGAGCTGGCCTTATCAAATTCGCCGGAAGCGATCGCCGGTGGCGTCCGGGCCCTGATGACGCGGCCGGATTCGACACCGCTGCTGCGCACGATCCACTGCCCGACGTTGATCATCGTCGGGGCCGACGACGCGGTGACACCGCCGAAGTTTTCCGAGGAGATGCATCAGGCCATAGCGGGTTCTCACTTGACGGTCATTCCCGGCGCGGGACATCTTTCGAGCATCGAGCAATCCACGGCGTTCAACTCGGCGCTCGCGGCATTCCTGACCCATCGGGTATAGTCGGAGGAATCATGCTGTTTGTAACACGTCGGCAGAGGCTCGGATTTGGCCTCTGCGCGCTGGCGCTGTTCATCCTGGCCGCGCTTCCCGCGGCCCAGTCGACGAATCTCGGACCTTTTGACTTCGTCCTCGACACGTACGTCCGCGACGGCTACGTTTACTATCGCGCGCTCAAGAGCGATCGACGCCGCCTGGACGAGTACGTCAACTCGCTCGCGACAGCCGACGTCGACAAGGATCCACAGGGCGAGCAGATCGCGTTCTGGCTGAATGCCTACGACGCCCTGGTCCTGCGGACGGTGATCGATCACTATCCGGTGCCGAGGAGATCGACAGACTATCCCGCGGGCAGCGTGCGTCAGATACCCGGCGCATTCGAACGCCTGACACACCGGGTGGCCGGTCGTACCGTGACGCTCGATCAGATCGAGCAGACGATTCTTTCGAAGTACAGCGATCCCCGCTTGTACTTTGCGATCAGCCGGGGCTCGGTCGGCGGCGGCCGCCTGCGAAGCGAGATGTTTTCTGAAACGATGCTCGAACGACAGCTGGCGGAGGTCGCGAGCGAGTGCGTGACGCGCGCGGAGTGCATTCAGATCAACAACAGCGCGAATACGCTGAACGCCAGCTCTATCCTGTCGTGGCACGAAAAGGAGTTCGTCGCCAACTACGCGGACAAGGCCGATCCGATGTACGCGAGCCGGAGTCCGATCGAGCGTGCGATTCTCGCGTTCGTCCGGCCGAAGCTGCTCCAGACGGAGCGCGACTTCCTCGAAAAGAATACATTCCGCCTGGCCTATCGACCTTTCGATTGGTCGCTCAACGACCTCACGGGCAGGGGAGATCGGTAACACTTTCCTTCATTCCACTATGGACCTCGCTCTTCGCGACAAGGTCGCCATCGTTACCGGCTCGAGCCGCGGACTGGGCTTCGCCAGCGCAGCGGCGCTGCTGCGCGAAGGCTGCCGTGTGACGATTTGCGCGCGGGGGGAAAGCGGGCTCCAGGAGGCCGCGCGGGAACTCGGGGGAGGGGACAGCGTCCTGCCGGTTGTCGCGGACCTTGCCACCGCAGAAGGCGTCGACGCCGTCGTCAGCGGCACGGTCGCCGCCTTCGGCGGCCTCGATATCCTCGTCAACAACGTCGGGCTCGCGAGGGGTGCGGGCATCGTCGACACTACCGACGCGGAATGGGGCGACGCCTTCAGCCAGACGCTGTTTCCCGCAATTCGGGCGTCCCGGCTTGCCGTTCCGCATCTGCGGAGCCGCGGGGGCGGTTCGATCGTCATGATCGCGTCGATCTGGGGTCGGGAGTCAGGCGGCCGCATGACGTATAACGCCGTGAAGGCGGCCGAAATCAGTCTGGCGAAGTCGATGGCGCAGCAACTCGCCCGCGACAATATCCGGGTGAACAGCGTCGCGCCAGGGTCGATCTCGTTTCCCGGGGGCACCTGGCACCGCCGGCAGCAGGACGATCCGGCGGGGATGGCGGATTTTGTGAAGAGGGAGCTGCCGTTTGGCCGGTTCGGCCGCCCCGAAGAGGTCGGAGCGGTCGTCGCGTTCCTTGTTTCCCCTCAGGCGAGCTGGATCAGCGGGGCAAGTGTGCCCGTTGACGGCTGCCAGTCACGCTCCCAGATCTGATCGCCGGGCGTCCCTGTTCAGCGCCGCCTTGAGTGCGGTTACGTCGGGTGCTGGAAAACTGTCGGGGAGTGGCTGAACGTGTCGTGCGGGTCCGAATCGCGACGCCTTCGGCGTTTTCGTGTTCGCCGGTATCCGGTTCGCCGGTCTCGGAATGAAGGAAAAACCCCCGGTGCCGCTTCAGCGGCTGGTGTACATCCATCTCCTAGCCTCCGTTCACAAAACGTATCGGCCGAATCTCGTCAGAGTAACAGCAGGTGTCCACCTGGTCAACGGAATCTGACCGGCTCCGCTAAAAAAACCGCGCGGACAACCACGAATCGGTGCGCCCAGGCCCTCACCGGTACGAATCCTGATTGTCGGATCACGTGAAGGAGCGACCACATGAACGCTGAGGTTAACGTGGCTGCGGCAGAGCGGTGGGCGTCCGCGATCGGCGGCGCAGTGCTGGCTGTATATGGGTTGAAGCAGTTGAAGAACGAGCGCCCGCTACCGGCCGCCCTGGTGACGGCGGCGGGCGGCGCACTGATCTTTCGCAGCGCAACAGGTTATTGCCCCGTCTATGCAGCTGCCGGGATCAGCACGACAGAGCGTCCATACGACACCCGCGTCGCGCTCGGCGGCCGCCGCGGCATCGAGGTGGACGAGGCGATTACAATCAACAGGCCCGCCTCGGAGCTGTACAACTTTTGGCGGCGTTTCAGCGAACTGCCCCGGTTCATGACGCATCTCGTGTCGGTGACATGCAGTCGCGATCAGCGATTCAGTCACTGGGTGGCAAAGGCGCCCGCCGGACGAACGGTGCAGTGGGACGCACGAGTCATCAACGATGTACCGGGGGAGCTGATTTCCTGGCGCACCCTGGGAAAAGTGGACGTCGTCAGTGCGGGCTCCGTGCGATTCACGGAGGACGCGGCGAAAGGAAGCACGCAGGTCCGCGTTCATCTCCAGTACGACCCGCCCATTGGGAAACTTGGGGCGACGGTGGCGTGGCTGCTCGGCCGCGAGCCCTCACAGACGATTCGCACGGATCTCGAACGGTTCAAACAGCTGATGGAGGGTGTCGACGGCACTTTCACCTCTTGATCGCCCCCTCGGCGACTGGTACTATCGGGCGCCATGGCCGAGCCTGCGGCGCCTGAAACCGGCGCCCTTGCAAAGAGATCGGGAGGTTTGCCGGCTCCAGCCCGACCGGGCCGCGACGGGCGAAAGGACGATGCCGTAGAGGCCGCGCTCGACCGTCTGGCACCGGGTCGGACTCTCCAGCGGCCCGACACGCCAGATCGACATGTCACCGCCGTCCGGAGGCTGCCGGCCGTGGCGGCCCAATACGCACCGTTTCCGCATGTACTGGATCGGCGGCTCGTCGAGGGTCTGCAGGCGCGCGGAATTTCCCAACTGTACACGCATCAGGCCGCGGCCATCGACCACGCACTTGCCAATCGACACGTCGTCGTCATTACGCCGACGGCGTCAGGCAAGACTCTTTGCTATAACGCCCCGGTCCTCCATGCGATCCTGCAGGATCCCTCCAGTCGAGCGCTGTACCTCTTTCCGACGAAAGCGCTGGCCCAGGATCAGCTCGCTGAACTTCACGGTCTTGCAGAGACGATCGAGGCGAGCTCCGGCGAGCAAGTCGCCGTTCACACCTACGATGGTGATACACCGCAGGATGCGCGCCGAAGCATCAGGTCCCGTGCGCACATCGTTCTCAGCAATCCGGACATGGTCCATTCGGGGATTCTTCCCCATCATCCGCGATGGGCGAAGCTCTTCGAGAACCTGCGCTATGTCGTCATCGACGAACTCCATGCGTATCGCGGCGTATTCGGCAGCCATCTATGCAATGTGCTGCGCCGCTTGCGGCGGATTTGCCGTCACTATGGTTCGAATCCCGTTTTTCTGTGCTCGTCGGCGACGATAGCCAATCCCCGCGAGCTTGCGGAGCGATTGACCGAGCAGTCCTTCGAGCTCGTGGACCAGAATGGCGCGCCGAGGGGAGAGAAGCTGTTTCTCTTCGTGAACCCGCCGGTCGTCAATCATCAGCTTGGGATCCGCCGCTCGTATTTGGGCGAAACCCGCCGCATCGCGTCCGAGTTCCTCAAGCGGAACCTGCAACTCATCGTGTTTGCGCAGAGCCGTCTGGCTACCGAAATCCTGACGACGTATCTCAAAGACGACTTTGAGGGCATACCAGGTGCGCCCGAGCGCATTCGCGGATATCGGGGTGGTTATTTGCCGAATCGGCGCCGCGAAATCGAAAAAGGGCTTCGCGAGGGCGGCGTGCGGGCGGTGGTATCAACGAACGCGCTGGAGCTAGGCATCGACATCGGGGCGCTCGATGTCGCCGTCATGGCCGGTTACCCCGGAACGATAGCGGCCACGTGGCAGCGGGCGGGTCGAGCCGGGCGCCGGGCGGGGAAGTCGGCCGCCGTGATGGTGGCGAGCAGCGCGCCTCTGGACCAGTTCATCGTTCGAAACCCCGCGTACTTCTTCGACAGGTCACCTGAACGCGCGCTCATCGATCCGGACAATCTCCACATCCTGGTCGATCACATCAAGTGCGCGACGTTCGAGCTGCCGTTTACCGGCGTCGAGGTGTTCGGCGGCCACAACCTCCAGGAAATCCTCGGAGTGCTCGAGGAACAGGGGCTGGTCCATGGAGCAGCTCGCTCTGGGGCCGACGATGGGGCTGAAACATCGGCCGCGGGTAAGGAGTGGAGCTGGACGAACGAATCGTATCCCGCTGACGCGGTCAGCCTGCGATCGGTATCGTCAGACAATTTCGTGATCGTGGACACGACCGACGAGACCCGCGTGATAGGCGAGACGGATTTTACGAGCGGGCCTGCCACGCTGCATCCGAAAGCGATCTACATCGTCGAAGGGAAGCTGTATCAGGTCGACCGTCTGGATTGCGAAGGGCGGAAGGCGTTCGTGCGCGCGATCGACTGCGACTACTACACCGACGCAATTACCTACGCCCGCGTCACGATTCTCGACATTTTCTCCGGACAGGAATCCGCGGTCGAGTCATTCGTCGCGCACGGCGAGGTGCAGGTCGTTTCGCGTGTCGTCGGATTCAAGAAGATCAAGTTTTATACGAATGAGAACGTCGGCTCGGGCGAGCTCGATCTGCCCGAACAGCAGATGCACACGACGTCCTGCTGGCTGACCGTTCCGGCGGCGATCATGGAGACGTTGCCGTTCGCCCTTGACGATCGCCGCGACGGCATTGTGGGACTGGCGTTCGCCATGCGTCAGGTCGCGCAGCTGCTGCTGATGTGCGATCGGCACGACATCGGCATCTCGATTGACGTCGAGAACATCTACCGGCTGTTCATCTACGACAACTATCCCGGCGGGATCGGGTTTAGCGAGCCGCTGTACCGGATGCATCGCGAGCTGCTCGAAGGAACGAGGAGCCTGATTGCAGAGTGCGATTGCGAAGCCGGATGCCCCGGCTGTGTGGGACCGGTAGGGAACACCGGCCCCCTGGCAAAGACCGCGGCGCTGGCGATCCTCGATCGCCTCCTTGCCGAAGCGCTGGCGGCCTGAAATGGATCCCGCGAAGCTGTCGGATAGATTGCGGGCCATCGTGAGGACGCCTGGTTCGACCGGGCCGGCGAGCCGGGAACGTGTCTCACGCGTGGATGGCGCAGAGGGGGTTCTCGATTGCCAGGTTGAGCCGCCTGAAGAGCTCCTCGGCGGGGAATGGCGACGGCATGACGGAGCGTCATGTTTTGTCGTGGAGCGGCGCTACCCGCCCGGGGCCGCCTGCGGCCGCGAGGCGGTTCAGACGATCGCGCTGCGACTGGCCGAGTCGGCGTCCGAATCCGCTCTCGTCATGGGGACGCCGGGGTCGCCGCCGTTTGTCTTCTTCGACCTCGAAACCACCGGTTTGAGTGGCGGCGCTGGCACTTATGCGTTTCTCGCCGGGTGCGGGATGTTCGACGCTGAAGGGGGTTTTCTCACGAAACAATTCCTTCTGTTGCGGCCCTCCGACGAGCGCCAGTTGCTGAAGGGACTCGGCGCCGAGCTTTCCCGGGCCGGTGCGCTCGTCAGCTTCAACGGAAAGTCTTTTGACGCGCCGCTGATTGAGACGCGGCACCTCTATCATCGTCTCGACTGGCAGGGCGCGCGTCTCCCGCATCTCGACGTCCTGCATCCGGCCCGCCGTTTCTGGGGGGATGGGGAAATCTTTGGAAAACGTCAACTCGGAGATACGTCGTCGCCGTGTTCACTCGCCGCGCTGGAGCGTTCCGTCCTCGGCGCCCGCCGGAAGGGCGACGTGCCCGGGTTCGAGATTCCCGCGAGGTACTTCGACTTTCTGAGGAGCGGCGATGCGAGGCCGCTGGCCGGTGTGCTCGAGCACAACCGCCTGGACCTGTTGTCATTAGCAGGGTTGGCGGCGCGTCTGCTGGATCTGCTGAAAAAGGGGCCCGCGGCCGCGCGCCACGCGCGGGAAGCGCTCGCTCTGGGGCGGGTCTATGCGCATCGCGGGCTCGAGTCGCGAGCGATGGAGGCCTACGAGTGCGCCATCAACTTCAACCGGGAGGCGTCGATCGTGCATAGCGGCGCCTCGGTGGCGTGCGGCGGCGTCTCAATGACGCGTGCGGCCCTCTCAACGGCGCATGGCGGCGCCTCAATGGCGCATACCGGTGTCTCAATGACGCATACCGGTGTCTCAATGACGCATACCGGTGTCTCAATGACGCATACCGGTGTCTCAATGACGCATACCGGTGTCTCAATGACGCATACCGGTGTCTCAATGACGCATACCGGTGTCTCAATGACGCATACCGGCGTCTCAATGACGCCGATAAGAATCGAAGCGTTGCGCTCGCTCGGGCACCTGTCTCGGCGCGCGCAGCGCTACAACGAGGCCGCAGAGTACTGGCAGCGGCTGATCGACGTGCCAGGCTGTCCTGCGCATGTGCTGCGTGAGGCGACCGAGGCGCTCGCCGTTCACCACGAACACCGGGCGCACGACTTGTGCGCCGCCAAAGCCTTTGCGTTGAAGAGCCTGGCGGCTGTCGCGGCCGCGGACGAGCCGCGCCGCCGCGTTCACGATCAGGCGGTACGGCATCGGCTGGCGAGGATCGAGAGGAAGCTAGGCGAGTCTCAAGGCTCGCGGCTCAAGTTTGCTGAGCCTTGAGAACAGACTAGCGAGCGGCGGACGTCGTTTCCTTCTTGGCGGCCTTGGCGGCTTTCTTCCGGCTTTCCGACGTCTGGGCGCCGTACTTCTTGGTGAAACGCTCGACGCGGCCTTCGGTATCCAGCAGCTTCTGCTTCCCGGTGAAGAACGGATGGCAGTTCGAACAGATTTCGAGGTGCAGCTCGGGTTTGGTCGAACTGGTCTTCCACGTGGCTCCGCAGGCGCAGCGGGCCTCGACCTGGTGATATTTGGGATGAATGCCCTCTTTCACAGCGAACTCCTTGGGCTATAACGCAAACCCCTATTATATAACACGATGCCCACGACAACCTTCAGGCTGGAGCGGGCCCGCGCGACGGCGGCGACCATCGACGGGTGGCTGACCGACGGGGAAGGCGAATTCCTTTTCCGCATCGCCGCCGCCTGTCCGGCGCATTCCTCCATCGTGGAAATCGGCTCCTGGAAGGGCAAGTCGACCGTGTGGCTCGCCAGCGGCGTTTCCGAGGACAGCGGAATCCGGGTGTTCGCCATCGATCCCCACGCGCAATCACTCGAGGATCCGCGCGCCAGGACACTCGACGACCTGAACGCGAACCTGGTCCGGGCCGGTGTCTCAGGGATGGTCGTGCCGATTGTCGCCACTTCTCATGCTATAGCCCCGACGTTCGAGCAGAGGCCGGGAGTGGTGTTTGTCGACGGCAGTCATTTGGAGGAAGCCGTCGCGACAGATCTCGACGACTGGCTGCCGAAGCTGATCGACGGCGGCGTCATCGCCCTCCATGACGTCATCAACCACCGCTGGTCCGGCCCGCGGCGGGCGCTGCGCCGGCTGCTGTGGTATTCAACGCAGATTTCCGCGGTCCAGTTCGTCGATTCAATCGCGTGGATGACGAAGGTCGAAAGGAACCACGCGGCTGACCGCTGGCGTAACCGCCTCGCGGCCCTGCTCCTGACCGCGTACGATGTCACGGCTCTGGATCTTCCGGCGCCGTTGATGTCGATGCTCCGCGCCGTGTATCGGCGCACGCCTCTCAAGCGTGACGCGGGAGCGCACTCTTCCGGCGTGTAACTGCCTGGCGCTGCGAACAGACGCTACGGATGACAAGTCGCTGGAACCTGGTAGAGCACCGTGTCTGGATAGCCGTGCAGCGATGCGATGAACCCGCCGAAATGCTCGACTCCCGTCGGCGCCGTATCCGACTCGGAGAATCGCGCAACTTCGTGCGGAGCGACGCAGGCAAATGACGCCGGCACGGCTCCGGGGAGGCCGTTGACCGGCCAGACAAAGTAGCGTCGATCGGCCATCGCCGGCAGTGCCTCGCCTTCGACGGAAATCCCCTCCGGCCTGCCGAACGCCGGCGGCGGAAACGGTGTCGGCGTCCAGGTCCTGAAGGTCGAGCCCGTCTCCTCCACCGCGTAGTAGTAATACTGGTCGTAGCCGAACACCAGTGACCCCGGCGGAACGTATCGTGCGACGAACTGGTGGAGCGGCGCTGGATCGCGGTAAGCCCACGTCTGCCACACCTCCACGTATTTCATCGTTCGCGCCGCGCCAAACACTAGAGTCACGCTGATCCAGAACGCGGCGATCGCCTGCGGCCGTCCTGCGCGCTGCGCCACAACGACGCTGACGGCGAGGACCGCGGAGAGCAGCGGCAGCACAAAATACGAGCTCGACGTGAAGACGTTGTTGGCCACCGCAAAGATGAACGCGACGTTGACGATCGTCGCCGTCAACATGGCTCCGAGCGGGAGCACTTGTGCCCCCGGCGGTGATGCCGGCGCCGGGTCCGGCGGCCGTCGTCGCCAGAGCATCACCGCTGACCCAGCGGCCGCCGCCAGAATCACCAGCGGTGTCATCGCGTTGCGCAGTTCCAGACCCCAAACCCTCGGCCGGCCGGCGAGCGCCAGGTTCTGCGCATCGCCTCGACTGCTGCGCAGGTAGGTCAGCGCCCACTCGGCCGGCGTCAGGCCCAGATGATGGGTCCACCACCAGCCTCCGAGCAGGAAGACGGCCACCGCGGCCGCGCCGGCTGCGAGCGTCCGCTGGCGGTTTGCTCGGCTGACCAGCAGAAAGAGACCGCCGAGGCCCATGCCCGCCAGCAGCGGCAGCGCGCGTACCTGTGTCAGCAGCGCGAGGATCCCGAGTCCGCCGGTTGCCGCGCCCCAGCGCGTCCCGTCGCGGGAATCCTCCGATCGCAGCGCCTCGACGAACGCCGCCATGGCCGCGATCTCCAGCGCGATCGCGAGCGTATCCATGCGTCCGTTGGTGGCAATCGTCCCGAGTTCGGGTGTCAATGTCATCACCGCGCACCCGATTGCCGCCCAGCGGGGGCCGAGCCCCGACGCCCGCATCAGCCACGCGGTCGCGGCGACGAGCAGCGCCGCGCCCAGCACGCAGACGATCCGAACGGTCACGGCGGACAGACCGAAGACGCGGATGAACGCGGCCGTCAGGTTGAAGAACAGCGGGCCGTAGACGTGAGGAAAGGGCGCATACCAGGGTCCGGGCGGCAGCGCCGACGGTACCCCGAGGCCTCCATCGGCGAGGGACTTGGATGCCGACGCCATCCAGATTTCGTCGCCCCACGGAATCGGGACGCGCGCGAGGGTCAGGAAGAACAGTGCAAAGGCGCCGGCGGTGATCGTCCAGGCTGTCCGGGCAGCGAGACGGGGCGCGCCGGCGTCCGAAACCAGCGGCTAGCCTTTCCCGTTGCTCATCGACGCGAGAAAGTCCTGGTTGGTCTTCGTTTTGGACATCTTCGACAGCAGCAATTCCATGGCTTCGACGGGCGACAGCGGCGTCAGCACTTTTCGCAGCACCCACACACGGTTGAGATCGTCCTTCGGAATGAGCAGCTCTTCCTTGCGAGTGCCGCTCTTGGTGATGTCGATCGACGGGAACACGCGCCGGTCGGTCAGCTTCCGGTCCAGATGGATTTCGAGGTTGCCGGTACCTTTGAATTCTTCGAAGATCACTTCGTCCATCCGCGAGCCGGTGTCGACGAGTGCGGTCGAGACGATGGTCAGCGATCCGCCCTCTTCGATGTTGCGCGCGGCGCCGAAGAACCGCTTGGGGCGCTGGAGCGCGTTGCTGTCCACGCCACCCGACAGGACCTTTCCCGACGGCGGCACGATCGTGTTGTACGCGCGCGCGAGGCGCGTGATCGAGTCGAGCAGGATCACGACGTCCTTCTTGTGCTCGACGAGGCGCTTGGCCTTCTCGATGACCATTTCGGCCACCTGGACGTGCCGCTGGGCCGGCTCGTCGAACGTCGACGAGATGACCTCTCCGCGCACCGAGCGCTGCATATCGGTCACCTCCTCCGGGCGTTCGTCGATGAGGAGGACGATCAGGTACACCTCGGGGTGATTCTGGGTGATGCTGTTGGCAATGTTCTGCAGCAGCATCGTCTTGCCGGTGCGGGGCGGCGCGACAATCAGGCCGCGCTGGCCCTTGCCGATCGGCACCATCATGTCGAGTACTCTCGCCGAGAGATTTTCGGCTTCGGTCTCGAGCGAGATCTTCTGCTGCGGATAGAGCGGCGTCAGGTTTTCGAAGAACACCTTCTCCCGCGCGCGTTCAGGCGGCTCGAAGTTGACCGCCTCGACCTTGATCAGCGCGAAGTACCGCTCGCCGTCCTTGGGCGGCCGGATCTGCCCCGATACCGTGTCGCCTGTGTGCAGGTCGAACTTGCGGATCTGCGACGGCGATACGTAGATGTCGTCGGGCCCGGGAAGGTAGTTGTAGTCCGGGGCCCGCAGGAAGCCGAATCCGTCCGGAAGCACTTCGAGGACGCCTTCCGAAAAAATCAGTCCGCTCTTCTCGGCGCGCGCCTTCAGAATCTCGAAGATCAGCTCCTGCTTGCGCATGCCGGTGGCGCCCGGCACGTCGAGCTGCTTGGCGATCTTCGTGAGAGCGCCGACGCTCATGTCCTTGAGCGTCGCAAGGTCGATCCGCTCTATCTTTTCGGGCGCGCCCTTGTCGCCTTTGTCCGGGGGGCCGCCGCCGGCTCTGGCGGCCGGCTGGGGCGGCTGCGCGACCTGAGTCTCTTGGGGTTGTTCGCCAGTCTGTCGATCAGTATCCACAGTTCGTCCAGTCCTTCGCCCGTGACAGCCGACACCGGCAGCACGGGATGTTCAATAACGGATTCCCATTCGCCCAGCGCGCGGATCCGTTGACCGCGCGGGAGCTTGTCGATCTTGGTGGTCACGATGGCTGCCGAATCGACGGTGCGGCACAGCCAGTTCCACGCGGCCAGGTCGCTCGCGAGACCGGGGTGCCTCGAATCGACCAGCAGCAGTGCGCTGATCGGGACTTCCGCGGCCGCGGCTGTGACAGGAACGCGCCTGCCGTCCCCGTCGTCGCACCCACCCACCATGGCGCGCCTGAAAAAGGCCCGCGTCAGCTCCTCGAACCCGGCGGCCGCTTCCCTGCCTCCGCGTGCGTACCCGTATCCGGGGAGATCCACGAGGTAGAGCGGCGAGCCGCCGCCTCGCGCCACGCGATAGATGTTCGCCAGCCGGGTCTTGCCCGGCGCCGCGCTGGTCCGCGCGACGCGCTGCCTGACCAGTGCGTTGATCAGGCTCGACTTGCCGACGTTGGATCGGCCGACCAGCGCGATTTCGGACAGGCCATCGTGAGGCAGATCGCTCACACTCGCGGCGCTGCGGACGAAACTGGCCTCAACTTTCAATGGCTCATGACTTACGACTTACGGCTCAAGCACGCCGGCACAGTCCCGAGCCGTACGCCATCAGTCGTCAGTGGGTAATGGTGTCGTCGATGATCGCGGTATCAACCGGCGCCTGTGCCTCCGGCGTCAGAGCAGTCAGCGGCCCGGCGAGCGCAATCTTCAGGACCTCGTCCATCGTCTGGACCATGTAGACGTTCAGTGTGTCCAGGACGTTCTTCGGGATGTCCGCCAGATCTTTTTCGTTGTCCTTCGGCAGGATGATGTTCTTGAGGCCGGCCCGATGCGCCGCCAGCACTTTCTCCTTCACGCCGCCGATCGGCAATACCTTGCCCCGCAACGTGATTTCACCGGTCATGCAGACGTCCTTGCGAATCGGCACCCGCGACAGCGCGGACACGAGGGCGGTGGCGAGGGTGATGCCCGCCGATGGTCCGTCCTTCGGGATGGCGCCTTCAGGGACGTGAATGTGCACGTCGGTCTTGCGATTGAAGTCCTTCGGAATACCGAACTCCTCGGACTTGGAGCGGACGTAGCTCATCGCCGCCTGCGCCGATTCCTGCATGACATCGCCGAGCTTGCCGGTCAGCGTCAAGTGGCCCTTGCCGGGCATCAGCGTCGCTTCAGTCACGAGGATCTCGCCGCCGACTTCGGTCCAGGCGAGGCCGGTCGCGATCCCGATCTCGTTGGTCTCTTCCGCCATCGTGTTGCGGAAGCGCGGGACGCCGAGGTGCTGCGTCACCTTGTCGGGCGTTATCTCCTCGTAGAACTTCATGCCCTCGACGACCACCTTGCGGGCGACTTTGCGACAGACAGCAGAAATCTCGCGCTCGAGATTTCGAACGCCCGCCTCGCGCGTGTAGCGGTTGATGACGGCCTGCAGCGCCTCATCGGTGAAGGTGATGTTGTCTTTCGTCAGGCCGGCGCCTTCGATCGCCTTGGGCGCCAGGAATTTCTTGGCAATCTCGATCTTCTCGAGTTCCGTATAGCCGGCGAGCTGGAGCACTTCCATGCGGTCGCGCAGGGCCTGCGGAATCGTGTGGAGCACGTTTGCCGTGCAGATGAACATCACCTGCGACAGGTCGTACTCGACATCCAGATAGTGATCGAGGAAGGTGTGGTTCTGCTCCGGATCGAGGACCTCGAGAAGTGCCGCCGAGGGATCGCCCCGGAAGTCCATCGACATCTTGTCGACTTCGTCGAGCAGGAACACCGGATTCATCGATCCGGCCTTCTTCATCATTTGGATGATCTGGCCGGGGAAGGCCCCGATGTACGTCCGGCGGTGACCACGGATTTCGGCTTCGTCCCGCACACCTCCGAGCGACAGGCGGACGAACTTCCGGTTCATCGCGCGAGCGATCGATTTCGCCAGCGACGTCTTGCCCACTCCGGGAGGCCCGGAGAAGGTGAGGATCGTGGCTTTCGGCTTCTTGACCAGGGCCCGCACGGCGAGGAATTCGAGGATGCGCTCCTTGATTTTCTCCAGACCGTAGTGATCCTCGTGCAGGATCTCCTCGGCGCGCTTCAGGTCGCGGCTTTCGCGTGTCTTCTTGTGCCACGGAACCGCGACGAGCCAGTCGATGTAATTGCGCGAGACGGTCGCTTCGGCGGACATCGGCGGCATCGCCTCCAGCCGCTTCAGCTCCTGGATGGCCTTTTCCTCGACGTCCTTGGGCATCTTGGACTGCTCGATCTTTTTCTTGAGCTCGTCCACTTCGTTGCCCTTTTCGTCCTTGCGGCCCAGTTCCTTCTGGATCGCCTTCATCTTCTCGTTGAGGTAGTACTCCTTCTGTGCCTTCTCCATCTGCTTCTTGACGCGCGACTGGATGCGGCGGTCCACCTGGAGCTTGTCCACCTCGATCTCGAGTATGCCGGCGATGCGGTTCAGTCGCTCGAGCGGCGAGATGATCTCGAGCAGGTTCTGCTTCTCGTCCACGCCCACCAGCAGGTGCGCGGAGATCGTATCCGCCAGCTTGCCCGGGTCGTCCACGCGCACGGCCGCGATCATCGCATCGAAGTTCAGGTTGTTCGACAGCTTGACGTACTGCTCGAACAGCGACACGACGCGGCTCATCGTGCTCTCCGCGTCGGCGCTGGTCTCGCGCTGCTTGGCGAGCACCTTGACCACGACGCGGTAAAAGCCCTTGTCTTCCTTCCACTCGACGGCGCGAGCGCGATCGACGCCTTCGACCAGGACCTTGATGTTGCCGTCGGGGAGCTTCAGGCTCTGGACGACGTTGGCGACGCAGCCCATCGTGTAGATATCCTCGGGCCGCGGGTCGTCGACCGACGCGTCGTGCTGCGCCGCCAGGAAAATACGCTTGTCCTTGACGAGGGCATGCTCGAGCGCGCGCGTCGACGAGGGACGCCCGATCACAAACGGCATCATCATGTGCGGGAAAACGACGACGTCGCGGAGAGGGACGATCGGGAGCGTTTCGTAGACTTCCAGGGGCGTTTCCATAATGGTTGAGTGCGGATCGATGATGGATGCCGGGAATCGCTGATCGCGTCAGCCATCCTCCGGCAACAATCAACAATTCACGCGTTCGCTATCCCGCCTTTTCAATGAGCGTGATCGGCTTGTCCTTCGCCATCACGACATCCCGCGTTATCGTCACTTCGCGGAGCTTCTTCTGATTCGGCACCTGATACATCAGATCGAGCATCAGCTCCTCGATGATCATCCGGAGGCCCCGCGCTCCGATCTTGCGCTCGAGCGCCGACTCGGCGATGGCCTCGAGGGCGTCGTCGCTGAAGCGCAGCTTGACGTTCTCGTACTCGAACAGCTTCATGTACTGCCGCGTGATGGCGTTGCGCGGCTGCGTGAGGATCTGGATCAGCGCCGGCTTGTCGAGCTCGTGCAGCGTGCCGACGACCGGCAGGCGGCCGACGAACTCGGGAATGAGACCGTACTTGATGAGATCCTGGGGCTCGAGCTGCTCGAGCGTGACGCCGATGTCGCGGCCGCGCAGCGACTTGACGTCCGCCTTGAAGCCAAGCGTCTTCTTGCCGACGCGCCGCTCGATCTGCTTGTCGAGGCCGACGAAGGCCCCGCCGCAGATGAACAGGATGTTGCTCGTGTCGACCTGGAAGAATTCCTGGTGCGGGTGCTTGCGCCCGCCCTGCGGCGGGACGTTGGCGACGGTGCCTTCGAGGATCTTCAGGAGCGCCTGCTGGACGCCTTCGCCCGACACGTCGCGCGTAATCGACGGGTTCTCGTCCTTGCGGCAGATCTTGTCGACTTCGTCGATGTAGATGATGCCCTGCTGGCACTTCTCGATGTCGCCGCCGGCGGCCTGCAGCAGCTTGAGGATGATGTTCTCGACGTCCTCGCCGACATACCCCGCTTCGGTCAGCGTCGTGGCGTCCACGATCGTGAAGGGGACCGACAGCAGCTTCGCAAGCGTCTGGGCCAGGAGCGTCTTGCCGGTGCCCGTCGGGCCGATGAGCAGAATGTTGCTCTTGGTCAGCTCGATGTCGTTGCGGCTCCGCGGCTGCTTCTGGATCTCGATGCGCTTGTAATGGTTGTAAACGGCGACGGCCAGCTTCTTCTTGGTGCGTTCCTGGCCGATGACGTACTCGTCGAGGAACTTCTTGATTTCCTGGGGGGTCGGCAGCGACGACCGCGTGCCCCGATTTTCGAAGCGGTTGTCGTCGGCGATGATGTCGTTGCAGACCTCGACGCACTCGTCACAGATGAAGACGGTGGGGCCGGCAATGAGCTTCCGGACGTCGTTCTGGTCCTTGTTGCAGAAGGAACACCGCAGGACCTCGGTTTCCCCAGCCTTTTTCACCATGCTAAGCCCTTACGTCCAAGACCTTTAGCGCCGCAGCCCTAGGCTCTTTTTCGGATGACATCATCAATAATACCGTATTCCTTGCCCTGGTCGGCGGACATGATGTAGTCGCGCTCTGTATCGTCCTGGATACGCTTGACCGACTGCCCCGTGTGGTGAACCAGAATCTCGTTGATCCGCTCCCGCATCCGCAGGATTTCCCGGGCCGCAATATCAATATCGGTCGCTTGGCCCGCGAGCCCAGACATCAGGGGCTGGTGGATGACAATCCGTGAATTTGGGAGCGAATACCGCTTGCCCTTGGCGCCGGCCGCCAGCAGGACCGCGGCCATCGACGCCGCCTGGCCGATGCAGTACGTCTGCACGTCGGGCTTGATGAACTGCATCGTGTCGTAAATCGCCATCCCAGCCGTAATCGACCCGCCCGGGCTGTTGATGTACAGGAGGATGTCTTTATCGGGATCTTCGGCTTCGAGAAACAGCAGCTGCGCAATCGTCAGGTTCGCGACGCCGTCGTCGATGGGCGTGCCGATGAACACGATGCTGTCTTTGAGAAGCCGCGAAAAGATGTCATACGCGCGTTCGCCGCGGTTGGTCTGTTCGACGACCATCGGCACGAGTTGCAGACGAGAATCCGGAAGCTGGTTACGCATAAGCAGTCGATGATTGAAGGGGAAGTGGCAGAGCGGGAAGTCTTACGCTTCTCCCGAAATAGTAGCACGCGTCATGAGGAAGTCAATTGACTTCTCCCTGCGCAAGCCCGCGTAGACGCGGGACATCCCCCCCTCTTTCTCGAGTCGCGCGCGCACGGCGGCCGGCGTCCGCCCGGTGCGTTCCGCATAACGGCCGACTTCCTGGTCGGCTTCAGCATCGGTCACGTCGAGGTGCTCGCGCCGCGCGACTTCGTCGAGGACCAGGGCGCCGGCCACGGCCTCCCGCGAGACTTCACGCTGGCTCTCGCGGAACGCGTCCCAGTCGATGCCTGCCTGCCGCGGATCGACCTGCTGTTCCATCAGTCGCCGGGCGAAGTCCTCGAGACGCCGGTCGATTTCGCGCTCGACGAGCGCCGCCGGCACCTCGAACGGAACGCGCCTGGCAAGCTGCTTGAGGAGTTCGGCCCGTACTTCTCGCTCCGCCGCATGACGCGCTTCGTGTTCGAGATCTTCCCGAACGCGGGCGCGGAGCGCGTCGAGACTCTCAAATTCACCCAGGTCCTTGGCGAATTCGTCGTCGAGGGCCGGGAGAATCTTCGTCTTGATGCCGTGTACGGTTACGGTGTACGTCATGTCGTGGCCGGCGAGTTCCGCCGACGGATAGTCGGCGGGAAAATGAAGCGTAAATGTCTTGGCCGCACCCGGCGTCAGGCCGAGCAGCTCCGCATCAAAACCCGGCGGGTTCGCCGTTGACCCGAGCTCCACGCTGACCCCCTTATGAGTATCGGCCGTGCCGGTCTCTTCCCGCCGTTCGAGATCGATCAGCGCGGTATCGCCCTGCTGCAGACCGCGGCCCTCGACTGGTTCGAATCTCGCGGCCCGCTGGCGCAGCCGCTCGATCGCCTGGTCGACCGCTCTGTCGTCGACCTGGCTCGACGGACGTTGTACCGACAACGTCGAGTACTCGCCCGGTTCGAATTCAGGCACCGTGTCAAACGACGCTGTAAAGGTGAGAGGCTGTCCGGCCTCGATCGTCACGTCGCGAACGTCGGGCGTGTCGACCGGCTCGACGCCGCGCTCGCGCAGCACATCGCCGACGGCGCGGGGAATCAGGTCGTTGGCGACTTCATGAAGGATTTGCTCCTTGAATCGCTGCTTGATGACCCGCGACGGCGTCTTGCCGGGCCGGAATCCCGGAACCCTGGCCGTTCGGGAGTACCCCTGTGCGACTCGCTCGATTTCGCGGTCGACGACATCGCTCGAAATTTCGACGCGCACGTTCTTGCGCGTCTCGTTGACATCGACAAATTCAGTTTTCATTCTGCTTTGTAACGTGCGGTCAGCGATTCGATGCTTGCAATCCGTCGCTCCCGCCCTTGCGGTGCGCCCTTCGACGGCCAAGCGCGCGGCTGGCTGCGCAACGGAGAAGTGCGAAAGGGGGGACTCGAACCCCCATAGCCTTTCGGCTACCGGATCCTAAGTCCGGCGCGTCTGCCGAATTCCGCCACTTTCGCGCGATACGGTTTCACGTTCAAGGCTCTGTCGGATGAACGACCAAGGGTCTCAGAGTAACACGCCCCCGCGCGAACGGTCCGGTTGACTGCACAACCTCACACCACCATATGTTGCGGTCACTCTACCCCTATGCTACTATCCGCCGCCAAATGAGCACCAGCGAAGCCCGATCCGACTCGCCGAGCCGTACCGACCTTTTCAACGGACTTTTCAGGTGGCACCCCGGACAGGACGGGGATGCCCGTGTCACGCGTCACGAGGCGAGTCCGTCGTCGATCCCCTGTCCGAACACCGGCCGATCGTTGCGCGTCGCAACGCTCGAAGCGGCCTCCGCGGCGATCTGTCCGGCGTGCGCCAGTCGCGGCGCCGGCGGCTTCGTGTCTTTCGTCGGCGATCTCCGCATGGCGTACGCGTGTCCGCAGTGCCGTCAGTTGGTCTGGCTCGCAGGCGTCTGAAGCGCGCTCGCCTGTTTCAGGCGATACACATAATACGGAGAGAAACCGCGCGCGAGCTCGTAGTGCGTCGAGAGCGCTGGTAGAAACCCGTCCCCGAACAGATAGGCGACAATCTCCCGCCCGCCGTCGGTCAGGATATCGGCTTCGAGCACGACGGCGCCGAACTCGCCGCCCGCGAGGCGGGCGTTCAGCGCGCGTTCGTACGACGGGTTCTGCAGTCGCAGGCGCCTGAACATCACGACATCGATCATCGACGACGGCTTGCCCTCAATGGCTGGGAACAGCGGGTTGTGCGAAAAGATGGGGCGCATTCCAACGTCCATGCCGGAGAGATACGCGCGGACGTTGGCCACTTGGTACCGCACAGGTTCCCGCTCGGCCTCCCTGATGTTGTAGAAGAACAGCACGAGCGACATCGCAGCCGCGATTGCCAGCGCCCCGGCCGCGAACGAGGGGAGCCGGCCCCGCACGATCTGATAGCCCACGAAGATCAGCGCACAACCAAAAAAATCGAGGAAGTGATTGAAGTCGATCCCGGCCGAGGTATCGAGCACGATGACCATCGCAAGACTCGCCACTCCCACGCACGTGGGGATCTCCTTCCACCCGGTCCACGGCAGCGCCAACAGGCCGACGCCGAACAGGACGCTGATGACGATGCTCATTGGGTCCTGATGGACGAGCGTGTACATGAACGCCAGCGGCGCGTGCGCGTAATTCCAGAACGTCGCGCCCAGCGAGGCGCACGCCTGCATCGTCTCAAGCATCCGCCCGTCACTGAACGCGTTGGCCGCGAGCAGCAGCACCGCCGCGGTTCCGAAGGTCGCCGTCGCGAGCACGGCTCCCCGGCGTGCGTGGCCATTTACCGTGAGCGCGACCACAATGGCCGCGACTCCAAAGCCGGCGCTGACCTTCGCGAAAATGGCGAGGCTGAAGAACGCAGCGGCAGCGCCGATCGCGATGCCGCTGCGCTCGGCCCGAAACGCGCGGATGCCGAACGCGATTCCCCATAGATTGAGCGCGGCCGGCAGGAGATCGCCGCGCACCGTCGTCAAGGCAAAGACGCCGGCGCTCGTGCACAACGTGAGGATCGCCAGCGCCTTCGCGACGCCAGGCGGAAAGGAGAGGTCTTCCATGAGGCGATATGCGGCGGCGATCCAGGCCGCCGCCGAAGCGACGCTGATCAGGTGACCGGCGCCGAGCGGACTGAGCCCGAGCCGCATCAAGCCGGCGTGCAGCATGATCCAGAGCGGAAAATACCGGGTGCCGCCGAAGCCCAACTCGCCAACCAGCGGGCGGTAGAAGACGCCGTTTCGAAGATCGACGCCGAGAGCGAGCCATGTGCCGGATACGAAGTTCAACATCGCGCCGGACGGAATGGTCAGCGCGAGGGCGACCACCGAGAACAGCGCGAACAGGCCGGCGCTAAGGCCGAGGCTTCGCCATGGCGCGGGCATCGCCATGGTCGTCACGCGACGCTCTTGCCGATTGGAATATTGGTGATGAGGTATTCGTCCACGGCGCCGCGGCGCGATGCGTTGCTGTTGATGGCGCGACGCGCAGGGACACGAAAGGTCGAGAGGCCGGCGGCGAGAGCTTCCCGGCAGGTCTCGTACAGGGCCGAGATCGTCGGTGCCGTCGAATTGCTGACGAGCACGTGACAGCCGCGACGCGAGAGATCGATGACCAGCTGCTGCAGCTGTGCCTGATCGCTGTCGTCGAATCGCGATGCCGTGTACGAAGTGAAACTGGCCGTTCGGCTCACGGGCGCATAAGGCGGGTCGACGTAGACGAAGTCCCCCGTCTCCGCGACGTTGCGCACCGATTCGAACGATCCGAGCCGCAGCGTGACGCCCGGTTGCGACAATGCCTCCGCTACGTGAAGCAATCGCTCGCGGTGGACGATGGTCGGGCGGGCGTACCGGCCTGCCGGTACGTTGAAGCCACCTTTCGCGTTGACCCGGAAGAGGCCATTGAATCCGGTTCGATTCAGGTAAATCAGCATCGCGGCCAGTTCGGGGGTATAGGCGATGCGGCCATCGGGCTGACGACGTTCGTCGCGAAGTGGATTGAAGCGCTCGTCGCGAATCCTGTAGTAGTGGGCCGCGCCATCTGCCGCGTGCGCCCCCGCCAGTTGTTCGAGCGCCAACGTCACGCTGTCGCAGGCGTCGCGTACAGCCTCGTAGCAGCCGATAAGGTCTGGGTTTGAATCGACCAGCACGACTTCGTGGCCGCGCAGACGACCTTTGGCGCAGAGATCGAAAAAGACCGCCCCGCTTCCAAAGAACGGCTCGATGTAGCGGTTGAAACTGTCCGGGTAGAACGGCCGGAGATGGGGGAGGAGTTGACCCTTTCCGCCCACCCACTTGAGCAGCGGTCTGTAGGGGGCCGCGATGGCGACCCCGGTTCCGGTTTTTGTCGCTTTCTTCATTACCGCTGTGGTCGCTGCACCGCGATTTTCGACCTTGTATCGGCTACGATACAAATTCTCATTCCGTATAGATACAACCGCCGCCCGCCGATAAGCAGGGTGCCGGGCGTCGGCCCAGGTGTCGCGGTAACAGGCTGACACGGCTCGATTTGTCGACGTTCCCGTTCGGACAGCCGGACCAGGTCCCGTTGCGCGGTGTATCGGCGATTGCCAAGGGTCGTATCAGTGTCGACAGAAGCGTCTACTAAGTGATGCTCAGTGTCGCGTCCTCACTGGTTCAGACGTGCGGCCCGTCGCGCTCCGTCGGTGACTGACGGGGCGGAGCTGTACCGCCCGAACCGCTCCTTATATATATGGCAGACACACTCAGGCTCGCTGGTGCCAGACCGGCCCGCCGGGGGCGGGTGGCCCCCGAGATTGTTGGGGCAAATTCCGCCTCAACTCCGCTCGAGTTAACCGGCCATTCGCCGGCGATTACGCAGGTGCGCGAGCTCCTGCGTCGGGCCGCCAGCCTCGATGTCGGCGTGCTGCTGGTCGCCGAGCGCGGTGCGGACGTCGATGCCGTCGCCCGCGACCTGCACGCGCGCAGCCGCCGCGCCGCGGCGCCGTACGTCGCCGTCGAGTGCGATGGCGCGGACGCTGCCGGCATCGCGCAGCTGCTTTTTGGTCCGGTGTCGTCGCCGGCATCCGGCACCAGCGATCTGGAGCCGATCGCCGCCGACAGCCGCATCGCCGCCGCACGCGGCGGCACGCTGTTCCTGCACGACGTGACCGAACTGCCTGCCGCGGTGCAGGCGCGCCTTGCGCGGCTGGTCCGCGACGGCGAAGGGCTGATCGATGGCGTCCCCATCGCCACCGACGTGCGATTCGTTGCGAGCGCGCTGCCCGCCATCGACGCTGACGTGCACGCGCACCGGCTCCGCTCCGATCTGTTTCGGCGTCTGTCGGCCGTCCGCCTCGAACTGCCTCCCTTGCGTGAACGGCAGGAAGACATCACGGAGATCGCGTCGCGCCTGCTCGAGATGGTCGTCGCGGAGCGCAATCTGCCGCGGCGGACGTTCACGCATGCGGCGCTGGCCCTCGTGGCGGCGGTGACATGGCCCGGCAATCTCGTGGAACTGCGGGATGCAATCGGGCGAGTGGCCGGCGAGTCGGGCGACCGAGACATTCAGGTCGAACATGTCCTGCCGGCGTTGCATCTGCAGCGGGCGCCGTCGAGGTTCGCGCCGAGCGGCAATCTCCGCGAAGCCCGGTTGCGATTCGAGCGCGACTACATCGCGGCGGTGCTGCAACATCATGCATGGCGCGTCGCCGATGCCGCGCAAACGCTCGGCATTCAACGCCCCAATCTCTATCGCAAGGCGCGCCAGCTCGGGATTCCGGTGACGCGGATCCCCGAATAGAGCGTAAAATGACAACGAAAACTGTGATTCTCAACGTTGCCTTTTCGGTGATGGCCGTGCTGCCGCTGGCGGCGCAAGGCCGATCCCTGCCGCCGGGCCAGCCGGTGCCCGCGATCCCGCAACGGCTCGAGAGCACCTCGTCGCAACAACCATCGATATCCGTCCCACCGGTCAACCCCAGCAGCTACCGTATCGGTCTGCAGGACGAGATCAAGATTACGGTCTTTGACGAGCCGGACCTCTCCGCGATGTACCGCGTGGACGCCGACGGCGCGATCTCGTTTCCGCTGGTTGGCCACGTGGACGCAGCGGGTCTGACGCTCACGGAATTTCAGCAGCGCATTACGGCGCTGCTGGCGGCCGGGTTTCTCAGGAACCCTCAGGTGCGCGTCGAGATCAATCAGTACAAGAGCCAGTTCGTGTACGTGATCGGCGAGGTGCGCGCGCCAGGAAAGATCACCATGACTGGCACGACCATGACCCTTCTCGAGGCGCTGGCGCTGGCGGGCTCCCCGACCGCGAACGCCAGCAATGAGGTCATCGTCGTTCATCCGACGCGACCGACCGCCCCGGGCGAACAGCCGATCGCCGAACCGGAAGGCGCCCGCGTGACGGTCAACCGCAAGGATCTCGAGCTAGGAAAGGCCGGTCGGGATGTCATCCTGCAGGATGGCGACATCATCAACGTCCCGCCGGCGCAGCACTTCTATATCACCGGGATGGTCCGCAACCCCGGAACCTTCGTCCTCGACCCCGGTATGACCGTGCAGCAGGCGATCGCGCTGGCTGGCGGACTGAACGATCGCGGCTCGGACCGCCGCATCAAAGTCTCCCGTCTCGTCGGCGGCAAACTGATTGAGCTGGGCATCGAGCTCGAAGCCAAGATTCAGCCCGGCGATACCATCACCATCAGCGGCCGATTCTTCTAGAACGGCTCTCGGCTTTGGGCTTCAGGCTCCTGGAGTCCCCACCTTCCACAATGCGCGTCATGTACCTGAATCCGACGGGCCAGCTTGGTGGCGCCGAGTCGAGTCTGGTCGATGTCCTGGCCAGTCTCAGGCGCGCCCAACCGTCGTGGCCGCTGCACCTCCTGGCGGCGTCCGACGGCCTGCTACTCGAGCGCGTGCGCGCGTTAGGTGTCACCGCCGAAGTGCTGCCGTTTCCGGCCACCATCGGGCGGCTGGGCGAGCACGGGGCGGCGGCGTCAGGCGGGACCGCCCGCTTCGCGGGACAAATTGCGCTGGCGTCTCCGTCGATGCTGCGTTATCGCACGGCTCTCCGCCGTGCCATCAGCGATTTTCATCCAGCGGTGGTCCATACGAACGGGCTCAAGATGCACCTGCTCGGCGCGTGGGCGGCCGATCGTCACGCGCTCGTGTGGCATCTCCACGACTATCTCGGCACGCGCGGCACGACAGCGCGTCTGCTGCGCTGGCATCACCTTCGGCCGGCCGCCGTGGTCGCCAACTCGCAGAGTGTTGCCGAAGATGCCGTTCGTGCGTTGGGAAACGGCACCCACGTCGTGACCGTCCGGAACGGTGTCGACCTGGCGCGCTTCTCGAGGACCGGTCCGCGCGCCAATCTCGACGCGATGGCCGGCCTGCCGCCGGCCGCACCGAATACGATTCGTGTCGGCCTCGTGGCAACGCTCGCGCGGTGGAAGGGTCACGAGACGTTCCTCGAAGCGATCGCGCAGCTGCCATCCCATCTGCCGGTCCGCGCGTACATCATCGGCGACGCCGTTTATCACACGGAGGGCAGCCAGTATTCCCTGGAGGAGCTGCGCGCGCGGGCCGGCGCGTTGGGGATTGCCGATCGCGTCGGCTTCACGGGCTTCGTCCTGACGCCGGAGGCGATCTTCCGCGGCCTCGACATCGCCGTGCATGCCAGCACATCGCCGGAACCGTTCGGACTCGTCATCGCGGAGGCGATGGCGTCGGGCTGCCCTGTGATTGTCGCCAATGCCGGCGGCGCGGCGGAACTCGTCACGGCCGACCTCGACGCTCTCGTCCACACGCCAGGCGATGCCGCCGATCTGGCGGCGAAGATCGCGGCTCTGGCTTCCGACGCAAGCCTGCGCGCAACGATTGGAAAAGCGGCGCGGGCGACGGCCGAACGCGACTTCGATCGCGCTCGTCTCGCAACGGAACTCGTGCCCGTCTATCAACGCGCCGCCGTGCGGGCCGGCATGCAAGGCTGAACGTGCGCGTCCTCCACGTCTACAGCGGCAATCTCTTCGGCGGCATCGAAACGATGCTGCTGACGCTGGCGCGCCTGCGCGGGCTGTGCCCGGCAATCGAGTCCGAAATCGCGCTCGTCTTCGACGGCCGGCTCGGCGCCGAGCTCGCGTCAACGGGCATCGCGCTCCACAAGCTGCCGGAAGTGCGCGCCAGCCGGCCGCACACGATTCGCGCTGCCCGGCGCGCGCTCGCGCAAATCATCGCGTCGGGAGGCTACGACCGCGTCATCTGCCACGCGGCCTGGTCGCAGGCGATGTTCGGGGGGATCGTGAAGCGCACGAACGTGCCGCTCGTGTACTGGGCACATGATGTCGCCACCGGCACGCACTGGACCGAACGGCTGGCGCGGCGCGTACGCCCAGACCTCGCGATCGCCAACAGCCGGTATACGGCGGAATCGTTGAAATCACTCTACAGCGAACTGCCAGCAATCGTCCTGACCTACCCGATCGACACGACCGCGCGCGCGCTGTCTCCTCTCGAACGCGCCGCTGTCCGCTGTGAGCTGCACACGCCCGCCGATGCCCTTGTCATCATTCAGGTCAGCCGCATGGAGGCCTGGAAGGGGCACGCGGTCGTCATCGAGGCGCTGGGGCGGCTCCGACGGCACCACCTGGCAAACGATCCGGCGTGGGTCTGGTGGGTGGTCGGCGGCGCGCAGCGGCCGGACGAGGCCACGTACGCGGAGGGGCTCCGGGAGGCTGCACGGCGTCACGGCATCGAGGACAGAGTCCGATGGCTGGGCGAGCGTCACGACGTCCCGCGCCTTCTCGGTTCGGCGGACGTCCACTGCCAGGCGAACGCCTCACCCGAACCCTTCGGGATCGCCTATGTCGAGGCGCTCGCGGCCGGCCTGCCGGTCGTGGCGGCGAGGGCCGGCGGTGTGATGGAAATCGTTGACGATTCGTGCGGTGTGCTGGTTCCACCGGGCGATCCCGTCGAGCTCGCGGCGGCCCTGTCACGTCTCCTGGGCGACGACGAGTTTCGTGCGAGGCTGGGCGCCGCGGCGCCTGCGCGCGCGCGACAGATATCCGATCCTGCGACCCAACTGCAGCGCCTCGCGGACGCGTTGTTGGCGATGTCGCTTGTGGGATCGCCGACATGACCCTGCCGGCGATGGCGAGTGCGCCCTCGGTCGAAGCGCGTGCCCGACAGAGCCTCGGGTCGAGCCAGGACGCGATTTATCACATGGTCGATCGTGCGCTCTCGGCCCGGCACATCGCTGGCGGACGGCTTGTCGATGTCGGATGCGGACGCGGAGGGCTCTGGCATGTTGTCGGCCAGCGTTTCGACAGCTACTGTGGCGTTGACGTGGTCCGTTACGACGGGTACCCGGCTGCAGCTGAGTTTCGTCAAGTCGACCTCGATGCCCCGTACTGGGGCACGGCTGACGATCAGGCCGACGTGGTCGCCGCGGTCGAGACCATCGAACACCTCGAGAACCCGTGGGCATTCATGCGTGCGCTCGCCCGGCTCGCTCGCCCGGGCGGATGGGTGATTGTGACGACTCCCAATCAGCTGAGCGCGCTCAGCCTGTTCACCCTGATTGCAAAGCAGCGTTTCTCCGCGTTTCAGGACTCGCACTACCCGGTCCACCGTACGGCGCTGCTCGAAAGCGACCTCGAACGGCTCGCCGGTGAAGCCGGCCTCGAGGCCACCGAGATGTGCTTCAGCCAATCAGGCAGGATCCCGCTTACGGCGCGGCATTACCCCGTCGGTCTCGCGCGGCTCTTCCCGCGGCGATTGTCCGACAACCTGATGATCATCGGCAGGAAACCATCGGCGCGAGGCGCGGCCCGACGATGACGCGCGCGCTGTTTGTGAACTCCGGGATGCTCGGTCACCGATCGTTTGCCGGCCTGATGACGGACATCGCGGCTCGCGTGCCCGGCCTCGAGGCTCACCATGTGGACCTCAGTCGCGACCTGACGGCGACCGATCGCGTCCTGCGGCGGTTATTCAGCCTCCAGTTGACACCCAGCACCGGGCCGGCGGCCAATCTGGACATGCGGCGCTGGCGGCAGGAATGGAATGTCGGCCTGCTTGCCGCTCGACGAATTGCCTCGGCGGAGCGCGACACGCCCTTTGACGTTCTGCACTTTCATACGCAGGTCACGGCCTACGCGAGTCTCCCGCGCATGCGGCGGTCGCCCTCGATCGTGTCATTCGACTGCACGCAGCGTCAGGCGAGTCTCGAGGCTCAATCACGGCTGGCCCGCGCAACTTACCGGGCCAGCATCGCTCATGATGGTCGCGTCTTTCGTGCGGCGACGGCCATCGTCGCCACCTCTCGATGGGCTGCGCGGGATCTCGCCGCAAGCTATCCGGACTGCGCGCAGAAGGTGCGGGTGCTGCCTTTTCCCGTGGACCTCGATGCGTTCGGACGCGACTGGGCGTCGGAGCGGCGCGTGCGCGGACTGTCGCGCGGCTATCGTCCGCGCGTGCTGTTCATGGGCGGCGATTTCCCACGGAAGGGCGGCGCCGAACTGTTCCAGGCGTGGCGCGAAGGCGGGTTCGGCGATCGCGCCGATCTGGTCGTTGTCACCGACTGGCCGCTGGCGGCGAACGCGATTCCCGCCGGGGTGTCGATCGTCACTAACGTCGCACCGTATTCGACGAAGTGGCTCGAGCTGTGGCGTTCGGCGGATCTCTTCGTCCTGCCGGCGCGCCACGAGGCCTTCGGCATCGTCTACGAGGAGGCCGCCGCGAGCGGCATTCCCGCGATCGGGAGCGACGTCAACGCTGTCCCCGAAATCATCGCTGACGGCGTGACCGGACTGTTGGTGCCGCCCGGCGATCGCCCCGGCCTGGTGCGGGCGATGGGCTCGCTGGTCGAATCCGCAGATCTCCGTGACCGTCTGGGCCGCGCGGCCCGGGAACATGTCGGTAAGCGCGCGGCGGTGCCGGTGTACGCCGCCGCACTTGAATCGATTATTGGAGAGGTGATGAGCCACGATGTACGGCGACGCGCCTGAAGCGCTCGAGTGGGAGGGCGTCGAAGCCGACCAGGTCGAGATTTTCGATGAAGCGGTAGACGACGGTTTCGAGACCCGCCCCAAGCCCGGCTGGCGCCCAGCCGGCTTCGCCGAGTGGTTCGCGCTCGGGCAGACCCTGCTGCCGGCGCTGCTGCTTCTTCCCGGCAGCCAGGCATACCGCCTGCCGATCCGGACCGGCGCCTACGCGATCAGCCTGCTGGCCTTCGCCCTCTGGTGGTTCGATCGCGGCGGTATCAGGCGGGGTAAGCACCCGGCGTCGATGCTGATCATGTTCACGTTGGTGTGGCTCGGGCTGATGATGCTGCACCCCGACACGCCGTCGCTCGCCGGAATCGCGCAGTGCGCCCTGTATTTTTCCATCCTGTGCCCGATCTTCTGGGCGCCCGCCTATGTGTTCGGACGTCGACAGCTGGTACGAGCGCTGGTCGTGCTGCTGGTCTGCAACGGCATCAATTCGATTGTCGGCGTGTTGCAGGTTTACGACCCTGACGTCTGGATGCCGCGTCAGCTCTCGGCGGTGTATTCGGGAGCGGGCGGCGACGCGCTCCTCGCGGCCTCGACATTCATCGGCCGGGACGGACGCATCATGGTCAGACCCCCCGGCCTGTTCGACGCCGCCGGCGCGGTGGCGGGCGCGGCGATGCTGGCCACGATGCTGGGTCTCGTATTCTGCCTGGAGCCGATCGGCTTCCTGAAACGGCTCGCCGCTCTTGGCTTTGCCGTGGCCGGAATGTCGGCGCTCTATCTGAGTCACGTCCGTGCCGCGTTCGTCATGACCATCGGCATGATGGCCGCTTATCTGGTGCTGCTGGCGATTCAGAACCAGAAGAAACGGGCCGTCGGCTTTGCCGGACTCGGCTTCGGGCTGGTCTCGGTCGGCTTGTCGATCGCCACGATGCTCGGCGGCGATTCGATTGCCGAACGCTTTCAGACGCTGCTCGAAGGCGATCCCCGGTCGCTGTACTACAACAGCCGCGGCATCCAGGTGGAAACCGCGCTCACGGCGCTCGTTGACGAATACCCGTTCGGCGCGGGCATGGGCCGAACCGGCATGCTCAGTTACTACTTCGGCGATACCGGACCGGGATCGACGGGACTGTTTGCCGAGGTCCAGCCGAACGCCTGGATGCTCGACGGCGGTGTTCCCCTCGTCGCGCTCTACGGCCTGGTGCTGGTGGTCACGCTTCTCGGCGATCTGAAATTGATCCGGACGCTCGCCGATCCGGAGGATCGGCTTCTTGCCACGGTTGTCGTCGCGGCCAACGTCGGCACCATCGGCCTGGTCTTCACCTTCGTGCCATTCGGTACGGCCGTGGGCATGCAGTTCTGGTTCCTCGAGGGCATGCTTCACGGGACGATGGCCGATCGGCCGCGCCTGACGTAGTGTCCTGGCTGATTGTCGCGGGCGACCTGACTCCGCTTGGCGGAATGGATGCCGCGAACCACGCGCTGGCCCGCTATCTTGGTGCGCGCGAGCAGGTTGACCTGGTCACCCATCGTGCCTGGCCCGATCTGGCGGCGATGCCCAACGTCACCGTGCATCACGTCTGGAGGCCGCTTGGCCGGCACCTGCTCGGGAGCCCGCTCCTGTCGACGACCGGCCGGCGCGTTTGGCGGCGGCTCCGCCCGTCGGGCGCGGAAGCGGTCGTGAACGGCGGCAACTGTGCGATCGACCGCGTCAACTGGGTTCACTATCTTCACGCCGCGGATCTGGTCCCCGCATCGGGTTCCTCCGCGCGCCGCGCCCGGCTGGCGGTGGCGCGCCGGCGGAATCTGGCGGCGGAGCGTCGGGCACTGCACATGGCGCACGTCGTCATCTGCAACAGTCGCCGGACCCGGGCTGATGTCATCGAGAAGGCGGGCGTGGATCCGTCGCGCGCGCACGTGATCTACTACGGCGGCGATTCTGTTCGCTGCGCGCTGGTTGAAACCGAAGAGCGGGAGGCGGCACGAGCGGCGCTGCTGCAGCCATCTGGCCGGCCGCTCGTCGGCTTCGTTGGCGCGCTGGGCGATCGACGCAAGGGATTCGATACCCTGTTTCAGGCGTGGCACGAGCTGTGCGGCTGCCCGCAGTGGGACGCCGACTTGATCGTGGTGGGCGAAGGCGCCGAATTGCCGCTGTGGCGTCGTCGCGCAGAAGACGCGGGCATCAGCGATCGCATCCGATTCGCCGGGTTTCGAACCGACGTCCCCCGGATCCTCGCGGCGCTCGACGCGCTCGTGCATCCGGCTCGGTACGAAGCCTATGGTCTCGCCGTGCGCGAGGCGTTGAGCCGCGGTATCCCCGCGCTCGTGACCGCGTCGGCCGGCGTCGCCGAACAATATCCACCGGAGCTCGGCGGCCTGCTGATTGAAGACCCGGACGATCCGGGGGAGTTGCAGTCGAAACTGCTGGCGTGGCGGCGCGATCTGGAGCAGGTCCGCACGTGTCTGCTGCCGTTCTCGGACGCACTTCGCCGTCACACATGGGACGTCATGGCGGAACAGATTGCCGACTGCGTGAAGCGATGCCGGTGACCTTGGCAGCGCCATCCGTCGAGCGGTTCCAGCCCGTGTCGCAATGCTGGGTCTGCGGCGGTCGCGAGCTCGACCGGTACTACCGCTGTCGCATGGATTTCTCGGAGTATGCGGAACAGGATCCCGAGCTCGCCTCGTACACCGGCGAAGGGATCTGGTTCGTGCGGTGCGCCGATTGCGGATTCGGACAGCCCGAAGCGCTCCCGACGCTGTCCGGCTATTTCGACCGGATGTACGACCAGCACTGGGCACCAGACTGGGTGGAAGGGGAGTTTTCCGGCACCTACAAGGACTTCATTTTTCAGGGAATTCTTGACGAATTGGATCGCCGCATTCCTCGAGCGCGCCGGCGGCTGCTTGACGTCGGTGCGCACGCCGGACGGTTCATGCACCTGGCCCAGGCGCGTGGATGGCGGGTCGAAGGCATCGAGTTGAACCCGCGAACCGCCGCATACGCGGCCGCGCGAACCGGCGCGCCGGTCCACCGCGTCAACGCGCACACGCTGGCCACCGACGGGCGCCGCTATGCGGCGGTTGTGCTGACCGATGTTCTCGAGCACATTCCCGATCCGGCGCAGCTGCTGCGCGTGCTCGCGGCGCTTGTCGAACCCGAGGGCGTGGTGGCCGTCAAGGTGCCGAACGGTGCGGCGCAGTGGATCAAGGAGCGCTGGCTCGCGCGATTGACGACACATCGGATCTCGCTCGCGGAGAATCTCGTGCACGTGAACCAGTTCACGCCGCGCTCGCTTGTAAGAGCGCTCGAGGCGGCCGGGTTCTCACAGGTCCGGGTCAGACCAGCGGCGCCTGAATTGCCGCCGGCCAACGGAACGCGAGGGCTGGTCAGCCGCGGTCTCCGCCGGGCGGTGTTCGCCGCGGCGATGCTGCCCGGGGCGGTCGAGACGCCGCTCGCGCTGCACCTGCAGGCCTACGCGACGAGGAAAGATCGATGACCCGCGTCCGCAAGTCGCTCACGATCGCCGCGTTCGGGTACATCCAGTACGCGCTCGCGATCGTCAGCGGCGTGCTGCTCGTACCGCTGACGCTGCGCTCGCTCGGGGCGCGCTCCTGGGGACTCTGGCTCGCGAGCGGTGAGGTGTTGAACTACGCGACCATGGTCGACCTCGGCATGCTCAGCGTGCTGCCGTGGCTGCTGGCCGGCGCCGAGGGGAGCCAGGACAGCGAGCGTGCCAGCCGCCTCATCTCGCAGTCGTTATGGTTTGCCACAGGCATGGGACTGCTCTATGCCGTCGTCGCCGCGGCGTCCTGGCTGTGGCTGCCGTCGGTGCTGCTGTTGAGCCCGGCCGATCGCGCGCTGATCGGCCCGCCGCTGGCGCTGCTGGTGCTGCTCGGGATCGTGAAGTACCCGCTCTCCGTATTTCGTGCGGCCCTTGTGGGGATCCAGGACGCAACGTTTGGCGGCGTCATGACGATCGTGGCGGCGGTCCTGAGCATTCTCCTGACCGCGGTGATGCTCGTGGGCGGATACGGCTTGTACGCACTCGCCTGCGCATCGGCGATCCCGCCTCTCGTCGTCTTCGGCCTCTCGGCGTTCCGGCTGCTGGCGATCAGGCCTGACCTGATGCCGCGCTGGAGCCGGCCGCAACTGGCGGACTTCAAGATGCTGCTGACCAATGGAATCGGCGTCTGGGTCGGCAGCCTTGGCTGGCAGCTGATGAGCGCGAGCAACGCGATCGTCATCGCCTACCTCGGCCACCCGGAGTGGGTGCCGATCTACAGCTGCACGGCGAAGTTGAGCAGCTCGGCGATGCAGCTGGCCTGGGTCCTTCCCGACAGCTCGCAAGTCAGCCTCGCCCAGATACACGGCGAGGCGCCGCCGCCGTCTCGACTGCGCGGCGTGGTGCTGATGGTGATCAAGCTGCACTTGCTGCTGGCGGGCGGTGCGGCGGTCGGCGTGCTGATTTTCAATCCTGCGTTCGTGAAGGCCTGGGTCGGCGCCGGCATGTTCGGGGGCCTCACTCTCAACGCGCTGCTGGCGGTCGGCGTTGTTTTCTATTCGATGGTGCACGGATTGGTCACCTGCGCCGCGGTGCTCGGAAACAGGCCACGTGTTGGCGTTGCCGTGCTCGCCAACGGCGTGCTGCAGCTCGGTCTCGGCGTCTTCCTGGGGCACCGCCTCGGGCTCGTCGGGATCGCCTGGGCGGGGATCGTGGCGGGAGCGCTGACGTCGCTGCCGGCGGGCCTCATGCTGCTGAAGCCGAGCACCTCGATGTCCCTCCGGGCGCTTGCCGGCGATCTGATCGGGCCGTGGTTCGTCAGGATTGCCCCGATTGCCGTCGTCGCGGCGATCGGCGGCGGGTTGTACGACTCTCTCGGGCCGTGGCTCTCGGGAGTGGCTGGTGTCGTCCTCGGCATGGCGTACCTTCGCGCGATGCGGCCGCTCTACGATTCGCTGCCCTTCGGCCCCAGAGTCGGAGCATGGCTCGTGCGGTTACACCTCCTCAAGCCGGTCGATTCGCAGGCGCCGGCGCTCGAAGCATTCTGATGGCCTTTGAGTTTTCGCGGCGCCGCGCCAAGCAGCTGATGACGCCGCTCATTCCCGAGCGGTGGAAAGCGCCGCTGCGCGGCCGGCTGTTCGGGTATCGTCCGCCGGCCGCCGCCCTGCCGGTGACGTTCCTCGAGGACGGCCGCAGTCCCATCGTGGCAATCGAGGGGACAACCAGACTGCGGTTTCGCGAGCAGGACCGCTACGACATGCGCTACCAGTTCGTCGAGAATGGCAGCGCGGTCGAAGAGATCGCGAGCTTCATGACGCTCGCACGATCGGCCCGTACGCTGTTCGACGTCGGCGCTTCAAAAGGGGTGTTCTCGCAAATCTTCTGTCTGCTGCAGCCCGAGGGTCGGGCGATTTCGTTCGAACCGTCGCCGCCGGCGATGGCGGACGCGCGCGAGCTGGCGGAGTTGAACGGGTGCGCATCGCGGATCACCGCGCGCCAGACCGCCGTTGGCCGCGCACCGGGGCGGGCAACGGGCCTGCTCGCTCCAGGGGGTTTCGCCGTGCTCGAATCCTCCGGCAACGCGACTGAGGAATTCGAGGTGACCTCGGTGGATCACGAGGTCCTCGCCCTTGGCGTGGTCCCCGACCTGCTCAAGATCGACGTCGAGGGTCACGAGTACGACGTGCTGCTCGGCGCCAGAAATCTGCTCCGCGAGAGAAAGCCGACGGTCTGCCTCGAGCTCCACCTCGACGAGCTCGAGCGCCGCGGCGTCGATGTCCGTGATGTTCTCGGCGAGCTCCAGTCGCACGGCTACCGCTTCAGAAAGTGCTCCGGCGCCGAGTGGCCGGCGGCCGCCATCCGTCAGTCCATTAGCGCGATCGTGCGTCTTGTTGCGATCTGAACAACCGAATCGGTGGCTGGTGACCCAGGCGTGACCACGTGGCATCTCATCACCGGTGAATTTCCACCCCAACCGGGTGGTGTCAGCGACTACACGCGGCAGTTGGCACGCGGGCTGGCCGAGGCTGGTGACCGCGTCGAGGTGTGGGCGCCGCCCGCTGCGGACCGCGGCGAAGCGAACGCAGACGATGCCGGCGTCACTGTTCATCGGCTGCCGGATCGGTTTGGTGTCCGATCGTTGCGCCGGTTGACGCGCGAACTCGATCGTTCAACCGCACCGCGGCGCCTTCTCGTTCAATACGTGCCGCAGTCATTTGGATGGAAGGGCGCCAACGTGCCGTTTTGTCTGTGGCTGCGATCGCGCCGGCGCGATTCGATCTGGGTGATGTTCCATGAGGTGATGTATTGCGCCGCCGATGACGAGGGACTGCGGCGGCAAGCATTGACGGCGGTCAATCGATTCATGGCAAGACTTGTCATGTGTGCGGCGGAACGCGCGTTCGTGTCCATCCCCGGCTGGCTCCCGATGCTCGAGCCGCTGTTGAGGCCCGGTGCGACCATGACCTGGCTTCCTGTCCCGAGCGCGATCCCGGTGCTCGTCCATCCGGAGGCCACGGCTGCGATCCGGGCGCGTTACGCCTGTGGTCATCCGCTGGTTGGTCACTTCGGCACGTACGGTGACGCTGTGACTGCATTGCTCGAACGGACTCTGGCAAATCTGGCGACGATGTCGGACTGTCACGTGTTGCTCCTCGGCGACAAGAGCGACGTGGCCCGCCGTGCGCTGATCGCGGCCCACCCCTCGCTCGAGGCCCGTTTGTTTGCGACCGGCCATCTGTCGGCCCGGGATCTGTCCCACCATGTGGCCGCCTGCGACCTGATGCTCCAGCCGTATCCTGATGGCATCAGCAGCCGGCGCACGAGCGCGATGGTCGCACTCTCACACGGGCGCGCCATTGTCACGACAGCAGGCTGGCTGACGGAGCCTATGTGGGCGGAGGCGGGCGCCGCGGTCCTCGCACCGGTGGACGACCCGCACGCGCTCGCGGCGGCGGCCGCGACGATCCTGTTCGATCTGGGACAGCGTGAAGAAGTCCGGCGGCGGGCCGCAACGCTCTACGACGCGCGGTTTCACCTGCGGCACACCGTGGCCGCGCTCAGGTTCCCTCAATGACGATGCCTCTTGGTCTGGCGACCAGTCGACGCCGGTTGAAGGGTGTTGCTGCGTTGATTCTCCCTGAGGCGCTGAAGGCCCGGCTTCGAGGGGTGCTGTACGGCTATCGTCGTGCACGGGTCGCGTTGCCCGCCGTTTTCGGGTCTGATTCAACCGGTCCGATGGTCCTTGTCGATGGACGAATCATCTTGCACTTTGCGGAAGCCGACCGCCGGAACGTGCGCATTCATTTTGCCGATCACGGAGCAGCTGTAGAGGAGATGGCGTCTTTTGTCGCCGCCGCAAAGGACGCGAGGGCGTTCTTCGACATCGGCGCCGATCGCGCCATCTTCGCGGCGACGTTCTGCGCGATGGGCGACGGCCGGCGGGCTGTCGCTTACGAACCCTCTCCTCACCGCTTCGCGGCGGCGGCCGCGCTGACGACGCTCAACCGCCTCGAGTCGCGATTGACGCTGCGGCAGGCGGCGGTCGGAGCGGTGGAGGGCCGATCTGGAGGCACGCTGTTCGCTGACGGAACGGTCGTTCCAGGGTCGAACGATCCGGACGGCGAGGCGGCAGAGATGTCGATGACGACCGTCGACCGTGAGGTGGAGACGCTCGGCATCGTCCCGGACCTGCTGAAGATCGACGTCGAGGGGTACGAGTACGAGGTGCTCCAGGGCGCCCGCAGGCTGCTGCGCGAGCGCAAGCCCGTGCTGTGCCTGGAACTGCACCTCGATCTTCTCGAACGTCGAGGGATTGCGCCCGCCGGCATCATCGCCGACCTGTGCTCGTACGGATACCAGTTCAGGTCCACCATCGGCCGCCCGCTCGCGCCGGCCGATGTCGCCGATTCCATCCACGCTATCCTTCGGTTCGTCGCGTACTGAAACGGCCGATGCGCATCCTTCTCGCGAACGACGGATTCGGCGACGCTGGCGGCGTCCAGAACTATCTGGACGCGATCGCCGCCGGACTGAAGGCGAGAGGCCACGAACTGGCGCTGCTGCATCGCGACGTGGAGGCGGCGCCGTTCGCCGGACGCGCCACATCCGCATTGCCTGCGTTCAGCACGGCGCTCGAAGGAATCGCGCCGGCGATCAATCGCATCGAGCGCTGGGCGCCGGATGTCTGTTTTTCGCACAACATGAACGTGCTCGAGATCGACCGCGCCCTGATTGCCAAGTGGCCGGTCATCAAGTTCATGCACGGCTACTTCGGGACGTGCATCGGCGGCCAGAAGCGGTTCGGCTTTCCTGTCGTCCAGCCCTGTGACCGACGGTTCGGCGTGGCCTGTCTGGCGTTGTACGGCCCACGCCATTGCGGCGAACTCGCGCCGGGCGCGTTCATCAACCACTACGGCTGGGCCCGCGAGCAGCACGCGCTTCTGTCGCACTATCGCCGCATCGTCGTCGCGAGCGAACACATGCGGCGGGAATTCGTGCGCAACGGCGTGGCGGCGTCACGACTTCAAGTGAACCCGCTGTTTCCGACACACGAGGAAGGCGCGGACAATTCACCGGCTCACGCGTCAGAGACCGAGACGGAATGGACGGTCGCGTTTGCGGGACGGATGACGGTGCTGAAAGGCGGCGATCTTCTTGTCGATGCGATTGCCCTGGCCTCCGCGCGCCTCGGACGTCCGATCCGGTTGCTCCTGATCGGTGAGGGTCCTCAACGGCGCGCGTGGGAGGAGCGGGCCACACGTCAGCGCGTTCCACTCCGATCGCTCGGCTGGCTGACCGGTGACGAACGCTGGGGCGCACTGCGCGGGGCAACGCTCCTCGCCATCCCGAGCAGCTGGCCCGAACCGTTCGGTCTAGTGGGTCTCGAAGCAGGCGCACTCGGCATCCCTGCAGTCGCCTTCGATGTCGGCGGGATCCGCGAATGGCTCCATCCAGGCGTCAACGGGCTGCTCGCCGCCGCCGATCCACCGCGTGCGGGCACGTTCGCTGATGCGCTCGTCGAAGCGTTGAGCAGCGGGAGCCGGCTGGCCGCCATGGGAGCGTCTGCCATCAGGGTCGCCCGGGAGATGTCGCTCGGCCGCCATCTCGACACGCTCGACGAAATATTCCACGCGACGGTTCAGGTTCATGCGCATTCTGCTGGTCGGTGACTACGCGCGGGATGCGCGCCTTGGCTCGACCAAGGTGTTGTTCAAGCTGCAGGAGGAGTTTCGCGCGCTGGGCCACGTCTGCGATGTGCTGCTGGCCGATGACATCGGCGCCAGGCCGAAAAACTCCCACGTCAGACGAGCGTTTGCTCCCGTCGGCGCGGCCGCGGCGGTGCGGCGGGCCTTCCGCGCCAATGGCCCGTACGACATCGTCGACGTCGCTAGCGCCGAAGGACTGTGGATCGCGGCGGCACGGCGGCTGGGCGGGTTCGGACGCGCGACCGTGATCAGCAGATCGAACGGTCTCGAACATCTCGACTATCAGCGCATGCTCGCGGATCACGATCACGGGTTGATCAACAAGCCATGGTCGCGCCGTCTTCTTTATCCGGCGGTGCGGCTGTCTCAAGTGAGCGCGGCGGCGCGCGCCGCCGATCGGCTGATTCTGCTGAACGAAACCGATCGCGAGTTCGCGCTCGATCAAGGCTGGAAGGCCGCCAACCGGATTGATGTCGTCGCGCACGGAATTTCGACTGCGTTTCTCGCGGATGCGCCGCCGCGGGACGCGCCCCGGGGGCGGGGGATTCTCTTCTGCGGCAGCTGGGCCGCGGTGAAGGGCGTCCCTTATCTCGCCGCGGCGTTCTCAATTCTTGTGGCGGCAGGCTTGCGGACGAACTTGACCGTGCTCGGCGGTGGCTTTTCGGACGACACCATTCGAGCTGATTTCAGTCCCGAGGCACGCCCGTTCGTCACCATCATCAGCCGCGTACCGGAAGCCGAGGTCATGGCCTCCTATCGCACGCACGACGTGCTGGCATGGCCGTCCACGTACGAAGGATTCGGGATGGTCCTCATCGAGGCGATGAGTCAGCGCCTGCCGGTGGTGGCGACGCCCGTCGGATCCGCGCGGACGCTCATCCAGGATGGACGCACGGGTCTCGTCGTGCCGCCGCGGGATTCCAAGGCGCTCGCGGCGGCGCTGACCCGCGCGCTCGGCGACGCGGCCCTGCGCCAGCGGCTGGCCGACGCCGCTTTCGACGTTGTCCGAGACATGACCTGGACAAGAACGGCTCAGGCAACGCTCGCCGTTTACGAAACGGCACGCGCGAACGGACATGGATAGCCCGCTGCGCCTGACCGTCGGCGTTACGACGCGAGATCGCCCGCAATCGCTGCGGCGGTGTCTCGCGTCTCTCGATCAGCTCGGCGATCTGCTGACTGCCGTCATCGTCGTCGACGACTCGAGCGAACCGCCTGTGGCCGAAGCGTTGGCGGGCCTGCCGTCATCCGTTACGGCCAAGATGCGGATTGTCCGGCAGGATCGAGCAGAGGGCTACATCGTTGCGCGCAACACCATCATGCGGATTGCGCCGACCGATTACGTGCTGCTGCTGGACGACGATGCCTATCTGCTGGAGAGCGATCGGTTTATGGAAGCGTTGACGCTGATGGAGCAGCATCCCGAGGTTGCCGCCATTGGCTGCGCACAGGCCGAAGCGGATGGCCGGCCGTGGCCCGCCGGCATGCAGCCGGCAGCGGTTTCGCACCGGTGTCGCGTGCCGTCGTACATCGGATTCGCGCATCTCCTCCGCCGCCGCACGTTTCAGGAGGTCGGCGGCTACCCGGAGGAGCTTCATTTCTACGGCGAAGAGAAGATCTTCTGCGCCCGCCTGCTGCGAGCCGGTTATCACGTCGTCTACATGCCCGATCTTCTGGTGGCGCATGTGCCCGATCCCGGCGGCCGGAGCACAGCCCGGTACCTTCGCTACGTGGTCCGGAACGATTGTCTCTTCGCGCTCTACAACCTGCCGTGGCCAGCGCTCTGCGTCAGCCTGCCGGTGCGTCTCGCGCGGTATTTCTCGATGCGCTCGGCCTCGTCGGTCCGCGATCGCACGGGGTTCGTCTGGATCGTCACGCAACTGGGACGTGCCTTGCCAGCCGCTCTGAGGGCACGGACGCCGATGACCTGGGCAAACGTCTCCGAATGGCGCCGGTTGCGTCGCGATCCACCGCCGTGGCCCGCATGACGCCGGCACCTCGACGGCGGCTGCTCACGATCGGCCATTCGTACTGCGTCGCGCTGAACCGGCGCTTGCCGAACGAAATCGCGCGCACGGGCGAATGGGACGTGACGGCGGTTGGCCCGGCGCGATTCAAGGGCGACTTCGGCTGGCACATGCTCGAACCTGAGTCGGGCGAAGCATGCAGCGCCGTTCCCGTGCCGGTCCGCTTCAGCCAACGCGTCCACGTCATGCTCTATGGCCGGGAACTCGGACGTCTCCTGAAACAGCCGTGGGATCTCGTGCACTGCTGGGAGGAACCGTACATCGCGGCAGCCGCCCAGGTTGCGCGAGCCGTGGCGCCGACTGCGCCCCTGGTCTTCGCGACATTCCAGAACATCTCGAAGCGGTACCCGCCGCCGTTCAGCCTGATCGAGCATTACGCTCTGCGTCGCGCGAACGGTCTGATCGCGTTTGGCCAGACAACGGCGGGCGTCGTAACGCAGCGAGGATTCGATCGGCCAATCGCCGTCATCCCGCCGGGCGTAGATCTCGACGAGTTCCGTCCGGATCAGGCACGTCGTGCCGCGACCCTGCGCGCGTTCGGGTGGGATGAAGGTGTTCCGGTGGTCGGCTTTCTCGGCCGGTTTGTCGCCGAAAAAGGGATCGAGACGTTGATCTCGGCGCTTGATCAGATGACCACACCCTGGAGGGCGGTGTTTGTCGGATCGGGTCCGCTCGAGGCGACGATCGCGGCATGGGGCCGCCGTCACGGTGCCCGTGTCCGCGTCGTGACGACGGCCAGGCATCACGAGGTGCCGGCGTACTTGAACGCGATCTTTCCAGCACATTGGGATCCTAAGCTTAGAATTCCACGTGGACAAGTTGTCGCG
>JADMIO011717960.1_pt1 | contig 79058 bp, 70 predicted proteins | sample 8958161 | NCBI WGS metagenome assembly JADMIO01 (sample SAMN16585339, study PRJNA669376) | soil metagenome | isolation source: Crop rotation soil | place: USA: Cullars Rotation, Alabama | collected 2011 | reverse complement strand
GCCGCGACTTCAAGTCACGTGAATTCCAAGCTTCGGATCCCACTGTGCTGGAAAGTCCTTCAAAGGTATGATGGCGTTGTCGGTAATGGTGATTCCCTCCGGACAAACTTTCGTGCAGCACTTGGTGATGTTGCAGTAGCCGATGCCATGGAGATCCTTGAGCTCCTCCGTGCGATTGACCGTATCGAGCGGATGCATTTCCAGCGCCGCGGCAAACGTAAGAAAGCGCGGTCCGATGAATTCACTGTGCTTGTTATGATCTCGAAGCACGTGGCAGACATCCTGGCACAGGTAGCACTCGATGCACTTGCGGAATTCCTGAACGCGGTCGACGTCGCTTTGTGCGATCCTCCAGGTCCCATCCTCCGCATCGGGCGGGCGCGGCGTGAACTTCGTGATTTTTTTCTTCACATCGAAGTTCCACGACACATCCGTCACGAGATCCCGTATCGGTGGGAAAGCGCGCATAGGCTCAACTGTCACAGGCTCAGTGAGGTCGAGCTCGGACAGACGGGTCATGCACATCAGCTTGGGCATGCCGTTCACTTCTGCGGAGCATGACCCGCATTTTCCTGCTTTGCAGTTCCAGCGCACAGCAAGATCGTTTGCGCTCTCTGCCTGGATCTGATGGATCGCGTCGAGAACCACCATGCCTTCGGCCACTGAAGTCGAGTAGCTCTCGAAGTGTCCCTCGCCACCTTCCCCGCGCCACACCTTGAACGTGGCCTTCGCCGATTCGGCCATCGCTACTTGTTCTCCTCGATGATCTGCTTGAGATCATCGCGCATATCGGGAATCGGTTTTCGCTCGAGCATCATCGATCCGTCAGGGGCCTGACGCACGACGATGTTGAAGGTCGCGTAAGACGGATCCTTGTCGGGATAGTCGTCCCTGAAGTGTCCACCGCGACTTTCCTTTCTCTCCAGCGCAGACCGCGTCACAGCTTCGGCTACTGTCAGGAGATTCTGAAGATCGAGCGCCGTGTGCCATCCCGGATTGTACTCGCGGTTACCGGGAACTGATACGCGCGCAGCCCTCTGTCGAAGGCCATCCAGTCCCTCGAGCGCCTGTCTCATCTCCTCCTCACGACGAACGATGCCGACGAGCTCCTGCATCATTTCCTGCAATGCATACTGAACCTGATACGAGCCCTCGTGCGCGCTTCCCGCAGAATCTCTTTCGAATGGCTCGAGTGCACGCTGCGATGCATCGTTAACTGCATCAGCGGGAATCGTCGACGCAGAAACCGACGATGCGTATTGCGACGCGTGTTCTCCTGCGAGTTTTCCAAAGACGAGAAGATCCGAAAGAGAATTTCCACCAAGACGATTTGCCCCATGCAATCCCGCTGCTGATTCACCGGCCGCAAACAGCCCGGGCACCGTCGACATCTGCGTGTCACCGTCAACACTGATTCCGCCCATCACATAGTGAGTGGTCGGGCCCACTTCCATCGGAGTTGTGGTGATGTCGATGTCAGCGAGCTGCTTGAACTGGTGATACATGCTCGGAAGCTTCTTCTTGATGTGCTCAGGAGCGTTGGAGATTTTCGACTTGATCCACGATATGTCGAGAAACACTCCGCCGTGCGGACTCCCGCGTCCTTCGCGCACTTCACGCATGATGCAGCGCGCGACGTGATCGCGAGTGAGAAGCTCGGGTGGACGCCGCGCATTCTTGTCGCCCTGCACGTAACGCCAGCCTTCTTCTTCGTTGTCGGCGGTTTGTGAGCGGTAGTTATCCGGAATGTCGTCGAACATGAAGCGCCGGCCTTCCTTGTTCACCAGGATGCCACCCTCACCGCGGACTCCTTCAGTCACGAGAATTCCCCGCACGCTCGGCGGCCACACCATTCCTGTAGGATGGAACTGCACGAACTCCATATCCTGCAGCGCAGCGCCCGCGCGATATGCGAGCGATTGCCCGTCGCCAGTGTACTCCCAGCTGTTGCTCGTCACATGAAATGCCCGGCCGATGCCACCTGTCGCGAGCACGATTGCTTTCGCTTCGTACAACCTGAATCGTCCACGCTCTCGATCGTACGCAAGCGCGCCCGAGATTCGATCTCCGTCCTTGAAGAGATCGATCACTGTGCACTCCATGTGCACGTCGATGCCGAGATGAATCGCGTGATCCTGCAGAGTGCGGATCATCTCCAGACCGGTGCGATCTCCAACGTGTGCAAGACGCGGATACTTGTGGCCACCGAAATTGCGCTGAAGAATGCGCCCGTCAGGAGTACGATCGAACACGGCACCCCACGCCTCCAGCTCGCGAACACGATCCGGCGCCTGCTTCGCATGAAGCTCAGCCATCCGCCAGTTGTTGAGATACTGGCCGCCGCGCATCGTGTCAGCGAAGTGCACGCGCCAGCTGTCGCGATCGTCGACATTCGCAAGCGCGGCAGCGACACCGCCCTCTGCCATGACTGTATGCGCCTTACCGAGCAGCGACTTGCAGACGAGCCCAACACGGGCACCTGCGTTCGCGGCCTCAATTGCGGCGCGAAGACCCGCGCCGCCGGCGCCCACAACCAGAACATCGTGCTGAAACGTTTCGTACTGGGCCATCTACAGCAGCCTGAAGTCAGTCCACACGCCCATCGACAGCATGCGGATGTAGATGTCGCAGAACGCTACCATGAAGAGACTGCACCAGGCCCAGCGCATGTGCCCGCGATTCAGCCGGCTGGCGCATTCATATGCGGTTTTTCGTGCAGGAGTCGCTGAAAGCCTGTCGATATAGCCACCCACGAGATGCCGGAACGAGTGACACCCGAGTGTATAGCCGCCAAGTAGAATGACGTTCGCTGTGAGAAGCAGTGTGCCGACGCCAATTCCAAAATGCGTCCCACCAGAAGCATCACTGAACCACATCGCTTTCCACGCATCGTGCGCGAGAAAAACCAGGAAGATCAGCGCGAAGTAGAGGAAGTAGCGATGAATGTTCTGGATGATCAGCGGAAATGATCTTTCGCCGAGGTAACCTTTGCGCGGCTCGCCTACGGCGCAGCTTGGCGGATCGGCCCAGAACGCCTTGTAGTAAGCGCCACGATAGTAGTAACAGGTGAAACGAAATCCCGCGGGGAAAGGCAGGATGAGAAGCGCTGGTGAGAATGGAAGAAGCGTCGGCCACCATGCCGGCTTTGGTCCGAACCACGCGTTCGGTGAATCTCCCATGAGCAGCGGAGAATAGAACGGCGAGAGATAGTTGCCGTACTCATAGTGGGCATTCTGGAACGCTGCCCACGTTGCATAGATGAGAAAGCTCGAGAGGATGACGAACACCACCGCGGGCTGAATCCACCATGCGTCGCGGCGCATGGTTTCTCCCCACCCGCGGCGCCGAATCTGAACGACATCGACGCCCATCGGTGCTTATTTCTTTTCTTGCTGTGTCTTGTCGGCCACGTAAAGCTCGAGGTAGCCACACTCCTCGCAGACAAATGGCATCACAACGAGGCCCGAGCTGGTGTTCAGGACGCCATCACTTGCGCCACCTGTGATGTTGACGAGAGCCTTGAACGTCTCGGTGCGGTTCATTCGCGCATTCGGATGGTTGATGCAGTAGCGCTTTCCTTCCTTGATCGGCATTCGCTCCCCTTTTATCGGCGTAGAGGCGCAAATGTACGGTCCGGTGATGTTGCGCGCGAGAAGCCATCAAAACCGGAAAGGCGGTACCAGATACCAGAAAAAACCAGAAAGGCGGTGCCGGGTACCGGATGCTTTTAGCTGAGAGCCACCAGCTGAAGCCCCGGTACCTGTTACCGCCTTTCTGGTTTTTCTGGTACCCGGTACCGCCTTTCCGGTTTTACCAGGTTACGCGCGAATGCGCTTGCCCTGTCGATTCTTCATGCGATCCTGGCGCTGCTTGAATCTTTCCTCTCTCTGCTTGGCAGCGGCATCCCACTTTGCGCGCTGGTCAGCGGTGAGGATCGATCGGATCTCGTTGCGCTCCTGCGTGCGAAGCGCATCGGCGCGCTGACGGAACTGCTCGCGCTGCTGCTGGAAGCGCTGGCGTGCCGCAGCTGAGGTGTCACCCTTCTGTCTCGCGCTGCGGAGCGACTCGAACTGAGTTTTGCCCTGCTCACGAAGCGTCTTGTACTGCGGCTGGTACTTCTGGTGAATCGCCTTGATCTTCGACTTCTGTGCGTCAGTAAGATTGAGGTCCTTCATGAGGCGGCCTTCGCCACCGAATCCACCACGCTCGCCGCGCATTCCGCCGCGACGCATTCCACGCATGTCGCCGTGGCGACCACCGCGATCCATTCCGCGATGTGCACTGTCTGGCTTGGCGGGAACCTGTGCACCCGCAAGCACGGCGAGACCTATGACTGCTGCGGCGCTGATAGCGGCCGTCCTTAATTTCAGCATCGATTTATCTCCAATCGTTTAAGCGTCTCGTGCACCATGCCCGGGACAAACTGGTAGACGAACGCTGGAGATAGATGTTAAAACAAACTTTCGGTGAATTTGACGGAACTTTTTGCCGGTGCGGGTGTGCTCGAAAAAAAGCAGTCAGAAGTCGCAAGAAGCACAGTTCTTAGTTCTTAGCTTAGAACTAAAGACTGTGCTTCTTGCGACTTCTGACTGCTTTTTACTGTTCTTAACTAGCCCGCGGCTGCTGCTGGGACAGTGCCAAATCGTCGCTCACGAGACTGGAACTCCTCTACAGCTTCAGCGAGATCCTTCGGCGAAAAATCCGGCCACATTCTGCGCGTGAAGTAAAGCTCGGCGTAAGCGCATTCCCAGAGGAGGAAATCGCTCAGGCGCTGCTCGCCGCCCGTGCGGATCAGGAGATCGACATCTCGTGAATGGCCGATGCCATGTTCGACCTTCGACAACAGTCGCGAGAATTCCTCACGCTCAGCGTCGGAATCGTGAGGGATGTGCGACGGCATTGCGCGACCCGCGCGAAGAATTGCATCACGCGCTGAGTAGTCGACTGCAATTCGGAGATCGAGCACGCGTCCGTCACGCGTTGCATCCTCAGCATTGTTGATCGCGCGTAGCAGCTCGGCAGGAATCCGGTCGCGGCGGCCGATGATCTTCATCCGCACGCCGTTCGTTACGCACCGCGCAACTTCTGAAACCAGATATCGCCTGAACAATCGCATCAGCAATGCGACCTCGCGCGATGGCCGCTTCCAGTTGTCCGCGCTGAATGCATACAGCGTCAGTGTTCCAATACCGCAGTCGGGCGCTGCTTCTACGATCTTTCGAACCGTGCGCGCGCCCGCAATGTGACCCGCAGTTCTCAGCTGCCCTCTCGCTGTAGCCCAGCGGCCGTTGCCGTCCATGATGATCGCGACGTGAATGCCGCGCGGAGTCTTCGAGCTCATGTGGTAGTGTGCGTGTTGGCTAGCGATCGCGTGTCGCGCGAATCAGTGCTTCCATGTGATCGAGATAGCGCTCGAGCGCGCGGCGGCCCGCCGCCGTCAGACGATACTGCGTCTTCGGCATGCGTCCCTCGAATGATTTCGTGCAGGCGATGTACTCCGCTTCCTCGAGCTTGCGCGCATGCACGCTGAGATTTCCGTCGGTTGTATTCATGAGCTTCTTTAGATCGCTGAAGCTGAGCGAGTCGTTCACCGCAAGCGCGCTCACGATGCCAAGCCGCAGTCGCTCATGAATAAGACGATCGAGCTCTTCCGCTTTTTTCGGAGCCGGCTTCTTGATGGCCGGCCCCTTCATTGTATTCGGCGTGCGGGCGTCATCCCGCGCCGCCCCATTCTTAGCCACCGTAACTCCTGGCGATTGGAATTCCGAATGCGATGTGAAGCCCGCCGAACGCCGCACCCAAAATCGGGTGACCCCACGCGGCGGGCGCGAACAGTGCGGCTACTCCCGCAACCATGAAACAAAGTCCCATCACGGGAACGATTCTCACTGAGAACGCTCCCCCTGCAACGACTCCCGTTCCATAGAGAAGCAGCCAGACTCCCGGAATCGCTTCGACGAGACCCGCGCGATAGAGAACGAACGTGAGCAGTGCTCCCACCACCATTGGCGGAGAAAAGCTCAGCAGGAATTTTCTTCCCGGTCCCGACAAGAGCGGCATTTTGGCCGTCCGGGACTTTCTCACCATTGCCCACATCATGATCGTCGGCGAAAGCACAGCAGCCGCGAGCCAGATGTTGAGCGAAGCGGTGGCACTCTTCTGGAGCGAAGCGACAACTGACACAGCGATCGCAAGCACTCCGACAGCCACCATTCCCCATCCCGAAACCGCAGTAAAGGATCCTGCGGCCTCCATCGTGTTTCTGATGAATGCGAGATTGTCCATCGCCCGGCCGTGGAGCGATGAAAGCTCTCGCGGCGGCTCTGGTCTCAGCGGACGAACGGAAGTCATGCGCATATTTTAGGGGAAAGCCCTATCCGTTGTCAAGTACTTTGCGCCGTAAAGTCCGGGTTAAGTCAGCAGCCAGAATTCAGCAGTTATATCGATACTGGTCCTGGCAACGGATCGCTCGCTGGGAACGTCTGCTCGACCATCTTGTCCAGTCGGCGTTCATCGATGGCAGACGTGAGCATCGCAATGAGGTTCCCGCAAAAAGCCGGGAGATCCTCCTGCCTGCGACTGGTAAGAAGTCGCTGATCGACCGATGCCTGCTTGTCCACCCACGACCCGCCGGCATTCTTGATCTCATCCGCAATCTCAGGATGCGACGTAAGTGTCCTTCCCTGCACTGCGTCTGCCGCCACCAGAAGTCGTGGCGCATGACAGATTGCCGCGACTGGCTTGTCCGACTCCATGAACCCGCGCACAAGCTCGACAACATCGGAATTCGCGCGAAGCGCTTCTGTATTTCTCACACCGCCAGGTATGACGAGCGCGTCAAAGTCACGCGCCGTTACGTCCTTTGCGATCTTGTCGACATGAAACGTGTCGGCCTTTTCTTCGTGAATTAATCCCTGAATCTCTCCGGGCTTGATCGACACGAGTGTCACTTCAGCCTGCGCTTCCTTGAGCGCCTGCCATGGAGCGGTCAGCTCGACCTGCTCGACGCCATCCGTCGCCAGAACCGCGACTTTTCGACCCAACAGATTGCCTGCCATCAAAACCTCTCAGTTTCGTTATTGAGCACGTGTCTGAAGTCTCATTAACCGTGCCATATTACTGCATGTCCCTCACAAGCCTTTACGGACACAAAAGTCTCCAGGAACGCCTCAGTCGAAGCCTGAAAACCGGAACTCTTCCGGCGAGCCTTTTGTTTCACGGACCTCGTGGAATCGGGAAACAGCGGCTCGCCCTCTGGCTTGCGCAAATGCTTCTCTGCGAGAGAAAGAATGCTCCCTGCGGAGAATGCAAAAGCTGCAAGTACTCCCTCAATCTGACACACCCGGACCTTCACTGGTACTTCCCCCGGCCGCGACTCAAGGACACAGACCCGTCGGTCGAGGACGTTCGCGACGATTATCGCGAAGCCATCGTCGAGCGCATGTCTGAAAACGGTCTATATGCAGCTCCGCCGAGCAACGAGGGGATCTACATCGCAACGGTGCGCGCGATAGTGCACGAAGCCGCACTCTCACCAGCAATGGGCACACGAAAAGTATTCGTGATTGGAGATGCAGAGCGAATGGGATTCCAGGAAGGCTCCGAGTACGCCGCGAATGCGTTTCTCAAGCTCCTCGAGGAACCGCCGGATGACACGACGGTGATAATCACTTCGAGTGAGCCGGGAGCGCTCCTCCCTACGATTCGCTCGCGCACCGTCGCTGTGAGAATGTCCCCCCTCTCCGAGGAGGACATGCGGGAATTCCTCTCGGACGACGCAGTTGAAGAAGTACTGGACTCTGCCAATGGATCTCGAACCATCAACGAGCGGCTTCAGCTAGCCAATGGCGCGCCCGGCTCGCTGCTTGGCGATGATGCGCGCGGACGGGCGATGACCGCGGCCCGAAAACTTCTCGACGCAGCCGTCTCCAATCAGAATTCCGCTCGCCACGCCGCGGCACTTGCCGTTGGATCCGCGGGTGCACGTGGCGCATTCACCGATGTCCTCGACTCACTCGTGATCGTGCTCGGCGAGCGAATGCGCGCTGCACTTCATGATGGCAACGAGCATCGTGCTCTTGCAGTCAGCCGGGTCGCTGAAAAGGTTGGCGAAGCAAGGATTCTCGCGACGGGCAACGTGAATCCACAGCTGATCACTGCGAATCTTCTTCGCGAAATCTCAATGGCATTCCGATGACACGCTTAACCCACGCAGATGACAGTGGCCGCGCGCGAATGGTCGACGTCAGCTCCAAGAACGAGTCTGTGCGATCCGCCGTCGCGACCGGAACCATTCGGATGTCGCCGTCGACCCTCGACGCGATTCGGAACAATTCGCTCACCAAAGGTGACGTGCTCAGCGTGGCGCGAATTGCCGGAATCATGGCAGCAAAAAAAACGTCGGAGACAATTCCGCTGTGTCATCCGATTTCGCTGACAGACATTCAGGTTGAGTTCGCTCTCGACGATTCGCTGCCCGGAGTACTGGTCCAGACAGTTGCCCGCACTGTGGAGAGAACGGGCGTTGAAATGGAAGCGCTCAATGCGGTGGCAGTAGCACTGCTCACCATCTACGACATGGCGAAGGCGATCGACCGCGGAATGTCGATCACCTCGATTGCCTTGATTGAAAAGTCCGGCGGCGTCTCCGGAACCTGGAAGCGAGTCGAGCCTTAGAGCTTCCTCGGCTCCTCGAGCATTGCCGACGCTTCATTGATGTGGGCGATATAATCGCGCACTGACTCGTCAGCGCGCCTGGCCGGCAGTACGAACGCGGGATCCTGCGGATCAGTGGACGTCGGCGAATTCACGAAAAGGTCGCCGCCACGATTTTCCACGGCGCGCTCGAACCTCTCGACAGCACTCAGCAGATCAGCGAGATCAGCCGGATCTTCATCCGAGCTCACCTCGACTCCCTTCTGGAATAATCGCCCGGTAATCTCCACCGCTGCGCCGGCAATTTCCTCGCGGCGATGTGGATCGAGGATGTCGTTGATCTGTTCAGGTCTGTCCGATGACGAGTGCATTGCGTCTCCCAATGGTTGCGTACTCATCTTGCAGACGCGACTCGCGTGCCGCTAGTTAAGGGCCGTCCAAGACCGACCGAATGCTGAATGCTGACACTGGAGCAGCCTGTGAACACCGGATTCGTTAGAGCACTTTTTCTTGCGAGCATTTTCGCCTCACCTTCCATCTCATCAGCCCAGACTCCGGCGCCATATGACACGGCCGTATTCTCCGCTCTCAAGTGGCGCGAAATCGGTCCGTTTCGCGGAGGACGCTCCGATGCGGTCGCCGGCTCGAGCGGCCGGCCGTGGGAATACTATTTCGGAACTACCGGTGGCGGCGTTTTCAAAACCATCGATGGCGGAATGACATGGACGCCGGTCACTGACAAGTACTTTGGCGGGTCGATCGGTGCGATTGCCATTGCAGAATCGAATCCTGACATCGTCTACGTCGGAACGGGCGAAGAGGACATTCGCGGAAACGTCACCCATGGTGACGGCGTCTGGAAATCCACGGACGCAGGAAAAACGTGGACCTACATCGGACTCGGCGATTCCAGACAGATCGGAAGAATTCGCGTCCATCCAAAAAATCCTGACATCGTCTACGTAGCAGCACTCGGCCACACATGGGGACCCAACACCGAGCGCGGTGTTTTCAAATCGGAGAACGGTGGCAAGAGCTGGCGTCGCGTTTTGTTTCAAAGCGACAGTGCCGGTGCTGTCGACCTGGCGATGGACGCCAATGATCCCAGCACTCTTTACGCAGCATTCTGGCACGCCTACAGACAACCATGGAAGCTGGTGTCGGGCGGATCGGGCAGCGGATTGTTCAAGTCAACCGACGGTGGTGAGACCTGGAAAAACATCACGCGGAATCCTGGTTTACCGGCGGGTGTGATTGGAAAAATCGGCGTGACAGTTTCGCCCGCGAACTCAAAGCGGGTGTGGGCCTTGATTGAAGCTGATTCGGGCGGCGTGTTCCGATCCGATGATGGCGGAGCGACATGGACCAAGACCAACAGCGAGAGAAATCTCCGTCAGCGTGCCTGGTACTACACGCGCATTTATGCGGACCCGAAAGACACGAACACTGTGTACGCCCTGAACACCGGCATGTACCGCTCGACTAACGGCGGAAAAACTTTCCGCTCGATCCAGGTTCCGCACGGCGATAATCACGATCTCTGGATCTCGCCGCTCGACAACAATCGCATGATCAACGCGAACGATGGCGGCGCGAACGTTTCGTTCAACAACGGAAGAACCTGGACGGAGCAGGATCAGGCGACAGCGCAGTTCTATCACGTCGTAACGACGAATCATTTCCCGTATCGCGTGTGTGGCGCACAGCAGGACAACTCCACGTTGTGCGGACCGAGCCGCTCTCCTGGTGGAATTGGAATCGAGCAATGGTATGACGTAGGCGGAGGCGAGAGCGGTTACATCGCGGTGCGACCGGATGATCCGGAGATCATTTACGCGGGCTCATACGGTGGACTTCTCACGCGTCACGATCAGCGCACGGGGTTCGAGCGAAATGTGAATCCGTGGCCCGACAATCCGATGGGTCATGATGCCGCCGACGCAAAGTATCGCTTTCAGTGGACATTCCCGATCGTGATCTCACCTCACGATCCAAAGACGCTCTACGTCGGCAGCAGCGTGGTGTTCCGGTCCCGCAATGACGGCCAGTCTTTCGAGCCAATCAGTCCGGATCTGACTCGCCACGATCCGATGACGCTCGGTCCTTCAGGTGGACCAATCACAAAGGATCAGACTTCAGTCGAGTACTACGCGACAGTGTTCACTATCGCCGAGTCGCCGGTTACTGCCGGTGTGATCTGGGCCGGATCGGACGATGGGCTGGTTCACGTCACGCGCGACAATGGAAAGACATGGAAAAACGTGACACCTCCGAACATTCCGGAGTGGAGTCGCATCTCGATGATCGATGCGTCGAACTTTGCGGCGGGCACAGCATACGTCGCGTCGAATCATTACCAGATGGATGATCTCAAGCCGTACATCTACAGAACGACGGACTACGGTGCGACATGGAAACTGATCGTGAACGGCATTCCCGCCGACGAGTTCACGCGCGTTGTCCGGGAAGATCCAGTCAGAAAGGGACTGTTGTACGCGGGAACGGAGAAAGGTGTGTGGGTCAGCTTCAACGATGGAGAGAGCTGGCAGACACTGCGCCGGAATCTTGCCATCGTTCCGATTCATGATCTCGCTGTGAAGGAAGGCGATCTGGTCGCCGCAACGCACGGACGTTCGTTCTGGATTCTCGACGATCTTTCGGCGCTTCGTCAGGTCAACACGACAATCACGTCGGCGCCGGCTCACCTCTTCAAGCCCCGCGATGTGTATCGCGCAAACTTTGGTGGCGGAGGTGGAACGGGTGCAGCCGGTGATCATCCAACGGGATCGAATCCGCCGTCAGGCGCGATTGTGTATTACTGGCTCAAGCAGCCCAACCAGCTCGTGACGATGGAGTTTGTGGATCCATCGGGAAAGGTGATTCGCACCTTCACCAGTGCGCAGGATCCTCAGGCAGCGCGCGATTCACTTCGTCAGGCTGCGCGTGCAGACAGTCTGAAGAAAGCGGGTGCTCGTCCTGATTCATCGCAGCGAAGTGAAGCACGCAGTGAAGAGACAGCGGAAGAAGGTCCTCGCCGCACGCCTCCACCGCCGCGCGTTGCCAACAAGGCGGGACTCAACACTTTCGCGTGGAATCTGCGCTATCCTGACGCGTCCACTTTCCAGAACATGATTCTATGGGCCGGCGGAACGCAGGGACCTGTTGCCGTGCCGGGAACGTACACGGTTCGAATGAAAGCGAACGGCGTAACGCAGACGCAGACATTCAAGGTCGTGAAGGATCCACGGTCGAAGGCAACTCAGGCGGATCTCGAGGAACAGTTCGCGTTCCTCATCAAAGTGCGCGACGAAACCAGCAAGGCAAATGATGCCGTCAAGCTCGTGCGCAACATCAGGTCACAAGTTGCCGATAGAACCGGGAAACTCCCTGAGGACAAGCGCGAAAGCTTCCGCGTTGCAGCGAACGGACTGATGAGCGTGCTGACGCAATCCGAGCAGCATATCTATCAGACGCAAAACCGATCGGGTCAGGATCCGCTCAATTATCCGATTCGGCTTAACAACAAGATCGCAGCATTAGCCGGTGTTGCTGCAAGCACCGACGCTAGACCAACGGACCAGACTATCGAGGTCTACAACGTGCTTTCGAAGCAGCTCGAGAGCGAGATTGCACGAATCCGCACGGCGCTTTCGCAATCTCTGCCCGCGTTGAACCGCGAGCTTGCTGCGTCCAATGTTGCTGGGATCGTGGAATCCACCACCGAGGCCACTGATCAATAGGATGCTGGCTGAATGCTGAAGCTGAATTCTGACTAAGTCAGCATTCAGCATTCAGCATTCAGTATTCGGCTTACTTGATCACTTTGTCGAACCTGACGGGATTCTGCACGGTGTAGGAGTAATGCCACCACTCCTTCTCGTAGTTCACGAATCCCTGCCGCTCCATCACCTTCTTAAGCAGCTCCCGGTTTTTCCTGATCACACCGTATGAGTTCTTCGTGTGCGCCGCAGCGGAGAACATGTCGAACGGAGTTCCCATCGAGATCTCAGCTTTGGTTGCGAGATTGATGAGCGTCAGGTCGACTGCAACGCCGAGGTTGTGTCGCGATCGCGCAGCGATGTAACCATCCCGCAACAGATCAGGACGATTCACCTTCTGAGTCCAGGCTACCATCGCTTCGCTCGCGCGAATGGGACGGTACGCATCGAAAATCTTGAGCCCCATTCCCTGCAGCTTGAGATCTTCCTGAACTACTGCCAGCGCAGACACGGCTTCCGCTCTCAAGTACGCGCGATTCGCCGAATATCCGGGCAGCGGCGCACCTGTGAAGTTGTTCGCCGTGGCGTAGCGAAGATCGACGACAATCGAAGTGTCGACTTTCTGAACGTCGACCATGAGCGAATCGAAATCATCATCGGTCGCGGTCGGCAGCTCTGGAGTATTGACTGGCTCGGGAGGCTTTCGCTGCAGAAGGCTGCAGCCGCCGAGTGACAGCGCGAGCAGGGCTATGCGGAAATAGCGGTAAGGCATCGACGGAAAATACGACACACGCACGCTGCGTCTATATTCCCCGCTCATTCCGGTACCCGGTACCGCTCTACCGGTTTTTCCGGGACCCGGTACCGCTCTTCTGGTTTTATCGTGCACCTAGATCCCGTCGAAACAATTGCTGCTGTCTTTGGCGTCATCAGTGTTTTCCTGAGCGTCAGGCAGAATATCTGGAGCTGGCCCACGGCCATTGTGAACACGGGCATGTACATCTTCGTGTTCTTCGCGGCCAAGCTGTACGCGGACACGGGCCTTCAGGTGATCTACGTGATCCTGAATGCGTACGGCTGGTACCACTGGCTGTACGGAGGAAAGAATCGTACCGAGCTTCCGGTCTCGAAGACATCCGGGCGGCTCGGCGCCCTTCTCGTGGGCATCGGGATAGCCGGAACCGGCATAATCGGCACTCTTCTCGCGCGAACTACTGACGCCGCTTTGCCGTACATGGACGCCATGACGACGAGCACGAGCCTCGTCGCGCAGTGGATGATGACGCGCAAGCTGCTGGAGAACTGGATCATCTGGGTGGCCGTCGATGTGGTGTACATCGGGATGTACATCTACAAGTCGCTGTACCTGACGGCTGTACTGTATCTCGTTTTTCTGATTCTTTCGGCTATGGGTTACTTCCAGTGGAAAGCATCGCTTGCTTCACGGCAGCTAAACGCCGAATCGCTGCAATCCCAGCCATAGGTCCAATCGCGAGAAGCGCGAATGCCCACTGCCATCCCGTTCGCGCGGCGATTGCGCTGACCAGCTGAATGGTGACCATCGTCAGCAGAAATCCGATCGACGTCTGAACCGTGAGCGCGGTGCCGACCGCGTGACCTGGAACGGACTCCGTCACCAGCGCGCTGAACTGAGCGCTGTCGGCGACGACAAAGAATCCCCACACGAGGGCAAGCGGCGCGAGCAGCCATAACGAAGCACCGTAAAACAGGCCGACGATCAGGCAGCACGTTCCGCTCGCAACGAGAGAGATCGTCACCAGGCGCTCCCGCGACTTCCTGTCAGCGTACAATCCGCCCCAGATGCACCCGGCTCCCCCGACGGCAATCACCAGGAATGCGATAAGCGAAACCATTCCTGCTGATTCGCGATTTTCAGTAGATGCAGCGGCACTCGCCGCAAGAAATGCGGGAATCCAGGTCCAGAAGGCATACAGCTCCCACATGTGCCCGAGATATCCGCCGGTAGCGAGCCGCCATTCCTTCACGCGGATGACAGTGCCAACCAGTCCCCAGGAAAAGGGTCGCGGAGCAAACGGAAAGGGACCTTCGTGGAAACCCACCAATACAAGCAACCCTGCTATCAGCGCGCCCGCGGACGCAGTGAGAATCACGGCGTCGACGCCGACGTCAGGGATTGCATGCACCAGATACGGAGTTGCTTTCCCTACCGTCAAAGCTCCGACGATGGTTCCGATCGCAAGTCCGCGCTGCGACTTGAACCACGTGGAGATCATCTTCATCGCTGGCGGATAAACTCCGGCGAGACAGAATCCAGTGAGGAATCGGAGAGTCAGGGCCGTCGCGTAAGTGGGTGCGATGAGGATCGCCGCATTAACGAGAGCTCCGGTGAATGCCGCTGTCGCGAACAGGCGCTTCGATGGAAAAACATCGGCGAGGTTGAGCATCGCCGACACCGCAGTTCCCGCAACGAATCCCAGCTGTACGATCGTTGTGAGCCAGCCCGCCTGATTCGAGCTCTGTGACCAGCGTTCGCCGAGCTGACCCGATACAGCACTGGCCGCAAACCACAGTGACATTCCCAGCAGCTCGGCGATCGACAGCAAGCCAAGCGTGCGCCATCTCAGCGGATGTTGATCGTCGGACATCCGCACAAACTACTGCGAACAAAAAAAGAACGCGCTCCGAAGAACGCGTCCTGATTTGACCAGCCACGAGACAAGCGAACGTCAGTCGATGTCGGCGGCCGGCCAGAAAAAGAAACAGCGCCCCAGTAACTCACAGGGCGCCACTTATGACGATTCTACCCAGGTGAGGTCACTGGGTTCCCGGCCTGCTCGTAAACACGATGCCGAGCGACGCCATGTCTTTCTTGAACGAGGGGTCCGATGGGTCTATCGCCGGCCATTTCTTGAGATCGTCTGGTGCGATCACCGCGAACATGTTCCCCATCGCCCCTTTTGCCACAACCTCGCGAAGCGGGCTGTTGTATTCAGCTACAACCCTGTATCGATGGCCTTCCCTGAGCTTGAGCGCGTTGAACGCATAGAACTTCCGGGCCATCGATATGATCCTGCCGCCGTTGTCGAGCGTCGCCGGAAGGCGCACGAGCACTGCTCCCGTCTCGGCATCCTCGAGGCGCATGGCAACGCCGTAATCGTGCAGGTGACCGCCGATGCCGAGGATGCGCCCGCCCACCGGTGGGATGAACTCGAAAGACTTCATCGATTTACCCGGAGCCAGGTCGAACGTGTTGGTTCCACCGACTTCGTTGTTCACGTCGAGCCACACTGGCAGCACTGCGATCATCTGCCGAGTGACTGATGCCGGCACCCAGGTCATGATCACGTGGACGCTTACGCCTTTCAGCTCGCGACCCGTGTCATTGTTCCAGGCCACGTAGTACCCGATTCGCTGGCCTTTTTCGAGCGGAACGGCGAGCTGGCCGGGAAGAAGAACCGCTTCGGTCTCCTTGCCTATTCCGAAGAGCCGTTCGGACGATGGGTAGATGTACTGCCGGCGGTCGAGATTCACTCCAGTGACGTGATGCAGCAGCGTTGTCGGCAGGATCTTTCCCTTGGCGTCGTGCACTTCGACACGGAACCCTTTCGCATATCCGTCGACTGGCCACTCGAACTGATAGAGCGTCCGAACGGCCTCGTCGTGCCCCATCTGCATCGAGCCGTGGCTCATCATGGCGTGATGATCCATCGGGGGCACATTGAACGGCGACACGACGAACGAGACTTCGTGCTTGTCCCTGTCGACGCGAGTGGAGACCTGCTGCGCGACAAGATTCGTAGGCGTTGAAATCGTGATCGCCAGAATTGACGGCAAAAGCGACAACTTTCGCAGCGGCATACGGATCCCTCTTTCGTTCGAGACGACAGGATTCTACGTCGTCTTTTTATTACACGTGATACGTATTCCTACGTAGCATCGTTTCTCGATCTGCGCCAGATTTTTTTGAGGGCGGCCTGGGAAGACCCTTGATCAGGGGGAAAAATGACCCGGGCGGGTCTCGAACCCGCGACCTACGGATTAAAAGTCCGTTGCTCTACCAGCTGAGCTACCGGGTCGCACTGCAAGTCCTAACTTAAAGGGTCGGTGTCACTTTCGCGTCCCTCAACCGTATTGAAAGGATGTCGAACCCAAACAATCTCCCAATGACGACTTCCAGCAGCGATTCATCGAAAAAAACCGAAGAGCACAAGGTTTCCGGTGGTGAGCTCCTCGACAAGGTCAAGCAGATCGTCCGCGAAGGAAACGCGCGCAAGATCACCATCAAAAGCGAAGCGGGAAAAGTCCTTCTCGAGATTCCGCTGACGCTTGGCGTGGTAGGTGTTGTTCTCGCCCCGGTATGGATCGCTATCGGGACGATTGCCGCGCTCGCGGGCCGCTATACGATTGTCGTAGAGAAGCGGACTTAGCGGCCATACCAAAATTTTACACCACCCCCCGGAATCATAGTGGGATTTCGGGGGGTATTTATGGATATTGAAGTCTTCCTGCAGCCGTATTAGAGCGGCGCCCCCAAATATCCGTCCATCATGCAATTAAAAGCTCTCTCAGTCGTTGCAGCGCTTTCGCTCGCGACGCCCGTAATCGCGCAGCAGACAGCAACCGCTCCCGCGTCTCCGAATCTGTCGACGCGTCTCCCAATCGATCCCAAGCTTCGCATCGGGAAGCTTCCGAACGGACTTCGGTATTACATCCGGCAGAACACGCGGCCCGAGAAGCGCGCCGAGCTTCGACTTGTCGTAAATGCCGGCTCGGTTCTCGAGACGCCCGACAAGCTCGGTCTCGCACACTTCGTCGAGCACACCGCGTTCAATGGAACTCAGCATTTCGCCAAGAACGATCTCGTGAAGTATCTCGAGTCGATCGGCGTGCGCTTCGGAGCGGACCTCAATGCATACACGAGCTTCGACGAGACGGTCTACATCCTTCCAATTCCGACCGACACCGCACGAATAGTCGACCAGGCATTCACGATTCTCGAAGACTGGGCGCACGGACAGACGTTCGATCCAACCGAAGTCACCAACGAGCGCGGCGTTGTGCGCGAGGAGTGGCGCGGAAGAAAGGGCGCAGGTGATCGCATGCTGCAGCAGTGGCTGCCGGTTGCATTCAAGGGGTCACGCTATGCCGAGCGTCTTCCGATTGGAACTGAAGCGAGCATCATGGCAGCGACGCCGGAAAAGCTGAAGACGTTTTACCAGACCTGGTATCGTCCTGACCTGATGGCGGTGATTGCAGTTGGAGATTTCGATCCGAACGTCATCGAAGCGAAGATCAAGCAGCACTTCTCCGGTTTAAAGAATCCGGCGAACGAGCAGAAGCGCACGCTGTATGACGTCCCGACTAACACCGAGCCTCTCGTTGCAATCGCAAGCGACAAGGAAGCGACGAGCTCGAGCGTGAATCTCATCTACAAGCTCGATGCTGACAGCGTCAATACCGTCGGCGATTATCGCAAGCTTTTGATGGAGCGAATCTATCTCTCGATGTTGAACAGCCGGTTTGCTGAAATCTCGGAGAAGCCTGACGCTCCGTTCCTCGCAGCCGGTGCATCGAAAGACGCATTCTTTGCGCGCACGACAGAAGCGTTCACTCTCGCAGCGAACGTAAAGGACGGAGGAATCGAGAAAGCTGCCGAGGCGCTTCTCACAGAAGCACGCCGTGTCGATCAGTTCGGCTTCCTTCAGTCGGAGCTCGATCGAGTGAAGACCAACACTCTTCGCTCATACGAGAGAGCATTCGCCGAGCGCGACAAGACTCAGTCGGAGTCGTACGTCGAGGAGTACATCGGCAACTACCTCCAGGGCGAATCGATTCCTGGAATCGAATACGAGTACAAGATCACGCAGGATCTGCTGCCGACAATCACTCTTGCAGACATCAACAACCTCGCGAAGAAGTGGATCACTGATGAGAACCGCGTGATCATCGCGCAGTCGCCAATCAAGGAAGGAGTCGCTCAGCCGACTAAGGCGGGAATTCTCGCTGCATTCGATAAGGCATCGAAGGCGACAGTCGCTGCATGGACCGAGACTGTTTCGTCGGACAACCTCGTCGAGAAGGCACCTGCTGCGGGCAAGATTGTTTCATCGACTCCGCTCTCGAGCATTGGTGCTGTGGAGTGGAAGCTTTCCAACGGCGCGCGAGTGATCATCAAGCCGACGGACTTCAAGGCTGACGAAGTTCTCTTCTCCGCATACAGCCCGGGCGGAACTTCACTTGCGAGCGACGCTGACTATATGTCCGCCGCACTCGCATCGCAGGTGATGCAGCTCGGCGGACTGGGAAGCTTCAACCGCATCGATCTCGGCAAACGGCTCGCTGGAAAGGCGGCGGGAGTTGCTCCGACAATCGGTGAAACGACCGAGGGGCTCTCAGGCCGCAGCTCGCCCAAGGACATCGAAACGATGTTCCAGCTGGCGTATCTCTCGTTTACCGCACCGCGACTGGATACTGTGGTATTCACAACATTCCGCGGCCAGGCGGCAACTGTTCTTGCGAATCGCGGATTGTCGCCCGAGCAGGTTTTCAGCGACACCATCCAGGTGACTCTCGCGCAGCATGCCTTCCGTGCGCGGCCGCTTACTCCTCAGGTTTTCGATGAAGTGAATGCGCAGAAAGCACTCGCGTTCTACAAGGATCGCTTTGCGAACGCCGGCGATTTTACTTTCCTTCTCGTTGGCAACGTCGACACGGTTGCGATCAAGCCGATGGTCGAGACGTATCTCGCTTCCCTGCCGAACACGGGAAGGGTGGAGAAAGCAAAGGATGTCGGTATCACGACGCCAAAGGGGTTTGTCGAGCGAATCGTTCGCAAGGGAACCGAGCCCAAGGCATCGACGCGTCTCGTTTTCACCGGCACGTGCAATTACACGCCGCAGGATCGGTTCATGCTCCGCGCGCTGACTACACTCATGCAGACACGACTGAACGAGTCACTGCGTGAGCGACTTGGCGGAACGTACAGTCCAAACGTTGGAGGATCGTGCCAGCGCGAGCCCCGCCCCGAATACGCAGTGTCGGTTGCGTTCGGCTCTTCCCCGGAGAACGTCGAGGTGCTGTCGAAAGCGACTCTCGCTCTCATCGATTCACTCAAGGCTCAGCCGGTATCGCAGGCTGATGTCGACAAGGTGAAGGAAGAAATTCTCCGCTCGCGCGAAGTCGAAGTGAAGACCAATGCATACTGGATCGGCAACATCGCAGCTCGTGACCAGGCCGGTGAAGATCTCGGCGGTCTGGGACCGGCGTACGATGAGATGGTAAAAAAGCTCACACCAGCCATGATTCAGGCAGCAGCCAGGAAATACTTCGATACTGCCAACTATGCGCGTTTCGTATTGCTTCCCGAGAATACCAAATAACAGCAGTCAGAAGTCGCAAGAAGCACAGCCGTTAGTTCTTAGTCCAACCACGTACGTCGTTGACTAAGAACTAACGGCTGTGCTTCTTGCGACTTCTGACTGCTGTTACCAGGTCTAACCGAGAAATCCCGCTCGCACAAACAAGGGCCAGCGGACGCGATGGGGTCCGGCTCCCCAATGCTCAGCCAGCTGAGGCTCGACAGTAGCGACGGGGTCACCGCCATGCGCCTCAGCGTATGCAGCCGTCGCTGACCAGGTGCGCATGTAGCCCGCAAGCTCGGGCAATGTCCAGCTGCGCTCCATCGTAAATGAAGGCGCCACAATTTCGCGAAATGGAAATGGGATAGTGCGGAGACCCGCGAGAATGAGATCGCGCTCTGGTCTCCAGTAGCTCTCGATTGTTCCGCGATTGTAATCGTGAACGATTTTGTCGAGGCGTGGATCGTCGATGACAGGATCACCGTAGCCCCAGACAACAATGACACCGTCAGGCTTGAGAACGCGTCGAACTTCCGCGTAGAACGAATCGTGATCGAGCCAGTGAATCGCCTGAGCGACTGTTACTGCGTCTACTGACGAATCAGCAACTCCACTCGCAGATGCACTCGCCACGCGATACTCGATCGATGGATGCGGCTCGGCCATCGCGATTTGTTTTTCACTTGCATCTGTTGCAATTACGCGATCGAAGATCTTCGCGAGGCCAACCGCTGCTTGGCCACTTCCTGTTGCGCAATCCCAAACCGTTCCGTGGTTGTTCGCGATATCACGAATCCAGTCGAACAGCTCAGGCGGATACGTTGGCCTGAACTGCGAGTACAACACTGCGCGACCAGAAAAGTGATCCTTGAATTCCACGCCTGAATATGCGAGCGGTACGGGTGATGCTGCACGATGTCGTTGAACAAGGAGGAAATCATGCCACGCGGTGACAAATCCAAATACACAGACAAGGAAAAACGGCAGGCCGAGCACATCGAGGAAGGCTACGAATCACGCGGCGTTTCGCATGACGAAGCAGAGCGTCGCGCCTGGGCAACGGTCAACAAGGTGCACGGCGGTGGCGAGAAGCCCGGCGGCGGAGGTTACGGCAAGGAGGAGAATCACGAGCCGATGAGAAAGGGCGGACGGAATTCTCACGGATCGAAATCATAGCGGCTACAAAAAAAATCGAAGGACAAAAGCAACTGAACTCCGCGACCTGCGACCCGCTCGAGTGCTTCGCGCTACCCGCCCAGCGGATCGCGGGTGGCGTTAAGCGGGTCGCCGGTCGCTGAGTTCAGTTGCTTTTGTCCTCTGCCAACACGGTCTTACCGAACCTTTCTCAGCTCAATAGATCCGTTTACAGTCTCCATCTCGATCTCGCGTCCACCGCGACCGATGGTGCCCTCGGCGCGGCGAGGGCCAAAGCGACCAGACAGCTGCACTGGATAATCGCTGGAGATAGAGCCGTGAAGCGTGCCGAGTCGTACTCGCGCGTCGAGTGATGCTGGCGTCTCGACAGTCACGTCACCGTTCACAGTCGAGAACCTCATGTCTCCATCGCCGCGAAGCTCGCGCATGCGCACATTCACGCTGCCGTTCACGGTTGTCGCTTCGACAGGACCTGTGCGCGTCGAGACATCGACGCTGCCGTTTACAGTCGTAGCGCGCACCGGCCCGCCAACGTTTTGAACTTCTAGGCGGCCATTCACCGTCGATGCACGAACTTCCGAAGACAAATCGCGCACGCGCATTTCGCCATTTACTGTTCCTGAGCTCGATCGAACACCGCTCGGGATCTGCACGGTGAAACGAACTTTCGTATAGCGACGATTGTCGTCGTCATCGCGATCACGATCGCGACGCTGATGCAGTCCTTCATCATCGCAGATGTCGTCGCGCCACACTGCGCAGACGCGAACGTCTCCACCTTCCTGAATTACCTGAAATGCGACGTCCGAAATTCTTCCGCGCGTTCCAACATCCTTCTCCGCCCGAACGTGCACCATGTTGTCCCTGCTCGGCTCAACAGTTACCGGACCATTGATCGACGAGAGCCGGAACCAGTTGCCGCTCGCAACACGCCCGTCCCACGTCCACGTTTCCTGGTTTCTGCCAAGGTCCTGTGCACCTGCGGCGGAAACCGCGACAAGAACAATAGAAGCGAGCAGCGCGAATGTGCGTTTCATGTGGGGTTACTCCCGGTTGTCTATGTTGGTACCGCGCTGGATTACGATGTTGCCGCTGAATGTCTCGAGAGTGATTCGCGCTCTGCCGTCACCAATCCTGAACTGGAACCTGCTCTCATGTCCGGATTGTGTCCGGCCTCCTTCCATGGTCACAGGAAAGTCGCTGTCGACGCTGCCGCTGAATGTCTCGAGACTTATGCTCGCACTCGCGGTTGTAGGAATTCCAAGAGTCAGTCTGCCCGAGTGCGTCTTGAAGACGTAGTTGCCCGTCGGATCGATGGTGCCCGTGTAGCCAACAGAACCGCTCACAGTTTCCGCTCGGGCTGATTTCGACTTGGCGCGCATGATGTTGATGCGGCCGCTCACCGATTCCGTCGCGATTTCGCCATCTACGTCGGCGACCGCAACAGAGCCGCTTACAGATTCGGCGCGAACGTTTCCATCCACCTTGCTGATGTCGACGTTGCCGGAAACCGCTTCGGCCGAAACACTTCCGACTGCGTCACTGACCTGAAGGTCGCCGCTCAATGCTTCGAGCTTCACTTCGCCCTTCACGCCACGCACGCTGAGCGGTCCCGAGAAAGACTCGAGAATTACGCTCGTGCCAATCGGGACGGTAAGCTCGAGCTCTGCTCTTCCACCATGACCGCGATCGGGCTCGAGGCTCACCGAGATGCTTCCCATTCTGTCGCGAATATCGAGCTCGTCCCGTTCCGTAGTTCCTCGAATGCGCACCTGCGATCCCGAAGTTCCAACTACGTTCACGTGCCCCGAATAAATAGAGACACTCACGGTTCCGTTCTTCTCGAGCGCGAGCGTCGTGTCCACACGCTGAGGGCGGTCGAAATCCTGGGCGGACGCTGTCGATGCGAGCAGCATCAACAGAACTCCAGGCATGGACCATTTCATAAGCTTTCGTTCTTTCAACTGGATTATCCTCACGATCTCGACGGGAGCAGAGCTACCGTTCTTAGGAGTTCAACTTTTTTCTGCAATGCGTTGTCGAGCCGTTCCGTGAGGAATCCGCTCGCAGGATCGCGCAGAAGAGCTGCACGGGCCTGCTTAACCGCCGCATCGATGAGGGCCAGATTGTCTTCGACGACCTTTATCGTCGAAGGGTCGAGCTGATTGCGCCGCTCCTTGAGCACGTCCTGCAGCTGCGCGATTTCCGGTGCAAGCGCAGCTTCAGCCGCGCTCTGTGGCTTGTTTGCAGCGAGAGCAGTCCCGCGCGACGCCGACCGCGCAGTTCCACCAACAGCGGGGCGCGTTTTCGGAGCGGGTTTAACCTCGCGGGCCGGAGGATTTGTCACCTCGGGCTGCGCAGCCTCTGGAGCAGTCGCTGGTTCGGCCGGCGTAGTGGGCTGCGTTGTGATCTCGTCAGACTGACCCGCAACGAAAGCGCCGGGACCAGTAACTACTCTCACTGGTACACGCTTGGCCGATCTTTGCGTCGCGACGTACGTCACACTCGACGACACCACAATCAAAGCCGCCGCCGCCAATCCAATCACTCGGCGCGAGAGATGAATCCCTTCACGGCGATAAGTGATCGGAACAACTGCCGGCTCGATGCGCTGCTCGATTCCCTTCCACAGATCGCGCGATGGCTCGAGAACAGGAAGAGCGGCTGCGGCTTCAGTGATTCCACGAATATCGCGAATGAGACCCTGACAACGTGCGCAGCTCGAGGCGTGCGCCTCGACCATCGAGCGGCCAGCCACGTCCAGATCTCCCTCGAAATAATCGAGGAAGAGCTCATCGCATTCCGCGCAGGTTAGATGTTTTTCTGTCATCGTGTCAGTGCCTCTCTCAAAAGGAGTCGCGCTCTGTGCAGCTGTGCCTTGCTTCCACCAGCAGTGATGCCACACATCTCCGCAATCTCCTCGTGCTTGTATCCCTCAATGTCGTGCAGTATGAAAATCTGCTTTGCGCCTGGCGGCAGTTGTTCGAGCGCCGCCGTGATGTCCATCCTGTCCCCGTAACCCGGAGTGACTGATGCCTTCTGCAATGGCGTCTCGCCGGTCTCCGAATCGTCCTCCACCATCCGCTTTCTGTTTCGTGCTTCGTTCTTTCGATCCGTCAGCACGATGTTCACTGCAACCCTGTGAATCCACGTCGAGAACTGCGCATCTCCCCTGAACTGCGGAAGCTTTTCCCACGCCCTCACGAACACGTCCTGCGTCAGCTCTTCACCTCTCGTCCTCGATCCGCACATTCTCGTGCAAAGTGAGAAAACACGATTCACATGCGTCCGGTACAACCGCTCGAACGCCCTTCGGTCGCCTCCGGCCGCCAGCATTACATCGGCCGTATCGTCCGGCGATGCCGAGGTGCTCATCAGCATCGCTCGCTCATTGCGACGTTCGTCACGCGCTGTACTGACAGTCAGATAGTTTCCGAGGCTGTAAGGTTTGAACCTACTTTCGACGAATCGAGAGCGGCCCGTTGGTGGTCGTCGCCCTGATCGTGGCGCCGCCGGAGCCCAGGTCGGTCGCGATATCCCGCGTGATGCGGCCCACTACCGTGATCGGGAACCCGAGGCTGACCGGACCGTTTGTCGTGCCGGCCTCGAGCCGGGCGTTATACCCCTCTGGAACGCTGATCGTGAGCGGCCCGTTGGTTGTCCGGGCCTCGAGACCGGTCCCGTCCCACTTGGTTCCTTCCAGTGAGATGGTAAGCGGTCCATTAGACGTGCGTGCGCGCACGGTTCCGCCAAGATCGCGGAGCGACAGCGGTCCATTGGACGTCTGGAGATCCATATCGCCCTTCACGTTCTCGACCGAGAGCGGTCCGTTACGAGTCCCCACACGAAGATTCGATCGGCGCGGAACCATCGCGTAGATCGATGCTGACCAGTTGACGTCTTCATCACTGCGGGGTCCTTCGACATAGACCTCGCCGCCGCGCACAACCGTGCGAATCTGGCTGGCGACGTCTCTCGCTACTGACTGGCTCCTGGCGCGCACCTGAATCCGCGTGGTGATGGCCATGCTGTCGCGATCCCATCCCGCTACGATCACGCCGCCGTTGCGCAGCCCGTCCATCGTTATGCTCGATCCGGGGTTCCGAACGCCGGCTTTGCGAATCTCGCAGAATGTTTCGCGCTCCCAGCGATCTCCGCGCTGGTTGCGACAATCATCGAGCCAATCGGAGTCGTCCTGCTGCGCCATCGCCTTCCCCGTTGGTACCAGGGCGAGAGCCACAATCAGCGCTCCAAAAAGTGATCTAGTTTTCGACATGGTGGGTGTTCTGTGAAGTGTTGAATTGCCTGGTATGACAATCCGTTATGTCAGAACGTTTGAACCCCGCGCGGGGATTCGGCTACCTGGTGACTTCGAGTGTCGCTACGTAGTCGGCGTCGACGATCCTGGTTCCCGATTTTGGCACGGGCTTGAGATCCACCAGGCGGAACGTGTACCCGCTGTACGTCACGTTCTTTGGATCGAGAGTGGTGTTGAGCGACGTGTCGATCGACGACGCCTCAGTCGATGTGACTGACAGCCGCACCACCGCATTCCCCGCCCACACGCACACAACATCGCTCGGGCAGCGCGAGTCCTCGCTGACGCTCTGGAACCGCACCGCTATGGGCGTTCCCTGAACGCGGGCTTCCTGCCCCGCCTTGAGATCGAACTGTCGATTGGGCTCGACCTGCTGCGACGGAATTACTCCACCGCTCGATCCCGGCTGCGCAGGAGTCGTGCAGCCTGCCGCCAAAAGCAGAGCTCCGGCAATGATCAGTTTTCGCATCATCTCCTCCGGATCAAATCAGCGAGCTAAAGCGTTCCTCAGTCGAGCAACCCCGCTTCGTACCCCGTCGAGGTCATCCGCGGTCACAGTAATGTGGCCGAGTTTTCTTCGGGGCGCAGGTGTCTTCCCATACATATGCACATGGACGTCCTCGAGTTCCCTCAAACGTGCAATATCGGGCTCGTTTCCGATGACGTTCACCATCCCCGCGGCACCGCCCATGTCGGTCGATCCAAGCGGAAGACCGACAATCGCGCGGAGATGATTCTCGAACTGACTCGTGTCGGCGCCTTCGATGGTCCAGTGCCCGGTGTTATGAACGCGAGGCGCCATCTCGTTGGCAACCAGACCTTCCGGCGTCTCGAAAAACTCTATTGCCAGGACTCCGATGTAATCGAGATGCTCCAGCACCGCCTTCGCGTACGACTCTGCTTTTGCCTGCGTCTCCGCCGAAACATTGGGAGCCGGAGCAAGTGAGAATCGAAGAATGCCTTCGCTATGATGATTCTCCACCAGCGGATAGAACGCGAGCTCGCCCGTGCGCGATCGAACCGCAATGATCGAGAGCTCGCGAGTGAACTTCACCATCTGCTCTACTATTGCGGGAACCCCTGCAATTTTCACCCACCCTGTTCCGATCTCCTCGCGCGAACGAATCACCGCCTGGCCTTTTCCGTCGTATCCCAATCGTCGCGATTTCAACACCGCGGGCAGCCCAATGCGATCGATTGCTTCCCGCACTTCGCGCATGCTCTCCACCGGCGCGAAAGGAGCAGTTGGAATCTTCAGCTTCTCGAAGCATGATTTTTCGTTGGCGCGGTCCTGAGCGGTCTCCAGTGCCAATGGCGATGGGAAAGTAGGCACTTTGTCGGAGACGAACTGAACTGCCGAAGCCGGTATGCTCTCGAACTCGTACGTTGCCACGTCGAGCCCGTCGACGAAATGCGCTAACGCAGCTTCGTTCGTATAGTCGGCAATGATCAGCTCCGCAAACTTTCCAACAGCGGCAGACCCGTCAGGCGAAAGAAAGCGAAATTGAAATCCGAGGTTGCGGCCGGCGAGCGCGAGCATCTGCCCGAGCTGCCCGGCGCCCATGACGCCGACAATCACCCGGCTGCGGGATCGGGTTGATCGAGCACTGCCTGCGTTTGCGTCTGCCGGAATGTCTCGAGCGCGTGACGCATCTCCTCGTTGTCTGTCGCGAGAATCGAAGTCGCGAGAAGCGCTGCGTTGATTGCGCCTGATTTTCCAATCGCGAGTGTCCCGACCGGAACACCCGCCGGCATCTGAACAATTGACAGAAGAGAATCGATTCCCTGCAGCGCTTTCGATTCGACCGGCACGCCGAGCACCGGAAGAATTGTCTTTGCCGACACCATGCCCGGGAGATGCGCAGCGCCGCCAGCGCCCGCAATGATCACCCGTAACCCGCGCTCTGCAGCGGTACTCGCATACTCGAACAAGAGATCGGGAGTGCGATGAGCGGACACGACTTTCGTCTCGTTAGGTACGCCGAGCGCGTCGAGTGTCTCGACGGCGTGACGCATTGTATCCCAGTCTGACTTGGATCCCATGATCACGCCAACAAGGGGCTTTGCAGTCACGCCTGTGTGAGCTCTTCAGTAATTGTGGTATCGATCTCGATGAGCATGGACTCAGTGGGAGCAGAATCGAGATCGAGCATCAGCTGGCTCACGCGGAAAAAGCTTCTGCGATGATGCGGCGTAATTCCCGCAGCATCGAGTCCTCGAATGTGTGCGCGCGTTGTGTAACCGACATTTCGCTCCCACGTGTACGCAGGATATCTGAGTGCGAGCCGCGCCATCAGCCTGTCGCGCGTCACTTTCGCAACTATCGATGCGCACGCAATTGAAAAACAGCGCGCGTCGCCATGGATGATTGCAGTATGCGGGATCGGCAGAGTGCGCATCGCTTTTCCATCGATGATCACGTGATCGGGCTGCATCGGAAGCCGATTCAAGGCGCGGCGCATTGCAAGCACACTCGCCTGATAAATGTTGAAGCGCTCGATCTCTCTCACGGATGCTGCGCCAAGCGCCCACGCGAGTGCGCGCTCCTGAATTCGACCGACGAGCTTCTGGCGTTCCTGCGCGGTGAGAGCCTTGGAATCATCCACACCGCGAATAGCGCGCATGTCCGGAGGCATGATGACAGCGCATGCGACCACTGGTCCAGCGATTGGACCGCGCCCTACTTCATCGACGCCGGCGAGAAGAGGCCCGCGCTCAGCGCGAAGATCTCTCTCTATGTGCGTCCAGCGTTTCAGGCGATACGGGGCGCGACCTTTTGAGGTTGGCCTTTTTGAGCCTTCGTCGGCCACGCCCTTACTGCCGGTTGAGCTTTTACGCCTCGGCGCCCGGAACCTGCACGCGCGTCTTACGCTCCTTGATGCGCGTTGCCTTTCCGGTGAGATGACGGAGGTAGTAAAGCTTTGCGCGGCGTACGCGGCCACGACGGACAACCGTGATGGCAGCGATCATCGGGCTGTGCACCGGGAAGATGCGCTCGACGCCAATTCCGCTCGAGATCTTCCGGACAGTGAACGTCTCGCTGACGCCTGATCCGCGGCGCGCAATGCAAACACCCTCGAACGCCTGGAGGCGCTCCTTGTCACCTTCTTTTACACGAACGTTGACGCGAACGGTGTCACCGGCGCGGAATGGCGGCATGTCGGCGCGGAGCCACTCTTTCTGGGTTTCGATAAATGGATGCATATGAAGCTCGGGGCGAGGGTTAGGGCCAGCCCGGCAAAAGTCAAAATTGTTGGGACAGTCACACAAATTAACCGGAAAAAACCCCTAATGCCAGTTCCCCGAGGCTCGTAAGCGCGCGTATTCGTACCGTGATCTCAGGACCGGATCGGCGCCTCTCCAGGCGCGCTCCACGATTCTGAAGTGCGCCTGTGCACTGTCCCGCCTCCCGGCCTGTTCGAAAGCCTGCCCCATCGTCTCATGAACAACGGTCCTTGTGAGATACAGTCCGGACCCCTCGAGTCCGCCATGGAGCACCGACCTCATGATCGCCGCGGCCTCCACGGGCTTGCCGAGCTGCATCAGACAGCGTGCAAGCTCGTAGTTGATTCGTGTATAGCCATTTGTCGGGGATGAAATCGCCGCGCGGTATTCTCGTACCGCCCCCGCGCAGTCTTTTCGGGCTGCCAGCAATCGTCCGCGAATGAAATGATGAAGTCTCGGATCACGATCAAATCCGCTCCTCTTGCCAATCGCTTCGATCGAATCAACAAGCGACTTGGCTGTCAGCGTATCGCCACCGTCGATTGCGGCTGAAGCGGCGAGCGTCATTCTCCAGGTCGAAGCACGAATGCGCCATTCCGCTTTCGCGCTGTCTCCGAAGTAGTATCCAAGCGCCGCGAATTTCGTTCTTGCCTCCAGCGGCTTTCCGGATTCCCAGTCGAGCAGCGCCGAGTGGATGTTGTCATCTTGCTTCGAGCCGCGGATCGCGCTTCCGGGAATTTTTCCATCCCGGATAAGACTGATCGCATCGTTGAAGCGCCCCGCCATGCGCAAAGCAATCGTACAATTCCATCGATAGCCCGTGTAATCTGCGCGGTCTGCAGTCGTGAGCAGCGAGGTGCACTGGCGCAGCGCATTGTCTACATCGTCCGCGCGCATTGCCCAGTTCAGTCTTCGATCGGCGGGATCACCGCGTTGGCCGCTGAGACTCTCCGCCCGTCGTTGAGCTTCCGCGGCTTCAGCAAGCCGCCCCATCCCTACGAGATGATCTCCGAGCGCACCCCAGGGCGCTGCGTCTTCGGGGCGCAGACGGATCCATCTCCTCAATGTCGACTCGACTGCCGCTGACGAGTCGGCCCACCCGTATTTGGTCGCAAGATTGGCCATTGCCTCGCACAGCCGGCAGATGGCTGAAGGCAGGACGCCGGCTGCGGAATCGAGTGCGATAGCCCGATTGAAGAGAGCGACAGAACGGCCGAGGTCCTGGATGATTCCGGCGCTGCGAACGAGCGCTTCGGGATCGTTCGGGTATCGGGCCGCGAGTGTGTCGGCTGCTGCAAGCGCGCGCAGGCCCCATTGACTCGCTCCAACATGCACGAGAATCATCAGCCGATCGTGGTCGGATGCTTTCGATGCGAGGCGCATCGCGCGCAGGCCAAGCGAGGTCTCGTTCGAGTCGCCTGTGATGACACTCGATCGCCATGCGTAGTAGACGCCCATCGCAAAGGTGGAGTCTTCACGTATGGCTGCACGAAAGAGTCTGTTCGCCGCATACGCGTCGAACTGATAAAACGCGCGAAGCCCATCTTCATAGTATCGAAGGGCAAGCGGCGATCGCGTGCTTACGTCTGCGAGCGTCTGAGTCGGGGCGGCAAGTCTTAGATCGGCAGCAATAAGAGTCGTTACACTGTCCAGCAGTGTCAGCCGATCATCACCTGTGACCCCATAGCCCGCGCGAATGCGGCCATCCGCGAGATTCACTCGACGGATGTCGAGACGCAATCGTCCATTGTCGAGGGGAACAAGCTCACCTTCTATCACTTCTGTCGCGCCGGCCCGACGGGCTGCGGCAACGAGCGCGCTTCGTGCCGTGTCTGCTTCGCGAGGCGTCAGCTCGAGCATTCTCGAGTTCGCGATTACCTGAAGCGGGCGCACTCTGGCAAGACTCGTTGTGAGAATTTCACCCAGAACACCGCCAAGCCGGACTGAATCAGGAGTGACCAGATCGCGAATTTTTCCGACCGCGAGCACTGGCTTGTCCATCGCGACTGGATCAGCGCTCCGCGTTCTGTAAAAAATTCCCGCCGCCGCAATCAGGACCGTAGCAGCCGCGAGGATCCAGTACGGGCGGGAAACTCTGGTACCGTCGTGTGTGCGTGACTCCGCACTTGCGAATCCGGGACCGGGAGTGACATGAGCAGCGAGCTCACTTCGTCTGCTGGAATCCATCGATGCCGTCGCGCGAGTTCGCAGCTTGTTCATCAGCATCACGAACTCACCGCTGGGATCGGTATCGAGCTCGCGCTTCAAAAGCTCCGCGTACGACTTACCGTGAGCGAGAGCTCCGGCTCGGTCACCTGCAGCAGCGAGTACTTCCATATATGCTGCCGCGTATGCGTGACTATACGGATCGAGCCGGGTGAGCCGGCGTCTTGCCTGCGCGGCATCGTGGAGCTTTCCGGAACTTTCGAGATCGACTGCCAGTCTCTCGATTGCCTCGAGCCCATGCAATGCGAGGTCCGAGCGCTCAGCCTCGGACCAGCGCTCGAAGTCGGGCGCTTCGCCGAGGTAGAATCCGTCCAGAAATGGACCGGCATACAGATCGGACGCTTTTTTCCAATCCTGAGCTGCAACTGCATCGCGAAATTCGCTCACGTCACTCGCGATTTTTTCAGGATCGAGCCTCAAGTCCGGAGCGGAGATCGCGGCGTCCGTCCCGAGCTCACGACGCAGGCTGTAGAGTGTTTGAGACAGTGCGTGACGAGCGCGCTCCGGGCTCGAGTCCGCCCAGAGGATGCCGATCAGTTTCTCGCGGGCAATTCCCTTGCGTCCGGACGTAGCGAGTATCGCCAGCAGCGCCAGCTGGCGCGGACGCACGGAATGATTCACATCCCCAGCGTCATTTTCGACCGTCAGCCCGCCAAACGTCCTTATTCGCAGCAACTTGATCGAAGATGATTGTGAGATGATGTATCACCTGAGTATCAGGTGATGGCTCCCCTGCATCTTTCGCCCCGATTCTAGGGTCAGCACGGAAGAGTAACAAGACATTCCGCATTGACCACCTAACTCTTACGCCGGGGCTGAGCCATGAAAGGGGATATCTCGAGAATTGGAACGGCGATAATGCTGGCCACCGCCAGCTCCGCCGCGGCTCAATTACCGGGACAAGCTCCGGCGGTGGAATGCCCCGCTGGCATGATGGCCGCTCCTCAGCCCCCGCAGATGGGGATGGGTGGGATGGGCGCCATGAGTCCAACAGGCGCACTCGCCTCCGCAGCAAAAAAGAAAATCCTCGGCTCAAAGGCGAAAGTCGATTCTGCTCCTCCGGCTCCCGAAAAACCAAAATGCCTCACCCCGGAACAGTTCGCGGTCGAGGCAAAAGCTCAGCAGTCCGCAGCGATGAAGGGCGCTGCAACTGCCGCCCTGTCCGCAACCCCGATAGGGATGGCCCTGATGGGAGCCAAGGCCGCGGCACCCGTCGCAGGGAAAGTGGCGGGCGCAATCTCGAGCAGGTTCCACAGGGGTCCATCGAAGGAGACATGGGAAAAAGCGCTGACTACCGGCCGTCTCGAGGTGGACAACATGTCGTTCGATGCGGGCGCAGACGGTCCCACCGTCGCATCGCTGAAATCGCTGGCGCTTCTCGCAGAAGTTTTGAAGTCGAGCAGCGGCAAGTACGTCATTCGGGTAACTCCCGAATCGAACGGGACCGCAGCGGCGGATCCCAAGCTCGCCTTTCTCCGCGGGCAGCTGCTGATGGCTGCTCTTGTTGCAGCGGGAGTTCCGGCAGATCGGGTCAGCGTTGCTCCACCGACAATCGTGAGCAGCTGGGACAACGGTCCGCCAAAGAAAACCGAAGCGAAGGTCGAGGTCGTTCCATTCGTTCAACCAACGGCGCCCTCGAAAGAATGAGAAGACAAGCGGTGGTCATTGCGTTTCTCATCGGCGCAACGTCGTCCGCCTCGGCGCAAGCGGCCGCGCACCCGGAATCGAGAGAGAGAAATCCTCACAAGCTCGATGCAGTGCAGATGCTCGATCAGCGCGCAGCGAACAATTCGATCCGCGTGCGTTTCGAGTGGGACCAGGTTCCCGGCGCGACCGAATACGTTCTTTCGGGTAAGTGGACGTCCTCTAGGTCGTGGACGATTCACGCCAGCGAGTATCGCGTGAACCAGAAAGTCGCGACCCAATGGAAGGATGACAAAGTGTCGTTTGAAACGCTGCTGCCTGCCGGAAATCACTCGTGGCAGCTCGTGGCCGTATTCAGCTCCCTCGCGTCCGGGGACTGGGAGCACCCGACGACGAAGTCGTTCGAGATCAAATGATGTGCATCAACCCCGACTCACGAAGCGACTGTCAGGGTCGTCATGGTTGCTCCTTGACTCCGGGGTGCGCGTGCTCAAGAATGGAGTACCACAGAATTCGATTCCGGTTAAGTAGCGCACCATCGTGCTGATCCACATACCTTGCAGTGAAGGAAAGGAGGAATCATGACTCGCCCTGTCACCAGAATTTTCGTCGCTGTGCTTTTCCTGACTGCGCTTTCGCAACGCGCGAACGCACAGGGCCTTCTCGACAAAGCGAAAGACGTCGCGAAGAAAACTTCGATAGGCAAGGGTGTCAGCAAGCTCGGAGCGCAGGCACAGCTGCTTGACGCTACGACTGTGAATCTCGAGGACAAAAACCTTCCGCAGATCGATGTCGGCGCGCTGAAGCTTGGAATCTCATCCGTCGAGATCAAGAACAACGAAGCCGTTCGTCTTCACCTGTACCTCTTCAATCCTGCTCAGCAGAACACCGTTGTTCCCCTCCCGCCTTCTGACCTGTTCACGCTCATAGACGAGAAAGGAAGACGGCTCGAGCTTCAGGGGCAGATCGGAGTGAAGAATCTCGTCGCGGGTGCAACGGAGATCACCGTTCCCGCAATGGAGCGCGTCGAAATGTCGCTGCTCTACAACGGGATGATGGCCGATGCAAAACTCGGCACGCTCAAAGTTGGATCGACCGGCAACATTGTTGGAATCCCCATCAACACCACCGCTGCTCCGGCAGGCTCGGCGAACGCGTCGGCATCGTCGAGTCCCTGGAAGAAATGATCGATTAGATCGACTGACGCTACGATTTTCGTTCTCGCGTCAGTCGATCCCCCTCTTCACTCCGCCACTTCGCGATTTTCGCGTGATCGCCTGAAATAAGAACGTCAGGAACTTTATGTCCGCGATAGTCAGGCGGACGCGTATACGATGGCGCGCTGATCCCGCGATCGAAAAAAGAATCGGTTCGCGCTGACTCGAGATCGGACATCGCACCGGGAATCAATCGCACTGTTGCATCGATGATCGCGAGCGCCGCCGCTTCTCCCCCACTCAAGACAAAATCGCCGAGCGAGATCTCTTCAGTCGCAAGATGATCGGCGACGCGCTGGTCTACATCCTTGTAATGACCGCAAAGCAGAGTGAGCTCCTGGCCTTCGGCGTATCGAACTGCATCAGCGTGCGAGAAAGGTTTTCCGCGCGGCGAGAGCAGCACAATCGGTGCAGACGCATTCAGTGATTCAACCGCTTCGAAGAACGGGCCGGGCTTCATCACCATCCCTGCCCCGCCGCCATACGGATAGTCGTCGACAGTGCGGTGCTTGTCGTGAGTGAAATCACGAAGATCGACGATGTTGTACTCGACCCCGCCTGCGGCCCGCGCTTTTTCCGGAATGCTCAATCCGAGCGGACCGGCAAAGAACTCGGGAAAGATCGTAACGACGTTGATGCGAAGCGGCATCAGTCGAAGATACCGACCTCGGCCTTCACCACCACTTCGCGGGCGTCACGATCCACATGATCGACAACTTCAGGGCGATACGGAACGAGCACAGCGCCATTCTTCGTCGTCACCTCGAGCGTTAGTCCCTGCGGGAGCTCGTAGTACGCGTGTATCTCACCCATCGATTCGCCGGTGTCGAGCTTCACATTCATCCCGATGAGATCGTGGAGGTAAACCTCATCGTCTGCCGGAGGTTGAAGCTCATCGAACGGAGAGAAGAGATAAATACCGCGCAATATTTCAGCGGCATTGCGATCGGAAACTTCCTCGAACTTCACCATCACTCCGCCCTTGAACGGGCGTGAGCTCTCGACAGTAAGAGGCCTCTCGCCCGCAAAAACACGACGGCCGGACGCGAATACCGCGTCCGGCGCATCTGTCAGCGGCTCGACAACTACTTCGCCGCGAATTCCCTGTGCATTGCGGATCAGACCGACGATCGCCAATGCATCGGCGGCCATGTTACGCCTCGGAAGTTTCCGGCGTCGCTTCCTCTTCGCTCGTCTCGCGAACCGGAACTGCTGCGGCCTTGAGCTCGATTCCAAGTCTCTGCTCGTGGCGCCGCTTCAGAACTCCAGCGCGCCGAAGAAGCGAGCGAACAGTATCACTCGGCTGAGCACCGACGCCGAGCCAGTAGTTGGCTCTCTCTTCGTTGACGGCGAGACCACCCTGCGCCTGACGCGGAGCGTACTGGCCGATGATCTCGATGAACTTTCCGTCGCGCGGGCTCTGTGAGTCGGCGACGACAATGCGATAGACAGGGGCTTTTTTCCGTCCGACACGGCGGAGACGAATTCTTACCATCGGTCTTGCTCCATGAATCAGGTTTCGTGCTGCTCCGGGCTCATCGCTTAGCTGGCGTTTCCAGCAAGCACCCGGTCCTTCGTCGGTATCTGGTACTGGTACCCGGTACCGCCTTTCCGGTTGTTGTTCTATCGACCAAAGATACCTGGCATGGGCGGCATTCCCAACCTTCCACTGCCTCCACCAGCCATTTTTTTCATCATTTTCTGCATTTCGCGGAACTGATCGAGAAGACGATTCACATCGCTGATCGATCGTCCCGAGCCTTTCGCAATTCTAGCCCTGCGCGACCCGTTGATCAGGGTCGGATCCTTTCTCTCTTCAGGCGTCATCGAGAGAATGATCGCTTCGACGTGACGCATGCGCTTCGGATCCATCTTGGCCTGCTTCAATGCTTTCATGTTCACGCCCGGAAGCATTTTCAAAACCCCTTCGAGCGGTCCCATCTTTTCGATCTGCTTGAGTGAATTGAGGAAGTCGGTCAGATCCATTCCCTCCTTCTTCACTTTCTTCTGCAGTCGCTTTGCTTCTTCCTCGTCGAACGCAGCCTGCGCCTTCTCTACAAGTGATACGACATCACCCATCTGAAGGATTCGTCCGGCCATTCTTTCCGGATGAAATTCCTCGAGTGCATCGGACTTCTCCCCGACACCGATGTACTTGATGGGCTTCTTGAGAACTCCGTAGATCGAGAGCGCTGCACCACCGCGCGCATCACCATCCATCTTGGTGAGAATCACGCCGGTGACGCCAAGTGCGTTGTCGAATCCCTGCGCAATCTTCACCGCTTCCTGTCCGGTCATGCCGTCGGCGACGAACAGGATTTCAGTTGGCTTCAATGCATCTTTCAGATGACGGAGCTCATCCATCATCTCTTCGTCGATCTGCAGCCGGCCTGCAGTGTCGATGATGACGACTCGATCGCGATCGCGCTTCGACTGTTCGACGCCAGCCTTTGCGATCTTTACTACGTCCTGCGTCGAGCGATCAGAATAAACCGGGACGTCCAACTGCTGGCCGAGTGTCTCGAGCTGATCGATTGCGGCGGGACGATAGACGTCAGCCGCAACGAGTCTCGTCGGTCTTCCTTCAGCTTTCAGCTTGCGAGCGAGCTTCGCGGCTGTCGTTGTTTTTCCTGATCCCTGGAGACCGACCATCATCACGACTGTCGGTGGAACCGAGCTCAGCTTGAGACCTTCGCGCCGCTCGCCCAGAAGATGCGCGAGCTCTTCGTGAACGATCTTTACCAGCTGCTGTGCAGGAGAGACGGCGGAAAGCGCGTTTACGGTAATCGCTTTCTTTTCTACCCGCTCGAGGAACTCGCGTGTGAGAGCGAAATTGACATCGGCCTCGAGGAGAACCCGACGCACCTCGCGGAGCCCTTCCTTGATGTCGGATTCCGAGAGAGTACCGCGCCCTCTGAGGCGCGCGAATGTCGCTTCCAGTTTTTCGCTGAGATCTTCGAACATAGCCCTGCAACTTAATGAGTTGACAGGCTTTAGGACAACGGTCCACCTTCGCGGCAAGACGTCGCGCAAAGACGTATTTTCTCTCGCCCCTCATCACCGAGAATCAGGTTTGCTTGCAGGTCTAGAATCAGCTTTAGCTACGCGTTATCGGCTCGACCGCGAGCTTGGTCGCGGCGGAATGGCGACTGTTTTTCTCGCGCTCGACTTGAGGCATGAGCGCAAGGTCGCCCTCAAGGTTCTTCATCCCGAGCTCAGCTCCGCGCTTGGATCGGACAGATTCCTGCGAGAGATCAAGCTCGCTGCGCGGCTGAATCATCCGCACATCGTGCCACTGTTCGATTCAGGTGAAGCCGGTGGCTTTCTCTATTACGTAATGCCGGTGGTCGAAGGTGAATCACTGCGCGACCGGCTGCTCCGCGACGGCAAGATTCCACTCGAGCAGGCACTCAACCTCGTGCGCGGCATCGCCTCGGCACTCGACTACGCACATCGGCAGGACATCGTGCATCGCGATATCAAGCCCGAGAACGTGATGCTTCAGGACGGCGAAGCGATGGTCATGGACTTCGGAATCGCCAAAGCGCTGAGCATGGCTGCGGGCGATACGCTGACGCAGGCGGGGATGATGATAGGAACGCCAGCGTATGTGAGTCCGGAACAGGCCGCTGGAGAAAATCTCATCGACGGAAGAAGCGACCAGTACAGCCTTGGTTGTGTGTTGTACGAAATGCTCTCCGGAAAGAAGCCTTTTACGGGTCCAACAGCGCAGGCGGTGTTGAGCAAGCGGTTCAGCGATCCGGTTCCGTCGATCCGCGCGGCATTCCCTGACGCAACGGACTACATGGAAACGGCGATGCTGCGCGCGCTCTCCAAGGAAGCGAGTGAGCGTTACTCCACGACGATGGATTTTGCGAAGGCTCTGGTCGCGAGCCACCTCAGTACACCCGACGGAAGTCCGCTGACACAGGGTGGCACCGCTGTGAAATCGATCGCGGTGCTTCCGTTCAACAACATGAGCTCCGATCCCGAGGGCGATTTCTTCGCCGATGGAATTGCGGAAGAAATCATCAACGCCCTGTCGAAGATCAAGGCGCTGAAAGTGTCATCGCGCACTTCGTCTTTCACTTTCAAGGGAAAGAACGAGGACATTCGCGAGATAGGCAGACGACTTCAGGTCAACACGATTCTCGAAGGCAGTGTTCGCAAAGCTGGCAAGCGTCTCCGCCTTACTGCGCAGCTGATCAACGCAAGCGACAACGCTCAGCTATGGGCCGACCGGTACGATCGCGAGCTCGAGGATGTGTTCGCCATTCAGGACGAGATAGCGAACAGCATTGTCTCTGCACTCCGCGTAGTCCTCAGCGATGACGAAAAGCGCGCCATCGAGCAGGTCCATACTCCAAACGTCGAAGCGTACGGATTCTATCTTCGCGGCCGTCAGTACTTCCATCAGCACCGTCGAAAGAGTCACGAATACGCGAGGCAGATGTTCGAGCGCGCGATTGAGCTCGACCCCGAATATGCTCTTGCTCACGCGGGAGTCGCCGATTGCTGCTCGTTTCTCTATCAATACTTCGACGCATCGCCCGGCAACTTGCGCCGAGCCGATGCTGCAAGCCGGCGCGCGCTCGAGCTAGCACCCAGTCTCGCCGAAGCTCATGCATCTCGTGGACTCGCCGTGTCGCTGAGCGGTCGCTTCGAGGAAGCCAACACCGAGTTCGAGATGGCAATGCGACTCGATCCGAAATCATTCGAGGCGGCGTACTTCTATGCTCGCGCGTGCGTTGCGCAGGGAAACAACGAGGAAGCCGCAAAGTGGTTCGAGCGTGCTATCGCCGTGCGACCGGATGACTATGCGGCGCTCGCGCTGCTTGCGACGACCTATCAGGCACTCGGCCGTCACGACGAGTCGATCCAGACTTCGCGTCGCGCGTACGACACTGCGCGCAAACACCTCGAGCTTACGCCGGATGATCCACGTGCCTTGTACATGGGAGCGATGTCGCTGTCCGCACTCGGCGAAACCGAAAAGGCGCGTGAGTGGAATCGAAGGGCGCTTGCGATGGATCCCGATGATCCGTCAGTTCTTTACAACATCGCCTGCGCATTCGCAGTCGAAGGCCAGGTGAAGGAAGCAGTCCTCACACTGAACAAAGCCATTGCCAACGGATTCGGACACTGGAGCTGGATCGAGCACGATGCCGATCTCGATTCACTGCGCGCCGATCCCGAATTCATTGCGCTGCTTACGCGTAAACCGGCAGAGGCCGAAGCTCAGATATGAATAAAGGGTTCGAAGATTCAATTTCGGGATCATACCGGATCGACCGCGAGCTGGGCCGAGGGGGCATGGCGACCGTGTATCTGGCGCACGACGTCCGGCATAATCGGCGAGTCGCGCTCAAGGTTCTCCATCCAGAGCTGGGCCATTCCATTGGCCCCGATCGGTTTCTTCGCGAGATCGAGCTCGCCGCACGGCTGAATCATCCTCACATCGTTCCTCTGTTTGATTCGGGCGAAGCCGGAGGCTTTCTCTACTACGTGATGCCTGTAGTCGAGGGAGAGACGCTGCGCGACAGGCTCCTCCGCGACGGTCAGATACCTCTGGAAGAATCGCTTCAGCTCGTGCGCGGGATTGCTGCAGCGCTCGACTACGCTCACCGCCAGAATGTCGTTCATCGCGACATCAAGCCCGAGAACGTGATGCTTCAGGATGGCGAAGCAGTAGTGATGGATTTTGGAATCGGGAAAGCGGTGAGCGTCGCGGCGAATGACACTCTCACCCAGACCGGCACTGTCGTCGGCACGCCGGCATATGTGAGCCCGGAGCAGGCAGCAGGCGAAAACAAGATCGACGGGAGAAGCGATCAATACAGCCTGGGATGCGTGTTGTTCGAAATGCTTTCAGGCCGGAAGCCATTCACCGGACCGACTGCGCAGTCGGTGATCAGCAAGCGATTCACCGATCCGGTTCCGTCGCTTCGCGCAGTATTCGACAAGACTCCTGACGAAGTCGAGAACGCCCTGCTCAAGGCTCTCTCGAAAGAGCCTGTCGATCGTTTCTCTACAACTGCCGAATTTGCTCGAGCGCTTGTTGCGACTCATCTCACCACGCCGGACGGCAGTCCCCTGCAAGGTGGGTCGAGTGGGAAATCGATTGCCGTGCTGCCATTCACCAACATGAGCGCGGATCCCGAAGGCGATTTCTTCGCGGACGGAATTGCCGACGAGATCATCACTGCACTCTCGAAAGTGAAAGCGCTGCGCGTAGTGTCGCGCACTTCGTCTTTCACCTTCAAGGGAAAGAATGATGACATTCGCGAGATCGGCCGGAAGCTTCAGGTGTCGACGATTCTCGAGGGAAGCATTCGAAAAGCAGGTAATCGGCTTCGTCTCAACGCGCAGCTCGTTCGTACCAACGACAGCTCGCAGCTGTGGGCAGAGCGATATGACCGCGAGCTAGATGATGTGTTCGCCATCCAGGATGAGGTTGCGTCAAGCATTGTCGCAGCGCTGCGCGTTGTGCTCACCGAGGATGAGAAAAAGGCCATCGAAAAAGTTCCGACGACCAATGTGGAGGCGTACGAGTTCTATCTTCGGGGTCGCCAGTTCTTTCATCAGCATCGCCGGCGCGCACTCGAGTTCGCGATGCAGATGTTCGAGCGCGCAATCGAGCTAGATCCGGGTTACGCACTGGCACACTGCGGCGTTTCCGATTGTTCATCGTTCCTTTACCAGTACTACTACGCTTCTGACGAGAATCTCCGTCGGGCGCAGGCGGCGAGCCGGCGCGCATTGGAGCTCGCTCCGCACCTGGCAGAAGCTCATGCGTCGCGCGGCCTCGCAGTTTCCCTGACAGGACATTTTGAGGATGCCGAAAAAGAATTTCAGGAAGCGCTTAGACTTGACCCGAAATCTTTCGAGGCTGCGTACTTCTACGGCAGAGCCTGCTCCGCAGTCGGCAGAGTCGAAGACGCCGTAAGGTGTTTCGAGAGGGCGGCCGCGGTTCGTCCCGATGATTTCGTCACGCAGATGTTCCTCGCGAACAACTACGAAATCCTTGGTCGAATCGACGAGTCTACGAGTGCCAAGCGTCGCGGATATGATGCAGCCCGCCGTCATCTCGAGCTCAACCCCGATAACCCGCGCGCCCTTTATATGGGAGCTCTCGCGCTGTCGGGACTGGGCGAATCGGAAAAAGCGCGGGAATGGAACCGCCGCGCTCTCAAGATGGAGCCCGATGATCCGTCAGTCCTCTACAACATTGCCTGCGTATTCGCACGCGAAGCTCAGCCTGAGGACGCAGTTGCGGCCCTGACGAAGGCAATCGACAACGGCTTCGGACACTGGGCGTGGATCGAGCACGACAATGATCTCGACTCGATTCGCGGCCAGCCCGGGTTCGTAAAGCTTCTGGAGAGGAAGCCTGCCCTCTGAGGCATGAGGCCTGCGATGGCTGAGTCTTCCGTCTGCGCATAACTTGAGGGCTATGGCGAAGACTCAGCGAAAGGACGACATACTCAAATCCGAGATCCCTCCTGCGCTGCCGCTGATGGCGCTGCGCTCGACGATCGTCTACCCGCTCGGAACAATCGCAGTTCAGATGGGCGCCCCGGAAAATCTCGCGCTGCTCAAGGAAAATCCGGGCGGCGGACTGATTGTCGCTCTTGTTGTATCGACGGGCGATCACGACGAGCCGGTGGATCTCGACACTTTCGTCGGTCGCGTCGGAGTTGCCGCCCGCGTTCATGAGCGAATCAACCTTCCCGGCGAAACGGTGCAGATCACACTCCAGGGACTTCGCCGAATAATCATCGACAGCATCTCGCAGCGAACGCCGTATCCAGTTGCGCAGATAAAAACTGCGAAGGAAATCCCTGCCGATCCGAATGAAGTCGATGACCTGGTAACTCGAGTAGTGACTGCCGCTGACACACTCGCTCAGCTTGTCGATCGCATTCCCGATGAAGTTCCCGCGATCCTCAAGATGAACGTCAGCGATCCCGGTCGATTCGCGGATCTCGCAGCGACGAACATGAACTTCAAGATCTCGGACAAGGACGAGATCGTTCAGCGTCTGGATATTGGACAGAGACTTCGATTCCTGCTCACGCGACTCGAGCGTGAAGTCGCGCGCGCGCACGTGGTCGAAGACGTGAAGCGCCAGACTGAAATCAAGATCGAGCAGCATCAGCGCGAGTTTTATCTGCGCCAGCAGCTGCGGGCGATTCAGGCCGAGCTCGGAGAGACTGATCCCGGCGAAAAGGAAGCAATCGAGACTCTCAAGAAAATCGAGGAGACGAAAATGTCGGAGCGCGCCGCGCAGGAAGCGCGGCGCGAGACAGAACGTCTCCGCCAGCTCTCGCCTGCGTCGAGCGAATACCAGGTAATTCGAACCTACCTCGACTGGCTGATCTCACTTCCGTGGGACAAGCGCTCAGGCAAGGATGACATCGATCTAAAGACCGTCGAAACCGCTCTCGACGAGCGTCACTACGGCTTGAACGAAGCGAAGGAGCGCATTATCGAGTTCCTCGCCGTTCGCAAGCTCCGCGGCAATGATCCGCACGGACCCATTCTCTGCTTTGCTGGACCTCCGGGCACCGGGAAGACTTCTCTCGGAGAAGCCATCGCGACAGCCATCGGGAGAGAGTTCTACCGGATTTCTGTTGGCGGCGTGCGCGACGAAGCAGAGATTCGCGGACATCGGCGCACATACGTTGGAGCATTGCCGGGACTCCTCATCCAGGCGCTGAGACGCGTGCAGGTGCGCGATCCCGTTTTCATGATAGACGAGATCGACAAGATGTCAGGCGGCGGCGCATCGGGAGATCCCACTGCAGCCATGCTCGAGGTTCTCGATCCATCGCAGAACCAGAATTTCGTCGATCACTATCTCAACGTTCCGTTCGATCTGTCGCAGGTTCTCTTCATCTGTACTGCGAACAACATCTTCGATATACCAGCGCCACTGCGCGACCGGATGGAAATCATCCGCATCTCCGGATATACCGTCGAGGAGAAAGTCGAGATCGCGTGGCGCTACATCATTCCACGCCTGCTCGAAGAACACGGCATCACCGACAAGGACCTGCAGTTCACCGACGAAGTCCTCGGATTTATCTCGAGCCGATACTCCCGCGAAGCGGGTCTCCGCAACTTCGAGCGTGATCTTGCCGCCATCATGCGGCGCCGTGCGCGGCGAAAAGCCGAAGGTGAACAGGGCGCGTGGATCATCGATAACGACAAGGTCGTAGAGATACTCGGAAATCCGCGCTACACTCTCGAGTCTGCAGAACAGGAGCCCGAGATTGGAGTTGTAACAGGTCTCGCATGGACAGCGACGGGCGGTGATCTCATGCTGATCGAGGCGCTCCGCATGCCGGGCAGCGGCAAGCTGACAGTAACCGGACAACTCGGCAGCGTAATGCGCGAGTCAGTCGATGCCGCCTACTCATATGTGAGGTCGCGTGCCGAGCTGCTCGGCATCGAGCGGGAAGAGTTCCGTGAGTGTGATCTTCACATCCACTTCCCTGCAGGTGCGATCCCGAAAGATGGTCCGAGTGCCGGTGCTGCCATCACACTCGCCATCGCAAGCGTTCTCTCGCAGCGTCCGATTCGTCGGGACATCGCCATCACAGGTGAAGTCACTCTCCGCGGAAAGGTGCTCGAGATCGGTGGTGTAAAGGAAAAAGTTCTCGCCGCTTATCGTGCAGGCTTACGCCGCGTCGTAATGCCGGCCAACAATGAGAAAGATCTTCGCGACATTCCCGACGAAGTGCGTGGACACATGAAGTTCGACTTCGTTACGACTATGGACGAAGTCTTTCACGTGATGCTCCTGTCGAAGTCGACAACGGAGCTCGCGGATTCTGCACCTCCGCGAAAGCCCGCGCCCAGGAAAAAAGAGAAGGTTTCGCCGCGCGACGAGCGCAGTGAAGACTCGCTCAGAATAGCGAAGGAATAGCGGCTTACTGCTTGAGGCCGACCTTTGTTACGTCGAGCACGCTCGTGCTCGCGCCTTGAGGAACATCGACGTACAGCACCACAGGCCGGCCGGAAACTTCGGCAGTACTTACCTGCACACTTCTGCCGCCGCCTGAATAGTTGCGAACCACGGAGCCCGCGGAAGAATCCGGCTCCGCTTTGTATCGCTTCTTCACGATCTTGCCGACCAGGTCGTAGAAATCCGATGCGTCAGCGGGTGAATCCCACACTGTCACCCATGCGATTCCTTCGCCTCGAGGTGTATTGAACAACACGTAGCGGTCACCGTCCCAGCCCGCGGCGCCCTGAACCGCGGCGTTCTGATCGTTGAGATGCTGGAACAGAAAAAGACGCGTCTCAAATTCACCAAGCGTGTTTTGATACGTCTGCGTCGCGCCGGTCAACGCTGGAAGAGTGATCGTAGTTGGTACATCGCGTTTTCCAAAGAACGCAGTTGGATGAAGAATCTGCTCGGTCGACGCAGGCATGTCGTCGTAGACCGGCTTTCCCGGATTCCGATCCTTGAAATTCCTCACGAACTCCGCACCGCTCAGATACGGAAAGATCAGCGTTTCCTGAATTACAGTCGGAGCGCGTGCAAAGATCGGCATCGAGCTCTGATTCTCGCGAATCATGTCACGCACGCGATCCCAGCCGCCGGGCAGATTCATCGCGACATTGGTTCGGCCAAGCATGGCAGAGACCTGCTCGTAAACCGCCTGTCCTTCGAATACTGCCTGCGCGGCCGACGTGCGGTCATTCTGTCCCTCGATCTGCTGAGTGGAGTCGAGGCTGATGTACTGATCCTGAAGCGCATGAACCAGCTCGTGCGTGATCGTGATTCCAACTGCTTCCTTCGGCGCATCGCTCACGACGTAAAGCACTTTCGTCTTCGGATCGTAGTATCCGACAATCTGCTCCTCGAGGAGATCCACGAGGAATTTCTGCAGGTTGAGCGAATCAGGAATCATCCCAAGCCGCTTGTATGCGGCTGACATGCCTGTCATCTGACGCGCTGCGACCGGATCCGTGATCTGTCGCGTCACGAATTCTCTCACCTGCGCCTTGGAGCGAGTCTCGACCTTCGGCGGCTGCTTGAACTTGAGGCCTACAGCATTCTCGATAGCCGGAACCGCGTCGCTTACCTGTTTCGCGTAAGGTCCGGTGAAAGTCGTTTTCTTTTTTTCAGTGCACGATACCAACAGCGAGATGGCCGCGAGTGCGGCGAAGGCGCGGGATCGATTCGGCATCAAAGTCCGGAATAGCGTGTGTACGCAGATATGATTTGGTCGCCCCAAAGCAATGCGATCACAGCCGCAGGCGCAAGAAAAACGCCGAAGGGAACGAGAGGCGGCGCGAACTCATTCCCGGCTGCCCGTGCACGCATCCACGTAACGGGATAGACGATGGCAATGAAGACTACTGCACCAATGAATGCGCCAAGGAAGATGGTCATCAGCGCTCGATTCGGTCCGACGGCCGCGCCGACCATCGCCATCAGCGTTACATCGCCAAACCCCATCGCCTCTTTCTTCAGTGCGACTTCGCCGAGCCACCCTGCAATTGCGATTGCACCCGCACCAACGCAGGCGCCGAGGAGTGCGTCATAGGCGCCTGCGAAGACCTCTCCGTTTCCAACAAAGAGTGCGACCAGAGCGGTAGCGACAACCCAGATCACGCCGAAGACAGTAAATCCATCAGGAATCAGGTAGCGCTTGAGGTCGGTCACTGCGATACCGATGAGAATCGTGACGAATACCGCGACCCTCACTGCAGTGAACGTCAGACCGTAGTGGAGGTATGCGAGCATCCATACGACGCCAACCACGATCTCGACGAGTGGATACTGAAACGAGATTGGATTACCGCAGCCTCGACACTTTCCGCGCAGGGCAAGCCAGCTGAAAATCGGAATGTTCTCGAGCGCAGTGATCTGGTGACCGCAGTTTGGACAGCGCGAGCGCGGGCGCACGACGGAAAGGCCATCGGGCCAGCGCGAGATGCACACGTTGAGAAACGATCCGAAACAGGCTCCGACAAAGAAGCTGTAGATCGCCCAGACTGTCGTCATTCGATTCTGAGCTGGTAAAGGAGAATCCCGGTCGCGACCGAGACGTTCAAGGATTCCACGGCGCCTGATATTGGCAGCGAAACCAGTTGCTTGACCTGCGCCCGCATTGATGACGACAAGCCGGCGCCTTCGTTTCCAACAGCGAGTGCAAGCCTGGACGGAGGCCGAATCGATTCGACGGAGGTCCCTTCAGTATCCGCTCCCCAAAGCTCGGCATTTTCTCCAGCGAGGAAACTCATGAGGGTCTCAGCGGTAGTATGAAACGCATGGTGGTGAAAGCTCGCACCCATTGCAGCACGCACCACCTTCGCGTTCCAGATATCGACCGTACCGGGAAGAGCAACGGTTGCGTCAGCACCAAGCGCGGCCGCCGTTCGGAGAATTGTGCCGACATTTCCCGGATCCTGAAGTGCGTCGAGCACGAGGAGTCTCAATGATTTCCTGCCTGTGAGCTGATCGAACGAGTGCTGAGGGATCTCCGCAATGGCAATCACACCCTGCGGGGATTCTGTTTCAGCGGCGCTTCTGAATTCAGCTTCATTGACGTTTGCCAGCTCCGCACCGCGCTCAGCAATCGACGCGCGCAATGCGAGGCCCCTGGGTGCGTCATCGAGCTGAGGCGCTGTGAGAATGCCGCGGATGTTCAGCGGCGACTTCAACAGCTCCTCGACAGAGCGCACTCCTTCTGCCACGAAAAGCGAGTGCTTTTCGCGCGATTTCCTTCGCTTCAAATCGCGAGCGAGTGTCAGAAGCCTCAATCGGGCAACGGGTTACAGGATGGAATAGGACTTGCCTTTTGCGTCGGCGTGCAATTTACCGCGGGAGTTAAGATGAAACGAATTTTTGCGTCTTTGGCGCTTGTAGTATCGATGACAGCTTGCGGGGTCTCGCAGCAGCAGGAGATCCAGATGGGACAGGAGTACTCCCAGCAGATCAACGCACAGCTTCCCATCGTCAGTGATCCTGAGATCAATCGCTATGTGAACGTGCTTGGCGACCAGATCGCAAGCCGCACGTCGAGAGCCGACCTTCCCTGGAGGTTCTACGTAGTCGATTCACGTGAAGTGAATGCATTTGCGGTTCCCGGTGGATATGTCTACGTGAATCGCGGGCTCATCGAGCGCACGAGCAAGATGGACGAGCTCGCAGGCGTGCTCGGCCATGAGATCGGCCATGTTGTTCGACGTCACAGTATTCAGCAAATGGAAAAGGCTCAGGGTGCAAATGTAGGCGTGACCCTGGCGTGCATTCTCACGAGCATCTGCAACAGCCAGGTTGCGCAGGCGGGCATCAATATCGCCGGCGGTGCGATCTTCGCGCGCTTCTCGAGGCAGGATGAGCTCGAGGCTGACCAGGAAGCGGTGACAAACACGGTTCGTGCAGGGATCAATCCCGAAGGAATCGTGACGATGTTCGAGAAGCTGATTGCTGAGCGCAAGTCGCGCCCGTCTGCAGTCGAAGGCTGGTTTGCAACTCACCCGCTCGAGGAAGATCGAATCCAGGCGGCGCGAGCGACGATCAACACCATTCCTGCATCCCAGCGCAACGGAACGCAGAACACGAGCAACTACAATTCGTTCGTCGCTCGCGTTCGGTCGCTGCCAGCTCCTCGGCAATAGGAGCGTTAGTAGAGAGTAGTTAAAGCAACAGAACTCAGCGACCCGCGGCCCGCTCAAAATGCCGCCCGCTCCCCGCCAGGCGGGAAGCCGGTAGCGTTAAGCGGGCCGCGGGTCGCTGAGTTCTGTTGCCTTACTGTGGTCTCTGTGTCTAAACAGCCGCATCTTTCCGTTGATGAAAGTTGCACTCACAATCGCCGGATCTGATTCAGGCGGTGGCGCGGGAATCCAGGCCGACCTCAAGACATTCCACCAGTTCGGAGTCTTTGGCACATCGGCAATCACTGCGATAACCGCGCAGAATACCGTCGGCGTAAGCGCGTGGGAGGCCGTGCCAGTCGAGCTCGTGCAGAAGCAAATCGAAGCCGTCGCGTCGGACCTGTCGCCCCAGGCGGTGAAAAGCGGCATGCTCGCGACAAGGGAGATAATTACAGTCGTCGCGAAGGAAATTCGCCGGTTCGAGCTGCGAAATTACGTGCTCGATCCCGTCATGGTCGCAACCTCAGGCGATCTTCTGATCGAGCGTGATGCAGTGAGCGCGATTACGAGAGAGCTGCTTCCGCTCGCGGTAGTTGTGACCCCGAATGCAGACGAGGCCACCGTTCTCACAGATATCAGGATCGAGACAGTCGCCGATATGCATCGCGCAGCTGAAAAGCTTGTCGACATGGGAGCACGAGCGGTGCTCCTCAAAGGTGGCCACGTGAGAACGCGCAGCGGCGAAGTTGTGGACCTCCTGTTGGAAAGCGATTTCAGCGAATTCACGCACCCGAGAATCAAGACCCGCAACACTCACGGAACGGGCTGCACACTCTCGGCGGCGATTGCCGCAAACCTCGCTCTTGGATTGTCCCTTCATGACGCGGTGGCCGTGTCGATCGATTTCGTTCATGAAGCAATCGCGACTGCACCGGATTTAGGAAGCGGACACGGTCCGCTGAATCACTTCGTATCGAGCGCCGCTACGAACTCGCGTACGAGCGCCTGAAATCCCCGCGCTGCTCGCGCGGTTGACTCGAGCACATCAGTGTGAAGGACTGGAGCATCAGTGACACCTGCGGCCGGATTCGCGATGCAGCTCACTCCAGCTACTCGCATTCCGATTGCTCTCGCAACTATCACTTCCGGAACAGTCGACATTCCCACCGCATCCGCCCCAAGCCGCTCGAGCATTCGAATTTCTGCCCGCGTCTCGAACGATGGGCCCGGAAGACATGCGTAGATCCCTGTCTTTACGGGCACTCCAACTTTCTTGCTCGCTGCCGCAAGCTGACTTCGAAGATCCGCATCGTACGGAGCAGTCATGTCGGGAAATCTCTCGTCTCCTTCCTCGACGTGACCGGTCAACGGATTCACACCAGTCAGGTTGAGATGATCTTCGATGATCATGAGATCCCCAGCATTGAAGTCTTTGCGAATTCCACCTGCTGCGTTCGAAGCGAAGTAGATCGACGCACCAAGCTGGTGCATGACGCGCACCGGGAACGCTGCGAGCTGAGGCGAGTGACCCTCGTACATGTGAAACCGGCCTGCAAGCGCAACAACTCGTTTGCCGCCGAGGGTCCCTGAAACGAACTGCCCGGCATGGCCGGCGACTGTAGCTGTGGGAAACCCTGGTATTTCCGCGAATGGAATTCGCACAGCATTTTCTATGTCGTCAGCGAGACCGCCAAGCCCTGATCCCAGAACAATTCCAACTAATGGCTTGTCGTCACCCGTCCGCGCGCGAATTGCATCGGCGCTTTTTCGAGCGGCATCGCGTCCATACGGCGCGCTCATGCGGCTTCCGCGCTCAAGGCCGCCATCTCCGACGAAACATCGTGCAGGAGCTTCACTCTTTCTTCCCACGGAAGAAATGCGGATTCGAAGCCGTTCAGCGCCAGCGTGCAGAGCTCATCGAAATTGAAATCGAGATGCTTTGCCGCATACTCGTACTCATCGGTTAAAGTCGTACCGCTCATGAGCCTGTTGTCGGTATTCAGCGTCGCGTTCATGCCGCGATCAAAGTACTGGCGCAGCGGATGTGTCTCGTACGATTTCGCTGCGTGAGTTTGAACGTTGGACGTGAGACAGATCTCGAGACCGATACGCCGATCGTTCACATATTGCGTCAGCTCCGGATCCTCGATGAGACGAGTGGCATGACCGAGCCTGTTGGCGCCGCATTTATGTACAGCATCGCGTACCGAGCGTGCGCCATCGCCTTCGCCAGCGTGAATGGTCACCGCGAGATTGTGTTTTCTCGCGTACGCGAACGAGTCACCGTGGTCTGATGCAGGGTATCCCGCTTCCCCACCGGCAAGGTCAAATGCGACAACGCCCCGATTTTTGTATGCGACTGCAAGCTGAGCGAGCTCCAGTGATGTTTCCGGAGGAAGCTGTCTCAGCGAGCAGACAATCGAGCGCGCGATGACTCCGTGATCCTTCTGCGCGCGCTCGAGTCCTCTGATCTGCGCCTCGAGAGCTTCGCCCATGTCGAGATTGCCGCGACTGTTGAGAATCGGCGCATTGCGAACCTCGAGATATCTCACGCCGTCCTTCGCGGCGTCTTCTCCAAGCTCGTACGCGATTCGCTCGATTGCATCGGCGGTCTGCATCACCGACACCGTGACTTCGAAACGCTTGAGATAATCTTCGAGCGATTTGGCATCGCTGACCAGCATGTAATCGCGCAGTGCGTCAGCCGAATCTCGCGGCATGGGGACGTTGTATTCACGTCCAAGCTCGAGCAGCGTCGACGGCCGTACCGAGCCGTCGAGATGGCAATGCAGCTCAGCCTTGGGAATTCGCCGCAGTTTTTCGGATGTCAGCATCCACGATGATATCGAATGGTGCGCCGGAGGTGAAGCTCCACCCTACTGTTTCGCAATGAAAATGCGAGTCTCTGACGGCACGGGGACCGGCTGTGGTCTCGATTTGATGTAATCGACGGTTGCGTCGAGATCCACGATATCGAGTGCCTTCGACTCCGAACCTTCAGGCGGGCCCATGTTGCTGCCCCCTCCGGCCATGAAGCTGTTGACGATCACGCTGTAGGTCGCGTTATCCGAGAGAGTTTTGCCATCCGCGAGAGACAGTGACGAGATTCGACTGCCTGGCGGCTTGTCCGGATCATAGCCAACGGAGATACCACTTACGTGGACGCCCGGGGTGCTTCGGCTCACGAGCTTCTCGAGATACTCGCGAAGCTGGGCCCCGCTCATCCGAATGCGAAACAGAGAATTCGCGAACGGCTGGATCAAATACAGCGTTCCATACGTGATGTTGCCGGCGGGTAATCGGTTCCGGATGCCGTCGGTATTGATGATTCCGATGTCTCCCTTGCCTGCCCAGCGGTATGCATCCGCCAGCAGGTTGCCGAGTGGATATTGATTTCCCTTATCGCGCTCGAGCGCTGTGGCGATTGTTCCAATCTTTCGATTCACGATCGGAGCAACTCTCGCCGCTGCTTTTCTTACCATCGAGTCGACAGGCGCGAACGCTTCCGTCGAATCGGTGAGAACAGGCCGGAGCTCCGTGGTCGCCGGCCCGGCAACTTTTCCGTTTGCATCGAGCGGAATGTCCGCGACTTCGACTGTCTGCCCCCACCGGAATGCTTCAACGATTGGAATGCTATTCACGTGCGTGTTGACCAGACTGTGGCTGTGGCCGGCGACGATGAGGTCGATTTTTTCAGTGATCTTTGACGCCGCCTGAAAGATTCCGCCCGTGCACGATTCCGTTCCATTCGCGTCCCTGTTGCAGAAGCCGCCTTCGTGCGCAACCACGACAATCACGTCGGCACCGCGCGCGCGAAGCGACTTTGCCTCAGCGTCGATCACAGTTGCAGGATCCGCGAACGAAAGATTCCGCACATTAGCTGGAAGTGTGGACGTCGCTGTTGACGGTGTGATGATGCCGACAATTCCTACTTTCGTTTTTCCCCTTGTGACAATCGTATCATTGGCGATCCACGGCACATCGCGCCCATCAGCAAATCGAATGTTGGCGGAAAGGAATGGGAACTTTGCCTGCCGCATTCTCGCGCGCAGCGTATCCTGGCCCCAGTCGAATTCGTGATTCCCGACGGCAGCCGCGGTGTACCCCATTCTATTGTAGTAATCCATCACAGGCCTGCCGTACGACAGGTTGGAAACAGGCGTTCCTTGAAACAGGTCCCCGGCATCCACGAGGATGTACTGACAGTCGGCCGTGCACTCGCTCTGGGCCTTGTGTATCACCGTCGCTGTATGTGCCACTCCGCCGCGCCACTTGCCGCTCGCATCCTGCAGCGGTTCGAGCTGCCCGTGAAGGTCGTTCGTTCCAATAACCCTCAGCCGCGGACCTGAAACAGTTCCGCCACTCGTGACGAGAGACCAGTTGCGCTTGAAATAATCTTCGGTACGAATTGTTCCTCGCGCCCGCACCTCATCGATGAGAAGCTGACGGATTTCCTGCTGCTGATCGTACACGAGCGGTGCTCCGTGAAGCATCGCGAAGCCACCGCCACCCGTCTGGCGATAATTGTTGAGTGCAAAAGTGAAGCTGTCCGTCGGCGCGACTGCTTTGCCCTTGAACGTGAGCGACGTAACGCGTGAGCCAATCGGCTTGGTCAAATCGAGCGTGTAGTCTGCGCCCGACACCATGTCGTAGTTGTAGCCGGGAGTCTGCGGATCAGGAACAGGCACACCGTTTTCGACACGCGTGTAGTACTTCGCCGAATACTCCAGATAATCCCGAAGCTGTGCACCACTGATTCGCACAGCTCGGAGAGTGTTGTCGTATGGATAGAGCTGCGCAATCTTCGCGACAGTTATCGGACCTGCCGGCAGCGATGCATCGAGAGTGAAGGCCGCGCTTGAAGCGAGATCGGCCTTTGCTGCTTTCATCTCGACTTCGTTGATGAGATCGATCAGCGGCGTATCCATGAGCCGAGCTGAATCCCCGCGCCATGCAACCGGTGTATTCCCGATCACAGTGTTTGCGTACGCTACGGTTGCTCGATGAGTCGCCGCTGAAGTCGCGACAACGCGCGCCTGCTCGGCGTGACCGCGCGACTGGATCGTCTCGCCTTTCGATGACGTGACCCGATACGAGTTACCGTCTCGCGAAATTGTAAGGTGAGCGAGACCGACGCTCGTTGCCCAGTTCTTCGGCTGAACGAGCAGAGTATTACCAACGTGGAGATCAGGCTGCTCCTTGTGCGAATGGCCGTAAATCACCAGGTCAATGCCAGGAATCTCCTTCGCTATGCGCTCAGCAACATTTTCACTCGGCAAACCTGTAGATACTGTGTCGTACGATGATGGCTCGTTCAAGCCGGAATGGACGCTTACGATGACGACGTTTGCTCCCGCTTTTTGAACTTCACCAACTGCTGTGCGGACTGCGGGGACAATGTCAGTGAGCTTCACTTTGCCGCGAACGTTGTCGGCGTCCCACACCATCACTCCAGGCGTAGTCGCGCCCACGATTCCAACTTTGATTCCCTGACGCTCGACAATCGTCCACGAGCGGAACTTGTGCGTTCCGTCCGGCTTCCAGGTGTTCGCCGAAAGCATGGGGAACTTTGCCTGCGACACCGCGCGCTCGAGATACGGAACGCCATAGTTGTACTCGTGATTGCCAATCGCTGCAGCGTCGTACCCCATTGCATTCATCGCAGCGATGATTGGATTCGCCGAATCGCCGAACTGCTTCATTGCGATGTAGGCGAACGGATTGCCCTGCAGCAGGTCTCCGGCATCGACCAGCAGCACCCGCCCCGGATTGGCTGCTCGAACCGAGTCTACTATCGTCGCAGCTCGCGAAAGTCCGCGGACTGTCTCGACCGAATCGGCGTAATAGTCCCAGCCACGAATTCGGCCGTGGACGTCGGTTGTGCTCAGCACCAGAAGCTCGGTCTGGTTTCCGGCTGGACCGGTCGCAGTTGTGTTTTGAACCGGCGCGCTCGTGCAGGCGACAAGGGTTGCGAGTATTATCGCGGTGCCAGGACGTTTCATGACCGGATTATAACGTCTTCGCCGAATCGTGACAGAAGCCAAGTTGACCGTTTATCACCGTCATTTCAGGTTTAAGGAATGGAATCCAATTCGGCGGGCAGCGAACTCGTGCTCGTCGTAGACGACGAGCCACACATCGTCGCTCTTGTCGCCTATCACCTGGCAAAAGCCGGCTATCGCGTAGCGACGGCCAAGAACGGCACCGATGCGCTCGCGAGAGCGAATCGCGAGCGGCCGGCGCTTGTCGTCCTCGACCTCATGCTTCCGGGCATGTCGGGGTTCGAGGTATTGAAGAAGCTGCGCGCCCGCGATCACACGCGCGAAGTTCCTGTTCTCATGCTCACGGCACGGCGTGATGAGCCCGACCGCATCGAAGGTCTCACACTCGGCGCCGATGATTATCTCACGAAGCCCTTCAGCGCACCTGAGCTCGTATTGCGCGTCAAGGCAATTCTGAGAAGGACCGGCTCAGCACCGGCGCTGCGAGATGTGATGGTGATTGGGCCTCTTCACATCGACCGGTCGGCGCACAAGGTGACCGTCGACGACAGCGAGATAGATCTGACTCCGACGGAATTTCGGCTTCTGCTGCTTCTTGCTGAGCGAAGCGGACGCGTTCAGGCGAGATCGCATCTTCTCGAGACTGTGTGGGATGCGGCCCCTGACATTCAGACGCGCACGGTGGACATGCACGTTCAACGGCTGCGCACAAAGCTTCGCCGTGCTGGTGATATGATCGAGACTGTTCGCGGATTTGGATACCGCTTCAATGAACAGGCACTATCGACCGCGTGAGACTCACCCAGCGAGTACTTCTTTATTCGTTCGTCATAATAGTAGTCCTGATCGGTGCGATCCTGGCTATCGTGAACAATCGCCTCCATCGAAGCATTACTGCGGAGAGCGAAGCCAGCCTCGAGCGTGAAGCGCGATTTGTCGCCACTCAGTGGAAACCTGGCGTAGATCCTGACTCCCTTGCGAACACAGCTGGTCGCGCCCTCGCAAGACGCGTCACTCTCGTGGATTCAACCGGTGTAGTGATCGGAGATTCGGAATTCGACGGGAGCGACCTGCAGCGCCTCACTAACCATCTCTATCGTCCCGAGGTGATGGAGGCGAGTCGAAATGGCGTTGGAATGGCGAGACGTCTCTCATCGTCTAGAGGCGATGAGGAGCTCTACGTCGCGGTTCGAGCAGGATCTGGATTTGCGCGCGTGTCCGTTCCGACTGGAATCATCGACACGCTGTTCGATCGCGCACGACGGGACATTATCGCGACCGGATTGATAGCGCTTCTTGGAGCGATGCTGCTGTCTGCATTGTTCGCAAGAAGGGTATCACGTCCCATCATCGAGCTGCGCGATGCTGCTCAGTCTCTCGCTGATCGGGATTTCTCCGCTCAGCCGCGAATCGATGCGCCTGGCGAAGTTGGCGAGCTGGCGGCGTCACTCAATCAGCTTTCGGTTCGACTTGAATCTCTGGAAGCTGTGCGTCGCGATTTTGTCGCAAATGTCTCGCATGAGCTTCGAACACCTCTCACTGTCGTCAGCGGATTTGCCGAAACGCTCGCCGAGGATGATCTGAATAACGCAACGCGAAAGGAATTCGCGGGAATGATCGTCACTAACACAAAGCGAATGCAGCGCATTGTCGACGATCTGCTCGATCTTTCACGAATCGAATCAGGCGGATGGATCCCAAAGCCGGAAAGTGTCGATCTCGTTGAGAGCGTTCAGGAAATCCTGGTCACTCTCCAACCGGCGCTGACGGAGAATGGTCCTTCGATCAGGACCTACATTCCTCCCGCGGCAGCAAAGGCGTTCGCTGACCGTACTGCCGTGCGGCAGATTGTGAGCAACCTCGTCGAAAATGCGATTCGTCACACACCTGAAGGCGTCGTGACAATCTTCAGTGAGAAAGATCCGCAGGGCGTGTGGCTTGGCGTTCGCGATACCGGCGAAGGAATCGCGGAAGAACACCTGCCGAGAATCTTCGAGCGTTTCTATCGAGTTGATTCGGGGCGGTCGCGCGAGCAGGGCGGCACAGGGCTTGGACTTGCGATTGTGAAGCACATGGCGGAAGCGCACGGCGGCCGAGTGCGAGCTACGAGCAGGGTTGGTGAAGGAACATCGATCGCGGTTCTTTTTCCTGATTCTTCGTGACGTGATCGTTGCAGTTCCGTAGGATTGCCGATACCTGCTGCGGTGATTCTTAGCTCCGTTGATCAAACAACGGAGAACTCATGAAAGCATACCTGGTCAGACACGCGCGGATCCTTTTGTGGTCCGCGCTTTTCGTATTTCCCGCCGCGAGCGCAACGGCTCAGGGAAGAATCACGGGACGCATCATCGATGCAAAAACAGGCTCCGGAATAATCGAAGCCACTGTTCTGGTAGAGGGAAGCACGATCGGAGCTCGTTCGGTAATCGATGGACGGTTCACTGTCTCGCAGATCCCGTCGGGCAAAGTGGACCTCGTGATCCGGCGGATTGGCTATGCAGCGAAGCGAGTGACCGGAGTGAATGTCCGCGACGGTCAAATTGTCGAGGCGAACATTTCGCTCGATGCAGCGTCAGTCGATCTCGGCACGACTGTGGTCAGCGCATCGGCGGAGCGCGGCACGGTCAACGAGGCACTTGATCTTCAGCGCACTGCAACTGCGATCGTGAATTCAGTTACGTCGGAGCAGATAAGCAGGAATGGGGACGGCGATGCCGCGCAGGCGATCAAGCGTGTAAGCGGAATTACTCTGCAGAACGGCCGCTACGTTTTTGTGCGCGGACTTGGCGAGCGCTACACAACTGCATCGCTCGATGGGGCGCGCATTCCCAGTCCTGAGCCTGAGCGAAAGATCGTCCCGCTCGATCTGTTCCCTTCCGGTCTTCTCGATGTCGTAACCACGACAAAGACATTTACTCCCGATCAGCCTGGCGACTTCAGTGGCGGACAGGTAGACGTTCGCACCCGCGAGTTCCCCGCTCACGGAATCAGGACGCTGTCCTTCGGTATGGGCGGAAATGCCATCGCGACAGGCAAGGACATAGTTTCAGCTCCTTCGATAGGACGCGAGTGGCTCGGTTTCGGCGGAGCTCAGCGATCGATTCCTGAGATTGTTGCAGCCGCCGGAGATTTCGGCGGATTGAATGCCCGCCAGACTGATGCGGCCGCCCGATCCTTTAGAAATGTCTGGACCCCACTCTCTCAGCCGGGTGATCCGAATCTCTCTACGAGCGCCGCTATTGGCGGAAAAGCAAGCATCGCTCAGCAAAGCTTTGGATATCTGCTTTCGGGCAGCTACAGCCGGTCCCAGGAAATCAAAGCCGGCGAGTTGAGATCGACTGCGGTGCCGGACGGAAATGGAAGCGCGAAACCATACAACGCTTTCAAGGGAAGCTCATCGAGTGGAAGCGTTTTGTGGGGAGGACTTCTCAACCTTAACGCGCTTATTGGCGACAAGACGCTGGTAACGCTCAACAACACGTACAACCGATCGGCAGACAACGAAGCGCATCAGGATCACGGCACTCTTGACGATTATGGATTCGAGACGGTGCGCTCATCCCTCGCATTCATCGAGCGAACAGTCCGATCCAATCAGCTGAAAATCGAGCGGACTATCGCTGGCAATCACCAGCTGTCGGCAGCGTTCACGTCTTCCGGCGTTACCAGAAGGGAGCCTGACAGATCAGAGCTGCAGTACGTTCGGGAGCCTGATCCCGCTACGGGCGCCCCACTTCCATACGCTTTGTTCAGCTACAACCCCGATGGAGCGCGTCGCACTTTTAGCGACCTCAGTGAAAAAGGACTTTCAGCGGCAGGCGATTATCGTGCGTCGCTCGGAAATCCTGCGAGAGCAACGGTTCTCAAGGTAGGTGGATCATTCCGCCGAACAGAGCGCGACGCTGACAATTCGTCTTACAGCGTTCTGGGATATGGATTCTCTCGCGCACAGCGCGAGCAGACCGCTGAGAAGATTTTTGGACCTTCATCAGGCAGCAACACGCCGCTCCTCAGTGTGCTTCTCAATTCCACCGGCGGTTCGTACACAGCATCAGATCGAATCGGCGCGGGATACGGAATGCTCGACGTTCCAGTTGGGGACCGGCTGAGAATCATCGGCGGTGCGCGAGTTGAGCGAGCACTGCTCGACGTCAATTCCATCGCTACCACCGGGGAGAAATCGAAGGCGAGCCTCGACAATATGGACATCCTGCCGTCGCTCGTTGCGAACTTCTCCATCACTGATGCGCAGACAGTGAGAGTGTCAGCGTCGCAGACGGTCTCACGCCCCGAGTATCGCGAGCTCTCTCCGGTCACCTATCGCGACGTCATCGAGCAGCGGGACATCTTCGGAAATCCCGATCTTCGCCGCGCGCGCATCACGAATCTCGACGCGCGGTGGGAATGGTTCCCCAGAGCCGGCGAGATTTTCGGACTTGGCGCATTCGTGAAGAAGTTCGACGATCCGATCGAGCGCGTGGATGTAGCAACGAGTGGAGCATCGCGCCTGGGCTTCATCAACGCTGACGGCGCATCGACACTCGGAGTCGAAGTGGAGCTTCGGAAAACACTTCAGCTCGGAAGTTCTGAGGAGCGTCCCCTCTCGGTATTCGGCAATGCGACTGTGATGAAGTCGAGCATCGACATCACGAGCGATCGTCTCTCATCACTTACAAACCGCAAGCGGCCAATGGTTGGACAGGCGCCATACGTAGTGAATGCGGGTGCGACCTGGTCATCAGGAGCTGCAAAGAGCTCCGCAACAATTCTCTACAACGTCGTTGGTCGCCGTATCACGGCTGCGGGCACGACACCGCTCCCCGACACAGACGAGAGCGCGCGCAGCGGGATAGATGCATCGCTGCAGGCGCCGATCTTCGGCGGAATTTCCGCACGACTCGATGCGAAGAACCTTCTCGATTCTCCCTTCGAGGTAAAGCAGGGCTCGGTTGTTCGTGAGCGCTATCGCTCCGGACGCGTGATCTCCCTCGGCCTCAAATGGCAACAGTAACCGACAACACAACGACAACTATCATGAAATCAATCATTCGAATTTCAATTGGATTTTTCGCGGCACTCGCTGCGGCGTCATGCTCGAGCGATTCTTCAACAGATCCGGATCCGGTCAACACAGGTCCGGGTGCCGCGATTCTCACCGGCAACATTTCGGCAAGCCGCACTCTCTCGGCCGACACCGTCTACACCCTGAGCGGTTACGTCAAAGTCCAGTCAGGTGCGGTGCTGACGATTCCCGCTGGAACAAAGATCGTTGGCGACACGACAGTTGCCGGCAGCTCTCTCTGGATTCTTCGCGGCGCAAAGATCAACGCACAGGGAACTGCGTCGAATCCGATTGTCTTTACTTCTGCGCGTGCTGTTGGCAGTCGAAAGCCGGGCGACTGGGGCGGCATCGTGATTATCGGTAACGCGAAAATCAATCGAACGGCAAACCCGATCTTTACTGAAGGTCCGTCAAGCGTGGCCGAGAATTATGCGGGCGGCACGGATGACAATGACAACAGTGGCGTAATGCGCTATGTGCGCATCGAATTCGCAGGCTACGATGTATCGAACGGCCAGGGTCAGGAGCTGAACAGCCTTTCGCTTTATGCAGTCGGTCGTGGAACTACGCTCGAGTACATCGAATCCCTTGCGGGATTGGATGATTCATTCGAGTGGTTCGGTGGAACGGTGGATGGGCGCTATCTGGTCTCGTACGAATCGGGCGACGATCATTTTGACTGGACAGAAGGCTACAGCGGGCGCAACCAGTTCCTGATTGCATTTCAGTCGACTACAATCGCACCGCGTCCTGGGACTGGAACGCTTTCGAGCGATCCGAGAGGATTCGAGGGAGATGGATGCGAGAACACAAAAGCGGGATGCACGTACGCGAATCTTCCGTTGTCGCAACCGGTATTTGCCAACTTCACTGTAGTCGGGCCCGGCACTGGCGTTTTCTCGCCCGCTGACGGAAACGGCGCGGTAATCCGTCGCGGCTCTGCAGGAACATTCGTGAATGGAATCATCGGCCGATGGCCGCTTTACGGAATCAGCCTGCGTGATGGCGAGACCAACGCACTGCGCGGAGTCGACAGCGTTTTCGTCCGCAATGTGATTCTCTCCGACAATGCCGCCAACTTCGAGCCGCCGGGAACGAACTTCGGTCAGTCTCTCAATGTGGTTACCAACAACATCATGCAGCCAACCGGGGTCGCAGCACTATTCGCAAGCGCAGCTCCCGGGGCGCTGGACTGGACGCCCACCGCAGCATCAGCAGCAAAGACCGGCGGGCTTGCAAGCTTCATTGGAACTCCAGTCGCTGGCCGTGTCACAGCGTTCTTTGGCGGTGCAATGACAGGCACTTCATATGTAGGAGCACAGGATCCGGCCGGCGCCAAATGGTGGCAGGGCTGGACCAGTTACGCCCAGAACTGAAGCTCGATTGTAAAGCGAGTGTAACGGAATCGGCTGCAGCCGGGTTCGAGACCTCATGTGTCGGGATATTTCGCGATCTCCCGCACATGAGGTCACGACTTGCTCGCACGTAACGTCGCGCTCGCAGCACTGTTCCTGATTCCGGCGGCAGCCGGAGCGCAAACCACTTATCCTCCCGCTCCGCCAAAAGACACGGCGAGTGCGCCGGCGAAGCCTGCGCCACCTCCACCAATTGATTTTTCCGGAATTCTCTTCGCGAACTATCAGTATCGCGGAGATCGTGGCCCACAGAAGTCGTCGAACAAGTTCGATGTGGAGCGGGCCTACCTGACGTTCCGCATGCCGGCCGGAGACAAGCTCAGCGTCAGAATCACGGCGGACGTTTTTCAGCAGACCTCACCGGGCTCCGACTCTTTTTATCGCGGCTGGGTCCTTCGCGCGAAGTACGCGTACCTGCAGTACAACTACCTCAACAATGCAGACTGGAAAGCAAATGCGCGCATCGGTTTGCTGCACACCGTCTTCATCGATCATGATGAGGTGTTCTGGCCACGCTGGATATCTCCCAGCCCAACTGAGCGCGCGGGTTATTTCTCTTCAGCCGATGCAGGAATTGCCTCGACGGTCTCGTTCCCCCGGAAGATTGGAGAGCTTTACGCCACCGTCACTAACGGACCTGGATACACGTCCAGGGAAGTCGATCGATTCAAGGATTACGCAGCTCGTTTGACTTTCACGCCGTGGGCGTCCGACGCGTCTAACCCGCTCAAGTCGATCGACTTCAGCATCTGGGGATACAAGGGCGCAACCGCGAGCAAATTCGTGGATGGCGGCGCCGGGCAGATTGGGCGAATCGGCGAAGCACTCGATCGCGATCGATGGGGAGCTCACGTCGGCAGACTCGATCCGCGCCTGACCGCAGCCGTTGAGTACGCATCGCGAAAGGAAGAGGGTGAGATCGGCGCGAACACGGTCGCATCTCCGCGCGATGTCACCGACAGCACAGGAACTCTCTTCTCCGCTTACGCGCTCGCGCGCCCGTTTCCATCAGCTGGAGGAAAGCCACATCCGCTCTCGCTGATGGCTCGATGGGACAGAGTGAATGTCAACACCGATCGCGATGCGAAGTACGACGTCGTGATTGCAGGACTGATATGGGATTTGTCGAGCAAGGTTTCGATGTCACTCGACTACCAGGAAAACAATCCAATCGAAGGCAATCCGATAGCATCGAGCAAGATCTGGTTCGCTCATTTCGTCGCTCGATTCTGATGACCGTTTTCGTGACAGACCCGTTACGCGCAACGACGACGAAGTCACTCGGGTGACACGTAGCTTTTTCTCAACTCGATGAAAAACAAATCACTCCTGAAAGGAGAATTCTTGAAAAAAAACCTGGTTGCTGCGCTTGCAATCGCATCACTCGTTGCGGTCGCCTGCAGCAGCGGTGACAAGTCGGCAAACAACACCACGCCGGCTTCAGAGTCGAAAGGCGGTGGATCGATCGATCTGACGGGAGCGGGTGCGACATTCCCTTATCCGCTGTACTCGAAGTGGTTCGCTGATTACGCCGCTTCGAGTGGCGTGAAGATCAACTATCAGTCGATTGGATCCGGCGGAGGCATACGACAGCTCTCCGAAGGCACGGTCGATTTCGGCGCATCTGACAGTCCGATGAAGGACGAGGAAATTGCAAAAGCGAAGGGACCGGTGATGCATTTCCCCACTGTCCTTGGAGCAGTTGCAGTTACTTACAACCTTCCCGCCGTCACCACCGCGCTCAAGCTATCCGGTCCTGTTCTCGCCGATATCTTCGCGGGACGTATCACGAAGTGGAACGACGCAAAGATCAGCGCGATGAATGCCGGTGTGAAGCTTCCGGCAACCGATGTGCTCGTTGTGCATCGCAGCGATGGAAGCGGCACGACGTTCGTGTTCACGGACTATCTCTCCGCTGTCAGTCCGGCGTGGTCGTCCGGCCCGGGTCGTGGGAAAGAAGTTGCCTGGCCAGTTGGTCTGGGAGGAAAGGGCAATGATGGCGTCGCCGGTCAGGTCAAGCAGACACCCGGCGCTGTTGGATATGTCGAGCTCGCGTACGCAAAGCAGAACAAGCTTCCCTATGCGTCGATCAGAAACGCAGCCGGCAATTTTGTCGCTCCTTCTCCTGAAGGAATGACTGCAGCTGCAGCAGGTGTTGCGGAAAAGCTTCCTGCAAACACCGATTATCGCTTGTCGATCGTGAACGCAGCGGGAGCACAGGCATACCCGATTTCATCGTTCACCTGGATTCTCGTTTATCAGCAGCAGGCTGATTCAGTAAAGGGCCGCAAGCTGAAGGATTTCATGAGGTGGGCGCTCACTGAAGGAGAGAAGCAGGCATCGGCTCTCGATTACGCTCCTCTTCCTGCATCGATGGGCAGCCGTCTGGTTGCACGAATCGATTCGATAAAGGTCGGCACAACGCAGTGACCGATACGACTGTGCGCCTGGCCGGGAATTCGATACTGGATTCCCGGCCAGGTGCTCCGGCAAGAGCTTCGGCGCGCGGTGACCGGGTATTTCAATTCGTGATCACCGCGTTTGCTGTCTCGATACCGCTCCTTCTCGTGATCATTGCGGTGTCGATCGGGATCGCTGCGTGGCCTGCCCTGTCGCGATCGGGATTATCGTTCCTCACCGCAAGCAAATGGGACGTTGCAGCCGGCGAGTTCGGCGCTGCACCGGCGATATACGGGACTGTCGTATCGTCAGCGCTCGCGCTCCTCATAGCCACACCACTGGCGCTTGGAGTGTCGATCTTTCTCTCTGAGATCGCACCGAGATGGCTAAGGCAGCCGATTGGGTTTCTCGTCGACCTTCTCGCCGCGATTCCGAGCGTCGTATACGGACTTTGGGGAATCTTCGTTCTCATTCCACTGCTGCGTGATCCTGTTGCTCCATTCCTGAAAGACACACTTCATCTCGGCAGCACCCCGCTGTTCAGCGGACCGAATTACGGCTACAGCATGTTCGCTGCGGGAATCATCCTGGCGATCATGATTCTTCCGTTCATCTCAGCGGTGACGCGTGAAGTTCTGCTTGCCGTTCCAAGGTCACAGCGTGAAGCAGCTCTCGCGCTGGGGGCGACACGATGGGAAATGATTCGCGACGCCGTGATTCCATATGCGCGCTCCGGAATTATCGGCGGAATCATTCTCGGCCTCGGCCGCGCGCTCGGTGAGACAATGGCGGTGACGATGCTGATCGGAAATCGCGCCGAGATTTCCGCTTCTCTGTTTGCGCCGGGTTACACGATGGCGTCGCTGATCGCGAACGAATTCACCGAAGCCACGAGCGATGCCCATCTCTCAGCACTGATGGCGGTGGGAGCAGTTCTTTTTGTGGTCACGCTCATCGTGAACGCGCTTGCACGGTGGCTGGTCTGGCGAGTGACTAAAGGCGGCAATCGATGACACGCCGAACGCGCCACGCGAAGAGCTCACTGATGCTCGGGCTGACTTATCTAGCCGCGATCATCGCTACGCTTCCGCTGTTGTTCATCATCATTCACCTGCTCCGTCAGGGCGCAACTTTCATTCGCCCAGGTTTTTTCACCGAGATGCCAAAGCCTGTTGGCGAGGCTGGTGGCGGAATGGCGAACGCAATTGTCGGAACGCTGATCCTTATTGGAACCGCATCCGCATTCGGGCTTCCAGTCGGAATCGGAGCTGGCCTTTACCTGGCCGATCAGCGCGGAAATCCGCTGGCGACTGTCGTTCGCTTTCTCTCCGATGTTCTCAACGGACTTCCGTCGATTGTTCTCGGAATTTTTGCGTGGGAGTTTCTCGTCCGGCCGTTCGGCGGATTCTCGGCACTCGCCGGCGGAATTGCGCTTGGCGCGATGATGATCCCTCTCGTCACGAGAACAACCGAAGAGATGATTCGACTCGTTCCAGTTTCATTGCGCGAAGCAGCGCTTGCGCTCGGCTACACGCGCTGGAGGACGTCCGTCTCGATCGTTTTGAGAACAGCGCTTCCTGGAATTGTCACCGGTGCGTTAGTAGCAATCGCACGAATTGCTGGTGAAACAGCTCCTCTTCTCTTTACTGCTCTCGGAAATCAGTTCTGGTCAACATCACTCCGCGAGCCAATCGCAGCTCTCCCGCTGCAGATCTTCGCCTATGCCATTAGTCCTTATGAAACAGCCCACGCGCAAGCCTGGGCAGGTGCGCTCGTTCTCATTGCCATCGTCCTCGTCATCAGTCTCATCGCCCGCTACGCAACGCGAGGTCGGCATGCCGGTGGCGGAGACTGAGCCGCTACTCAAAGCTCGCCGCCTCAATGCGTGGTTCGGGGGCAATCGCGTCCTCCGGAATGTCACACTCGATTTTCCGAATACTTCGGTAACTGCTGTTATCGGACCATCAGGGTGTGGCAAGTCGACGATGCTGCGCTGCCTGAATCGAATGCATGAGACCGTTCCAGGCGCGACAGTCGAAGGAGACGTGCTTCTCGCTGGGACGAGCATCTACAAGGGCGGTCTCAACGCGATTGCAGTGCGACGTCACATCGGGATGGTCTTTCAGAGACCAACACCGTTTCCGACAATGTCGATTCGCGACAACGTCGCGGCAGGCCTTCGCATTCGAATCGGCGGGAGTCCTCCAAAGAAAGAGACAGACGAGATCGTGCAGGTTGCGCTCGAGCGCGCGGGATTGTGGGACGAGGTAAAGGATCGACTTCGCGACAGCGCAACCGGACTATCGGGTGGTCAGCAGCAGCGTCTTTGTATTGCACGCGCGCTTGCTACGCGGCCAGGTGTGATTCTCCTGGACGAGCCGACAGCATCGCTCGATCCCTTGAGCACGCAGACAATCGAAGAGCTCGTGCACGAGCTGAAGCAGACAGTTGCCGTTGTGATCGTCACTCACAACATGCAGCAGGCTGCAAGAGTTTCGGACAGGACTGCGTTCATGCTCGCAGGTGAGATGATCGAAGCCGCGCCGACGTCGACGCTGTTCACCAACCCGCGTGACTCACGCACCGAGGATTATGTGACAGGACGGTTTGGATGAACGGAGCTGCTGTCGAAGCGAAGAAGTTCTCGTTCTGGTATGGCGAGAAGCAGGCGCTTCACGAAATCGATCTTACGATTCCCGATAAGCAGATCACTGCTTTCATCGGTCCGTCCGGCTGCGGGAAGTCTACATTCCTTCGCTCGATCAATCGCATGAACGAAACGATTCCCGGCGTGAAACACGACGGAGACATCGTTCTGCATGGAGAAGACATTTACGAGCGGGGAATGGACGTCGAAGATCTACGCACTCGAGTGGGAATGGTATTTCAGCGCTCGAATCCATTTCCCAAATCGGTTTATCAGAATGTCGCATATGGCCCGCGAATCAACCGTGGTCTGTCGCGAAGGCAGATGGATGAGCTCGTGGAAAAGTCACTCAAGCGTGCAGCACTGTGGGACGAAGTGAAGGATCGCCTGGGCTCGAACGCGATCGGTCTTTCCGGTGGGCAGCAGCAGCGCCTCTGCATCGCGCGCGCATTGGCAAACGATCCTGAGATTCTGCTGCTGGATGAGCCTGCAAGCGCTCTCGATCCGATTGCAACGCAGAAAATCGAAGACCTGCTTTTCGATCTGAAAGGCCAGCTCACCGTTGTCATCGTTACGCACAACTTGCAGCAGGCGGCCAGAATCTCGGATGTGACAGCGTTCTTCTATCTGGGAAAGCTCGTAGAGATGGACGTCACCAGCAACATGTTCACGAAGCCGCGCGAAGAGCGCACTGAAGCTTACGTCACCGGGAGATTCGGATGAGCGCATCGGAAGTCGGCTCGGGCCTGAGACATTTCCACGAACAGCTCGCCGAGCTGCGGCGGCTGATTCTCGAGATGTCGGAGCACGCCGAGCAGCTGGTTGATCAGTCGATCACGTCGCTGCTCGATCGCGATCGTGCGCTCGCAGAATCCGTCATCGCAGGCGACAAGATTCTGAATTCGCTTGAAATCGAGATCGAGCAGCGCGCGATTTCGCTTCTGGCACTTCAGCAGCCGATGGCGCGGGACCTGAGATCCATCGTCGGAACAATCAAGGTTTCGGGAGATCTCGAGCGGGTTGGAGACCACGCTGTCAACATCGCGGAGTCTGCCCTCAGACTTGCGGATGAGGGCGGGTCGATCACGCCTAGTCCCGAGCTCGAGGACATGGCGCGTCGTGCGCGCGCGATGCTTCGCGATGCGCTGCAGGCTTTCACCAATGCCGACGGATCCCTGGGGCGCGAGGTGTGCAAGGCTGACGACGCCGTCGATGCGTTGCATAATTCAGTGTTTCGCATTCTTCTCACTCACATGATGGAGGATGCGCGCACAATCACTCCATCACTCGAGCTGCTGCTGGTGAGCCGCAACCTCGAGCGCGTGGCCGATCTTGCGACTAATATCGGAGAAGATGCCGTCTACCTCGCAGAAGGAAAACAGATCAAGCACCATTTTGAGGATTGAGCTCCGTTGACGGGCGTCGACGGTGACGTCCGCATCTCTGCTATCGACATAGGAAGCAATTCCATCCGGCAGATCATCGCCGATGTCTCGACAACCGGGGCAATTCGCGTTGTCGATGAAATGAAAGCAGCGCCGCGGCTCGGCTCGGGAATCCACGAGACCGGAGAGCTCAGTAAGGAAGCAGGCAATGCCGCGATCCAGGCACTCGGAAGAATGGATGCGCTGTCCAGGCAGCTTGGCGCAAAGCGGACGCGCGTCGTGGCAACGAGTGCTGTGCGGGAAGCAGCCAACGGAAAAGAATGGCTCGCTCGCGTGAAGCTCGAAACCGGACTCGACGTCGCGGTTCTTCGGGGCGAAGACGAAGCGCGGCTCAGCTTCCGCAGCGCTCAGGCGCATTTCGATCTCGCAGCGGGGCGATCCGTGGTGATCGACATCGGTGGCGGATCTCTGGAGCTCGCACTGGCTGCTGATGGACTCGTTGAGAGACTGATCTCGCTGCCGTTCGGTGCAATCAGGTTGACTGAGAAGTATCTCTCGAATGGAAGCACTCCGAAGGCAATGCGCCGATTGCGCCGCGCTGTGCGCCGAGGATTGAAGGAAGAATTTTCGGCTCGCGACTGGCGCGGTGCACAGGTGATCGGCTCAGGCGGAACTTTCACCAACCTCGCCGGAATTGTTCTCGCGCGCCAAGGCGTGCACACAGCGCGAACTGTTCATGGAACCATCGTTCAGAGAGTAGAGCTCGAGCACGTTGTCGATCAGCTCGCTGCTTTATCTCCAGCGGAACGCCAGTCAGTCCAGGGACTGAATGCTGCACGCGCGGACATCATCGTTGCGGGGCTGGCAGCAGTTGCCGAAGTACTGGCGCGGCTCGAAGCCAAGAGTCTCGCGGTATCGAGCTATGGGATTCGCGAAGGGATTCTTCTCGAGCTTGCGCGCGTAAAGCCGCGCTCGCATGACCGGGGCGAAGCACGCGAGAGATCAGTTCGCGAGCTTGCGGAACGTTCCCACTACGAAGCTCCGCACGCAAAGCAGGTACAGAAGCTTGCCCTCAGGCTGTTCGATTCAATCGGAGTGAGAATTGGCTGTGAGCCCGAGGATCGAAGAACTCTGGCGGATGCTGCACTGCTTCACGACATCGGCTATCACATCAACTACGACAAGCATCACAAGCACAGCTATCACCTGATCACACATGCAGAATTGCTCGGCATGACTCCGACCGAGCAGCTGGTGATCGCAAATGTCGCGAGATACCATCGCGGTGCGGAACCACAGAAGTCACACCCTAATTACGGTCCGCTTGCAAAGTCGCAGCGCGAGCGGATTACGCGACTGTCAGCGATCCTTCGTGTTGCTGACGGTCTGGATCGCGGTCACACCGCCGCTGTGGAAGATGTGCGCGTTCGATGGCTCGATCGCGCACTCAGGCTCATACCGTCGCCTGCATCAGGCGCGACCCTTCGGCTCGAGCTCTGGGGAGCGAGCAAGAAGTCAGGTCTCCTTTCGGAGATCATCGGAGTGCCTGTTGAGGTTGTCGCTCCGGACGGGCGCGCATTCACAGCCGACGGAGATGACAGCAGAGCTGACTAGCGCGCTTTCATCTGCGCGAGCGCGCGGTCATCGCGGGCTTGAGACTTTGCTCCATCCTCCCGCGCCATGAGGCCCCAGCTCGACTGAAGGAATATCGTCTGCGCTGATCGCTCCTCTCCGCCGTTTGGATGTCTCTGAACGTAAGTCCCATCGGAGTGGAGGTCCCAGGCCTGTCTGTTGTCGCTGAGACAGGTTTCGAGCAAGGAATGCAGCAAAGGGTGAAGCGAGGAATCTTCGACTGGAGTTACCGCTTCAACTCGACGGTCGAAGTTGCGCGGCATCCAGTCCGCGGAGCCGAAGTAATACTCTTCGTCTCCACCGTTAGCGAAGTAGAACGCGCGCGAATGCTCGAGAAACCTTCCGACTATGCTGATGACGCGAATGCGGTCGCTCACTCCGGGAACGCCGGGGCGCAGACAGCAGATTCCGCGAACGATCAGGTCGATCTCTACGCCCGCCTGCGATGCCTGATAGAGCGACTCGATCAGTACAGGATCGACCAGCGCATTCATCTTGGCGATTATCCGTCCGACTCTTCCCTCCGATGCGTGCTTGGTTTCTCGCGCGATGAGCTCCAGGAATCGAGACCTCAGATTTCCAGGCGCTACGATCAGCTTTCGATAGAGTCGCTGCCTCGAGAATCCGGTAAGAGCGTTGAAGAGATCACTCAGGTCGGCTCCAAGTGACGGGCTGCATGTAAAGAGGCCGATGTCAGTGTAGATGCGCGCCGTTTTCGAGTTGTAATTACCGCTTCCGATATGCGCATACCTTCGAATGCCATCGCCTTCTTTTCGCACAACGAGCGCCGTCTTTGTGTGAGTCTTGAGACCGGCGAGACCATAAGCGACGTGCACGCCGAAGTTTTCCAGCGTACGAGCGAACGTGATGTTGTTCGCTTCGTCGAAACGCGCCTGCAATTCGATCAGCACTACAACCTGCTTGCCACGCTCCGCAGCCTCGGTCAGCGCGCGCACTATTTCGGTATCACCTGATGTGCGGTACAACGTCATCTTGATCGCGAGGACGTTGTCGTCGGCGGCAGCGGCAGCGATGAAATGCTCGACTGAAGCGGAGAAGGAATCGTATGGATGATGAACGAGGATGTCCTTCTGCCGGATCACATCGAATATCGACCTGCCTGGATCGCGCAGCTCCCTGGGCACCTGCGGCATGAACGGCGGATCCCGCAGCTCCGGAATCTCCAGCATTGCGAGCGACATCAGGTCGCCCAGTCCTACGAGCGGACCTGTTTCCACGAGCTCGATTGGAGGAAGTGCCGGAAGATCTTCCGGCTGATCCTCCTTCAGCTCATCGAGCAGAAGCTCCTGCAGATCTGCCGATGTTCCCGATTCTATTTCGACTCGCACAACTTCAGCGAAGCGACGCCGGAATACCTGCTCTTCGATCATCGCCATCAGATCTTCCGGCTCTTCTGAATGCGTGAGCTCGAGGTCGGAGTAGCGCGTCACCCTGAAAACGCTCGAGCTGACGATGTCCATGCCCGGGAAAAGCGCAGTAAGGTTTGCCGCGATTACTCTCTCGAGCGGAACGAAGTGATGCTTCACACCCGTAGACACCCACCGCGGCAGGCTTCTGGGAACTTTTACCCGCGCGAATTCAATCGAGCCAGTCTCCGGGTCCTTGAGCTGAACAGCCAGCGACAGCGAAAGATTCGAGATGTAAGGAAATGGGTGACTCGGATCTACAGCCAGAGGCGTGAGAACCGGGAATACCTGAGACTCGAAGAAATCGTCGATTGTCTTCCACTCTTCACCAGTCAGTGAATCGACATCGATGAGCTTGACTTCGTTCGCGGCGAGCTGCGGCAGCAAGTCGTCATGCAGAAGCACGCGGCCCTTCTCCATGAGCTCGCCGACCCGGGTGTGAATTGCCTCGAGCTGATCGTGGGGAGTCATGCCATCGGGTCCGGTGACCTGCATTCCGGCGGCAATCTGTCGCCTGATGCCGGCGACACGGACCATGTAGAACTCGTCCAGGTTCGTGCTGAAAATTGAAAGAAACTTTACGCGCTCGAGAAGCGGGTTGCGCGCGTCGAATGCTTCATTGAGCACGCGCGCATTGAACTCGAGCCAGCTCAGCTCGCGATTGATGTATAGCGAAGGGTCAGACGACATCTCGAGTTACTCAACGCTTGACGAAGATGCTGAGAATCATGTAGGCGATCGCAGCCATCGTTCCCGACGCCGGAATCGTAACCAGCCACGCCCATACAATACGCCGTGCGATACCCCACCGAACCGCGGAAAAACGGTTCGTAGACCCAGCGCCGATGATCGCTCCGGTAATAGTATGCGTGGTACTCACCGGAATCCCATAATGACTGGCAATCGTGATCGCCATGGCCCCTCCGGTTTCAGCGCAGAAGCCCTTCACCGGAGTCAGTCGCGTAATTCGCGAGCCCATTGTATGAACGATTCTCCATCCGCCGAACAATGTTCCGAGTGAGATCGCAGTGTAGGCGGTCATTTCGACCCACAGCGGAACGCCATCGGTCGTGATGTAGAGATTCGACGCCCAGCCGGTTTGTCCCGCCATCAGCGGCTTCACCGAAACGAGAAGACCGACTACGATTCCCATTGTTTTCTGGGCATCGTTGCCGCCGTGCGCAAGCGACAGCATTGCGGAGCTCGCCAGCTGCGCAACGCGGAAGAATCGATCGACGCGCGCAGGGGCCATCTTCTGAAAGATCCAGTACACAATGACCATCAGCGCAAAGCCCGCGATCATTCCGACAATCGGCGATACGACAATGAAGGACAAAGTCTGAATCCACTTTGTGCCCCACTCTATCGCCGCCCAGCCGGCGCGGGCGATCGCGGCGCCTGCATACCCCCCGATCAGCGCATGTGACGAGCTCGACGGTATACCATAGAACCAGGTGATCAGGTTCCAGATGATCGCACCGATCAATCCGCCGAGTATCACTTCGGGCGTCACGATGCTCTGATCGATCAGCCCCTTCGAGATCGCCTTTGCTACCGCAGTTCCAACGGTGAAAGCTGCCGCGAAATTGAAAATCGCCGCCCAGACCACTGCGGCGAGTGGACTCAACACGCGCGTGCCCACGATCGTGGCGATTGAATTCGCCGAATCGTGGAAACCGTTTATGAAGTCGAAGATGAACGCGACTATACAGATCGCGGCGACGTAGTAGACCACTAGGCGTTCTTCAACGCGATGCTTTGCAGTGTGTTCCCAACATCTTCACACTGGTCGATCGCGTCCTCGAGCTTGTCATACAGCTCCTTCCACTTCATTACCTCGATCGCGTCCGTCGACGAGCTGAAAAGCTTCTCTACAGCTTCGTGATAGATGGCGTCGCCTTCCTCTTCGAGAACCTTGAGCTGTCGATTGGCAGCGGTAACGGCCTTCGGGTCTTTCATTTTCCTGACCGTTTCCTCGATCGAGCGCGTGGCGCGAACCAGCACCTCCGAGAGGATCACGCCATGCTGCTTGCTTTCCTTTATATGGAAGATCGAAACACGCCTCGCGCACCCGTCGATCAGATCGACTACCTCATCCAGGTGGCCGGCAAGGGCGTGGATGTCCTCGCGGTCGAATGGAGTCACGAACGTCCGGTTGATACGGTCGATCGTATCGTGCGTGAGGTTATCCGCCTCGTGTTCCAGCGTTTTGATCTGGGCCACGTTCTGATCGAGCTTTTTGGGGTCCTTGAACAGCTCATGAAGCAGCGCCGCAGAGCCCGACATCCTGCTGGCCACTTGAGCAAACAGGTCGTAGAACTGGTTATCCCTTGGAATAAGCTGCACGTGCGGCTCCGAATGGATGCTGAGTGGATTAAGGCGCTGTCAGGAGCATGAATCTACCGTTGACGGTTTGCGCCAGCTACCGTGAGGGATCGCTCATCGCAACAAGAATGCAACAATTGAGAGGCCAGAAAATGATTGACGGTTAGGTCACTAACCGTAACACTATGTCACATATGCAACCTGTATCTCCCGGCACCGACCGGATCCTTATCGTAGACGACGAGCCGGACATCGTAGAGCTTACCGCATATCACCTTGCGGCTGCTGGCTATCAACCCATTACAGCCCTTTCCGGTCAGGAAGCGATTGAAAAGGGGCGAATGGGTGGAATTGCCCTCGTCCTTCTCGACCTTATGCTTCCCGACATGTCGGGATTTGACGTGATGACCGCCCTTCGCGCCGATCCCGGCACGGGTAACTGCGCCTTTCTCATGCTCACGGCACTCCGCGAGGACGCCGACCGCATCAAGGGTCTCTCCCTGGGTGCAGACGATTACCTCACCAAGCCGTTCAACCCGGACGAGCTCGTTTTGAGAATCGGTGCGATTCTGCGTCGTGCCCGCGCTCCACGTATCCCAAGCGAAGCGGACACGATCGGCCCGATTGTAGTCGACCGGCCCGGCCATCGAGTGAGCGTTCGCGGCAACGACGTGGGGCTTACCCCAACCGAATACAGGCTGCTCCTTCTTATGGTAGACAGCCGCGGCCTGGCTCAAAGACGAGAGCACCTGCTTCAGGCTGTCTGGGGAGCAGAGCCGGACATGCAAACGCGCACGGTAGACGTTCACATCCAGCGTCTTCGAACCAAGCTTGGTTCCGCGGGCCAGATGATCGAGACTGTCCGCGGATATGGTTACAGACTCTCGGCGGACGGCATGCAGTCGAGCGAAAGCACTCCGGATGACAGCCCGGCGAAATGAAACTCGTTTACAGGCTGCTGCTGTTCTCACTGGCGCTCGTAACGATCCTGACGGCTTTCGTCATGCTGATCGTCGACATGCGCCTGAGGGATCGCATCGTCGCGGAGCGGGCTGCAGAGCTGCGTCGCGAAGCGCTGCTTGTAGGAGGGCACTGGGGCGCGGGTGAAGTGCCTCGCGAGGTTGTCGAGCGCGCAAGCAAAGCACTCGGCGGCCGTGTCAGCCTGATCGACAAGAACAATGTCATCGTCGCCGACGCCTCGACGAGCAGCCTGCCTGTGGGCAAGCCTGGACAGACGGCTGTTCGACCTGAAGTGCAGATGGCTCAGAAAACCGGAACAGGGATCGCTGTCGATCCAACAGACACTGACGGAAGCTCGGATCTCTACGTTGCGGTAAAGACAGACGGCGGAGTGGTTCGCGTAGGCGTCGAGATGTCTACGCTCGACCGAATTTTCGATCAGGCGCGACAGGACGTTGCTACCGCAGGATTCGTTGCAGTTTTGTGGGCGGCTCTGTTTGCAGTTGTATTCGCACGTTATGTGTCCAAGCCTGTCATTCAGCTTCGAGACATGGCGCGCGCCCTGAGTCGTCGTGAGTTCGAGGGACATCCATCGATCAACGCTCCCGGCGAAGTAGGCGATCTCGCTGAATCGCTCGCCCAGCTTTCCACGAGACTCCAGGCGCTCGAAAATCTTCGTCGCGAGTTCATCGTGAACGTGTCGCACGAGCTGTCGTCACCACTCACGATCGCAAGCGGATTCGCGGCAACACTGGCGCGTCACGATCCTCCTCCGGAATCGAGAAAACAGTTTGCGCGCGCGATTCTTTCCAACACGCATCGCATGCAGCGCGTGGTCGAGAACATGCTCGATCTTTCTCGAATCGAATCCGGATCGTGGATACCGCGGCTCGAGCGCGTCGATCTTCGCGAGATGATTGCCGACATCTTCGACGCAATTGGTCCGGCTGCCGAGCAGAAAGGCATCAAGCTGCGAAGTGAAGTCGATGCGAAGCACGCGGTCATTCAGGCCGATCCGACCTGGGTTCGTCAGATCATCGGAAACCTCAGCGAGAATGCACTGCGCTACACTGTGCGCGGCGAGATTGTCGCGTTCGTCACCGGTGAATCAGGCGGAACGTGGCTTGGCGTCCGCGACACAGGCGAAGGAATCGCTCCGTATCATCTGCCGCGAATTTTCGAGCGTCTCTATCGTGCTGATCCAGGCCGCGCTCGTCCGTCGGGTGGAAGCGGACTCGGTCTCACGATCGTGAAGCACATGGCTGAGGCGCACGGTGGAAGTGTCTCCGCTGAAAGCACGGTTGGAGTCGGTACTACCATCAAGGTCTTCTTCCCGTCGACAATTCCTCAGCACAAAGTGATGACGCCGAGCAGGACTCCGCGTGTCACTCTCGATCGGGCTGTGACTCCCGCGTAAAAGCGGTAAAGCGGGAAAAGCCTCACGCCGAGGGCGCCGAGGAAACCCAGCGGAAGATCCCGATGCGGATCAGCTGACTTTCTTGCGGCGATCGTCGATACGGTTATGTGCTCTGTAGCGTTCCCAATGTCAAAACTTCCATAAGCCGGACAGTATCGTGCGCTTTGCCGGAATCGTTTTGGGCTTATGAAAGTATTGCCATAAAGAACGCTACAGAGCACATAACCGTATCTCCTTTCCATCCGTGTTGTGAGAACGACAGCCGAGTCAGTAGATGAATGCGTTGGGGTTGGTTGCGGGTTCTTTATGGCAAAACTTTCATAAGCCGGAATCATCCTTGCGAGTTCCAGCTTCTATCCGGCTTATGGAAGTTTTGACATTGGGAACACGCAACCAACCCCAACACATTCATTCCCGGCAGCTCTCGGCGTGAGGCTTTTCCCGCTTTGACCGCCTTTAGTGAACGAGAACCTCACGATTAGCTACAAGGCGAGGGTTCTCGAAAACCTTCACCAGCAATAGCCCCGCAACGAATCCGCCTACGTGCGCCCAGAAGGCAACACCACTCGACACTTCCGGTCGCATCGTGTTTAGCTCCGGCCACGCACTCAAAAGCTGAACGGCAAACCACCATATCAGGACCAGCCACGCTCTTATCCGAATCACGAAAAACAAAACCAGCATCCGTACCCGAATGTTCGGATACAGAACCAGATACGCGCCCATGATTCCTGAAATCGCACCCGACGCTCCAACTGTGGGGACAGGAGATGCCGGCGATACGAAAATGTGCGCAAGCGAAGCAGCGAGACCGCACAGCAGATAGAAAACGACGAACCGGCCGCTTCCCATGCTGTCCTCGATGTTGTTCCCGAATACCCAGAAGTACAGCATGTTGCCGAGCAGGTGCAGCCAGCTCCCGTGTAGAAAGAGTGAGGTGATCGGCGTGAGGATGTTGATCCTTTCGTTATCCACGACGCACGCCATTCCATCGCCGAGCGGGACAGCTGTACCGATTCGCGCGAGATGTGTGAGCTCGCCGGGGACAAGGCCGTAGTTGCAGACGCTCGCGGCAAGCGCTGGCTCATTGAATCCGGCACCCTGGAAGTAGAACCACGCAAAGACATTCGCGGCGATGATCGCGTAGGTCATCACCGGCGTCCGGATGGTGCGATGCTCGTCGCTCAGCGGAATCATGAGCTCATGGCCGAGATCTCGCGGCGATTGACAGGCAATCCTCCAGGAATCGGGCACAAACACGCCTTTTTGGCAGAAAAATGCGGCGCGTAGATTGCCCTTAACCGCCCACGATTCAAAAGCATAAACAATTCAGGGGCTAATATGGCAGACAAAGTTATTGGAATCGACCTCGGCACCACCAACTCCGTTGTTGCGGTGATGGAAGGCGGTGACCCGGTCGTAATACCCAACGCCGAAGGAGGGCGAACCACACCGTCCGTCGTCGGCTTTACCAAGGACGGCGAAAGACTCGTCGGCCAGATCGCAAAAAGACAGGCGGTCACCAATCCTCAGAACACCGTGTTCTCGATCAAGCGCTTCATGGGTCGCAAGATGAGTGAAGTGAAAGACGAGACCGCTCGTGTACCATATAAAGTGATACCCGGTGGGAACGATGTTGCCACTGTCGAGGTCCAGGGCAAGCGCTATACCCCGCCCGAGATCTCAGCGATGATCCTTCAGAAGATGAAGCAGACCGCTGAAGACTACCTCGGCTACAAGGTCGAGAAGGCTGTCATCACCGTGCCTGCTTACTTCAACGATTCACAGCGACAGGCAACGAAGGATGCCGGCAAGATTGCCGGACTCGATGTGCTTCGCATCATCAACGAGCCGACTGCCGCGGCACTCGCATACGGACTCGACAAGAAGAAAGACGAGAAGGTTGCAGTGTTCGATCTCGGTGGTGGTACTTATGACATCTCGGTTCTCGAGCTGTACGATGTCGAAGGCTCACGCCAGTTCGAGGTGAAGTCGACCAACGGTGATACGCACCTCGGTGGTGACGATTTCGACCAGCGTGTAATCGACTGGCTGGTGACCGAGTTCAAGCGCGACCAGGCGATCGATCTCTCCAAGGATCCGATGGCGCTGCAGCGTCTCAAGGAAGCGGCTGAGAAGGCGAAGATGGAGCTTTCGACTACGCAGTCGACTGACATCAATCTTCCGTTCATCACCGCTGACCAGTCGGGACCGAAGCACCTCAACTATCAGCTCACGAGACCGAAGTTCGAGCAGCTCGTCGACGATCTCATCCAGCGCACGATTCCTCCGATGGAACAGGCGCTCAAGGATGCGGGGATCAAGCCGAACGAAATCGATGAAGTGATTCTCGTTGGTGGATCGACTCGTATTCCGAAGATCCAGGAAATCGTCAAGAAGTTCTTCGGCAAGGAACCGAACAAGGGAGTGAACCCGGATGAAGTCGTTGCGATTGGTGCAGCGATTCAGGGTGCGGTTCTCACTGGCGAGCAGAAGGACGTTCTTCTTCTCGACGTCACTCCGCTTTCACTTGGAATCGAGACACTCGGCGGAGTTACCACCGTGCTCATTCCTCGCAACACGACGATCCCCACCAAGAAGAGCGAGACCTTCTCTACGGCTGACGACAATCAGACCACAGTGGAGATCCATGTTCTTCAGGGAGAGCGTGAGCTCGCTACATATAACAAGACCATCGGCAAGTTCCAGCTGACGGGTATTCCGCCCGCACCGCGTGGAATGCCGCAGGTTGAAGTGACCTTCGACATCGACGCCAACGGCATCCTGCACGTGACGGCGAGAGACAAGGCCACCGGCAAGGAGCAGAAAATCCGCATCGAGGCTTCGAGCGGACTTTCCGATGCAGAGATCGACCGCATGGTCAAGGACGCGGAGAAGAACGCCGCGGCCGACAAGGCTCAGCGCGAAAACATCGACGCACGGAACAGACTTGACTCCATGACGTATGAAGTGGAAAAGAACGTGAAGGAGTGGGGCGACAAGGTCAGCCCCGAGATCAAGGGACGGATCGATTCAGCGATCGAGCGGGCGAGAAAAGCGCTTCGCGGCGACGACATGACCGAGATCCGCTCCGCACAGGAGGAGCTGACGAAAGTGTTCAGCGAAGCAGGACAGTCGTTCTACCAGCAGCAGGCGCAGGATACATCGACGCCTCCGTCGGGGGATGGTGCAGGCCAGCCATCCGGCAACGGGTCACAGGCGCCGCAAGAGGACGTAGTCGAAGCCGACTACGAAATCGTGGACGACAAGAAGTAGACTGAGGTCAGAGCGCCGGCCGCAACCTTGAGGGGTGCGGCCGGTGTCTCATTTCGTACCAGAAAAATTGAGAGAGGAAAGGAGTTTTATGTCTTCAATTTCATCGCGGGCTCGCTGGGTTGCGGTAGTGTTTGCTGCTTTCCTCGGCGGCCTAATCATCGCGTCGGGCGGACTGAATCTTTCGAAGCTCGGCTTCGCTCAGAGCAAGCCTGACGCACAATCGGTGGCGCCGCTCGTTCAGGCGTCGAATGCATTCGTCGAGATTGCCGATCACGTGACGCCCGCTGTCGTTGCGATCTCGGTTGAGTCGAAACCAACCGCCGGCTCACAGCGACAGCTTCCAAACGGACTTCAGGTCCCACCTGGATTCGAGGATTTCTTCAATCAGCAGCAGGCGCCTCGCGTGGAGACCGGATCAGGGTCGGGATTCATCGTGAGCAAGGATGGCTACATCCTCACCAACAATCACGTCGTCACCAACAGTGACCGAACGACTGTTGCCGATCGCGTGACCGTACAGATGCTCGACAACCGCACTTACAGGGCGCGCGTTGTCGGAAACGATCCCACGACTGACGTTGCCGTGATCAAGATCGACGGCAACAACTTCCCCACTCTTCCACTGGGCAATGATGCTCAGTCGAGAGTTGGCGAATGGGTTCTGGCAATTGGCAATCCGCTCGGCTTTGACTTCACGGTCACTGCTGGAATCATCAGCGCCAAGGGTCGGAGCCTTCCCGGTCTCCTGAGCCGGCGTGGCGACAACAACTACTCCATCAGCGACCTGATTCAGACTGATGCAGCAATCAATCCCGGAAATTCAGGTGGACCACTCGTCAATCAGCGCGGCGAGGTCATTGGAATTACGAGCGCAATCGCGAGCCCGACTGGTGTGAACGCAGGCTACGGATTCGCGATTCCAATCACACTCGCGAAGAAAGTGATGGAAGACATCATCAAGCACGGAAAGGTTCGTGTTGGCGTGCTTGGGATTCTCATTCGCGAAGTCACTCCTGAAGATGCCGCAGTTGCGGGAATGAAGGACATTCGCGGTGCGAAAGTCGATGGATTCAATCCCGCCACGGGAAGTGGTGCCGAGCGTGCGGGAATGCAGGCAGGCGACATCATCATCACTGCGGATGGTCAGCCCGTCGATCGCGTAAGCACGCTGCAGAGAATCGTGCGTAATCACGAGCCGGGTGAGAAGGTTCAGCTCGAAGTGATGCGCTATGGTCAGAAGAAGAGCTTCGCAGTGACACTCACGGAGCTCACCGATAATGCTCGCGTGACACCGGCGTCGAACAGCAGCTCGCCCGCTGATCGTCCGGCGACGGGAACCGTCAGCAACAAGGATCTTGGCATCTCGATGCAGGCCGTTCCCGCCGATGTTGCACAGCGCGCGTCACTCGACGCGAGCCGGCGTGGCGTTCTCGTCACCGATGTTGTACCGCTTGGTCCCGCATACGGAAAGCTCGGCGAGCAGGACGTGATTTACGAAGTTCTGTATCCCGGTCCACGCCGCCCGATCAAGAGCGTTGCAGATCTTCAGTCGGTTCTGAGCAAGCTCAAGGATGGCGATTACATCTCGCTGAACGTGCACTCGCTTGCGCAGGGTGCGGGTGATCGCGTGGTGAATATTAGAATCGGCGGCTAGCGCCGCCGAGAGGTAGCAGAGGGCGACGGCTTACACGGTCGCCACGCATGAGGCATCAGAGACGCAGAGAGAGACCGCTTGTAACGAGCGGTCTCCTTTTTTTCGACGAACTCTTGACTATGTGTCGACTCTGCGTCTCTGTATCTCATGCGTGGCGACGCTGTCAGGCGTCGCCCTCTGTTACCTCTCAGAGAGCGGAAGTGGCGGAATTGGTAGACGCGCTGGACTTAGGATCCAGTGGAGCAATCCGTGGGGGTTCGAGTCCCCCCTTTCGCATGTCTTTGTCTTTCCAGCACATTGGGATCCTAAGCTTAGAATTCCACGTGGACAAGTTGTCGCG
>JADMIO011227120.1_pt1 | contig 79067 bp, 53 predicted proteins | sample 8958161 | NCBI WGS metagenome assembly JADMIO01 (sample SAMN16585339, study PRJNA669376) | soil metagenome | isolation source: Crop rotation soil | place: USA: Cullars Rotation, Alabama | collected 2011 | reverse complement strand
CGCGACAACTTGTCCACGTGGAATTCTAAGCTTAGGATCCCAATGTGCTGGAAAGGCATCCTCTCCAAAAAGCAATGCTTCCCTGCTCGCCATTATGAATGCAACAGCAGCCGTTAATGAAAAAGGAGATTTACCTGTTCCGTTGCATTTACGAAACGCTCCGACAAAACTGATGAAGGAGCTGGATTATGGGAAAAATTACAAATACTCACACGATTATTCTGAAAACTTTTCACACCAGGATTATCTTCCCGAAAAAATTTCAGGAACAAAGTTTTACGATCCCGGAAACAATGTACGCGAAAATGAATTGAGAATTTTTCTGAAAAATCTCTGGAAAGAAAAATACGGCTACTGAAAAAACAGCTCTCCGGTTGTCCTGCCGCAGCATTACAAGTTTCCAATATTTATTAACATCTTCCGGGATTCTGATTTTTTTATTTCAATTTTGCAGAAGAATAAACAACAATTATTGTTTTTCTTTTCTGATTTAAAAAACAACTGCAGCGAATTTAAAAAGCCGCATTCATCAGCCACTTAAAACAATCAATAAAGAATTTCCCCCATCCTCATGAAAAGCAGCGTTAAAAAAATAATAACCGGAATATTTTTTTCTTTGGTTTTAATTATCACATCAAATACCTGCCCTGCACAGTTATGGAGCCCGGCAGGAGACTATTTTGACAACAACGTATTTTGTTTTGTTACTGATACCGCCAATGATGTGCTTTATGCAGGAGGTCATTTTTTCAACAATGGAACACTTACCGTAAATCACATTGCAAAGTGGAATGGAACAAGCTGGGATTCACTCGGCAGTGGTATGGACCAGGATGTCTATTCGGTTGCCATTTATAATGGTGAACTTTATGCAGGCGGGCATTTTCTTTCAGCAGGCGGTACCAACTGCAGTTATATTGCAAAATGGGATGGCGCGACCTGGCAGCCGGTTGGCGGTGGAATGAATAGTGATGTTGGTTATTTACATGTCTACAATGGCGAGCTCTATGCAGGAGGAGCCTTTACAAATGCCGGTGGAATTCCCGCAGCTTATATAGCTAAATGGAACGGCACAACATGGGATTCATTAGGCAGCGGTTTAGCCGGAAACAGCGTTTTAACTATTCAAAGCTATAACGGTGAGCTTTATGTGGGTGGTGATTTTACAGATGCCGGTGGAGTACCGGCAAGCAACATTGCCCGCTGGAACGGAACCAGCTGGAATGATGTAAACGGAGGAATTGCAGGTTTTAATGATGCCGTTTATGATTTGGGCATTTATAATAATGAATTGTATGTTGCAGGTTCATTTCAAACTGCCGGAACGGACACTGTCAATAGCATTGCAAAATGGAATGGTTCCAACTGGTCTGCATTGGGAAGCGGCCTCAGCGGAGCCGGTGGTTATGCTGATGTTTTTTTTACTTACAATGGAGAGCTTTATGTAGGCGGAAACTATACAGATGTAAATGGCATTTCTGCCAATCGTATTTCACGTTATAATGGAATCTCATGGAATTCTCTTCAGACAGGATGCGAGCAGGAAGTAGACGCTCTTGAAGTATATGGTGGTGAATTATTTGTTGGTGGAGCTTTTAATGATGCAGGGGGATTGGGAATTAGTAAAGTGGCAAAATGGTCTTCAGGATGCACTGCTGCGGTTGCAGTTTCCGGTCAGAATATTTCCTGCTTTGGCGCCTGTGATGGTTCTGTATCAGCGCTTGCAGCCGGCAACGCACCGTTTATTTATGCTTGGTCATCCGGTGACAGCACTTCAACAGTTTCAGGATTATGCGCGGGCAATTATGTTGTTACAATTATAGATTCCTCCTTGTGTACTGTAAGGGATTCCATTACTATTGTTGAATTTCCTCTTCCTGTTACTTCTGTTACCAGCAATTCTCCTCTTTGTCCTGCCCAGTGTAATGGAACGGCCGTGGTGACGGCAACGGGCTTCGCTCCTCTCTCCTATTCATGGTCAACAATACCTGCTCAAACTACTGACACAGCAACTTCACTTTGCCCGGGAATTTATTACGTTACTGTTACGGATTCTGCAGGATGCGCAGCAATAGATTCAATAACAATTGCGGAAACACCGATAGCAACATTAAGCTTTTCCACTACTTTAATACTTTGTCATGGAATATGCGATGGAACGTCAACCGTAAATACCTCTTCCGCTTTCCCGCCTTATTCTTATTCGTGGACAACCGTACCTGTTCAAACCACACAAACAATAGATTCACTTTGTCCGGGTATCTACTCCGTAATTGTAACGGATTCATTGGGATGTTCAGTTGATAGTACAATAATCATCAGCGATACTGCACAATTTGCTTTAACCTTTTCAACTGTTTCGCCTTTGTGCCCTTCTTCGTGCAATGGAATTGCGTATGCAGCATCAGCGTCACCTTATGGACCGTTCACTTATTCATGGAATACCATTCCGGCTCAAACCACAGATACAGCAACAGCATTATGTGAAGGAGTGTATACTGTAATTGTAACCGACACCATGGGATGCTTCTCAATAGATTCGGTTTTAATTTCAGATCCTGTAATAACGCTCACGCTCACGTCAACCAACATCACTTGTAGCGGAACAGGATGTGACGGAACCGCCACCGCTTTGGCAACAGGCCCTGTACCTTTCACTTATGTATGGTCAACAACCGATTCAACTGACACCATCATAAATCTCTGCCAGGGAACTTACACTGTTATAGCCACTGATTCCAATAACTGTGTTTTAACAGATTCAGTTTTCATTTTACAACCGGTACCTCCAACAGTTACACTTAATTATACTTCACCATTATGTTATGGCGAATGCAATGGAGTCGTAACTGCCAGCTCTTCCGGAAATGGACCCTTTACTTATACATGGACAACAGGAGGAACTGATTCAACAATTACCAACGCTTGTTTTGGATGGAATGGAGTTATAGTAATTGACAGTGCTGGATGCTTTGTTATTGATTCCATTCTTGTAATACAACCTGATTCGCTTATGTTAACCTCAGGCAATACTCTTAATGTAACTTGTCATGGAGATTGTGACGGATATCTTAGCGTAAACGTAAGCGGTGGAACACCTGTCTATTCTTATTTATGGTCCACCGGGAGCACCCAACCCGACCTGCTTAATTTGTGCCCGGGAACGTATACCGTAACAGTCACTGATTCACACGGCTGTTCAAATCAATTTACTAACTCCGTGACAGAACCCGACACATTAATTGTATCACTTACCTCAACCGATGCAACTTGCCAGGGATGTAATAACGGAACGTTGAGCACTTCAATCACCGGTGGTACTCCACCATATAATTATTTTTTTACGCCAATTGGCACAGATACAACCCAGGTAACAGCAGGCACATATTATTTGTGTGTAACTGATGTTAACGCCTGCCTGGCATGTGACAGTACCGTGGTAAGTGAACCAAATGGAATTTTTGAATTGACAGGAACTTCAGCACAATTAAAAGTATTTCCAAATCCATTTAATTCAACGGCTGTGATAAACCTTCCTTTGTCTGTTAAACTCTCCACTGATTTGAAAGCTTATTTTTATACTTTGCCGGGAAAAGAAATCGGAAGCTTTTCAGTTTCTGTCAGAAATAACCAACTGACTATTGACAGAAAAAATAATCCTGCCGGAATGTATTTGTTCAAAATAAGCAATGAAGAGGGAGTGATTGGTGCAGGACGATTTGTGATCGAATAGAAAAGCAAAGCAAAGCTATAATTAAATCGAGTCTAATTTTTCCATCCAGGCTCACCGTTAATGGTATCCCGAATAATTAGCTTAGATGAAGCATCAGCTACGATCTGATCAGCTTTTTCAAATCATGAAAATGATGAAAAGCTGGTTTCAAAAATAAAACAGGCACCTGTTTTAACAAATGCCTGCTTTTAACTATGACAGTAAATTCGATAATTAATTTCCAGTAACGAAGAATTTTTGGGTGAGAATGTGAGAGTCTCCGATAAGTTTAACAATATAAACTCCGGAATTCAGATTTTTGGTAAACAAACTAAGTTCGTTAAAGCCTTTCTGAACAGAATTTTTCTGAGTCAAAACTTTCTTGCCTGATGCATCAAAAACATCAACGACAAAATCCTCATTAGCAGGTGAAGTAACCAATAAAGAAGTTCCATGCTGGTCATCCAAAGCAACAACCAGTTGTAATTCACTATCATCAGAAGTGCAATTGCTGGAACTTGCGGTTTTGAATACTTCTGTGTGGCCGTTATAATCTGTCTGAGAAATTCTGTAATAATTTTTTCCTTTGAACGGATTTTTATCAAAAATCTCATACTCACTGGATGAAGAGCTATTCCCGGCTCCTTTTACCATTTTAAAAAACTCAAATTTATTTCCATCCCTGCTTCTCTCAATGGTAAAATGATCATTATTCGTTTCTGTGGCAGTATTCCAACTGATTCTCACACCCTTTCCCTCACAATTTGCAGAAAAGTCAAGGAACTCTACCGGTAACGGGCTTGACAGCGATGACAATGTCCACCATCCTGTTTGGATCGCGGATGACACCACCTGAGCACTAAACGCAGTTGGGCCAGGAGGATTATTTTGAGATACCCCTGGAAGAGGAAAGCTCCATGCTAATTGAGGAAACATCCATTTTTGTGCTCTTAATGGAGTTGCTACTCCAAGAGCTTCGTTAGCTGTGCAAAAGAATGTTAGAGTTGGAGCCGGGGGAGTTGTTCCACTAACTGTAATATTCCAGAAACGATCTACTGTTTGCAGTCCGTTGTTAGCCCCCGACAAATCATTTACATGATTAACCGTGGGAGGATAAGGAAGATTTAAACTATTAGTATGATAAGTTGCGAAGGTTACATCTCCCGTTGTGCCAGCAGGCGGATTATAAGTGACAGGCAAAGAAATATTGGCAGGAGCAGCATCCATTCCAAAAGGAACAACATGAGCTCCTGTTACAGCTCCCATTTTCCATTTTATTTTGCCAGAACCGTCTTCTGTTTCACTTCTTATATAGCTGAGACCGGCAATAACAGTTATTGCAGTGGTAACAGGGCTTTCAATTGTCACTGTTTTACCTCCGCCATTTGAGCCAACATGATCATTATCCAGGCAAAGTTCGCCAGCCTTCATATTGAGAGTTGATCTGATAAAAACTGAATCCGTTCCACTCGATACGTGAACGTATTGAGTGCCTGCAGGAAGATTAATATCAAGAATTCCGTACTTGTGCTGGGCCAAAGTAGCTATACCCGGCCCTATTCCGGTCAGCACCTGGTTGGCAACTCCATAATATTCTACAACACTTCCCCCACTGAGATTATAATTCATGTTTCCAACACTGCTTATTGCAGCGTTAGGAGTTCCATCGTAAAGTCCAAATGGGTTCTGAAGCCTGACTCTTCCAGTGCTGCGAACTTCTACAATTGAAGTGGCCTGCGTTGCATTTGAGTATATCTGGTTGGCTTTAAGATCAAGAATTCCTCCAAATTGGACTGAAAAAATATCCGAGTATGGAGAAGCAATAGTTGTGTAGGAAGCTACTTGTAAATTTCCGGTGTTTACAACGAGGGTAGTTCCTGCAAGAATGTATTGTCTCGCCTGCTGAACATCATGAGTTGATAGTAAAACTCTGTTATAATTAGTTGTCCCTGCACGGCTGAAGTTAATCTGCCCAAGAATGGGACCTGTCCCGGGTGATGCGCTGGTAATTACACCTGCTCCTGAAAGGTTATAATTTGCCCCCTTGATATTTAATACATGTGCAGCTGACGCAAGAGAAGGATTATTGTCAAAATAAATTGTCCCACCTGAATGGGTGAAATCAGAATTAATAGTAACATTCACAGAGGCATTGGTTGAAGAAAGTGTATTATTATGCAGGTAAATTGTTCCCGCACTTTGTATATAATTTCCGTTTACATTAAAATTATGGGCTGAAAAACCGCCAGCGCCTTTAATGGAAAAAGTCCCCCCTGTAACATTCATATTACCCGAAATAGTGGCAGTGGCTGTTCCGTATTCAGCAGATAAAAAAGTAGTTCCTCCGCTGATATTTAAATTACCGCTTAAATTCAATGTAACAGCATGACCGAACGCAAAACCTGAATTTTGGGTGATATTAAAGCTGTTGTTTCCGGCTCCGATGCTAAAATCTCCGGTTATGGTGATTGTTTCATCACCGCCTGATTTGCTGCTGACAAAGCTTCCGTTGGCTCCGGCAATGCTTAAACTTCCCCCGATAGTAGATGACAGCAGCAATGTGTTATTGGCTGGTGAAACATATGGTAATCCAATGATCATAAACTGATCCGTTGCTGAAGCAAAATTAATCGCACAATTATTGGTGACCGTCAGTATTGCAGTTGCACTTGTGGTATTTACACCATAATGCATCATCCATGTTCCGCCATTAAAACTCATACCATTTAAGGAAAAAGTAGTGTTTCCCGCATTGGTGGTATCAGGATTATAAATTCCCCTGAAGTCGCCATTATTCATTAGAAAAGGCTGGGTTGTGGATGAAAAAGTCATATTTCCGGCACCATCATAAATACCATTAAACCTGCCTAAATCCTGCCTGTATTGTCCGCCAACTGTCATTGTCAAACTGCCTGTCTGGGTTTTATCTCCATAAATTCCATAAACCCCCTGACCTAATGCACTGCCTGAATTTTGGAGATAAAAATTACCTGTTGTGGCTAAAACAGTATTCCCCCCTCCACATGTAACCTTCAAATAATTGGTTGCCACGGGAGAATTAAAAAGGAAATTTCCTCCTATTGAGAGTGTATCAATGCTGATATTAACCGGTAAAAGCTGGCCGGTAAAATTTCCCCCAGTAATAGTAAAATTGCCCGTGGTTTTAAAAGTCATTGCACCGTTTGAATTGGCAATTCTCAAATTTGCCGCTGTTGGGCTCATATTAAAAGTTGCCGCTGTAACCCTGCATTTAGCAATGTTTGTATCGCTATTCAGTATATATGTGGAGGTGGTTCCGGTTACTGAAAAATCATTGGTCACATTAACAGTAACCGCACCTGTTGCCTTAGGGATAGAAATATCCCCGCTACCCATAAAAACATTATCGTTACCACCGGATATAACCAAATTACCTGTAGTAAAACTAAGAGCACCGGTGTAACCGTCAATCATTCTGAATTTTGAAACGGCACCAATTGTGGTGGTTCCGGTCACCGTCATAGTTAAGTTAGAATTTTTTTGCTTGATAAAATTAATGGCTCCACTACTGAAAGTAGCATTTCCATTAACAGTAACGGTAGCATTAGGCATTGCTGGTCCTAATAGAGAATCTACCGCAAGGCTAAAATTATGAGCCAGAGTCAAACTGCCGTTTACCGTCCAGGTTAAAGTACCATAAGTATTATACATGATACATGATGTGTCTGTGGTTAAAGTACTATTGTCGGTAAAATTGCCAGTAATGAGAGTGAACGGCCTTGGAGAACCAGTTTGAAAAAGTGCAATGGCAGTACCACTTAAAGTCACATCCTGTAAAGTCAATCCTGTTGACAAACCCGTTCCGTCATCAAAAACAACTTTTGTATTATTTATTGTAAGGGAACCCCATATCCTGTGATTGGTCCATGTCCCACCATTAGAAAACCAACCGTCCTGGTCCCAAATTACCGGACCAATATCAATATAAAGGTTTCCTAAGGTTCCTGAATTTACTTTGTTTGGTGCACAAAGAGGTACGGCTTCATCAAACCACTTGCGTATGTTCAAAGTGCTGGTTTGAGAAAAATTTTCATTACTATTTTCAAAAATGACTTCTTCAGGAACTCTAGGATTGTGAGTATAAGTTGCCGTTCCGGTAAGAGTAAAAGCCTGGTAAGGAAAGGGCGTTAACACGTCAATATTTCCCTGGTTATCTAATGTCGCTCCGGTATTAACTGTAATAGGACCGTTTATACTGAGGGTAGCTCCCGGTAAATTCATTACCGTCAGAGTGCATCCGGTGTTAATGACTAAACTTCCAATGATGGCGGTGCTTATATCAACGCTGCCATTTGCTGCAATGGTAATGACATCACCTGCTACCGGGACACCCGCAGGATTCCAATGACCCGGGTTACTCCATACGCCTCCTGCGACATTAAAGGTTTTGGCTACTGCAAAAGATTTTTCGGAGACAGAAATGATTAGAATAAGCGATGCAATAATGCAATTCAAACACTTTTTCAGAGGTATGTGTTGATTCATGGTGGTGATGAATTAGTTGTTTTTTACGGTATTTTTTTAAAATGGTTTTAGGGCAATGAGCAAATTTCGAAATAAATACCCTGAAAAACAAATGATTTCATCATTATTTTTATCAACAATTGTAGTTTGAGCTGTTTTAAGTACTTTAAATTCTTGTAAGACCTAAAAAAAGCATTAAAAATAATACTTTTGTATTATATGATCAAATTGATTTTTAAACTGGTTGTTTGTTTGGGCTATCAAAATGAGATTATTAAATAGTGAGCTTTTTATCACTCATTAAAAATACAAAACATGAAACTTTACATGATCAATTTTATTAAACTCCACTGTTGGAGCAGGGATTTTTAAAAAGCCAAAAACTGAAAAAAAGGAATGAAGAAATTTTGATTTGGTTTTTATTTTAGTAAGATCAATATCAGGGGCTATATAAAATTGACGGTATCTCGGATATGGTGGAATCGGCTTGCCATCATATTCCAAAACATTTTCACTTGCCCCGGTTAATCCATCCACACCATAACCCACAGACAGATTTAACCATGCAGGAAATTTAGAATCCTTTTTGAGAAACGAATGAATATTACCCGAAAGCCAGGTGGTGGTCCCGTTGTAATCTTTAAAAAGATGTTCCGGAAATGTGGTGCCGAATTGATCCGGGCGGTACTGGGCGTATTCGGACGTGTGAAAAGAAAATTTAATAGTGATGCGCTGTTCATCCCACAATAATTGCTGCGACATTAATAATGCATAACCAGAGGTATTTGCAATCATATCGCCCCACGAAAATCCCCATTCCTCTGAAAAGCCATCAAATATTTCAATGGTAGTGAGAAACACCATGCCAAGCGAGCCACCAATCCAAATGGCTTTTTTAGGATTCATTCCTGTCCAGTCAAACATTCCGATACCCCATTTACCGACATAATATGTGGCACCAAAATGTCCTATTTTATCATATTGAAGCCATTCATCGTTATCATCAAAAAAATGAAATTTTGTCAGCGGATAATCTTTATACCACAAATGATAAAGTCCTGCCATGGAGACTACATAAGTTCCCGCAAGAGAATAAGAAAGAAATTTTACTCTTTTCTTATCATATTCCGGAGATGGTGTCCAGAATGAAATTTTATTTTCCTGTGCGAAAGAATTGAATCCGGATAAAATCGGAAGAACATGGAAAATTATCGTGAAAAATATGAAAACAATAAACTTTTCAGACAGGTAAAAATCGTTTTTGTCTTTCAATCTTCAATAAAAAATCAGTTCATCAAAGTCTGTTCGCTTGCTTTCAGAATATCAAACGCTTTTTCTTTTGTGGATGATTCTGCATAAGTACGTAACACCGGCTCAGTGCCCGATGCCCGAATCATAAGCCAATCACCGTTCTCAAAAAAATATTTGTAGCCATCAAGGTCTTCTACCCTTGAAACTTTATAATTTCCAAACGCTTTATATTTTCCCGATTTGCAGTTTTCAAGAACACGTTGCTTTATTTCTTCTTTTATGTGCAAGTCAATTCTCTCAAATGAAAACGGCCCCACAATATCATACACTTCTTTAATAAGATCATTCAAAGATTTTCCTGACTTTGCCATAAACTCCCAAATCACAAGCCCCATCCAAATACCATCACGTTCAGGAATGTGTCCTTTAATTGCAATTCCGCCTGATTCTTCACCTCCAAGCAACACATCTTCTTTAATCATGATTTCACAAATCCATTTAAAACCAATTTTTACTGTTTCAATTGGAATGTTATAATGTTTACAAAGCTTTTCCACTTTTGGCGTTGTTGAAAATGCTGTGCAAACTTTCCCTCTCATCCCCTTATATTTGTAGAGGTAATGAATCAGCAGGAGAATGATGTGATGTGAATCAACGAAATTTCCTTTGTTATCATACAAACCAATTCTGTCTGCATCTCCATCGGTAACCAGGCCACAATCAATATTTCCTGAAGTCTTAATGAGATCTGAAAATTCTTTGAGGTTTTTATGAATGGGTTCCGGGGCCTGTCCTTTGAAAGAAGGATTGTAATCGCAATGCACCAGAATGATATCAGGAAATAAACGCTTCATAATATTTTGCCCAGCGCCATACATTGCATCATAAGCCAAATTTAATTTTGAATTCCTGATGGAATCAAGATCGAAATTTTTCTCTACATGCTTTAAATACATTGTTTCCATATCCATCTCTTCAAGCAAGTTTTTTGCTTTAAAATCATCAAGCGACATATTATCAACATCAATGGGAAGAGTGTCCTTAATAATATTTTCAATTTCTGAAACCTGTGCCGGAAGCAAAGGTCCGCCATAAGATCCTTTTAATTTAAAGCCGTTATATGAAGGTGGGTTATGGCTTGCAGTAATAATAATTCCCAGGTCAGCTTTTAAATTTACAGTTGCTAAAGATATCATGGGTGTTGAAACGAAATCTGTCCCTTTAAATGTTTTAATTCCTTTTGAACATAATACTTTCGCTACTGTTTCCACAAATAAGCTGCCTGCAAAACGGCAATCATGTCCCAACACAACAGAGGGAGATTTGCTTTTTTTCAATAACCATTCTGCTGTAGCTTCCGCAACACGTGCTACATTATTTACAGTAAAATCTTTGGCAATAATGGCTCTCCAGCCATCCGTACCGAATTTTATTTTGTCAACCATTTTTTTTTATTTTATTTTTCTGCTCAATAATATTTCACATATTCAGTCAATTTTGTCCATTCATAAGTTATGAGTGCCTTATAATATAAATAAGATTCTTTCCTGTTTATTTTTTGTGAATTAACCTGTGTGATCACAAATGAATAATCTTTATCACTGAATAATTGCAGAACACTCTTTGAATTAATTTCAAGGTGAAAATCCACAAATTCAGTAAAGGGAATCGTATTTAGTGATGAATCGTTCACAAAAATCTTAACTGTTTTAGGCAAATAATAGATTCCATCTGTTGATTTTTTCCAGATTTCATTCACCTCAATTTTTGAAACCCTGATATTATTTTGAGCGATATAGTTTGCAAATTTATCCCCTCCGAGATTATAAAAAACTTCTTCATTAACAATCAGGTAATTTTGAACCTGCTTAATCAGTTCACGACTGTTCAAAGCCTTCTGATCTTCTGAACTTTTATTATTTTCTACAACATAAACAATATTCTTATCAGGAACGCCAGTTAAACTGACGGAAGGATTGAATTCAAGAGCCCCGATAAAATCATTTTTTATGTCCTGTGATTCTCCTCCTGATGTGATAGGCCTTCCTTCAAATTGAACAATATTAAAATTGAACAGTTTTTTGTATAAATAAGTAGCATAGTTAATAGTATACACTCCATCAGCATTCGTATTTATTTTATTTTTTGAAAATAAATCTTTCAAATCATTGTAATCTACAAAGCCATAAGACACATCTTCGGCTCTTACATTTTTATTCAGGAAGGTAAAACCAATTGTATTGGAATTGATTCCTGTTTTGGTTTTTTGCCATTTTTCATAAATGAAAAATATTTCCTGCTCTGTGAATTTGGTATCGGAACTCCTCTCAAGTTCCACTAATGTAGGTCCGGTGATCTGAATTTCTTTTCCCGGGGAATCCCACAACTTTACATTTCCCGCTAATATTTCCTTGTAAACAAAACCGGTGACTTCTTCAACAAAATTACAACCCAAAGTATCATGCTGATCGGCTTTGGGAACACGAAGTAAAACCGGGACAATTTCTGCCGCAACTGCTTGTGATACACATTCACAAAAAAGAATTGTTAAAAAAAGCTTTGTCTTTATCATGTTAAAATTACGAGGGTAAAAATACCAATTTCAAGTTATCTCGCTATAGAACTATTAAAGAAATATTACTGAGTTCTGCAAAGCTACGACTTGATTTTTCTCCGGTTCAGCTCCTTTTGAAAGCGTTTTGCATTAACCAGGTGCTCGGCATAAGTCTTGGCGAAGCTATGATATCCCGAAAAATCATCGCGGGCACAGAAGTAAAAATACTCATGCTTGGAATAATTAAGCACTGCATCAATTGATGCAATGGATGGAAGGCAGATGGGACCTGGTGGAAGCCCGGTATACATATACGTATTATAAGGGGAATCAATTTCCTTGTATTGATTCAAAACGCGCTGAACAGAAAAATTCCCCAGTACATAAACAAGAGTAGGATCGGCTTCCAGTTTCCAGCCTTTTTTGTAACGATTGATATAAACTCCTGAAATAATTGGTTTTTCATCATTGCGTTGAGTCTCCTTCTCTACAATTGATGCCAAAATAGAAACTTCTGCCTGCGTGAATCCCATAGACCTGGCTTTCATTTTCCGTGAAGGACTCCAGAATGATTTGTATTCGTTTGCCATCCTTTCCATGAATTTTTTTGCCGGTGTATTCCAATAAAATTCATACGTATTTGGGACAAACATGGAAAGGCAATTCTGTGAATTGAAGCCATACTGTTTTAAAAATAAATCATCCTTCAGTAAACTTATTACTGAAATGGAATCAGCTTCAATGGCATTTGAAACCTCTGATGCAAGCTCTTCGGGAAACCTGATATTATTAAAAATAAGACGAACAGGGGTTTGTGCACCTGACCGAAGCAATGTAATGAGCTCTTTATTATTCATTCCGGGTGTTAGCTTATAATGTCCCGGATGAATATTTTTATCATATTTCATTTTTCGCGCAAGCCAGTCGAATGAGGATTTATTTTTGACAATGTTTTTTTCAATAAGTATAGTGAGAACATCCACATAATCCGATCCGGTTGGAATATCCAGGTAAATTTCTTTTGGAAAAACATTGGGAGCAAAAATTTTCCTGTATATCTCATAACCAAAATATAATCCTGCCACAAGAAGAATAAAAAGAATGAATTTTAAAATTTTCCTGAACTTCATTTTAATGAATTAATGGAATTTAAAATTTGTTTTGCCTTTTCGTCTGATGGGTTCCTGTTTAACACATAATTCAAAATTTTTTTTGCTTTAGGAAAATCTTTTTGATAAACATATAGTCCTGCTTTATTGTACCAAGCCTGCCAGTAATCAGGATTTAACGCAATCGCTTTATCATATAATTCCCTTGATTTTACTGTATCGCCCTCCGTGGAAAGATATAGGTAACCAAGATTGGAAAAAGCCGAAGGTTGTTTGGGATATTGATTGATAATAAATTCAAAAACTTGTTTTGCTTCTCCAGGTTTGCCGGATTGCATCAATATGGTGCCATATTTATTTTGAAAATCGAGTTCATAAGGAGCAAGATCTGTTGAGCGTTTATAAAATCTTAAAGCATTTTCAGGTTCACCTGAATATTCATAGGCTTCACCTATTCTGTAACACGTCCATGAGTCTGAGTTTGAAAATGATTTTTTATTAAGCATACTCAATACATCATCCAACTGATTTACATAATAAATGACTTTAGAATAATCATTTTTCAAAAAATAGACCTGCACAAGGAAAGAAAAATTTTTTCGAATCTGATCTGTTGTTTCATCCGGAAAATATTTTAATGCAGAATCCAAAACAGATTTATCAAAACTAAATTTTTCATAATAGGCAATGAATGCTTTCCCTTTTGCTTCACCCGAAGGATTCGGATTATTGATGCATGTTATGCCAATAAATTTTTTGACCTTATCAACTTCAGAATCTTTCATTGGCACTCTAATAAAATGATCAGTTACCCTGACGTGGGGTATATCCGTAGCCCCCGAATTCGCCATGTGGCACTTAACGCAATTATTTTGTTCTTTAACGAGTACTTCCGGCTTTTCAGTGCATTCATTATGTTTTATTGCAGAGTGGCAATTTTTGCATACATTGTTAAAAATTGAATTATCAGTCACACGAACACTCACGTGTGGATTATGACACGTTACACAAGTCAACGCATGTTCATAAGGCCGTAACGCAGTTGGAGAGTTGCTTTTTTCTACTTCTTCCAGGGTTTGAATGTAACATTGGCTCATCTTCAAACGTTCGGCATGGGATGCCATAATATGTTCATCCGGCTTTCCTGCGTATACAGGCATAAAAACATTCATCACATCAGACAAATGCATACCCGGACGAAAATCAAAAAAGGATTTTCCTTCACTGAGTACAGCATTTCCCTGTATATGACACCGCTGACAAATATCGAGTTGCAATCCAATAGAAAGTTTGGCAGGATTTACGATGGAGTAATCAATTCCCTTCGAGATGTCCAGAATATTTCCTGCGCGTTTATCCGCAACATGTTTCTCTCCCGGGCCATGACAACGTTCGCAATCAATTCCGTTTTTAATTTTCTCATATTTATTTTCTGATCCCATTACGAATTCAGGATAACCATTATGACAACTCATGCACTCAAGCCCTATCAACCTGCTGAAACGCGAGCTGCCACCATTCTCAAAACCCGGAGGTAAATCCCAATGACCTTTCTGTGTATAAAAAGTCATTGGCGCCTGGTTTAAGTAACCATTTGTATTAATAATGTGTGAATTTGTATGCTGACCGGAGCCAACAATATAATTAACCGTTTCTATTCTTTTGTGAACCGTATCTTTTCCCTCTAATCGAAATTCTAAAAATTTCAAACTGTCATTCTCCCAATATGCTTTGTAATAAAAATCTTTATACTTATCATATATTAAGGAATGTTCAAACTGAGCCGAAGTTTTTTTCTTTGAGGCAACATCAAAAGATGAACCCATTCCTGTATGAATAAAGGTTTGGTATATAGATTCATGGCATTGCCGGCATGCATTTATTCCAACATATTTCACGGTATCAATTAAACTGGCATATGTTTTACTTTCAATAATTGGAGATGAAGTTTTGGAATTGCATTGGACAATAAAAAAAATAATAACAAAAAAAAATCCTGAGAATAAGAACATTCGGCATTGAAAAACCCGTAGAACAATTTCAATAAAAACTTTGTGATTATTCTTCTTCGGAATCATTTTCATTGAACAACTGCATCACCAGAACATTTTCCCATTCGCCATTGTTAATGATCCATTCCTGCAAAATTCCTGTTTGCCTGAAACCGGCATTTGAAAATAACTGAACGCTTATTTGATTGGATTCATGAATATGACAATAAAGTTGATGAAGATTCAAAATGTTAAACGCATATTGTATTAAAAGTTGTAATGATTCCTTTGCGCAATTTTTTTTTCGTTCGCTTTTATCTCCGATCAGGATGCCCACTCCTGCCCTGCGATTGTGAGGCTCGAAATCATAAAGATCAATATAGCCCACTGTTTTTCCGGGTACATCAGCAAGTTGAATAGCCAGGCGCAGTTGTTTGTTGCTGTATATATCGCGGCTGCTGGAAGCAATATATTGTTCGATAGTATATTTTGAAAAGGGTGAGGTTGTTCCGCTCACATGCCATACTTCCACATCATTTTCCCAATGATACATAAGATCAATATCCCTGATTTCAATGGCTCGCAGTCCGACAATCGTCCCGTTTAACATATTTGAAAATTGAAATTATTACAAATATATAGAATGTCTTATTTAATTTTTTCCCGGATATGTTTTGATATAAAGAACTCCTCTCCGGATTTAATTTTCAATTTCAATTTCACCATCGTAAATAAAAGTTGCAGGACCTTCTAAATAAACATTTTCAAAAATTCCTTCTTTTTTTTCAAAATATACTGTGAGCTCTCCACCTCTTGTAATGAGTGATCCTTCTGTTTTTTTATTTAATAACCCTTTATCAGCTACAGCAAGAACTGAAGCAACAGCACCTGTTCCGCAGGAAAAAGTCTCATCCTCAACACCACGTTCATAGGTACGGATGTAAATTTTATCGTTTTTTACTTTAATGAAATTAACATTCGTTCCCTGCTCTCGAAAGCGATCACTGTTTCGGATTTTTTTTCCTTCTTCAATCACATCTGTTGTTTCCGGATCATCAACGAATTTTACATAATGCGGAGAACCTGTGTTTAAATAAAAAAAATCTTCTCCTCTTTCAGAAATTTTTACATCGCTCATTTTAAGTTTTACAATTGCATTCAAATTTTTCTCATCAAATTTTTTAATGGTGGCATAATGAATACCATCAATCGCATCAAAAACAGTTTCTGTAGTAATAATCCCCAGGCGCATTGCAAACGCAGCCAGGCATCTTCCGCCATTTCCGCACATGGAACCAAGTCTGCCATCTGCATTAAAATATTCCATGTTGTAATTATATTTTTCTGAAACGTTAAGAAGCAGCAAACCATCAGCTCCAATTCCAAATCTTCTGTTACATAGTTTTTGAATCACGGAAAAATTTTTTGCATTAAAAACATTTTTCCGATTATCAATAATGATAAAATCATTTCCCGTTCCCTCGTATTTACTGAAATGAAGCAGCATATTTAAAAACAATTACCGTTAAACATTTTTCAAAGGCAAGTATAACAAATCTTTCCTGTCATACGTTCTTTTCTTCAAGTGACAACATGTCAATGATTTTAACAAAAAATTAACAAACTGATTCACATTTCATTCATAAAACCTGACATAATTTTGGTGGCATATTTTTAGATCAATGCTTGAAAATTTAGGAAAAAAATAAAATAAATAATATGAATACTATCAAAAAATTTTTAGCTACCCTGATGATTGCTTCCATCGGTGGATTTACCGGTGTTGCTATTTATAAAGCAACCCTTAAAGATGAAGTAAGCAATGCAAAAAACATTTCCGAAAAGCAAAAAGTCAGCTTTGTAAATTATAAAGCCGATATGCCGGGCTCGCCATTTAATTTTACCGATGCGGCTGTGAAAACAGTGCCTGCAGTTGTATATGTTAAAACAACTTATGCTGCAAGAAATTCAAATTTCTTTTCAAACCCGTTCCAGGATTTCTTCTATGGCAATCCGCAAAACCAGCCTGCACCGCAATCAGCCGGCTCGGGGGTTATTGTCAGTGAAGATGGATACATTGTTACCAACAATCACGTGGTGGATGAAGCAGCAAAAGTGGAAGTGACACTTGATGATAAAAGAACTTTCACAGCAAAAGTTGTCGGAACGGATCCTTCAACAGATCTTGCTTTATTAAAGATTGATCAGAAAAATCTGTCTTATATACCTTATGGTAATTCTGATGATGTTAAAGTTGGTGAGTGGGTACTTGCAGTAGGTAATCCTTTTAATCTCACATCAACCGTGACGGCAGGAATTGTAAGCGCAAAAGGAAGAAACATTCACATACTTGACAATAAAAATTTTCCGCTTGAATCTTTTATTCAAACTGATGCAGCGGTGAATCCCGGCAACAGCGGTGGTGCATTGGTGAATACTACCGGTGAGCTGGTTGGAATAAATTCAGCTATTGCATCTAATACAGGAGCATATGCAGGTTATTCTTTCGCAATACCTGTAAATATTGTTAAAAAAGTAATGGATGATTTGCTTGAATACGGCAATGTTCAAAGAGGATTTATAGGTGTCAGCATCAGAGATATTGATCAGAACCTGGCAAATGAAAAAAATATAAAGGATTTTAAGGGAGTATATGTTCAGAATTTAACTGAAGGTGGTGCAGCAGAATCTGCAGGAATAAAATCAGGCGATGTAATAACTAAAGTTGGCGGGGTTGGAGTTTCTTCTTCTACTGAGCTTCAGGAGCAGGTTGCCCGCTACAGACCCGGTGATAAAGTAGACGTGACTTTATTACGTGAAGACAAAGAAAAAGTAGTGAGCGTTGTGCTCAGGAATACACAAGGGGGTACAAAGCTGGTAAGGAATGATGAAGCGGTAAATATGCTTGGCGCAGAATTTTCTCAGCCTTCTGATGAGGAACTGAACAAACTTGGTATTAATAGCGGAGTAAAAATTTCAAGGTTAGGTCCAGGTAAGTTTCGAATGGCAGGAATTAAAGAAGGATTTATTATTACAAAAATTGATAATCAGAAAATAAGTTCTGCAGATGAAATTCAAAACACGTTGGAAAATAAAAAAGGTGGAATATTAATTGAAGGAATTTATCCGAATGGGTTACGCGCCTATTACGGATTCGGGTTATAAAAAAATTCTAAAAAATATTTAATGGTTGATAAATTTCTTATCAGCCATTTTTATTTGCAACAAAATCCAGGTGCGGTGGCAGCTTCCTGAAGCCTGATACTTTAATTTTTTTTGTTTTTAAAATACAATTGTATTTTTTATTACATACATTTGTATGGAACTACCTAGCGAAACCTCATGAGACAATTAAAAATTTCTAAGTCCATCACCAATCGGGAGAGCCTATGCCTCGAAAAATACCTTCAGGAAATTGGTCGCGAAGGAATGATTACTGCAGAAGAAGAAACCAGTCTTGCAAAAAAAATCAGGGAAGGTGATCAGAATGCACTTGACAAATTAACCAGGGCAAACCTGAGATTTGTAGTTTCAGTGGCCAAGCAGTACCAGAACCAGGGATTGAGCCTGCCTGATCTTATTAATGAAGGAAACCTCGGATTGATAAAGGCCGCAAAACGTTTTGATGAAACACGTGGATTCAAATTTATTTCTTATGCAGTTTGGTGGATTCGCCAGTCTATTTTACAGGCATTGGCTGAACAATCCCGAATTGTCAGGCTGCCATTGAACCAGGTGGGATCCATTCATAAAATCAAAAAAGCATTTTCAAAATTAGAACAGCAATTTGAACGCGAACCCTCTGCTGATGAATTATCACAGGTGTTAGAAATTCCTATTGAAAAAATTTCGGATGCACTGAAAATTTCGGGTAAATCTGTGTCAATGGATGCCCCGTTTGTAAGTGGCGAAGAAAACAGCCTTATTGATGTTATTGAGAACACAGATGCACCGAGAGCCGATGTTCGTTTAATGAATGAATCGTTACAAAAAGAGATTGAACGTTCATTGAGTACATTAACCGAAAGGGAAAGAGAAGTAGTAAGATGTTTTTTTGGAATTGGAATGGCTCATGGCCTTACACTCGATGAAATCGGGGCAAAGTTTGATCTCACCCGTGAACGCGTCCGCCAAATAAAAGAAAAAGCCATCCGGAGGTTGCGGAAAGAATCGCGCAGCAAGCTGCTCAAGTCGTATTTAGGTCAATAAAAATTTATTAAACTAAAGTCCGGGGTGAAATCTCCGGACTTTTTTTAATTAATTGTACCATCCCTGCTATTATAAGCTTTGTGCATGTTCCTCCTCAAACTTTTTCTTTACTTTTGCAACGAAAATTAACCTTAATCCTCACGCTTTAAAATATAACTTCAAACTATACAATTATGTCAGAAACATTAACAGCACCCGGAATTAAACATGGCTATGAATCTCAATTGAACGACTGGATTAAACAAGAAAAAGCAGCCATTGAATTAATTCATACAATCGGTACACTTTGGTTTGATAAATCAGTTGAGCTGATCATTTTCAGAAATCAGCTGGTGGATCGCAGTGCCAGTGAAATATTAAAACTGCATCAGTATGCAAAAGAAATTGTAAAAAAACCAATCACTGTTTTTGATACGCTTGCCCTTACCAAGGAGTTAAATGCGATGGATCTTGCTCCTTCGAGAATTGATATCGGGCGACTTGCATTTGAATGGATCACTGAAAAGGAAAATTATAAAAACAGCACAACTGATTTTGCTAAAGACAAACTGAAAAATTTTATCGGCAAAGAAAGACGTCCTTTAGTTCCGAAAGATGTTGTGTTGTATGGTTTTGGTCGTATCGGAAGAATTATCGCCCGTGAACTTATAATTCAAGCCGGAAAAGGAGAACAGTTACGGTTACGGGCTATAGTCACTCGTGACAAATCTGATGAAGACCTCGTCAAGCGAGCTGATTTATTAAGATCAGATTCTGTCCACGGTCCGTTCCCGGGAACTGTGATAGTAGATCCTGCAAAACGTGCTTTGACTATTAATGGGCATACTGTTCACATGATTTCTGCTAAAAATCCTGAGGATATTGATTATACCCAATATGGAATTAATGATGCCCTTGTTATTGACAACACCGGTATTGCGCGCGATCGCGAGGGGCTGAGCAAGCATTTGTCTGCAAAAGGTGTGAAAAATGTTTTGCTTACCGCCCCCGGCAAAGGTGATATTCCGAATGTAGTTTACGGTGTCAATCAAAATGACGTAAAAAAAGATGAGAATATTTTCTCAGCTGCCTCCTGCACAACTAACGCAATTGTACCTGTCCTTTCCGCAATTGAAAAAACATTGGGAATTGACAGGGGGCATATTGAAACTATTCACTCCTATACAAATGACCAGAACCTACTTGATAACTATCACAAAAAATACCGCAGAGGACGCTCTGCAGCATTGAATATGGTGATTACTGAAACAGGGGCTGATAAAGCAGTTTCAAAAGCACTGCCACAACTTGCCGGAAAAATTACAGGCAATGCTGTGAGAGTCCCCACTCCGAATGTTTCGCTTGCAATTTTAAATCTCACTGTCAGCAAGCCTGCGAACAAAGAACAGGTCAATGAAATTTTAAAAGATGCGGCTTTGAAAGGTGACCTGATCGAACAAATTCAATATTCTTATTCAAATGAGTTAGTATCTACAGATCTTGTAGGCAATCCGTGTGCAGCTATTGTTGACAGTCCTGCAACAATTGTTTCAAAAGACAATAAGAATATTGTACTCTATGTCTGGTATGATAACGAATACGGTTATAGCAGGCAGGTAATCCGTTTTGCGAAATACATTTCCAACGTGATCAGGCTGACATATTATTAATTCAAAATATTTATATAAGAAAAAAGCCGGAGAAATTTCTTCCGGCTTTTTTGTTCAATAAATTTGCATTTATGAAGTTCAATATCGGAGATAAAATAAGTTTTCTGAATGAAAAACTTTCGGGAAGGGTTACACGAATTATTGATGAGGCTACTTGCAGGGTTGAAACAGATGAAGGATTTGAAATAGATGCGAATGAAAAAGAGCTGGTGCTCATTGCCAGGGCAGAAATACCGGAAGTTCCGTCTTCCACTGAAATCATCAAGCCGCTTATCGACCCCATTCTAAAACCCGTTTCTGATTTATTTTCTCTTTTAGAAAAAGATTCGGTTCATTTTGTGAGTATCCCTGCAGAAGACATGCAGGTGCTGACAGGATCAGTAAATTATTTTCTTGTTAACAAAACAGGTTTCAGAATTCTGTTTTCTTTTTCAGTAAAAATCAAAAATAAATTTTTTGGACTGGCTTGTGGAATTATTAAACCACAATCCGAATTCCTGCTTGTCATCAAGAAAAGAGCAGACCTTATTGACTGGCAAAATTTTGTCCTCCAGGCTATTTTGTTTAAGGAGGAAGAATGTGATATTATTTCTCCTTTGAATAAAGAATTATCACTTCTGCTTCCGGATCTTAATGCGGAATTTACGCAATTAAAAGGTAATGAATCCTACTCAAAAACAATTAAGATCATTTCGCTGGAAAAAGAATCCGAAATTAATATGGAGGAATTAAAAAGGAAGTTTGCAAAAGATAACGAAGCACCGGAGTTAAAGGACGAAACGAAAGAAAAAATTCCACCCAGGAAATTCCCTGCTCAACATATGAATATACAATCCTCAGCCATTCTTCGCAATGACGCAGAGATTGATTTGCATATCCAGCATTTGGTGGATGAATACAAAAATCTTTCAAATGCAGAAATGCTGCAGACGCAATTAAAAAAATTCCGGAAGGAAATGGACTACGCAATCAAAAATCATTATCACAAAATTATTTTTATACACGGTGTGGGTAATGGAGTATTAAGAACTGAAATTTTACGCGAGCTCCGTGCTTACCCGGGTGTTCGCTATACGGACGCCCCATTTGAAAAATACGGTTATGGAGCTACTGAAGTTATCCTGGTTTAAAAAAGATGTTGAAAATTGGTCCAGATTTAATCGGGATGAAAATTAAATTTTTTTTATTTAAAATCTATCCTGATAATATCACCGTAATTCATTCCAAGCAATCCAGCAGCGTTTCCCTGGTTCAGTGCAAGTTCAAGGTATCCTGCTGAATTAAATAATGCAAGCAGCTGCCCTCTTTCCGCATCACTGTATTTTTCGCTGAGTGAATTTATAATATACTCATTTCTTCTTGCATTTATTTCAAACTTTTTACCGTTTCCGATCCGGTCAAACAGGTTCTTTGTAATGTTCGTTACCACATTTTCATAAGCGTCAATATAAATAACTGTTCCTTTGATTATCTTGTCCTCAATTACCGGGCGCAGATGCGTTTTCTGAACAAAATTTTCTAATGGCTTTCCCAATCTTTTAAATTCTTTTCCCTGTGTTAAATGTGACACGGCCTCTATGGCTGCTGCCTGGTCGAATGCCGTATGTTTTTCCGAAGATGGTTCAAGAACAATTATGTCCTCGGGTAATTCATCGAATACAAGAGAAAAAAAACCATCATTGGTCCCGATAAAATATTGACCCTGGTGACGGATTACAATCATGGAAGCATTGCTTTGAGCCTGTGCCACCACACCTATAATATGTATGGTACCGTTTGGAAACTTCTGGTATGCGTTTCTGAAAATGAATGCTCCGCTTAAAAGATCGAAAGGCTGAACAAAATGGCTGATGTCAATGATGGTAATATTTTCAGAAGTATTAAGAATGGCAGCTTTAAGGGCTCCGACATAAAAATCCCTTATTCCCCAGTCAGTGGTGAGCGTAACTATTTGCATTTTTCTTTAACGTTATTGATCCCAATCCAATTGTAACCGCTAAAAATAATGCTATTGCAAAAGTGACTTCAGCATACCCGAAATAACTTTTTAACAATTTCATTAACGGTTAAAAGTTGAAAGATTAAAGTCTGAAGGTTAAAGTTGGTTTAAAAAAAGTTTAATTTTGAACAACAAACTTCACCGAAGGAGTCCATTCGGGCAAACTATAAAATATTTGAAAGAACTCATTCTCCCCATCGAATTTTCCAACCCTGTTGATTTTTTTGGAATCAACGATGCTAACCTCGAACTAGTTCGCAAAAAATTCCCGGCTCTGAAAATTGTTTCGCGCGGAAATGAATTAAAAATTATTGGCGATGAAATACAGGTTGAACAGCTGAATGACAAGATGAGAGAACTTATTGATCATTTTGAGAAAACCGGTCATTTAACAATTGACGATGTGAAGCTTTTTTTAAATGGCAATGGTGCCGAAGCCAGCAAGAAAACAGATGTATCTTCTGAAGTGTTGGTTTACGGGCAAAACGGAATTACTGTTAAAGCCCGGACACCTAATCAGCAAAAAATGGTGACCAGCTCTGAAAAAAATGATATTGTTTTCGCAATCGGGCCGGCAGGAACAGGAAAAACATATACTGCAGTTGCTTTGGCTGTCCGTGCATTGAAGAATAAAGAAATACGAAGAATTATTTTAACACGGCCTGCAGTGGAAGCAGGAGAAAACCTGGGTTTCCTTCCCGGTGATTTAAAAGAAAAAATTGATCCTTATCTCCGCCCGCTTTACGATGCATTGTATGATATGATTCCCGGTGAAAAGCTGAAAACATTTCTTGAGAATGGGGTAATTGAAGTGGCACCACTTGCTTTCATGCGCGGCAGGACGCTTGATAATGCTTTTGTTATTTTGGACGAAGCCCAAAATGCAACTGAAAGCCAGCTGAAAATGTTTCTTACGCGCATGGGACCTTCGGCTAAATTTATTGTAACCGGAGACATTACACAAATTGATCTTCCTTCCAAGCAGCCTTCAGGGCTTGTTTCTGCAATTAAAATTTTAAAAAAAATAGAAGGGATTGATTTTATTTTCCTTGATGCAGGTGATGTGGTTCGGCATCGAATTGTAAAAGACATTATTCATGCATATCACAAGCATGACGAGAAATAAACCACCAGGGAATAAGGGGATATTTAATTATTTTTGGGGGTTACTTGATTTATTTTTTGATAAGAATCCTGTGTTCGCTTTCTTTCTTTTCCATAAAAAAAATAATTCACCGATTTTCCGTCAGGTAAAACCCAGCAAAAAGTCCCCTGTATTCTGTTTCGCTTTACAATGCCGGTCCATATGGCTTTAATAGATACACACGTTGAAGAAATACAATTTGAAGTGAAGGCGATAATATTTCCATCCTGAGTCACAATGGTTTTTGAGCATTCTTCAAATTTATCTTTACCCACCCATGAAGATTTTAAGCTGTCGTTTTCAAAACTTAAAATAACTTTATTGTTTGTTAATGAGTCTTTAAATGCTGAAAAATATTGCATATTATTATTTGCTGCCGCAGAACTGTCATTGTTTTCTTTAGGGAAAAGCAGTACCTGGAAAATTCTTCCTGCCAAAGTATTTTTTTCCGTCTGCTTGTCCACTGCCTTACTAAAAATTTGAGCTTCAGAGTCAATACTGATGGTCGTTAAAAGAATAATCGCAATAGTAAATTTAGAACTCATTTAAACGCTTTTCATTCGGTTCTCCTATGTGAAAAGCATACCGTAATAGCTGAAAATGCAGCATTTCAAGGCATTAAGGCGGGTGTAAATCAGATTTTGTTCCTTTTCGATTAATATTATACAAGAAACTAAACAGAATATTTTAATATTTAATTTTATTGCCTCATGCAATTATTCAACTCCCTCACAATTTTTCGCTCTTCAGCAGGATCAGGAAAAACATACACCCTTGTAAAAGAATATCTCAAGATTACACTCGCGCATCCTCCATCATTCAAACATGTGCTTGCCATTACTTTCACAAATAAGGCAACGGATGAAATGAAGAGTCGCATTGTGAAAACGTTGGTGGATTTTACAGAGGGAAAAAGTTCAGTGTTACAGGAAGATCTCAAAAAAACTTTAAACCAGGACGAAGAAATTTTTAATCAGAATGTTCAAAAACTTTTAGGATTAATCCTCCATGATTATACAGATTTTGCAGTTTGTACGATTGACAGCTTTTTCATCCGTGTGATCCGCTCACTTGCAAAAGAGATGGGGCTTCCGCTGAAATTTGATACGGAATTAAACCAGGATACAGTAATCAGGGAAATCACCGGAAGATTAATACTTGAAACAGGAAAAGACAGCCGCCTTACTTCATGGCTTGAAGATTTTATTTTTTCAAAAATGAGCGGAGATAAAGGCTGGAGCATTGAACGCGAATTGCATCTCATTTCAAAAGAGTTATTCAAAGAAGATTTCAGGGCCATACATAACCCTGAAGAAAATATTTCAACTGATTTTATAAAAGAATTACAGGCTATTAAAAACAACTTTGAATCGGCAATGAAATCTTTTGGAAATGAATTTTCAAAAGCAATTTCTGAAAATAACCTGGTTATCGCTGATTTCAGCTATGGCAAAGCTGGAATTGCAGGATATCTTGAAAAAATAAAGATGAAAATTTCTCCAAAGGATTATGAACCCGGAACGCGAACTAAAGACGCACATGCTGATCCGGAGAAATGGGTTTCGAAATCATCAAAGAAAAAAGACCAGATACTTGTGTTGGTTGAAAATAAGCTGCGTTTCATTCTTGAAAATGTTTTTAAGCACATCGAAAATAATTTCAGAAATTACATGACCGCAAACGAAGTGTTTAATCTCATTTACACTGCCGGTATCGTAAACAGGCTGGATGAAAAATTGAAAGAATACCGTGATGAAAAAGATTTACTTCTTATCAGTGACACTAATTTATTGCTGAAAAAATTTATTTCAGGTGCTGATGCTCCTTTCCTGTATGAAAAAACAGGCAACCATTACCATCATTTTATGATTGATGAATTCCAGGATACTTCTGCGTTTCAATGGAACAACATGCTGCCGCTGATTGAAAACTCCTTAGCATCCGGCTCTTCGGCCATGATGGTTGGAGATGCAAAACAGTCTATATACAGGTGGCGTGGAGGAAAGATGCAATTGCTTTTACGTGGAATTCAAAACGATCTTTTGCATTATGATGCGATAACATCCGTTGAAAACCTCCAGACTAATTTCCGGAGCAAAAAGGAAATTGTGACTTTTAATAACTCGTTCTTTTCAATTGTTCCAAATTGTTTGCCTGTTCCGGAAATTTCGGATGAGAAAAAAAGAGATTTGGTAAATGCTTATAGAACCAGTGAAGTGGAACAAAAAATTGCTGAGAAAAATAAGGAAGGCGGTTATGTTGAAATTACTTTTTATGATGCAAAAAATGAAGCAGAGGATGAGGAAGAATCATTGGGGAAAAAGGAGGTTGCATTAAACCAACTTCTGATCACGCTTAAAAAATTAACGGAGCAGGATTATGAATTGAAAGACATTTGTGTCCTGGTGAGAACAAACATTCATGGAAATGAAATTGCACGGTTTCTATTTGACAACGGGTATCAAAAAATTGTTTCATCAGAATCACTGTTGATCAGCAGGGCTCCGCAAATAGTTTTTCTCGTCAACCTGATGAAGCTCCTGAACGATCCCGAAGATAAAATTGCGAGGGCAGAATGCATTAATTATTATCTTACTCACATTGAAATTTCTCATAACATTAATGGCAATGATATTTTTAAAATTGTAAATGATCCGCATTTATTTTATAAAACCCTTCCTGCGGATTTCAGCAATCATTTATCGAGATTAAAAAAACTTCCTCTCTTTGAATTAACAGAGCAGCTCACGGGCATCTTTCAATTAAACAAGCAGCCTGATGCAAACATTCAGCGTTTCCAGGATTTAGTTCTTGAATACCTTGAAAAAAATCCGCCTTCCCTTTCTGTTTTTCTTGAATGGTGGGAAGAAAATAATGAAAGTGATAAGGCTTCGGTGATTGTTCCGTCCCATGAAAATGCGATACAGATTATCAGCATCCATAAAGCGAAAGGATTGCAATTTCCCGTTGTTATTATGCCTTTTTCTGAATGGGACCTGAAACCAAAAAAGGGAAATATTCTCTGGGTTCACAGTGACAAAAATCCGTATTCACAATATTCTTTGCTCCCGGTAAACACTACTTCCGCACTGGAGAAAAGTTATTTTAACGAGGATTACAAATTGGAATTACAGCAAACATTGATTGATAATTTAAATCTTCTTTATGTGGCATTCACCCGTGCAGAAGAAAGGTTGTATTTGTTTTGCCCTGATGTAAAAACGGATAAGGTTAATAAAACTTCAAACCTTATTTGCAAAGTGATGGAATCAAATGAAAAATGGAAAGAAAACATATCGGTGAAAAACGGATTGAGAAAATTTTCAGCCGGGGATGAAACTTCAAGAACAAAAAAGGATGCAGTTATCAACAATGTGGAAACATCATTTGAAAACCCGGAGATCATTTCTTTAACAAAATATAATTCCAATCCATGGCAGAATAAATTAGTCCTCGCGGTAAATAAAAATAAAATCTCTATCAGCGATGATGAAAATATTTCTGCAAAATCTGATTTTGGAATTCTCCTTCATTTTATTCTTTCGAAAATAATTTTTACTGAAGATGCTGAAAAAGTTATCCATGAATCTTTAAATTCAGGAATGATTTCCATGGAACAATCCGGAGAAATAAAAAATATTATTTCCGACATTTTGAAAACATGCGAACCTCATAAATGGTTTACGCAGGAATGGAAAATAAAAACCGAAGCCGAAATGCTTTTACCCGGTGGCACAGTGATCCGCCCTGACCGCGTGATGCTTAAAGATAAAAAAGCCGTGCTGCTCGATTACAAAACCGGTGAAGAGGAGCCGTTCCATAAGTCCCAGCTGAATACTTATGAAAAAAATTTGCTGGATGCCGGTTACGAAAACGTTGAAAAATATTTGCTGTATTTAAAACCGGTAAAGCTTTTGAAACTTTAAACCTCAAACTTCAAACCCGATAGCTATCGGGTTCAAACCCAAAACCGGGCTCACTCAAACATCTTGTCTTTCTTATTTATCTTTTCCTTAAAGTGGATGGAGTTATCATAAATAAACCAAACGATGGATTCACCATCAGGGTTTTCAACTTTTGTGAAAATAAAATCACATACACCGTTGTATTCAGAAAAAGAAAATTGTTCATTCGGATAAAAAAGAGGTTCATCAGTAGGTTTAAGGTTAAGGAGCTTCTTGAAAATTTTTTTAATAAAAGGAAACTGGAACATCACCGGGTTGCCCATGATGATACCCGTATTGAAAAGTGAATTATCACTTTCTACAATAAAACCTTTTTTGTTAAAAGAAATACATTGGCATTTCTTTGGTTGCACCGGGATGAAATTGCTGAAGCTCATTTCAATGGTTTTTGTTTTATAATACTCCAAATAGTTTAAAAAGTTTCAGGTTCCAGGTTTCAGGTTGTGTTAAAATGAGAATTGCCTGCTGATTTTTCTTAATTTTGCAAACCATTTTTTAAATCATAAATCAAAAATTTTTAATCTGAAATCTCATGTCCAACGCCATTTATAAAGTCCCCATCGCTGTTAATGAACCCATTTTAAATTATGCTCCGGGAAGCAAAGAGCGTGATGAATTGAAAAAAGCTATTAAAGAAATGCGTTCAAAGGTTTTGGACGTTCCCATGTTTATCGGGGGAAAGGAAATCCGTACAGAAAAAAAGGGAAAGCTTTCTCCCCCACATGATCATCAGCATATTCTTGGTCATTATTCTGCGGGTGATGCAAGCCATGTGACCATGGCCATTGATGCAGCCATGAAAGCAAAAAATGATTGGGCTAACATGGAATGGGAACAGCGCCTTGCCATTTTTCTCAAAGCTGCTGAATTGCTTGCCGGCCCTTACCGTGCAAAAATAAATGCCGCCACAATGCTCGCGCAATCTAAAAATGTTTTCCAGGCTGAAGTGGATGCTGCATGTGAGATGATTGACTTTTTGCGTTTCAATGTCCAATATGCGTATGAAATTTACAACCAGCAGCCGCTGTCTTCAAAAGGCGTGTGGAACCGCGTGGAACACCGCCCGCTTGAGGGATTTATTTTCGCTTTGACTCCGTTTAATTTTACAGCTATCTCAGGCAACCTTCCTTCTTCATGCGCCATGATGGGAAACACGGTGGTGTGGAAACCAGCTTTCTCTCAAATTTATGCAGCCAACATGATGATGGAAGTTTTCAGGAAAGCAGGTGTACCCGATGGTGTTATTAATTTAATTTTTGTGCCGGGCGCGGCAACGGGTGAAGTAATTTTTTCTCATCCTGATTTCGGGGGAATCCATTTTACGGGTTCCACTTCTGTTTTCAGGGATGTGTGGGCTTCTATCGGAAAAAATATTTCAAAATATAAATCCTATCCGCGTATTGTAGGTGAAACGGGCGGCAAGGATTTTATCATGGCGCATCCTTCTGCCGATGTGGAAGTGCTGGTGACTGCGCTTTCACGCGGTGCATTTGAATTCCAGGGGCAGAAATGCAGCGCTGCTTCGCGTGCGTACATTCCGAAAAGTTTATGGGAAAAAACCAAAGGCCGTTTCCTGGAAGATCTTGCTTCTTTTAAAATGGGGCCAACAGAAGATTTTTCAAATTTCATTAATGCAGTTATTGATGAAAAAGCTTTTGATAAAATCACTTCTTACATTGACAATGCAAAAAAGAGCAGCGAAGTGGAAATTATTGCAGGAGGAAATTACGATAAGTCGAAAGGATATTTTATCGAACCTACCGTTTTGCTGGCTAAGAATCCGCAGTATATAACGATGTGCGAAGAAATTTTCGGGCCCGTGCTCACCGTATATGTTTATGAGGATAATAAGTTTGAAGAAACGCTGGAGCTGGTTGATAAAACCGGAATTTATGCATTGACAGGAGCCATCATTGCACAAGACCGTTATGCCATCCAGACAGCCACAAAAAAGCTGGTGAACTCAGCCGGAAATTTTTATATCAATGATAAATGCACCGGAGCTGTTGTCGGCCAGCAGCCTTTTGGCGGTGCAAGAGGTTCGGGAACCAATGATAAAGCGGGCTCCATGATTAATTTATTGCGTTGGGTTTCTCAGCGGACTATTAAGGAAGTTTTTGTTCCGCCAACGGATTACAGGTATCCGTTTTTGGAAAAAGAATAAAGCTATCTACGAATTACGAATAGTTCGCATAAACGAATTACTACGTAAGGCAATGTCCTGCTTACAATCCTCAAAAGGTGTCCGAATATTTGAAAGTCGCGCAGGGACTAACGCTTGGTAACAAATTAAAAACAGAACATTTTTTTGTTCCGTAGGAACTACCCGCATTTTATATAACGTGTTGTTCCTACGGAACAAATATCATGTGGCGAATGTTATTTACCAAGCGGTTGTCCCTACGGGACAATGTAAGGTGCTTCCTTTTTTCATGGCACGATGTTGCATTAATAAGCTGAAAAAATAAAACATAATGCACCATCTGAATGTATCCGCTGACCAGGAATTACGGATAGACCTTTCCCAACCCGGGGCTGTTGAGTTTTGGACGCATTCCTTAAATGCAACTCATGAACAATTAAAAACAGCTATTGAAAAAGTGGGCAATCTTGCGCACCAGGTGATGGATTACCTTGGCTGTGAAATGGAAGACAGGTACGGGGATGGGTCCTTGTATTATGGTGCGTGAAAATGAAGCTGAATGCGGAGTAATTTCAATTTGTTTTTTGGGAAAGGATGTAAATAATTACACAAAGTATAATAATAAAATTCAATCTTAAAAAACTTTTTTCATATTACGGTCATATTTTTCCTGTTATCTTCGCCAAAAAAATAAAAAACAATGAAAAAAATATTGATCTTCACAGCACTGCTGTTTATTTCCTTAACCGGTTTCTCACAATCAAAGCTTGACAGCTGGCCTGAATTAAAATCGTTTCACAGCGTTATGGCGCAAACATTTCACCCCAGCGAAGAAGGCAACCTGGAGCCCATTAAAACAAGGGCAGGCGAAATGGTTGAAAAAGCAAAAGCGCTGGCCGCTTCAAAAATCCCGGCTGACTTTGCCAATGATAAAGTAAAAGCAGCTGTTGCCAAATTAGTTACCGGCTCGCAGGAATTAAAAGCGCTGGTTGATAAAAAAGAAAAAGATGAAGTGATCACCAAAAATCTTTCTGCCCTGCACGATACTTTTCACGAAATCGTAGGATTATGCATGCATCCTGAAGGCGAAAAGCATGACCACAAAGAAGGAGAAAAGCACGATCACAAAGAAGGCGATAAGCACCAGGAGTAATGGTTCGGGTTTCAAGTTTCAGGTTCCAGGTTAGCTGATGTGACTAAAAATCTGAAACTTGAAACTTGAAACTTGAAACCTCCCCTACTTCGCGAGTTCTTTCGCTCTTTCGCACGCGCGTAAAATTCCGCGCTGCAAATTATCCCCCATATTTTCCTGCTCAAAAATTTTAAAAGCCGCTTCAGTGGTTCCGCCTTTTGAAGCTACTGCTTTAATTAAATCATCCAGGGATTTTCCCTGGTCATTTACAAGATGGAATGAGCCCAGCATAGTTTGCTTCACCAAAGTGGCCGCCACATTTGCTGTCATCCCCATTTTCATTCCTGCCTCAATCATATTTTTCAGGACATAAAAAAAATAAGCCGGCCCGCTTCCGCTTAATGCAGTCACAGCATTCAGCATTTCTTCGTTTTCAAAAAAAATAATTCTTCCCGTAGTGGCCAGTAGGTTATCCGCCTTGCGCACTTCTTCCATGCTGAGTGCCGGTGAGCAGGTATAACCTGTTATTCCCATCCCGAACTCTGCTGCAGAATTCGGCATGGCACGCACCACGCGGTCGTTATTTAATTTTTGAGAAATATATTTAATGGTCATTCCTGCCATAATGGAAACCAAAATGTTTTTTTCATTGATAACACTTTTCAGCGATGCTGCCAGGTCATCAAAATCCTGCGGCTTCACAGCAAGAATAATAATGTCGCTTTCGCTGATGGCAGGATCGTTTACAACAGTAACAATGCCGGTTTGCATTTCTTTCAACACATCCCTGCGCTGTTCATTTTTCTCGGCAAGAAATAAATGCTCTTTTGAAACAATATTGTATTTCAAAAATGCCCGTGCATAAATAAGCCCCATATTTCCGCAGCCTGCAATAGTTATTTTCATAAAGCAAAAATGGAAATTATTTTATTGATTACTTTCAATCCTTAATTCTTAATTTCTTTCCTTTTCCGAAAAAATCCGTACATTTACTCACCCTTTTCCCTTCAAACAAATTAAAAACAATTCTTATGAACCCTGCATCACACAAGATACCTATGAAAATCAAAAAAATAATTTTTGCTTTCTTATTCCTGTTTACCTCATCAATTACAAAAGCACAGGTCATCTTATCTGAAAATTTTGACCAGCCGAATCCAACCGTACCTGTTTCCTGGCCTGCAAGCAACCTTCCTTTCGGGTGGACACAAAGCAGGGGGGCAGGATCCACCAGCAATGACAATTACTGGGACAGGATGAACAACCCGGGCAGCAATCCTACGTGCTCTCCTTTTGGAACAGCCATGGTAAGGTACCGTTCATTTTATGTTACCCCGGCCGGTGAGTCAGGGTATCTTGTTTCAAAGCCCTTTGATTTAGGCGCGCGCCCTGCCGGTTTATCATCAAATGTAAGATTCAGGATATATCGTGAAAATACACCGGGCACCGATAATATCCAGGTGTATGCAAATGACAATCCTGATCTGACGGGAACTCCCGCACTTTTGCAGGATACGGCAACCGGCTTTTTTAATGTTCCGCGACCCTGCTCAATTGCGCCCGCAGACCCATGCGGAGCGTGGACAATGCATGGTTTTCAAATACCTGCAAACAGCTGGAGTGTTTCCAATTTATATATTATCATAAAAGTAACCGATGCCGGCACTACAGGCGCTAATGTGTATATTGATGATTTTTCCATTACCACTTATCCAAGCCCTCAATCATTTAATACCATTTCTCTTGATTTTCAAAACACCCTTAACGTAGCAAAAAATACTGTGAATAATTCAATAATCGGAGCAAGAATACATGTTTATGGCGGTATACCTATGAGCCTGGGAACTTTTATTTTTACTCACAACGGAACGGATAATCCTGCGACTGATATAACAGGCGCAGGCACGGGTGGAAGTGTAAAATTATGGTGGACCGGAGGAGAAAGCACTTTTAATGAAAACACAGCAGTATTAGCCGGAACGTATGCAGGTGCTGCTTTTCCGCAGCCAACTTTCTCAATTACTCCTGCAGGAATAACTTTAGAGAATGGAAATAATTATTTCTGGCTTACTTATAACTGTTCCGCGGGCGCTGTATCAAATAATCATCTTGATGCTGATTTTATTTCGGCAGTAGTAGGAGGAGTCACCAGGACGTGTGGAACCATTGGCTGTACCCTTCCCGGAAGCCGCCTTATTGATGTAGCCTATTGCATACCGTCTTATACAATCGGGACGTCAGGAAATAATTATTCCTATATCAATAATGATTATATTAAAAGAGTAGATTGCAGTGGCGATCCTGCTTATCCTCCTGGAATTCATAACGGTCAAAATGATCATGGTCCTATAGGCGGTGCAGGAAGCAGTGATCCATGCGTCCCTCCTGGGGGCTGTACAGGAGGACCTTGCCCTTTCGGCTCTCATCCCTGGGATTATGAACAATTTTCTGCTGCATCTGTTCCGTCATCATGCGGGGCAGGTAATCACAGCCGAACCGCAACATTTCTTTCAACTTCTGTTTCACCTCCGCTTTATCCTTTCTCCGTTCAATGCGGAACATGGTATGGAAGCAATTACATAGCTGCATTTATAGATTTTAACCATGACGGAGTGTTTAACAACATCATGTGGAATTTACCTAACGGAGAAAAAATATTTCAATCCACAGCCATGGCTGCTTTAACTACCCAAAACGGCAATTTCCAGGTACCACAGGTCGGGATCGGATTACCCTATTATGGAAACACCACATTACGGGTGAGAGAAGTATATGCGCAGTCGAATATTGATGCCTGCTCCCAGGCATATTATGGCGAAACGGAAGATTATGTTGTAACCATAAAAGCCCCATGCAATCCTCCCGGCTGGAAAATCTGGTTAGGATATACTGATGACTGGAACACCGCTGCAAACTGGTGCGGAGGCCTTCCAACCATTAATGATGATGCATTAATCCCGGGAACGGGCGGCCCGAATTATTACCACCCGGTAATTAAATCCGGTGTGACTGCGACAGCAAGAAAGCTTATCATAAAAAATGATACGGTGCAGATTAATGCACCCATAGCCGGTTCACTTACCATTGCGGATTCACTTTTAATTGATACCAACTCCTTATTAAAAGTGGACTCTGCATTTTCTGATACGGCTGCCCTCGGCAACGGAGTAAACACCAACACTACCTATTGCCCGTTAAGAGCCAGCTTTAAAGAGCAAAAAATGCAGCTTATGTACAAGACTTCTGAGCTGCTTGCTATGGGAATGCAGGACGGAGATATTATTGGTGAATTATGTATTCCTCTGCGTGTGAGAGCATCCGTACAGCCCTACATGAACTTTAATATAAATATGTACTACGCAACGAACAATGCAACGTATCCGAATTTTGTAAACTTAGGGTTCAGTTCCCCTCCACCTGCCGCAGCAAATAACTTAGCGCCACAGGCAACGGTACCGGTAAATGTATTTTCCGCTGCAAGTGTATTAATGACCTCACAAGTACCGGGAGCAAGCGGTACTTATAAATTTGTGCTTCAAACTCCATTTACATTTAGTACGGCAAGTAACTATCCTCTCATAGTAGAAATATGCTATGACTTTGGAACCACCTCAACAAACGACCAGGTGTGGCAAACACAAACGGTCGGATATCGTTCTGTTTTATTGTTAGCTGACCCGGCTTCAACGGTTCCGGGAGGATGCAATATTGTTAATAACGGAACTTTAGCACAAAAACTGTCAAGTGATCTGCGTCCCAATCTTTGCTTTGAATTTCACAAAGACTATGATAAATATCCCATTAACGTAAAAGGACATTGGAAAAACAACAGCAATTTCATTGCAGGTAACAGCATCGTTACTTTTAACGGAACAGCGCTGCAGCATATACGTGGCGTTAATACCACTTCCTTTTATGATCTCACAATTAATAACAGCTCCGGGGTAAAAATATTTAAGTCTCCCTCTGTTGCAGGGGTTCTTGATCTGAAGCTTGGCAAACTGGATTTGAATGGCAATGCAATTAGTATTCTCAACCCGGGTATTAATGGAATTGTAAGGACTTCAGGAAGCATACTCAGTGAAACGGCTTCGCCCAATTATGGAACTGTTGAATGGGCAATCGGAACATCAACAGGGTCGCACGTTTTTCCTTTCCGTACATCAGGCAACATTTATATTCCTTTAACTTATAATCTGATTTCAGGAAATGTAGGAACTGTAAAAGCTGCCACATACCCGACTCCGGCAAATAATCTTCCCTACCCCGCAGGAGTTACAAATGTTAATGATACAAACAACGTTAATAACTCCGCGTTCACAGTTGACCGTTTCTGGCACATAAAAAAAACAGGCCCTTCAGGAACAGCACGAATTAAATTCACTTATCTCAACACTGAAGCTTATGCTCCTATTGTGAACGGAAATATCCGCGCTCAGCGCTACGATTTTTCAGTGAATAAATGGAAAATCCTCACCAATACTATGGTTAATACGATAAACACTCCTTCAGCTTCAACAAGCGAAGTGCATGTTTACGGGCTTTCAGGAAGCAACTTGGGTGCGGCTGAATGGGCATTGGCAGATGCTTCAAGCCCGTTACGAATGGACAATCCCGTTCCTTTTGAAGTTGCAATTGCCCCGAATCCTTTTACGGATAAAATCAATATCTCCATTGATTTGAACCCTGACGATGGTGAAAATATTTCTTTGACTCTTTTCAATCTTCTTGGAGAAAGAATCAACCAAATAATCATCCCTGCTGATTTACTTTCAGATAATGAGCGATTCGAATGGTCGCCCGGAAAAATTGAAAATGGAATTTATTTTTTAATCATTCAAACAAAAGATAAAGTTCGAACGGAACAAGTCATTAAAATGGGTGAATAGAGCCGTTAAATTCCGGTTTCTGACCTTCCTTTCTTTTTGATTTTTAAAGCTTCCAAAAGGAGTTTTTCAGTATTTTTTTATTCTTTTTTTCGAACTAAATTCAACAGGAAAAACTTTAGTTTTGATCAGATCACATTGGGTGAAAGATTATTTTTATTGGGTGAATGATGTCTTTTTATAGGCTAAAATCAACTTATCAACACATGTTGATTATTTTTATTGCTGATATTTAGCATTTTACGAGAACCCCTTTTAGATTTTATTGATATATAGTTTTTTAAAATTAGATTCGCACTCGTTTATTGAAAATCAAAAGATTTTATTAGCCGGTCAATTTATTCAAAATGTAAAACCAATTTATTCAATTATCAAAATGGTGAAAAAAATAACCAAAATCAAAGAAAACAATTTCTTAAAAAAGTGTGTACTATCACTTTGTGTTCTTTCTGCAAACGTATTAAGCAGCAGGGCCCAGGTAGATTTACTGGAATATCCTCCGGGACATCCAAACAACATCACACTTTCTTTCACACAGCAACTGCAAAGTTTCCCTGTTCCGCGCTTTAAGCCGGGACATACATTGATGCCTAATTATAATGTGATGGATCCGATTTACTGCGGCAGCTACAAGCAACCGGGTGTCAGCGATGCAACAGCTATCAGCAACAGCGTAGCAATCCAAACCGAACTGGCAAAGAATTTCAATTACATGATAAACCTTACCTGGTTCACAGGGGCATATAATGACGCCTGTGTGAATCTTGCAAATGCAAATCCCCAATGGAAAGCCTGCATCATGAGCCTGAGGGCGCAAACAGGTGGATCAAAAATGTTTGATCAGAATTTTCCCAACGATCATTATCTTCAAAATTCAAGCGGTCAATTCCTGGATTGGAATGGGAATGTTACGGCCTATCCTTACAAAGTCTGGAGACCGACAGCTCCTCCAGCAGATTATTCATCAGATGGCCAGGTGGTAAGAAATGCTTATAATGCTTCACTTGCAAATTTGACAAGGCCTGTTGATCTTGTGAATGAAGATGGTGAGGTGTACCCGATTCTTGAAACCCAGGCTCTGATGGCTGATCCTGCTGTTGCAGCAGGAAAAGCTTCTTCAGGTTTAGACTGGCAGCCCTATTTTGCAAAAAAAGTTGCGGAAAATGATAATGCATACAGAGCCAAGTTTATGTCACATCCGAGGCTTCTGAATGCAAAATATACCGAATACAGGTTGGACGGACATCCAAGCTACCAGTTAGCCTGGTCTCAGGCGCGGTTTATTAATTCACCTATTAACGGTCAATATTATTCAACTGCTGACTTGTATGTGAGATGGCCTTCAAACTGGAAAGACTGGACCTCTGCCTGGCACGGCTTGAAATGGGTTACGCAATCACGTTATTTTGAACTTGCATTGGGAGATAAATTATTTTCACCATTTGTTGCTGCCGGATGGGATGCTAATCCGGAAGTTGATGTCAGACCTGCGCAATGGTTAGGACTTATGAAAATTATGGGGATGTATGGTTCAGAATTTTATTATACCTGCTATTTTAATGAAGCTGCCAGTTATAATCCTCCGAATCCTCCACCGCATAATCCTGCAGGATATGCATGGCAGGCTGTTATTCCTCCTTATGCACAAGCGGTAAGCAGCCGTTATGAAGATCTTTTAAGAGGCGGTTCATTGATGCCGGGTGATATGGTTGATAACAGCAATCCGGTAACTCCCTCACCTTTTTACCAATTTTCAACGGGTGCAACAAATAAAGTAGTTGTCATAAGAAAAAAAGATTCCGCTAACAAATATGCAATTACCGGGGCTATTGAAAACAGCTCAAATACGATTGGAAGTGCTCCTTTAATTGATGATGCACAGATAACACTCAACAGCCAGACCCTGAAATTCAAAATAAGAAGACAGGGCAGCACCTATATTTACGATAATACTGTTCCTTCCGCTCCTGTATTTTACCAGTTGGATGCATGGCATGAGAGCTCACATCCATGGAATTGGTCCAAGGATTTCACTATGGAAGCTGAATTGTATGATAACACGAATGCAACTTATAATTTAAAAACCACTGTACCTGCAGGAACGGCATCAGGTGATTTCAGAAGTTTCACAACCTTCATTACTTTCCCGGATGCACAAACATCCTTTACTCCTATTGAATATGTATTTACACCTCGTGCTGCTGTAACCACTTATTATTTTTGGGTGAAAATGCGTTCAAGAGTGAATGGAGTTACAACAGGCCTGACTGTTTCAGTGGATAATGCAAATTCTAAAACTATCAGCTGTGCTGCTGATGATACCTGGAGGTGGTATAAAATTGATGTTACCAGCCAACAGGCGGTTAGCTTTGCTAATTTATCAGTCAATAATCATACGCTGCGTTTAACTCCGGCAAATTCAAAGCTTGAAATAGACCAGGTTGTTTTATCGCCAAATGCAAATTTAGGTCTGGCTCCTGCAGGTCCTGTTTGTTCAGGTGTTTCTTGCGTGGCTTCGGCAACAGCCAGTGGTCCTTTAACGTTTTGTCCGGGTGGCAACGTAGTTTTGACTGCATCTTCAGGCGCTTCTTATGTATGGTCTCCTGGAAATCAAACTACACAGTCAATTACAGTTACTTCAGCAGGAAGCTATTCAGTAAAAGTAACTCAAAGCAATGGCTGCAGTGCCATTTCTGTTCCCCTCTCGGTTTCCGTTTCCTCAGCAGCAACTGCAACCATCACGCCCGGTGGCCCTACTACTTTCTGTTCAGGAGGGTCTGTAATCCTGACTGCTAATTCAGGAACTTCTTATTTATGGACTCCAGGCGGAGCAACTACTCAATCCATTACTGCCAGCAATTCAGGAAGTTATACAGTGAAAGTCACCTATTCAGGGGGATGTTCTCAAACTTCGTCACCAACCAATGTGACGGTGAATTCTTTACCCACAGCCACAATAACTCCGAATGGCCCGCTGACCTTTAACCCGGGTGGAAGTGTTACACTTACTGCAAGCAGCGGAAGCAGTTATTTATGGTCACCGGGAAATCAAACATCACAATCTATTGTTGCTACTGCAGCCGGAGCTTATTCAGTAAGGGTAACCAATTCAAACGGATGCACCAAGATTTCATCGCCTGTGACAGTGGTTGTTAACGGGGGGACCCAGCAAGCTGCTCTTATAACTTCAGGCGGACCTACTATTTTTTGCCAGGGAGGAAATGTTACGCTTACAGCTACTCCCGGCCTGAGCTATATCTGGTCAACAGGGCAAACCACGCAGTCAATCACAGCTGCTGCTTCAGGAAATTATGTGGTTACAGTAACATTCACAACGAATATTGCAACATCGCCACCGGTGCATATTACCGCGATCGCCTGTGTGTGCACCACCCTGCCTTCCAACCTGAGTGCATCACCTGTTCAGGCATATAACGCTTCATTAAACTGGAATATTTCCGGTGCAGATAGCTTACAGATAAGGCTTCATGATGATGCTGATGCAACTAATTATATTACCGGTGCATTCAGCGGAAGCTATACCTCCATCACTTTAGGTGTGGGCCCCAGCCGCAGTTATCACTGGAAAATAAGGCCTAAATGCTCGGGCGTTTGGACTCCATGGTCACAGTGTCTTTTTTCAACCTTCACGACTCCGCCTTTAAGAGAAGGTAATCCGCCATCAAATAATATTGTATTAACCGAATTATACAAAATAGAAGATGATGGTTTGAGTGAAGGAGTGGAAATTGAATCGAACCTGCATGTATTCCCTAACCCGGCTTCTACTTCAGCCACGGTTTTCTACAACGGAACTCATGAAGGAAACATCATCCTGGAGCTTATGGATTTTACAGGAAAAGTTAAAATAACCGAAACGAATAACCTTACTTTAGGTGAAAACCATTACACGCTTGACCTGAGAAATTTGCCAAAAGGTGTATACATGGTTATGATTAATGATAGCAGCATGCTGTCAACCAAAAAGATAGTTGTCAATTAGGTTTAGTTTTTTATTGTTAGTTTAAAAAAGGCATCACTCCGGGGATGCCTTTTTTGTTTGAAGTTATCCTGGTTAACATCTCATCAGGCTTTATCTTATATTTTTAAGATTGTTTAAAAGTTTAAAATATCCCTTGTTTATGAATTGCTTTATTTTATTTTTGCGTGGTTAAAATTTATGCCCCGGAAAACCGCTTCAGATTTTTAAATTAAACTCAACATTTATTTCAAAAATTAAATTTAATAAACCATGAAAAACCCAGATCTAAAAAAAATTCTTATGCCAGTAAGCAGTGTTGTCTTTTCATTGTTGTTTTTAACTTTCTTTTTAACCGGGTGCAGTAAGAAAAATACTGGCTGTATGGATGTCACTGCGATGAATTACGATAAGGATGCTGAAGAAGATGATGGCTCATGTGTTTTAGCAGGCAAGGGTGGCAACAACACTATCCACGCTTTTCCGGAGCACCATCATGTACCTATATACAGCGTATCAGACTATAAGGATACGGCTTATGTAAAATTTAATACACTGGATTTTCCGGGAGATAATCCTTCTTTGTATGACTTGGTTATAAAAGGTGAGGGAGGAAAGAATTTTGTTGATATAAAAAGATTAAAGCCCGGCCATTATTATATTTTCATGACCGGCTGGGATCCTTCCATACAGGAAAGGGTAACAGGCGGCATTCCTGTAACGATAACTCAGACTAACAGCGAGCTGGATTTAGATGTTCCGGTAACGGAATAATATAATTTTTAACTCTCGTTTCACGGCTTTAAATTTCTTAAATACATAAGGATGAATTTCCGTGAGGAAATTAAAAGTCTGTGATGGAAAAAATAAAGCCTGCCGAAATTATCCGTCAGGCTTTATATTTAAAACCTTATTTCCTTAAAGCTATTTTGTAATGCTGATTTTCTTTACCAGCATTCCTTCCTTATTCTTTATGGTCAAATAATAAATTCCTGCTACAATATTTGATTTATCAATAACAATAGATTCATCAGCAGTTTCAAAAGTTTCCACAACTTTTCCAATTACATCTGTCATTTCAATTTTAACAGGTGATGCCGGCTTATTTGTAAATTGAATGGTAAACGCTCCCGGTGATGGGTTTGGGAAAACAGCAGCAGCAAGTGTATTTTCATTTCCGCTTTCCCTGCAATTAAACCCGATAGTCAGTGATTTGTTACTTCCGGCTCCGCAGGGATTATTGGCTTTAACATTCAGCGTACCTGCTGTGCCACCGAAGTTTACAGTAACAGAAGTTGAAGTTGTTGTTAAAGTTGTCCCGGTAGAAGTAATCACTCCATCAGAAATATGTGAACCCGCCATGCCTGTCCATGTATAAGATGTTGCATTGGGAATCGCGGCAATTGAATACGGAACACCAAACTGGTTGGCGCAAACTGACGCGGGTCCTGAAATTGCAGCAGGGGTTGCCGGTGTTCCTTTCACAGTAAGAGTTTTTGCCGCACTGCTGCCACAGGCATTGTTTGCCGTAACACTTACTGTACCTGATGTAAATTGGGGAAATGAAATGCTTGCCGTATTTCCGTTGGGAGTTACAACAGCGCCCGGTATATTTGTGGACCAGGTATAAGATGTTGCGCTTAAGACAGGCACTACGCTATACGTACCGGTCGTATTGCAGTTATTGAATCCCGAACCGGTAATGGTACCGGGTTTTGCAGGAACGGAAGCTATTGTTAAAGTTCGCAACGCACTTGTTCCGCAACTATTAGTTCCGGAAACGGTAAGTGGTCCTGTTGTAAATAATGCAGAAAAATTTACAGATACAGAATTAGTGCCCTGCCCGCTTGCAATTGATGCATTGGCAGGGGCCGTCCAGCTATAAGTAACTCCGTTTACATTCGTAACTGAATAGGTACCTGAAGTGCCGGCACATACCGAATTTGCTGCACCTGTAATAGAGGCAGGTGTTCCGGGTTTTGATAAAATGCTGAGAGTTTGTGCAACGCTTGTCCCGCAGCTGTTGCTTGCCGTTACAGAAAGTGTTCCGGATGTAAACGATCCGGAAAAACTGACTGTTACTGTATTAGTACCCTGCCCGGTGCTGATAGATGCATTGGCTGGCGCTGTCCAGTTATAAGCAGCACCGGCAACATTGGTAACTGAATAGGAACCCGAAGTTCCCGGGCAGGCACCGAGACCTGCACCGCTGATGGTTGAAGGTGTTGCAGGGCTTGATAAGATGCTAAGTGTGCGAGCGCTGCTTGTTCCGCAGTTATTAGTTGCCGTTACTTTAAGAGTTCCCGAAGTAAATGATGCAGAAAAATTAACTGTTACCGAATTAGTACCCTGGCCGCTGCTTATGGATGCATTAGCTGGCGCTGTCCAGTTATAGGTTATACCGGCTACATTGGTGACCGAATAGGACCCCGAAGTTCCGGCACAAACTCCATTTGAAGATCCGCTGATGACACTTGGAGTGGAAGGATTATTGCGCGATATGCTTAATGTCCGTGCAACGCTGCTTCCGCAGGCGCTGTTTGCAACAACACTTAACGAACCGGAAGCGGTAAAATTTGCTGTGAAATTCAGAATAACAGAGGTGTTACCCTGCCCGCTTACAATACTGGCTCCGGCAGGAGGAGTCCATGTGTAGGATGTTGCACCTGATACAGCAGCAATACTATAGGTACGTGAATCACCCGGACATACTTTGGCAGAACCTCCCGAAGTGGAAATAGTTCCCGGTTGTGACGGGGCTGCACAATTCGTTACAGTGGTTTGCTGTGATGAGGCATTAGTGCATCCGTTTGCATTAGTGTAAGAATAAATAATTGTGTAAGGACCACCCACTCCCGCAACAGAAGGATTAAAAATATTCCCTGTAATACCCGGCCCGCTGAAAGTTCCTCCGGTAGGAGAACCCGTTAATGTTGCTGATGGAGAAGAAACGTTATAGCTTGCTGCTAATCCGGAGAAAGAAACGGTGGGAAGCGGATTAACAGTAACAATAGTTGCTGCGGATGTATTTGAGCAACCGCCTGAATTTGTAACAACAACATTATAGCTGCCGGAAGCAGTTGCCGTGTAAGAAACATTTGTTGCTCCTGAAATAGTTGCTGTGTTTAATTTCCACTGATAACTTAAGCCTGCTCCTGTGTTCGCATTCAATAAAACACTGCCGCCTGCGCAAAATGAAGTGGGTCCGGCAGGAGTAATAATTGCTGTCTCAGGCACTGAATAAAATACAATTAACCTGGGATGTTTTGATAAATCCGGATGATCACTTGAAGCAAAAACCAAAGCTTTATAGGGAGTTTCATTTTGCAGTGTCATTATAAAACCATAAGATGATGACGGATTATTAATCATATCAATAACCAATGAAGTAACGTTCAGGTTCAGAAAATCCTGGTGTACTGAGACAGATGCAGGAACAGAAACGCTGTTTACATTCGTAAATGAAGGCATGGTATTCCAGGTGACACCAGGTTCAGTCCACGTTGAAGTAATTCGTTTTAAATTGGATTCATTTGTTCCGCTATAATTCTGATGTTGTCCGCTATACCAGGTGGTATTCGGGTCATTAAATAAAGAGAGAAAAGCAGACTGTACAGCCGCATTGGCAGGAATTCCGTTGAGATTAAATTGAACCAGGGTTCGTGCATTGTCCGCAAGGCTTTGTGTCGTCCAGCTATGTACCAGCAAAGTAGGGCTTGAGCCATAATTCGTATTTTCATTATCATACCCTTGTGCATCGGCAGTCCAGATCAAAGCATCTTTTCCGTTTGCAGAATCCGGCTGAGAAATGAACGCTTGCTGCCCTATTGAAACTATCACTTCAGCAGAAACAGCAGAGCAAGCGGAAGCATTAGTAACCAGAACTGAATAAATTCCACTGGTTGTTGCAGAATAAGTATTTAAAGTGGCACCGGAAATATTAAGAGTATTTTTTAACCATTGATAATTCAATCCGCTTCCGGTGTTCGCATTCAATACCACCGTCCCTCCGGCACAGACAGAAGTGGGGCCGGCAGGAATAATAGTTGCCGTTGGAGGATTACATAACGTTGTGAACAGTGAAGAGAAGCTGAATGCAGATTGTCCACCGGTGCAAATTGTCATGATCTGCCATTCATAATTTGAAGCAGGGGTTAAGCCAGTTGCATTGTAAGAAGTTCCTGTAGCAGATTGGGTGGTCCATGGTGTGGTTCCCACTATCCTGTAATGAACACTATAGCTTACAGCACCGGCCACTGTATTCCAGTTAAGTGTTGCAGAAGTGGAAGTAATATTTGTAGTAAAAATATTTTGCGGATAATTACAGGGAGGAGCAGGTGTTGTAAAATTAACGGAGCTGCTGAAAGCGGAAGTACCACCTCCGCTGCATGCTGTCTGCACCTGCCATTCATAATTTGAGCTTGCTGTTAAGCCCGATGCGGTGAATGATGTGGATGATGTGGTGCCGGTTGTCCAGGTGGAAGTTCCGACAATACGGTATCGAACATTATAACTTGTCGCACCTGATGCTGCAGTCCAGTTAAAAGTGGCTGAAGAAGAAGTAATACCGGTGGCGGATAAATTAGTTGGTGGAACACAGTTCAGAGGTGTTGTTATAAAAGTCATTGATATAGTAAAAATAGACGAACCACCAGAACATACTGTCTGTACCTGCCATTCATAATTGCCACCGGAGGTTAAGCCTGTTGCATTATAAGATGTAGTTGCCGATGTTGCTGTTGACCATGTAGAAGTTCCGACAATCCTGTACCGGATATTATAGCTTGTTGCACCTGTAACAGCAGCCCAGTTAAATGTCGCTGTTGTTGTCAGAACATTAGTCGTTGACATGTTAGCAGAAGGCATGCAGGATGTCCCTAAACAAGCAGTCAGGCAGGCAGCACTATTATAATTATTAAGAATTACTGCTTTAGGCTGAGGCCCGAAGCCATTGTTAAAATTTATACCCACACCATTAAGATGACAATAGCTCATAATAGTTCCCCCGGTAGGCGGAATAGGAGCTCCGCTGCAGCTTCCTTCATAGCCATACCCGGCAGCAGGGCCGCAGCCATCTATTGCTGTATTGTTTCCATTCCACACACATGCATGTGTATGACGCGATCCCATTAAATGTCCCTGCTCATGGGTAACTACCATTACTGTCCATGAATAAGTCGGGACATTGTTGTAAGAAGACTGCACTCCGCTGTAACACTGGCTGCTGTTTAAATTCGAAGCGCAGAATCCGCTGAACCCGGCTGCAATTCCGCCTCCGCCTGCATATCCCAGCAAATGACCAAGGTCGCCATTGATGGCGTTACGGTAGTTTTGAAACTGGCCCAATAAGCCGGAGGTGCTTGTTGATGTATAAGGATCGGTTGTATTCCAGACAAACACTTCTGAAAGTTCCACAGGTATGGCATCATTGGCATAAATAATAGCGCTCTGGTTAAATACTGCTGTTACATAGTTAGCTGCATTTGCAACACTTCCTTTTCCGGTGTAAATATCAAAATCCACCTCCCAGAATAGCCGTATGCAATTTGACATTACCTTGTTTGAATTTTGTAATTGCAATTCATCATACGATCCGTTATCATTTGCTGTAAAGCAATCTGTGAGAGGAGCAGTATTTAAATTTCTGTCATTGTAAAGGATATGGTTTCCCGCCAAATCGTTTTCTATTTTGCCCAGCACAAGATTTCCCTGTCCTGCGGAAGATATTATTCCCATCACCTCATTATCAAAAATACTGATGGCAGCAAGGGATGCATTATCCCCTTTAATAATTCCCCAGTAATGAACACCACCGCTGTATGGAACAGGCTGCCCGTTATTGCCGCTGGTCACTACAGTAAAATCAGGAGTGAAAATACTGGAGCGATACAATTGCAGCTCGATTTCATTGCCGGCATTGACGGGAATAATAAAATTGAGATATCCGGGTTTGGCAGCAACAATATGCTGCGCATCGCCTTTTCTGAATTGTAAAACAGTCGCATCCGTAACAGTGCTTCTCATCTGATTGCTTTGCTTAGAAGTTGCATTGTTCACATTGAACAATTCAGCTCTTGTAAATGAAGCACCACGGTTTAATGCATCAGTAACTTTTTGGGCCACCGGTTTAAGATTCTGTGACCATGAGGTTGCAGTGATAGCTAAAGCAACACATACTATTATAATTTTTTTCATGAGAAAGGGGTTTGAATGAATACCTGCTCTGCCAGGGCTTTTCAGCATTACGCCTGGCTTTTAATCGTGAGCTAAAGTAAGGGTTTGCCCGGTAACTCCATGCGGTTTTTTAAAAAAGCACCCTTGAAATAATACTTTAGGATGACAGTAAAGAATGTGGCCTTATAGTTTCGGGTCCGAGAAATGACGACTCAGAAAGCATGCAACTCATGCCCCGCGCTTAATCTTCGCAGCAATTACCTTCAGGTGGTTGTCAATATTGGCGGAAACAACATCGGAAAATTCTTTGCTCAATTTTTGGAATTTAGGAGTGCAATCTCCACCCATCTCATCTTCTATAATTGTACTTTCCAAGTCGCTGTCTATAAGCTTAACCTCGGTGTAAAGCTTTTCAACTTCATCCGCTTCAGCTTCAGAAAACCAGACCATCACTCCTGACTTGATACTCTTCATTTCGAGAAGCATATCCCAAATGGCCTCGCGGTAATTTTTTACTGCATCAGGATATTTTGTTTTTGCATGTGCTGAGGTATTTTTATAGAAGCCGTGGTAGGGAATTTCTTTGGCAAGAAAACGCCACTTCCATATTACCCTGGTTAAGTTATCAAGCAATTCAACCTGCCGCTCACGCAATTGTTTTTTAATATCGCTTTTGCGCTCAATCATTTTATCCAGCAGCTTGGCAAGAGGCGGTATAACTAACCCGGAGATCAGGGCTGTAACAACTATTGTTACAATTTGGTCGTTTAAGGTTTCGCTCATGAGTATTTTTTTCGTGTACCTCCGGGGTTTCCGGTTCCTGCGGAAAACCTGAAGAAATCAAAGCTAAAAATAATCTTTTTAAAATAGTAAAGGCTATATTGCTTTAAAATTCCTGAGCCCAGGAAGGGAGAGATATTCAGAAAGTACAAGCTCCCAATCAAGGCTGTAATGTATCTATCTTACAGTAAATTTAATTGGCAAATTATATTGCACTTTTACAAACCTTCCTTTTTGCATTCCGGGAAACCATTGAGGCATCATGCCGACAACCCTTAGGGCTTCCTTATCAATATCCTCACTAACTCCTCGTAAAATTTTTATATCCTCTACATTTCCTTCCTTACTTATAGCAAATGTAACATACACATTTCCTCCAATTCCTTTATCTCTTGATTTGGAAGGATACTTAATATTATTTCCTAAAAATCTAATAAGCCCTTCTTCTTTTCCAGGAAACATGGGCATAATCTCTGATTTGTATAAAGCAAGTGTATCTTCAGGGGAGAGAGGAACGGTGTCAACTACATTATGCCAACTTTTTTTTCCTAAAGAATCAATTATAATACTGTCTTTATTAGAGCCGTATTTATGTTGAGCCATAATTCTTGTTTTGCCATCAAAATAAGTTGTATCGTTAAGGGTACATTTTTTTAAAAACGCATTTCGCGCTTCTTCATCTCCATTTGCAGTAGCCATATAGAGGTCATTACAATATCCTTCTTCATTTCCAAGTCTTTTTCTTGTTATTGCACGATTAAGGAAAGCATCTACCGCATAATATTTATTCAGAGAAAGTGTAAATAACGAATCAGCCAAAAGGTATTCGCCTTTGTTTAATAATTCCACTCCCGAATTATAATAATTTGTTGCGGTTACCACCTCATTTTGAGCTAAGCAAATGCAGCCTGGGAGTAAAAAGTAAATGCAAAAAAAACTAATAAGTGATTTCATGTTGGTTAAGTTTATCTCGTTGGCTAATTCAGTTTATAATACTTTACTGTCATCCTTGCCTGAAGAAGGGCTAAAGAGGATGCTCAATATCTCAGTCAAATACTTCATCACCAATTTCAAGAAGGTGATTATCCCTGAAGTCAATCAAATTTCCCTCTATCGTGTTTACATTTCCATTAACGTCAACTGTTTTGTTTGTTACCATGTCAACTACTTTAACTCCGCATTTTGACTTTTCTTCCCGTGCTGAATAAGTGTGGTAAATAATATATTTGAAGTGGCCGTTCATAAAATAAATATAGTTTAAATCAAGCCCTTCATTCTCCTTTCCACCACCCCGCAAATAGAATGAATATGTAAACTTGCTCCAGCTGTCATTAACCTTACCCGGAAATTCAAATTCAATCCTGTCATTATTTCCAAACCTATAAACAATATATTTATCAGTTGAGTCTCTTGCCAAAATCATTTTCCTGTTGTTCTCAGCAGTAAAGGAGAAGATTATTTTTTCGTTTGGCAGCAAATAATTTTGACTGCTGCCAGGTTTGCAAACTCCGGGGATAAACAGCAATAAAATGAGGGTTCTCAAGGGCTATTGTCTTAATTTTATTGTTATGCGCATACTAATCTGTTGGTTCGTAACACAAAGTTTGAAATTATTTATTTCTTTCCTTTTGGAACGCTTCCATTTTTCCATTCGTTAACCTGTATGTTAGTTCCCGGCATCATAGCCATTTGTTTTGTTACAAGATCTATAACCGCAAAAGCTAACATATGAAATCCATCCTGGTTAAACTTCAATGATAAGGTGTCTTCTTTTTGTATTGACGAAAAATATCCTAAAAGCCTGAGCTGAGCACCGGCTTTTTCATAACCGCTTTTAACCAGGCCACCAATCCAAAATTGTCCTCCTTCTTCAAGCTTAACCTTGTAATAGGGTTTGTCCACAGGCCCCTTTTCAACTTGTAAAACTTCAACAGTGCAGGCAATAATTTTTCCGTCCCAATTAGAAATATCGTTTTTTGCAACTTTCAGGTCTGTGTCGTTAAAGTTTACGGGAAAAGGTTTCTGTGCTTTAACAGAAGTCAAAGACAAGATCAACACAAAAGTTATCAGTCCTGAAATTTTTAAAAAGTATTTGGTTGCGTTCATACTATTTTTGCGTTTGGTTGCTGTTTTTATACCAACCGGTTTATTATTGTAGCTCGTGGTCGGTGAAAGAACACCGCCATGGGGCAGAATGTTATAGCCGGTGGTTCTGGTTTTTCATCTTGCCCGCAAGGGTTACCCTCTGAGTTTTGTTTTTAAGATCGATCAACAGCGAAATCCATATAAAGAATGCCAGCAAAAAAGAAATCAATGTATTCTGAAAAAATATTTTTTTTACTGCTTCGCTTGCCTGTAACGCTGCAAATGATTGAGATAGTGCCAAACCTTCTTTCACCAGCATTACAATTATTGTACTAATATTCGCAATTAATATGCTTACAATATTTGAAAGAATGATTATATATTTTGTCAGGTTGCCATGTCGTCCTTTAAAGTATTCATAGCCTTTAAATCCAAGCAACGCTATTATAACTGCCATCCCGGAAGCCAGCCGTTCTAAATAAACTGCTAATAAAACCCAACCAATAATTCCGGGAATTGAAAAAACAATTGAACCTAAAAAACCTGTAAGGTAATTCTTATCTTCTGAATATTTTTCTCTTTCAATCTCATAAAAACTGTTTTCTGTTTTTTGAAAGCAAGAGTTACAAAGTATTATTCCAATATCGTTCAGGTCGTAAGGCTTTGTATTTTCTTTTGACCCGCAGCTGTGACATTTGTTTTGTTCAGGAATATTAAGTCTTTTGAATACGTCCGCCAAAAAATCTAACAATGAATAAACTGTTTTGAGCCGGGTATATTTTAAACTTTCAATGAATTGAAAAAAAATAGAGTTGTCGCTGATTTCAAAGCTTGTAAACTTCAGAGCTTTCTTGTTTGCTTCTAATTCCTTTTTGATTTGCAACTTTTGTTCTTCCGTCAATTTATCAGTGGATGCCATGACGCTCTTGAATTGAGGGTTGCTTAATAAAGCTGCATCCGCAACATTAAAAAAGTAACCTTTATAAAGTCCGAACACGCCATTCTTCGTCTTGTACCAATCAAGCTCCCTGGCTATTTTCTTTGCTTTTGGGAAAATCATAATCAGGATGTAATGCCACTATCTTTTTTTAGCATTGGCGAGAACTGTTAAATCATCGAACAAAGTTGCTAAACAATCCCCTCTTTTCAAAACCGTAACAGACTGCGCTCATTTTGCCTGTAGTTAGTTTTTTTTCATCAACCGATTATTATTATGGCTCGTGATCGGTGAAATAACACCAGTCACAGGCAGAAGGAACACACTTGTTCAAGTGAGGAGCTCACCTGCCTGGCAAAGCAGCAGACTTGCTCAGGTGAGGAAAATTAACTCATTTACAAGGCACAGGCATGGCAGGAGACCCGGAAAGCACAAAATGAGGAACAATGGAAATCTTTCATTCAAAATTAACAGTACACTTTCCGCTTATTTTTCCAATTTTGCAAAATAAATTCCGCTCAAAATGAAAAAACTGCTTGTACTTATATTTTCACTTGCCACCGTAGCAGGAAACGCGCAAACCACCAGGCTCAAACTTGCCTCCGATGCCTGGCCTCCCTTTACTGATGTGGATTCTGCCCGCGCTTTTGCCCTCGACCTTGTGAAGGAAGCCCTGGCGCGTACTAAAGTAGAGGAACATACGTCCATCCTTGACTTTAAACAGGTGATGGAGGGTATCAGCAACGGTACATTTGATGGCAGCGCTGCCTTATGGCGCAGCCCTGAACGTGAAGCATACCTTCTTTATTCAGAGCCTTACCTTGAAAACCGCCTCATCCTGGTGGGAAAGAAAGGAAGCGATGTAAGCGCCACTTCCTTAGTTCAGCTCAACGGAAAACGGATAGCTGTTGTAGGAAGCTATGCCTATGGAGCACTGCCGGGCGATGTACAAAATATAACACTCGTGCCGGGAAACAGCGACCAGCAAAACCTACGGCACTTATTAGATGGTAAAGCTGATTATATGCTGGTGGATGCCTTGCTCATTCAGTACCTGTTAGAATACCAAAGCAAAGAAGCTGCTGAATACCTCCAGATCGGAACCCATACCATGCTCACGCTCACACTGCATTTCGCCATTCGTAAAGACATTACCGGTGCAGAAAATATTATTAAAAACTTCAACGCGGAAATTAAGAAAATGATTGCCGAAGGAGTATATAACAAGATTCTTCAGCTCAACTGGATAGCCACAGATGTGGATGGAGACGGACGCGCAGAATTAGTGCTTAACGGGGACCAGGCCGGAACCAACGCCCCTGTGAACAGTTACGTGGTGATTTCAAATGCTGACAAAGCAGCAGGGGCAGCAAACGGTTATTATATCCAGGGTATTCGTTACGAGGACTGGAAGCATGTACCGCAAAAATATAAAGTCCCTCAAGGCAAAACTGCAGAATTGGAAACCCGCGGTTTAGGACCGGCATTTAATTTCTGAAAAATGAGAAGGATGACCCGGGCACACACCCCAAAGGCAATTTAACCTCTCATGGGATAGGTTCCATGTTGTTTTCTTTTATTTCTTTAAGACTGTAGTAAATTTACAACCTTCTTATTTTAATACAGGCGAACTGTTTTCAATGGCAAAGAAAAAAAAGAAACAACCGCTTTATTCTGAATCTGAATTAAAGCACTACGAGCAAATTAAAGATAAGGAGGAGCTGACCAATAAACTGCTTGAAGAAATAAATGCAGAAAAGAAATACGATGCATTTTTCAGTAATTACAGGGCTGATAGTATAGAAAATTTCAAAAAAGACCTTGCGCGTTTTAAAGCCGAGTACATTCTTGACGGTGCATGGTATTTTAAACATAAGCGTGAGCTGGAGCAGGTGTATCATAAAAAGGCTGAAGCAATGCTCTGGCATATCCAGCAAAAAAAATTGTTCGACCTGCAATGCCTCTGGCGCGCAGAACGGGTAGAGCTGCCCGGTGTTGACATCTGTTATGATTTCAGCTATTGGTCTGTGGATATTAAGCGATGCCCTTTTTTAGAGCCCATCAGCGAAAGCGATGCGGATTTGCTGCAGCAATATGTGCAATCTCTCAGCTTTGAAAAACCTCTTTTTGACTTATACGACTGGGATGATTACGAACAATTCACCCGGGAACATAAGGGCGATCCGCAAAGCCTCAGCATGCCGGAGTGGTACCATTATTATAATATGCATCGCGGCACTGAATCGCTCATGTTGCTTCCTGATATTCGCGGTGAAAAAGAAGAGCTGTATATGAATGCAGGGTTGAAGGACCTCATGAATAAAAACCTCCCTGTGTTTGATGAAAGCGACAGGGTGGGCAGGGAAAAAAAATCAATGGAGGCAGAGGAAGAAACAGAAAGCGATGAAGACGATCCGCCACCGTATCAATCAGCTCCTTTGAAGTTTCCGGGGGATAAGCGCCCCTTTCTTCATGCGGACCGGGATAAAACATTTACTGACTTTATTGAACAATTTGAAGATAAAAACCTCCGGCATATACATGATGTCCGCAGAAGGTTAGATGAAAACAACCTGCCTGTGCTTGATTATTTCGAGCTGGACGAAGCCATGGAAACACTGCGTTTGGCAGGTGAAAATTACCCGATGCAGCCCTGGTACAAGTGGCGCGAAGCCGTCAGCCGTACGGCACGGAAGTTTGAACAGCAACAACTTGCAGCCGAAATTCCGGCAGCGTTCGATGCTTATCTTTTCAGGGTAAAAAGCCAGATAGCTCCTTTTTTAAGCAGGCAGGAAAAGCAGTACATTAAGGAAGCTGCGGCACGGCTGAAGGACCACAGGAAATGGATACTGCACGGAAGAAAAATAAAAAATGAACCTTTAAATTTTGATTTCTGAAAATGGCGAAGAAAAAGGGTGAAGCAAACGACATGGTGAGCGAAGGGCTCAAACGGGTTGCTGAAGAGCAGAAATTTTTTGAAAGTATTCTTGAAGATTTAAACACCAGTCCTAAATACGCTGAATTTTTTAACCGCTATCATCCTGATTCAGTGCTGCGCTTTAAAGAAAATTATGCAAAATATAAAGCCAATTGCATTCTTTACGGTGATTCGTATGTTGCAATGGAAGAGAAAAAAAACATGCAATACCGCGAAGATGCTGTCAATTGTTTTTGGGAAATCCAGCAGAAGAAATTATTTACAGCCCAGTGCCGATGGCGTGCCGGCCGGCTTGATATACCGGGAGTTTTATATACCGATGAATTTAAAGTTTTCGAATACAAAATCTCTTCCTGCCCGTTTATTTCCCCTGTGAGCAGGGAGGAAGTGGACGAATACATTGAATACCTCGGAGAAGTATCTTCACAGGATGTTTTTCATTTCGAAGAATACCAGGACTATTATAAAATGACCGGAAAATACTGGAAGAAGGAACCGGATCCAATTCCCTTCTACAAATGGTGGTACAATAAACATGGTGATGAAGAAATAAACCTGCCTGATAAAAGGGGCGAACGCGAGGAGTATTACTGGAGAGAAACTGTAAAGGAAGGCCAGGCAAAATCTGAAAAAATGAAAGCAGAGCCATCTTATGATAACCGCCCCTACCTGTCTTATTATTATCATGGCGGTAAAAATGACACCGATTTTCTGAAACGGTTCCTCCAAACGTTTGAAGATAAAAAAACAGCGGCCCAATACCTCGAATACCGGGCACTCAAAAAAGAAATTGACCACATGTATTCAGACTGGCCTTATTTTGACGACTGCATCGAATTGCTGAAAGAAGCCGGTGACGATTTTCCGGTTGAATATAATGACGACTGGCATTACGCACTCATCGTAGCTGCTATCCGTTATAAGCAAAGCAGGGTGGCGAAAATATTACCGGATATATACCGCGAATACATGTTCAGAATAAACAACGGCATTGCTCCTGAAAAACCCGGAAATGAGGATAAAGAGCGTTATCTTGAACAAAAGAATTTTTTTCTCAATAAAAAGAAACAGGACATCCAGCGGGGACGTGAGTTACGGGGCGAAACCGGTGAATATACGCTGGAATAACCATGCAATGCTTTTTATGTCGCTCCAGGGTCTCCCTCCCGATAGCTATCGGGATGCGGTGACCGATAAGAAACCAAAGCTAAAAATAAACTTTTTAAGGAATTTAATATTTTCTGCTTCCAAAGTTTCCGGGCCCGCAAACGGAGACCTGTGAAAGGTCATAGAAGAGAGGGGGTCAAAACATATTCAGATCAGCGGGTTTACCTGCAAAGACTCTTGCTTCAATAAGGTATTCTTTTGTCCGCCTGATCCAATCCAGTGCCTGTGCTATTTTTTCCTCGTTACGTTCAAAAGACATTTTATTTTTTATCCTGAAACAATAATCTTCATAAGCAGTTTCAATGGCAGCAATGGTTTTTCTTTTTTCAAATGCATAAAATGATTTTTTCAATGCCTCTCTGAAATCCTCGTGTGCCTCTATAGGAATGGGCGCGTTTTCGCGCAACATATTTTTTATATTCCATTCCAGCTCTTCCTCCTCCTCCAATTGATCTGATTCTTTTACATCATCTTCATTAAACCGGGCATAAACGCGGTATTTGCGCAGCACTTCGGCATCTTCAAACCTCTTCACAAACTCGTAAGTATTACGGTTGCTGATCAGGGCATAAGGACGCGTGTCGGGAATATATTTTTCCTTTTTTCCTGAGGCAATTTCCTGTTCATGTTCTTTAACACGATGGTTTCTTAAAGCATTTTCATACGATTTTTCAATGTCGGTTTTTTTTGGGGGCAATATCAGGTAAGTGCCTGCTCCTTTTAATGTATTATAAAGTGTGGTAAAATCATTGTCTGCATCCTCATCATTGTTAAGGCCGGCAGCATGCCGCTGGATAAAATATGAAGTGGGAAGAAAAATATGCTCCAGCTCTTCTTCATCGGAAAGTCTGTTTAAATATTTCACATAAATGTCGATTTCCTGCCTTTCTATCGATTCTATATGCGGAATGTTGAAAATATCAGCGCCCCACAGAGCGAAATCAATGCTTACTTCAATTCCTTCAAAATCTTTTTCATACGCATTCCATTCAGCAATTTTTTGCATTGCTTTTCGTTTAAGAATCAGGGCAAGTGCAGCATTTGCAGCATTTGCATATTTCATATCCACATAATCGGAAGATTTTTCAAGCGATTCGGGGCTTGTCATCCACTTCGCTTTTTTAATTGCATACATTTTCCATCCGAAATCCACCGAGTGTTTATTAAATTGACTGAAATAATCCTGCAATGCTTTATCTGTTTGCAGGCGCTGCAGGGTTTGTGTTCTTATTTTTTCAAATAATAACTTATTTAAAACTTCTTTTTTTGACTCTTCAGGCAAATTGTCGAAATCAGTTTTAAAATTGGTATCCATATTTATTCTTTTATTTAACTTCAGGACTTCCTATTCTCCAAAGGAGCCCTTCGGAGCTGCGGAGAACTTGAAGAAATCAAAGATAAAAATAAGCTATTAAGATTACTAAATACGAAAGTACACAAGAAAAAATCTGCTTTAATAAGAATATCCTGGCATCCTCGTCCCTAACGCACAGGCTAACGCTTCATACGATGACGAAAGAGGAGAGGAGTAGCAAAGGGGGCGGTGTTTTTATCTCATTTAAGTTTGTTAAGAATTTCGTTCAGGGAGGAAGGATATAATTGGATGGAGCTTTTTTGTATTTCTTCCAATGATGCCCATGTTAAATTAATTTGGATTCCTTTGTCATTAAGCTTACCGGCCAAATTTTGCGTGTAAGCTTTTTTATCAGATAGGTCAGCTTTATAAGCAAAAACTATTTCATGCTCAATGACATTATTAAAGGAAAAAATATTTTCGCTTACATCAACCAATTCTAAGTTGATTAATTCCAATCCCGCTTCTTCCATAAATTCCCTTTTTATTGCATCAATCGAACATTCACCAAAATTAATTCCACCACCAACCGGAATATAATATGTTAGCCCGGTTGATAATTCTTTGCAGATGGTAAACAAAAATTTGTTACCATTTTTAATCAGGGCAATTGCTTTGGCGCGAATTGTCATAGGTCAGAACAGATGTTTATATTACTTCAGGCTTTTTATCCTGATGAAAAACTCTGTTAATATCGAAGATAAAAATAACCTTTTTAAGAATATTAAATAATTTTAATTATGTTTTCAAAAATATAACCTAATTTCGTATGAAAGCGTTTGTGCGATCGCAAATGCTGGTAAAAAAAACTTACTACTAACAATTTTAAAACTAAGCTCATGAAACAAAAAATCAAATCACTGTTCATCGTTATGATAGTAATCGTCAAATTTAACCCGGCTTCAGGGCAGGCAACTATGGCATCCAATCACTGCACCGGAGGATGGTTCCTTGGCTGGGATGGCACAGGTTCCGCTGGTGAATTGCAAATAAGAAATGATTTCAGCTCCGTTCTAGCCAATATTAATTTTTACACTGGTGGGAGTAAAAAAGCAACCCTCCTTAATAACGGCAATTTTGGCATGAGCAATTCCTTTCCGTTCTTTACACCGGCTCATATGCTGGACATTGACGGGGGAGATATAAATGTAGGCTCGATATTCGGGAACGATCAAAATGGTTATATGATAGGCGGTAATTATGTTCTAAGGCACAAGGGGGCAATACAGAGCATTTACCTGGGTGTGGGAGCGGGCAATTCTTCCAGCGGTTCATACAACACTTTTGCCGGATATAATGCCGGTTCTATGATTGTTGGTGGAGAAAACACTTTTATTGGTGGAGAAGCCGGGGCGCTTTCCACTACCGGAGTAGCTAATACATTTATTGGAAAGCATGCCGGGAAGGTTTCCAACGGTACCTATAACACTTTTGTGGGCGCTTATGCAGGGTTAACAAATGATATTGGTGACGGGAATACATTTGTTGGTGCAAATGCCGGCCATAACCAGCAACCAGGGGCGGGCGGTTATACTTTTAATACATATATCGGTCTTGATGCAGGTTTTTCGGGTGTGCATGCCGGTACCAACGTTTACGTGGGAACTTCTGCAGGATATGATAATGTGGACGGAAACGGAAATACGATGATAGGTTATTTCACCGGGCGGCATAACAAGGCTGGCTTTAACACTTTTATCGGTATATCGGCAGGAAACAGTACGGTAGGTTCTTCAACATTGCTTTTGGGAACGCAAAATGTTTTTGCAGGGGTTAATGCCGGTTCAAGTAATGTTAATGGCAACTATAATGCCTGCTTTGGTGCAAGCTCAGGTATAAACAGCGAGAATGGAAATTCCAATATTTTCATAGGGGCCTACTCCGGTTTGCCTGGTCCGCCAGGTACTTATACGGTTAATAATTCCACGGTAATCGGAGCGAACGCTTTGGTTGCGACTGATAACACTATGATACTTGGTAATAATGATGTAAGCGTGGGAATAGGAATTTCAGGAAATACCGCAGTCCCATCGGCCCGGTTACATGTACAAAGAAACCTTGCCGCTATTCCTCCTGCACTAAACCCGGTTTCCATCTATGCTTTGAATGCAGATATTTCCTCGCTGGGACCATACAATGGGCTGGCTGCAGGAGTCAGTGCTGTTGTCAACGGGCGAAACAGGAGCAATGTTGCTTTTATGGGAGATGCTTCACAGGCAATGTCAAATTACGGAGGTTCTTTTACTGCCAAAGGTCCCACACCCCTCAGAAACTATGGCGGTTATTTCGAAGCGCAAAGCGCAACGAGTGCTAACTATGCGGTATATGCTGCTGCTCCTAACACCTTTGGTGTAAATTTTAATGTTGCTGTGTATGGAAGCGCCCCACCTAACCAGCCGTTTCCTCCTAACCCGGCACCAGCTCCGGGAACAGGAACCTGGGCAGGTTATTTTAGTGGCGATTTAGGCTACACAGGGTCTTTTGGGCAACCCTCTGATTCTTCACTCAAACGAGAGATTAAAAAATTAACCGGTGCCGGCAGCATCCTCAATAAATTAACAGCTTATTCTTATTTTTATGATGAAGCCCGATGCGGTAAACACCTGAATTTTTCCTCAAGCCTCCAGTTCGGTATTATGGCGCAGGAACTGGAAGCGGTTGCTCCCAACCTTGTAATTAACTCAGCTTTGCCACCCGACATAGATGCTGAAGGCAAAATTGTTACTCCTTCGAAGCCTGTAAAAATGGTTAACTACATCGGAATCATCCCGCTATTAATACAAGGATACAATGAACAGCAGGCAGCGATTGATTCTTTGATTCAACTCGTTTCCGCGAACAACGCGCATTGTGGTGCCCCTGCCACGTCTTCGGAAACGGGGAATCACGGCAGGATAGAGCTTGAAAATATAGCCACTCTCCAGTTACTCCAGAATGACCCCAATCCATTCAATGAATCAACCATGGTACGCTGGAACATTCCCGGTGACTTTGGTAATGCCCTGATTTATTTTTATGATAGTAACGGGACAAAAATAAATTCTTATAAAATTACCCTCAAGGGTAAAGGCGAACTGCAGGTATTCGGCTCCAGGCTTTCAAGCGGTGTTTATACCTATACGTTAGTGGTGGATGGAAAAGTGATTGACAGTAAAAAAATGGTGAAATCGAAATTATAATTAACTATCGGGATGCGGGGACCCTGAAGAAACCAGAGCTAAAACTAAGTTTTTTAAGAATATTAAATAATTTTTATTTGTGGCTTCCAAAGTTTCCGGGTCCCGGAAACTGAGACCCGGAAAGTACATAAAAACTCTTCTGCTCAGCAAAGCAGCACACTTGTTCAGGTGAGCTGCACACTTGCTTAGCAACGCAGCACACATGTTAAAGTGAACAGCTCACCTGCTTAGTAAAGCAGGACACATGTTAAAGTGAGCGGCTCACTTGTCTAACAAAGCAGCGCACATGTTAAAGTGAAGAGCACACTTGCCTGACAAAGCACCACACTTGTTCATGTGTGGCGCTCATCTGACTAACAAAGCAGCACACTTGTTAATATGAGGAGCTCATCTGACTAACAGAGCAGCACACTTGTTCATGTGTGGCGCTCATTTGACTAACAGAGCAGCACACTTGCTCATCTGAGGAGCTCACCTGGCTAACAGAGCAGCTCATTTGACTAACAAAGAAGCACACTTGTTCATGTGAGGAGAATTACAATGTTTGTGAGGTACAGGCAATGGCAGGAAAAGTGCAAGTGCTGCCGGATTTCTTCCTGCCTCAGCCAGGTCATCCCGAATTCGTTTCAATTTTTTTACCGTACAGGTCAGGAAACCCTCAAGAAACCGGACATAAAAAATAAACTTTTTAATGACCGAAGGCATCCCTTTGGGAGAATATTAATTTCTCAGACCTTCCAGGGTTTCTGAGTCCCCGAAATAGGGAGACTCAGAAAGTACACAAAAAAATAAACTTTTTAATGACCGAAGGCATCCCTTTGGGAGACTATTAATTACATAGTGCTTTCAAATTTTCCGGGACCCGAAAAAGGGGGGACCGGAAAGGACACAAAAAAAATTCTGCTGCTGATTTAATTATTTCAATAGTAAATAACGCTGAAGGTTTTTCCCAACCATCTATTTTCACCTGCTGGCCATGGTGTGTTAATTACATGGCACATTTTTTAATTAGCTTCTCCCGGGCAAATGTGTGAATCGTGAAGCTCTGAATAATTATGTAAAAGCTACCGACCTGAAAGCATTCTCCCTCATCTCACAATAATATCAAATCTAAAAAAAACAAAATGAAAAAAATATTACTAATCAGTGCATGTTTTGCATTTTCCATATTTACCAATGCACAAACAGAAGATAAAAAATGGAACATAGGTTTACACGGTGGAGCCACGCAATACAATGGTGACCTGGGAAATGGTTTCTATAAAACCGACCAGGCTTTATATGGTTTTGGCGGTATTTCAATTTCCCGTTATCTTGCCAGCCGTTTAGATCTTAATCTTATTGTTACTAAAGGCGAGACAGGCCATGTAAGTGATATAGGGCGTTTTCGTTCGGGATTAACTACAGCAACCTTAAATCTTCGTTTTAACATATTAAGATCAGAAGCTGCTGTACTTCCTTATTTATTTGTAGGTGGCGGAGCGCTTATGTTCGCTGAAGACCCTACCGTTGAAAAAGGCAAAATTGATTATGCTGCTCCTTCATTTGGAGCAGGACTAAATTTCCGGTTCGGCTCCACGGTTTCGTTTCAAATCCAGGAATTGTGTGCTTACTCAACCAAAGATAATAAAGATGGAATAGTTGCTGACAACCACGATTTCTTTCTTTTTCACACTGCAGGTTTAACTTTTAATGTTGGGAAGAAGAAGGATGCCGATGCTGATGGCATTGCTGACCGCAAAGACAAATGTCCGGGTACACCCGGTGGAGTGCAGGTAGATGAAAACGGCTGCCCGATGGATAAAGATAAAGATGGTGTCGCTGATTACATAGACGATTGCCCGGATATAGCGGGGATTGAATCGCTGAAAGGCTGCCCCGATAAAGATGCTGACGGAATTGCCGATAAGAATGATGATTGCCCTGATGTAAAAGGCCTGGAATCGCTGAAAGGATGTCCTGATGCTGACGGTGATGGAATTGCGGATAAAGATGATAAATGTCCCGATACCAAAACAGGTTATAAAGTTGATGCTGCAGGGTGCCCGATGGATAATGACAAAGACGGTGTATTGAATGAGGACGATGCATGCCCTGATGTTGCCGGTCTTACGTCATTGAAAGGATGCCCGGATAAAGACGGGGATGGTGTTCCTGATAATGAAGATCGGTGCCCGGATGCGAAAGGAACTATTGCAAACAAAGGTTGCCCTGAAATTGCCAAAGAAGATGTGAAAAAAATTACTCAGATTGCGAGCAAGATTTTCTTTGAGTTCAATAAAGCCACACTTAAAAAATCATCATTGGCTCAATTAGATGCATTGGTCGTAATCCTGCAAAAATATGATGCAGCCAATCTTACCATCGAAGGCCACACCGATAACGTAGGTGATGATGCTTATAACATGGACCTTTCTCAAAGACGTACCGAGTCTGTTAAAGAATATTTAATGGCAAAAGGAATTTTGGAATCACGACTAACTGCGAAAGGTTTTGGAGAAACGCAGCCAATAGCCAGCAATAACACCAAGACAGGACGCGCTCAAAACCGCAGGGTTGAATTAAAAACTTCTTATTAAAAATGTTAAAATACAGGATATTTTCAGGTAGAGAGAAGGCCGCAAAAATTAAAGAAGCAGTTATTTAGCCAGCGTTTTGTGTTACCACAAACGCTTCTTTCTCCTGCCCGGCATGTAATCACTAAGATCAAAACTTGTCCCGCCTCAGCAGGAGTTCAGACAATCTACCCTCATCCCCGTCTCAAACGCACAGGCTAACGCTTCAGGCTATGACGAAGGAGGAGACGAGTACCGAATGAAAACTATCCCCTAAGGGGTTCCCTTTTACCCCCTTAGGGGGTTATCGATGTTTCTTTATATGTTTGATGAACAAATAAAAAGTTTTCCTTTCCGTCAAACAGTTCTAAAACTTCTTTTCTCATCAGATGAGTTGGCTTATTCGACAAAAACGAATTGAAGGAAGAAAATTTCCAGTCATCCAATTTTTAGGCAAAGCCGTCCTGAACCGGGTTACTGTGAATATAACAAATAACTTGACACAAATGATCATCACCTTCAATCTTTTTTCTCTGAAAGCTTTGTTTCATCAATGCGCCCATTCTATTATAGGATTTATTGTATGACTGCACATACGAATTGAAAAAATGTGAAAACTGTTCATTAACCAGATCTTCAACAATTAAACTAGTTTCCGTTGCGGGTGATTCCTTTTCAGCTAATTTTAATTTTAGCTTTATTTTCTTTTTTGCTATTTTGTCCATCCATAGTTCAGCCAGTTCTTTTTCATCTTTTACATGCAATGCAAAGTGAAAATGATTCGGCATCAGGCAATATGCATAAACATCAGTAAATGGCAAAACATATTCGAAAATTGCTTTAAAAAAAAATTAAAGTTATCTTCGCTACGAAACAAATTTTCACTGCCAATGGAATGATTGAAGACATGATAAAAATAATCTGGAATTAAAGCTTCCCGAATATTACCCATAAAAGCACGCTAAAAATAATTCCCGAAGATAATTAAATATTATTCAAACAGTAAGTGATGCCTCTGATTACCCCCTAAGGGGTTTAAAACCCCTTAGGGGGTTGTTCCCGCTGAACGTTTAAATTGCTGTCCATTTTTATAACCCATACATCATTGTTACCGTGATTTCCTGTTACATTACCGTCATCAGAACCGGTATATCCGGCAGCAATAAAACCGCCATCTGCAGTGCTTTTTATTGAAGTGAAACTTTCACCTTCACTCCCTCCAAAACTTTTTTGAATAGCTAATACAGGAACCTGTGAATAAAATATTTGAATAAAAACTTATGCTTATAAAAAGAAAAAGGAGGCACTTCAGCTCTTTATAAATCATGGTCAGGAAATTTTAACATTCGAAAGTACAAAATAAATAAGTGAAAAAAAATAACTGCAAAAAAATTAAATTATTCAGTTCTTCCGGTTCCTGCGGAAACCCTGAAGAAATCGAAGATAAAAATAAATTTTTTAAGAATATTAAATACGAAAGAAACAAGAAAAATCTGTTTTTCTAATTATATCTTCGCATCCTCGTCTCTTACGCTCAAGCTAACGCTTCAGACGATGAAGAAAGAGGAGACAAGTACCGAAGGGGGAGTTCCGAAAACGGAAACTTGGAAAGTACACGAGGGAGAACAAGTTATTTCACAATGATAATATTGATTATGTATGCAAGGCAGAAGAGACCAATAACATAAATGAGCATAACCCAAATTGTTCCCACATTGAACTTCTTAAAATTCTCCAGCGATAATTTCAATCCGAAGAAAATAATAGCTGTGTAGATGAGGGGATTGAGAACATATCTTGATAGAAATGCTAACAATAATTGACCTACTATTATTGGCCAGTTGGAATAAACTCTGAAGTAATCCCAAAGAGAATTTGACAGCTCAAGGTTTAGCAATGCTCTTTTCATCCTGACTCTACTTCGCCAGTAATCTGCCTTATCAAAAAAACCGAAGTCAATTTGATAAACATTCTTCTGCAGTCGTTCGTAAAAAAATAAATTGAAGAATGTGAAAATGCAAAGCAGCAAAAAGCTGTTCCAAATTACTTTCGACTTTGAATAACCATAATCCCACCACCAACTATGAAATGTATTAAGAAAGTTTTGTCCGTCATGCCGATATTTAATTGCCTGGTACTCTTTGTCGAGCTTCGTGTAGCTTTCTAGAAATTCTTCATCGTGTAACTTTTTTAACACTTTTTCATAGATACTTATTTTCTGATTGAATGTAGTATCAGGAGCAATAAAATACAATTCAAATAAATCAGGGTCAATTATTATTTTGCTGATTTCGGAACCCCAAAGAGCAATTTTACATCTATAGTTTTTGTCGTTTGCTTTCTTGGTGCTGTCCAATTTTGCAACTGTTAAATCAATATCATTTACTATTTCATTTATATTACTAAAATTTAATGTATCAGGCAATATAGTGCCTTTAAAGTTTATATCAGATTTAAAAGTCACCTCCGAAAAATCCGCGCTTGAATGAAAATTTACACCAAAAAAATCTGCTTTCGATTTAAATAATGACCTATTGAAACTTATATTTTTGACAAATGATGACTTGTTAAATCTTACTAATGACTGGAAAGATGAGAAGAATGTTACATTTTGGTTAAAATTAGTTCCTACAAAATTTACTTCCTCTTGAAAATTTACAGCAAAAAAACTTACGATGGTGTTAAATGATACGTACCAAAACTCTGCATTCGAATTAAAATTTGAACCCATAAAGTTTGATTTTTCATAAAACGTTGATTTATTAAAAACTGCAGTTGTATCAAAAATTGCATTTTCAAAATCCGCTCCCAAACGAAAAGTGTCCTTAAGAAAATCTGCATAGCAATGGAATACGGTGCCTGAAAAATTTTGCTCAGTTGTAAATTTCTTTTCGCTATATCCACATCTATCCTGCCCCTTCGCCAGCAAAACACATCCCACCCAAAAGGCCACCAACCAAAAGATTTTTATTATTGAATTCATCTATTCTTGCTTACGTAAATGACAAACTGTTTTGTAATCTCGAAGAGGTTCAAAGCCTTTACGGGGAAAACATCAGTTAAAGATTCAATAATTTGCTGAATACATTATTATATAAATTACATAAGGAATTAAATTGGAGGCAACCCCAATTCCCTCAAAAACCTATTATGCATTTCCCTTGCTTTAACAATGTTCTTTTCAATATCAACCAGCTTTTTATTCACCACCTTCAAATCAATTTTCTCCTCTTCAACAGAAGTACTCACATACCTTAAAATATTCAAATTAAAATCATTCTTCTCTATTTCATTCATTGAGTTCAGACAATTTGGTTACCTGAAGAACGATTTATTTTATGCAACTCTAATTCTTTTGCTAAATCAATCGTGCCATTATTTAACTTTATACAAATTCTTTTGAATTCAAATGGAATCTCTCTTTTAAATTTTTTATGAATAGCACAACATATTTTATAAAATGCAAGATTGTTCTGTAACATAGAATTTTCAGTAGCTGTGATTTGAATTTTACAAATCAGATTATCAAAATCTAAATTATGAACTGTGGAAGGATTCTTCAAGAGATCGTTTAAATTGGAAAGTGTGGAAATCGCATTGTCTTTAATTAAGAAACTACCACAAAGGCTTATAAGTTTGGCAATCGCCATCTTAACAACATCATCATTAATAATTATATTTAATTCCTCGGATGTGATGGAGTCAATAACCGGTAAACAATTATTAACCCAATCCACGAGAAAGCCAGGAACCTCATCATTAAAATTTGTAGTTTTAAGGCCGGTTTGATGTGTTCTGATAATATTTTCTATCTGTTGTCTTTCTGATACAGGTAAATATTTTGCCGAATCAAAAATAATTGACTCTAAATCTCTGGTTAAATCTTTAAAAGCGCCATGTAATAAATCATTTAAGTTTTTTTCAAAATTAATGTTCTCGGAAGAACTGAATAAATCCAATGATTTATTCACACGACTGAAGTTGCTTTCAACAGCGTCAAATAAAAATACATTAAGCGGCTTAATTTCTTCTTTACTCTGTTCAAGTAATTTTTTGAAATTTTCTATTCTCTTAATGTCAATACCAAAATAATTGGAAGCGAAGTCAACGTTTTTAAAAATTAATTTTGCATAATAATCATCGGCTGAATTGTAATATTCTATTCTTGCTAATTCTCTCCAAATTTGAATTAGATTAGAAATAACAATTCTTACTTTTTTGTATTCTTCATCTTTATTTTCAAAAACTTTTTGTTTGCGTGCATATCTATAGGCCAAATAAACAACAACTAATGTTGCAAAAGTGGGCCCAACTTTATCAATAATATTAATCAATACATGCCCAATATATTTTAATAAATCAGTCATTTATTTAATTCATCTCAAAAAATACCAATTCCTATTAATATCTTTTCTGATCACCTTACAATGTTTAAGCAAATTCAACTTTGATTCTGAGTCCAAATCGCGTAAAATATTTCTTATTGGCAATCCATCTCGATGATCTTTATTAAAAATTCCTTTTTCAATAAATAAAGGCATTAATTCTTTTGCCTTTACTTCAATGACAGATGGATTATCTTTAAAAAAATCTCTAACGATTTGATCCATTCTTCCAACAGTATAAATTTCTTTTTCGGTCACGCATAAAGTAATTTAAACTCTCTTTATCAAATCTTTCATCTCCCTTCTTATTTGATTTAATTTATCCTGCAATTCATAGTGTTTTTCAAATTTCCCTCTTGTACCATTTCCTTTTGGTTCGGCAATGCGTAAAATAACAGTTTCAATGTCCTTGCTGAAACGATGGCGATTAATTACAAAAAAGCTAACCTTGTCCCATCGTTTTTTATGCCTGTCTTTTAAGTGCCAGGCAACACGATTTAATAGGTTTTGAGCCAGACCCACATAATAAAGTTTTTTGCCTTTGTAAAGTGCGTAAATTCCCGAACTTCCTCCGATAACTTCATTGTAGCGCGGAAGCAATAATTCAAATCCCTTTCTGTCTTTTTTCTCCAAATAACCTGTTACGAGAGCGCCTTTAAGTGTAGGTTTGCTGCTGGGCTTCCTCAGATTTCTTTTTTTCCTGTTTAATTTATATTTTGAAGGACCGGTTTTTACGAAATCTGATGCTAAACCTTTTTTTTGGATGTCTGTAATAATTTGCGCATTCATACTTGCAGCCGGAGTTGCACCTGTTGTTTTTAAAATGCCTTTCTTTAAAGCACGTCTTGTAATTTCTTTAACATGCAGTGCCCTTCTTGAACTTGAAAGAATTTGAATAGCAGCCGATCTAAACTTATTCATGGGATACTTTTTAATATAAAAAACCTATAAGAAAAATTTTCAATATTGCGTGCAGACACAATTGTATTGTTGAATGCATCAACTTCTTTTTTCCTGAGAATTGGCCGAGCATCTTCATTAAGTCCATAAATTCTTATTGTTTCTTGTGCAGCTGGAATATTTTGGGGATAAGCAGGATTAGGGAACAAGTTCCCAGTCGCAAAATCAATTATAAAATAATGATCGAAATCAAAACTAATTCTATCCGGTTTTATCAATTCATTATGAAATTCATTGTTCTTATACTCTTGGCATTGATAGCAACAAAGAAATAAATTATTCCAAACAAATGATAAAAGAGGCCACCTTGTTTTGGGTTTATAATGTTCAATGGTTGGTCTGTCTCCTCCTTTTATCACATTGTTTTTGTCACAAAAAGAACAATGATTGTTTGTCATCGGAGACAATGCATTAATGATTAATAATGACATTTTTTGACTTCGAAAAGTTCCCCATGAAAATTGTGCGTTAGGATTCGAGGCATACCTAGTTTGCCATCTTCTTCCTTTTTTTCGGTAATTGTTTCTATAAGTTAAGCAAATAGGTGCAGCCGCTCTCACAATTTTATTCATAAATTAAATTTTTGATCCGTCAGAGTTTCGAGTTGCCTTAGTTCTCTGGAAATAATCACTTCCGTTTCTTCACCTTTCGCTGCTATAGATTTTGCAAGCTTTATAAAATCAGTTTTATTAAATTTTTTCTTTTTTAAAATTGTGTCCCGATACTGTCTAAACACTTCAAGTTCATTTTCTATCTCTTTACTGAATTCCCCTCGCAGATTAAAAATTTCTCTTGATATTGCAGGATAACTTAATAAAGACCCTTCAGGCGTTATAGGATTTTTTGCATTTATATCGAATATTCGAATGCAATCAAGTGGAATAGATTGCGCAATAAATGGACTGTGCGAGGCTAAAATAATCTGATGATGACTTTCAGTAAAAACATTGTCTTTTAGGTGGGGGATTAAATCCCTTTGCTTTTTGGGATGTAAGAATGCATCAGGTTCGTCCATCACTAAAACTGAGTTGTCCTTTAAAATGCATTTCTTAATAGTATTTATTGTAATGAGCTGTTGTTCTCCTTCACTCAAATGATTAATATCGATTACAGATAAATTATCTGAATCTCTTTTTGTAATTTTAATTTCAATCTCTTCAAGAAACCCAATTTCTAATAATAAATTAAAAACATGAAAAAGTAAATAATGATGATTTTCGAAATAAATATCATTGGACCATTCTCCTAAATCAGAAAGGGCAGAAAGAAACCCTAAATCAAAATCTATTCTTATTTGCGCAGTATCATCATCATCATTAATTTCTAAAGGTTGTGAGTAGTTTAATAAACTAATCAAATAGGTTTTTAAAAATCCAGTCAATCCATATAAAGAAGCCGCTGTGAATTTTTTACCAAAACTGGAAGGTCGTTTAATATGTAGAATTATGAAACTATAAACGTAATGTATTCTTGAGGTTGGAAGTTCAAAGCTCTTTTCTCCTAAATAATTCAGAAGAAAAAGAAGCGGAAAATGCTTTTTTTTAATATAGATAATTGCTTTTGATAATAATTCCGGCACGTTTCGTTGTGAGTCCTCATCTTTCATAAATTTTAATTTATTAGCCTGGCTTATTTCAATTTCTCTTACAATATTTTTTAGCGTCTCATTAAAACCAGCATAATAAAAAATCAAATTATCAGGTAGATAATTTAAAATTTCCTTTTTACTTCTTAAAGGTTTTTCACCAACTTCCATGTTAAAATGCATACCATTATCATTATTTCCAGATAATTTAACATGATGGATATTTGCGATATCTGCACCTGTTGTAGTTGTAGATTCAAGAATATTTTTTTTGATAAAAAAATATTCTATTTCAAAATTGAATCCCTCTGAAATCGCATCACGGCTTTCACAATACTTTTTCACCGAAGAAAAAATTATTGCAAGTGCTTCGAGAATTGTTGATTTACCAGAACCATTCACTCCTATTAAAAGATTAATTTCGTTTTCAAGATTAACCTTTATTGATTTGTTAAATTTTTTAAAAGAATTTATTTCTAACGATATAATTTTCATATTTCCTCAAATACATTTTTCTCAAATTCTTCACTCGCTTCTTTGGTTAACCTTTCTGCCTCTTTTCTTAATTCTTTAATTTCTTCTTTCATGCCTTTAATCTTAGCAGCAATTTCAAGCTGTAAATCCAGTGGAGGTATTGGTAAAATAAATTCCCGTAATTCCTGTGTATTGATGTTTGCCTGTCCAAGAATCTGCCGACTTACCATATCAATTTGCATTCTTCCGATTTGCGAATTGAAGAGGTAGTTGATATAATGGACATCTACTTTTGAAGTATCCAATTTTAACCTGATTAAATAAGAAGCAAAAGTATATTCACCTTCTTCTTCAAAAACTGAAGTTTTCCCTACAAGTTCTTTACTGTTTGTTCTGTTAAAAAGTAAATCTCCCTTATTTAGCAACACATCCTTTTTATTGTTTTCATTCAGGTTTATATATTTCAAGTCGTCAACTACAGTCTCTCCTTTAAAAATGTTATTCATTCTCAACATTGGAATTCCAATTTTTTCCTTAGTTGCTTTTACAGAAATACCATATTGATAAGAATTGAGAAATTCTTTTACTGAAATTACCGGATATTTTCCCTGCTGTAATGCTAAAATTGAATTCTGATTTTTTAAGTAATCAACCGCCCATCTGCCTATTCCCTTATAATTAATTAAGTTAATTCCTTTTGAAAATAGTTCTGATTTCTTTATTTCAATTCCAAGTTGATCAAGTAAATATTTGTAAATCTTATTCTCAATTTCATTTGCGGCTTCACTCAATTTTTCAGCCTGATTTTCCGTCCTTTCATATTGCTTGACTAATTCACTTTGAGTCTTAATTCCAGGCAATGGAATTAAATAATTCAATACATGATATGGTCTAATAGCAGCATAATTTGTGCTGCCAGTTGCTTTAACTTGTTTAAAAAAGCCTTCACATTTTAAAAGAAGTGAAAGAAATGAATGAAGTAATTTTTTTTCATCTATTTCAAATAAAAAATAATGTGCACTTACAATTGCGTCTTCAAGTTCCATTGGCACAGTTCCATAGCCGCCAAACTTTGCATCAATTTCAGCCACTAAAAAATCATTCACTTTGCAAAGTTGTTGTTTCTTAGTTTTTAATTCTCTGCCTAAAACTTTATCTCTTAAAACTACACCTTTACCGTACAATTGAACTCGGCATCGCTTATATTCTGTATTATCATCAATTGTAATGAATTCTTTTCTGAGAGAAATAACTTCTGATAAAGGCACAATTTCATAAGTCGAAGATATTTTACCCTGATTACTGAGAGTATAATAGTCCCAGAAAGTCAGATTGCTGAATTTAGAAAATGAAAGAAAATTTTCTTGCCTTTGTGCAATCATCATTTAACACTGTAGATTTCTTTACGCTCATTAGCAAAAGTTCTGAAGACATCTTTTCCCTCAAGAATTTCATAAGTTGCCTTTTGAAAGTTATTCTTCCAAAGTTTTTTCTTTTTTCTGAATTCTGTATATTCTATTGATAAAGGTCCAAGTTCATTTTCAATTTGTGTACCGGTAGAAGAAATACCTGCTTTCTCAACTTCGGCAATCGGTATTTCGTAATCGAACTCTTTTTTTATTTGCGACTTTATTTCCTCCTCCATTTTTTCATTCAATTCTTTTTCTTTTGCCATAAATACTTTTTTGGAAGCTTTTACATTATCATTTGCAACAGCTACTGCTTTTTTTAACTTTTCATATTCGACTTGATCCAATTTGATATTGCCTTTTTTCCTCCCTTTTAAAACATTAATTTCTTTTAATTGGGCGCTTAGCTTTTTTAATTCATTTTCTGCATCAATAAGTTTTTGACGTTCGGCAATAATAAGTGGTTCGTATTTTTTCAGAGCTTCTTTTCGTGCTTTGTTAGCAATGGCATTCCATTCTCTTTCTTCCTGCTCTGTAAATTTTTTAAAGAAAAGCAGGCTTGGCTTTACTGTAGCTCCTGCAGCAATAAAAACGTCTTGAGGTATAGAAGTGATAAGAATAATTTTTGCACGGCTTTCAACAAAGTCGCGTACTTTTTGGAGATTGGTATTATTCAGTACGCCTTCAGGTAATACAATCCCCATTCGCCCACCCGGTCTAAGTAAATTAAGGCATCGTTCAATGAACAAAACTTCAGTAAGTGAATTGTCAACTTTATAAAGGTTTAACAATGATTTACCAATGTTCTCAGTTACCTGCCGCATTGCCTCGTTATAAGGTTCCCCAAACTGTTCTTTGTACTTTTTAATGCGTTCTTTATCTGTAAACTTATCTGCTTCCGTAATTTTCAATGATTTTTCAACCCGTGACCCAAACGGAGGATTTGTGACAATTACATCAAAACGGTTTTCAAAAATTCCGTTTACATTTAACAAACCATCATTATGATGAACTCCCCCATGCCCGTCACCGTGCATAATCATGTTCATTTTAGCCGTTCGTGCCATTCGCGGATTGGCATCCGTTCCATAGATGCAGTCAAATGAAAGTCTTCTCAACCTGCTTTCGTTATTATGGATGTCGAGTTCGTAATTTAATTTGTTGAACAGGTTATTTACTTTTTCATCAATTTCCTGCTGTTTTTTTTCAGGAAGTTTATCATAGTTGTCAGGATAATATTCTGCTTTTATCTTTTCTTTTTCCTGGTGAATTTCTTTTTCAATTTTCTCACGCACATATTCAAATGCTTTGATAAGGAACCCTCCACTGCCACAGCAGGGATCGCCAATCACTTCTCCTTCTTCAGGATCGAGCACCTCTACCATAAAATCTACAATAGTACGCGGAGTAAAAAATTGACCCAACTCTCCGCGGAAGGTACGTCCAAGAAATTTTTCAAAAGCTATTCCTTTTATATCATCTGAAGTAGTGGAAAGATTATATTTTTGCAATTCTTCAACGATTGCTTCAAAACTGTTTTCTCTTATTCGGATTGTTTCATCAGCAGTAAACAGGTCATCATCTTCATAATCTTCTTTCACATTTTCAAAAAGTTGCTTATAAAAAGGTAAACTGTTTTTTGACTTGTGTCTGTCATATGCCTCCTTATCTTTTTCAAATTGTTTTTTTGAAAATAATTGGCTACCCTCGTTAGTCCGCTCATAGCGTATTTTAATAAATAAAATTTTGCTTATTTCATCAAATGCAGCTTCAGGAGAAAGTTTATCATTATTACGGATTATATTGTGACATTTAAAAAGCAGTTTTGAAAACTCATCTTTTGTAAATTCTTTGGTTTTAGTCAGTAATTCTTGGACCTTTTTTTCGTCATCTAAAGTTTTAACATCTGGTATATCAATAATTTCATCCAGCGTTTTTGGAATCTCTCCTTTTATAACTTTGAATATTTTGGTTTCTTTAATATTTGTAGTTACAAAAAAATCAGCACCTGACATTGCTGCATAATTTGCTCCTTGAAAATAATCATCTCTTTGGATAGATATGTTATCTGCCTTGCATTCAACAATTATCTGCGCATTTCGTCTTTTTAACTTATCAGCAATTGATTTGTAAACAATTATATCGGCTCTTGCTCCACCTTTTCCCCTACTGCCTGTATTGCTTACCAATACTTCCTGCTCCATCTGTTCAGCCGTATATCCGTAATTATTAATCAACCGAATAATATAATTCTGTCTGACTCTTTCTTCAGGCGAAGCAATAAGCCATTTGTCTTTTAAAGGAGCAAAGATTTTATTGCCTTCGGTTTTTATTTCAAGTTTCATTATTTATGTCTAAGTAATACAGCCTTCGATTATTTTAAGGCGAAAGTAATTTTTCTTTTTGAATTTCTCCAAAGTATCACCATCCGGATCAAATCCTCCTTCGATGTTCTTGGCTAAGCAAACCATACGATAAAAGCATTACCCTTCATTTTTCACCGTTTTTTTCACCCATCTTTTTAAGCCCTTCACCCCTGGAAGCCGCCCGTACAGCACTTTTCACAAAAAAATTACACTAACGGTGTCATAAAACAGGCTGCCAGCGTGTTATATGTAAAGTGATGGGTGATGAGTTATGGGTTATGAGTGAAAAGCCGGGGTTAAAATCAGGATAACAAAATAAAAAAACATGATGAAAAAGCTACTTAAACCAAATGTTTATGAAAACGTCATCAGCAATGGCCTGCTTAAACGATGCGCAGCTTATTGAATGTATAAAAGAAGGAAGCAACCCGGCAATGGAGCAATTAATGGAACGGCACAGCAGCCATTTAAAGGCTTACCTTCATTCACTGCTGCGCAACAGCGCCTGGGAAGAGGATGCGTTGCAGAACCTGTGGATAAAAGTGCTGCTGGAGGTGCGCAATAACCGGTACAGGGAAAGCGGCAGGTTTGCCCATTGGCTCGACTGCCTTGCAAAAACCGCTGCCTTCAATATACTGCGCAGCGAAAAACATTACCTGCATGATGATAAAAAATTGCGGGGGCAGGAACAGGAGCAGGCAGAAGTGCGGCCCGATGGCAATGATGATGAGGAAGAAACCGCGCGCAGCGGGTATAACAGCCTGCAGGCTTGCGATAAGGAGATAGTGGATAAGCATTACCGGGGCTGGAGCTTCGGGGAGATCGGCATGGATAAAGGCATGAAGGAAAATACGGCACGTGCGCGGTATTCGAGGGCCATGAAGCGTATCAGGAAATATATAACAAAAATGGGGATGAAGAAAAGAACTGGAGAGTTGTCAAAGCACCCGGGGTAGCATTATTTTTGCCCGGGTTTGTGCCGGCATAAAACGGAAAACGGCCTCCATTTCATCTTTAGTGAGTAACCATAGCTGGAAAACTAAAAATGGAACATGGATGACAAAAAAAACAGGACACAGATGATGCGGACGGAACAGATTTACACGGATAATCATCTGTGCTTATCCAAAAAAAGTTACCGAACGATTATTTTTGATACCACTGAGCCGTCATGTGTTTTTAAATGGAGCATATACATGCCTGCCGCCAGACCCGAAACATCCAGTTGGTTTTGTTGCAGTTCTCCCTTTCTCCACAGCCTTCCGGTATGATCCGTTATACTGTATTCAGCAGGTATTTTTTCCGGCAGCAGGATGCGGAGTATATTACCTGCAGGGTTCGGATAAACAGTTGGCCCGCTTTCGTTCATATTATTTTCGATGACTGAAGTAACGGTGCACAAAGAGGAGGTGCCTTCATCATTACAATAAAAAAACCCGGGAGCCACATTGGTAAATGTTTCCACATCACCGCTTGAATATTTTATAATGAGCGAATCCACCACGGTTGCATTTCCCAAACCAAAATGCACACGCAAATCATTCTGGCTTTGAAAAGAATTCTGCGCATTTATTTCACGCAATTGCCAGTAAGAATTGCCATTGATGACAGCTTTTATTTTAACAAGGGCCCCTAATGCAGACCGGTTAGAAACAGTTCCGGTACATTTAATATTGATCCAGTGGGTGCCGGTTGCTGCCGAGTCGTTCCTGTATAATGCACGTGCATTACCGAGGCCATGAACGAATAAATCAAGGTCACCGTCATTATCATAATCGCCATTGGATGCGCCTGCACATCCTGTTGTTCCTAAATTGATTGCTGCTGCAAAAGTTCCGTTGCTGTTATTCTTATAGTATTTAGCCGGTGCAGCATCATTGGTAATGATAACATCCAAATCGCCATCGTTATCAAAATCACCCCAGTCATTTGCAATATTGGTTGTGGTTGCAGTGAACGGCATAGTTTGCAACGTATATACTCCGGCATTGTTTATATAAAAGCGGGTGGATGCCCCGGCATAATTGGTGAGGCACAAATCGAGGTCTCCGTCATTATCGAAATCAATAAAGTTATAACACTGCCCGTCCTGCAGCTGTGAAGCAAACAATTCGGAAGTCATGCTGAAAAGCGTGTCCATTCCGGTTTCCACTTTCATATTTTTATAGCAGAAGTCAGGGCCGGGTGCACCGCCCGGGCCGCTTGCCACAAATAAATCCATATCGCCATCCAGGTCATAATCACTCCAGTAAGGAACAGTATAAGGTTTTGTTGAATCGGTAAGTGTATATCCTGTAATGTTCTGAGGAATGACGGAGGCATTAGTATTTAAATATAATTTAGAAGGGAAAGGCCCTATGGGATGAAAGTTTGCCGCATGTGCAAAAACAAAATCCGGAAAGGCGTCTTTATTCCAGTCACCAATAGCGCATGCCCATGCAGGAAATCCATTAAGGTTGGGGATTTGTGAGGAGACATTGGTAAACGTTCCGTTCCCGTTATTTAAAAATACACCTGACGGATATTGAGCAATAATGCAATCAATAAAGCCATCATTGTTGAGGTCAGCCCAGGAAGAACCTCCGGGATTTTGCAAAGGAGTAAAGCCAAACGGGTTGGTAACCTGCACAAAAGTTCCGTTGCCATCATTCCGGAACAGGAAATTGGGCGAAGCAAATAGATCAACATCATTGTCATTATCATAATCAATCCATGCCCCGCCTTTATAATAACCGGCTGAAATAAATGAGGTAACGGGATTGTTAGGGTCCACCACTTTGTTGAAACCGCCCTGAGCAAAAAGTAAATTACCGGACAAAGCCGTGCTGATGATAAATGTGTAAATTTTTTTCATGGCTGTAAAATTTTCTGCAAATGAAAACGCATATTTTAAAAAAGAGGTAAAAACGGATAAAGGTTTACTGAAAAGGGGCCTGTTGATTTTTCTCTTCGAGATCTTTGCGGAATTCAGAGGGTGTTTTGCCGGTAATTTTTTTAAACGTGCTGTTGAATGATACCTTATTATTATAGCCTACGCGGAAAGCAACTTCCAACACATTGAGCTCTTTTTTTGATTTTGCAGAAAGCAATTGTTGCGCTTCTGTAATACGCAGCTTATTGATGTATTCAAAAAAATTCATGCCCGTCTGTTCGTTGATTACCTGTGATAAATGATGCCTGGAAACTTTAATTTCATCTGCCAGCTTTTCCAGCCGCAGGTCACTTTCCCTGTAAAGCTTTCGCACTTCCATCGTATTTTGAAGCGTGCTTAATATTTCGCGGCTCAGCTCATCATCCAGCGCTGAATTTTTATACCGTTCCGCTGAACGTACAGATTCATTCAATGAAAACCCGCTGAATACTTTCGGCTGAAGATAGCCGAACCATGCAATGAAATAAATAAAGAACATCATGGAAAAAGAAATCATGTAATCCCACGAATTATTGAAAAAAGGAAACTGCACAAGCACATAATAAGAAGTGAAGCTGCTGATGAACAATACAAACAAACCGGCAACCCACTTAAACCATGTGCGCACTTCGTGGTTGGTTTTGCTCATGGCATTGTAATTCTGATAAATCAATATTGCATACAGGACCATGTGCACAATCATGAGCCACGGAAACCACGGCCTTAACAACCGTAAGGGAGGGGGCCAATGGAAAAGAGAAGGCAGCACTAAATTTCCATGAATCCATTCGCGCTTAACGGCTGCAGTGCTCAGGTAAACAGGCAACAGGTAAATAATGTGCAACACAAACGGCAGCACGTGCTTTATATCTTTAACTGAAACTTTTTTGTTTTCGAACACACTCCTGAAATACATCCACAGGATAACACCAAAAAGAAACGGGAAGGCTGAGCTTACAGCCATTACATGCGGAAACGCTGCCAGGTAATGCGTCCAGTATAAAACGTATTCAATTAATGTGACCGAAAAAAGAAAAAGCAATAGTGCGATGAATGCGTTATTGAGCCTGTTTTCTTTCCTGATGAAAATTAAAACTCCGGAAACAAAAATTCCCTGTATTGCGGCAAAAAGAAAAATAGTAGTCCACGTATCAAAAGAGGGGTGCTGCATAGCAGGTAAAAATAATGTGATTGACCCGGTAAAAAGTAAAGAGTTATAAAAATTTACGGGTTCGTTACAGATTATTTCATTTACAAAAGGAATTTGCAGACGATGTTAAAAAGGATAAGGTGGCGAAACAAACTTTGAGAAAACAGGGATGAAGAGTAGTAGAAGATTGCCGCGGCCGGAGATTCATTCAGATCAGCGGGGTTAACGGCATGAAAGAAAATACTGCATGTGAATGGTATTCGAGAGCCATGAAGCGTATCAGGGAGTATCTAACAAAGAGGGCGATGAAAAAAAAATTTTGTGGAAGTGTCACAAAACGGAAGCCCTGCGTGTTATTACTGTAAAGATCTTTCAACGGAAAGCGATTCAATAAAACCATAAATACAGGTAATTCACATAAGTCAAACTCCCGATAGCTATCGGGATAAAACAACAAACAAAATGGCAACAGCAGCATTAAATTTAAACGGAAAACCGGTTAATGATGTGATCGAAAAAGCCCGCCTCATCCACCTGCGTATGACAGGAAATTTATCATTCCCTACCCCTATCCCCACGCTGATCGTGCTGTTAGCGCTGATTGATGCGCTTTCGCTCGCAAATGAAAATGCCCTCAACGGGGGCAAGATACAAAAGGCATTGATGCGTATTGCATTAAAAGACCTGATGGCTGCATTGAAAACGATGCTCGGCTATGTGCAGAGCGTAAGCGAAGGAGATGAAACCATGATTTTAAGCTCGGGTTTTGATGTAAAGCGTCCGCGCGTACCGGTGGGCATCCTTCCTCCACCTGCTAATGTAAGGACGGTATTCGGAGAGGTGCCGGGAGAAATTATCCTGCGCTGGGCTGGCGTAAAAAACAAGCTGGTTTATAAAGTTCAGATCAACGACACCCCAGGGAGTGAAGATACGTGGAAGGATTACACTTACACAGGTAAAGTACGGATAGTGGTAACCGGGCTGATCACCGACAGGATGTATGCTTTCCGCGTGGCATCCATCAGCTCTGACGGTATGGGGAATTATAGCGATGTGTCTTTGCACAAAGCCCTGTAAGGGCTTCCTCCGTGCCCATAATTCAGGGTAAGGCCCCTTCCGCGAAGCACAGAAGGGGTTTTACTTTATTATCTTTTTACTTTTTCTTTTTTTCAGCACCCAGTACACCCCTTTCACATCAGCCTCCCATTTGGGCAGGAGGGAGATCAGTATGATCTCTTCGATGAGGTCAAGTATGGTTACATATGCTGCTGCATAAAATAAGATCATCACCGGCTGGGGAAGAAAAAAAATGCTCAGCATAAAAAAACCCTGGAGGAGGGCAGCTGCTTTAGCAATGTACGTATGGAAGCTTGTTTGCTTACGGTACCGTGTGTACGCGAAAATATTCTGCAAAACGAATAAGACAAGCAGGATCATAACAAGCATTTTCTGGCTGCTGATGAATCCCGGTTTCAGCACAAACAACCCGATGATGGCTGCGGCAATGGTGAGGTCATCACCGATGGAATCCAGCCGTGCACCGAACTTGCTGGTCACTTTATATTTTCGTGCAAGGTAGCCATCCACTGCATCGGTGAGAAAGCTCACGGCAAGGAGCCATTTGAAAAGGTCAGGCTGGTGAGTGAAAATTAAAAAGATCAAAACAGGGGCAGCCCCGATGCGGTAACGGGTAATTAAATTGACAATGTAATAGCTCCGCCTGATCATTTTCAAATAATTTCCTAAAAATAATCATTCTGAAAATGATCGTCTTTTTCTGATCAATTCGTAAAGCATAAAAAAATATTCAAGAAAAAACAGGTTAAAATGTGCTATATTTTGGTACTCGGGTATCCGGTTTTAACTATGGCAAATTATTTGAGGCACAAGGTTATTTTATTTTTTTGAAAAACGTTTTAAAATGCAAAAGAGAGCCCGTAGTTAATTTTTAATCTTTTTTACTGGCTGGAAATATGTAAAGTAATTTAACAATTATCTGATTTTGACATGATAATTAAATTTTGAGAGTTTTTTTAACAAAAACATTACACTCTTCTTTCTCATTTTCCCTATGCAGCAGCAACCAGTTTTATATGTATGGATGCGGGTTTGATGTGTTGAGAACAATAAAAGGGCGTGTATTTTTAATTGCTTTAAGGAAAACCTTACAAATATCGGTCTGATGCTGTATTTCAAAGCATTTGCATGGGTTTGAACGTATTATTGAAAAGATTCAAAGCTGATCCCGGAATGAAGTTGAAACAAAAAGTGAATTCAAACGAATAAACCTTCTCTGCATGAATAAAAATCTACTGAAAAAATTAACGGTAAGTGTCCTGGTCATCCTGCTGACATGCTTCATCGGGAAAACGTATGCCTTTCCAGCACAGTGGGATCCGAAGCTTGGAATTCACGTGACTTGAAGTCGCGGC
>JADMIO012720201.1_pt1 | contig 79068 bp, 65 predicted proteins | sample 8958161 | NCBI WGS metagenome assembly JADMIO01 (sample SAMN16585339, study PRJNA669376) | soil metagenome | isolation source: Crop rotation soil | place: USA: Cullars Rotation, Alabama | collected 2011 | reverse complement strand
GCCGCGACTTCAAGTCACGTGAATTCCAAGCTTCGGATCCCACTGTGCTGGAAAGCTGGCGGTGATGTCGGAGGCGAACTTCACCACTTTGAACGGCTTGCCGTTCATGTCGAAGATCGGGTTATAGGACGCCTGGATCCAGATTTCCCGGCCGCCCTTGCCCAGGCGCTGATATTCGCCCGCGTCATACTTGCCGGCCCGCAGCTTTTCCCAGAAGCGGCGATAGTCGTCGCTCCTGGCATGGGCCTCGCTCACGAACAGACTGTGATGCTTGCCTTTGATCTCGTCCAGCCGATAGCCCATGGCGGAGAGAAAATTCTCGTTGGCGTCGATGATGGTGCCGTCGAGATTGAAATGGATCACCGCTTGCGACTTGCCGATGGCCGCGATCTGGCCCATGGCATCGGCCGAGCTGCGCTTCTGTTCGGTGATGTCGGTGGCGAATTTGACAATCTTGGCCGGCGAGCCGTCGCGGCGTAGCACCGGATTGTAAGAGGCTTGAATCCAGACTTCGCGCCCGCCCTTGGCCAGACGCCTATATTCACGGGAATCGTATTCGCCGCGCCGCAGCTTCTCCCAGAATTGCCGGTACTCGGCGCTTTCGGAGAAAGCGGTTTCCACAAAGATGCGATGGTGCCGCCCCTTGATTTCCTCCAAGCGGTAGCCCATCGCGGCCAGAAAGTTCGCGTTCGCGTCAAGAATGGTGCCGTCAGGCGAAAACTCGATCACCGCCTGCGACTTGTCGAGCGCGGCGAGTTTCGCCGCCATTTCAGATGCTTTCCAGAAAGTCATAGTCGCCCCCACCTCGCGGGCGACTTCGCTATCCGGCAACAACACAACGCTGACAGCGGCCCGCGAATTTCCTTCGCGGGATCAAATTAAATGCAAATTATCGCCAACGATTTAATCGGTCCCTGTACGGACGTATAAGTTGTCACTGTACAACTACAATTCTCTGTATGGTTTTGTACCGACCAGAGAGATTTGTGACAATCAGGACAAGACCACCAACAGGTCCTTGGCGTCGATCTGCGCGCCCGCCTTCACCAGAAGCTCCGCAACCTTGCCGTCGCGCGGTGCGTGCAGCGCGGTTTCCATCTTCATGGCTTCGATGGTGAGAAGCACGTCGCCTGCCTTCACGCTTTCGCCCTGCTTCACCGCGATGGTGGAGATGGCGCCCGGCATGGGGGCGGCGACATGAGCGTCGTTGCCCTCCTCCGCCTTGCGCCGCACTTCCACCGTGGCCTTGGCCGAGCGGTTGGGCACCTTGACGATGCGGGGTTGACCGTTCAGCTCGAAGAAGACCCGCACTTTGCCTTCCTCGTCGGTCTCGCCGATGGTCTGGAGCCTCAAGACCAGCGACTTGCCCCGTTCCAGCTCGATGGCGATCTCCTCGCCCAGCTTCATGCCATAGAAGAACACAGGCGTGGGCAGCACCGACACCGGGCCGTATTTGCCCTGCATGGCGGCATAGTCGGTGAAGACTTTGGGATACATCAGATAAGACAGCAGTTCGTCGCCTTCCAGCGGCCGGCCGATCTTGGTTTCGGCTTCTTTCTGCGTGGCCACCAGGTCGGCGGCGGGGAGCAGCGCGCCCGGGCGTTCGGTCGTGGGCTTGATGTCTTTTAACACCTTGCTCTGCAGTGCTTTCGGCCAGCCGCCCAGGGGCTGACCCAGATCGCCCCGCAGCATTTCGACAACCGAGGCGGGAAACGCCATATCGTGCTTGGGATCCAGCACTTCCTCGCTGGAGATGTCCTGCGCCACCATCATCAGCGCCATGTCGCCCACCACCTTGGAGGACGGCGTCACTTTCACGATATCGCCGAACAGGTCATTGGCGGCGCGGTAAGCTTTGGCGACCTCATGCCAGCGCGTCTCCAGCCCCAAGGAGCGGGCCTGTTCCTTGAGATTGGTGAACTGACCGCCCGGCATTTCGTGCAGATAGACTTCGGAGGCGCCGGCCTTGAGGTCGCTCTCGAAAGCGGCGTACTGGGTGCGAACCGCTTCCCAGTAAAAGCTGATCTGGCGGATGGCCTCGGGATCGAGGCCCGGATCGCGCGGCGTGTGGCGCAAAGCTTCCACGATGGAGCCCAGGCAAGGCTGGGAGGTGGTGCCCGACATGGCGTCCATGGCGCCGTCCACCGCATCGACGCCCGCATCCACCGCCGCCAGGATGGTGGCGCCGGCGATGCCCGACGTGTCGTGGGTGTGAAGGTGGATCGGCAGCCCGATTTCATTCTTGAGCGCTGCGACGAGCACACGCGCCTGGGCCGGCTTCAGCAGACCTGCCATGTCCTTGATGGCCAGGATATGACAGCCCGCCTTCTCCAACTCCTTCGCCATGCGGATGTAATAGGCAAGATCGTACTTGGCGCGCGCCGGATCGAAGATGTCGCCGGTGTAGCAGACCGCGCCTTCCGCCAGCTTGCCCGCCTCGCGCACCGCATCAATGGCGACGCGCATATTCTCGGTCCAGTTGAGGCAGTCGAAGATGCGAAACAAATCCATGCCTGCGTCTGCGGTGCGGCGGACGAATTCCTTCACCACATTGTCGGGATAGTTGGTGTAGCCCACGCCATTGGCGCCGCGCAGCAGCATTTGGGTGAGAAGATTGGGCACCGCCTCGCGCACTTTGGCGAGCCGCTCCCACGGGTCCTCGCCCAGGAAGCGCATGGCCACGTCGAAGGTGGCGCCGCCCCAGCACTCCAACGACAAGAGCCCCGGCAGGCCGTTGGCGTACGACGCGGCGGCCGTGGCGATGTCATAGGTGCGCATGCGGGTGGCGAGCAACGATTGATGCCCGTCGCGCATGGTGGTGTCGGTAATAAGGACCTCTTTGCGGTCCTTCATCCAGGCCGCGAATTTCTCCGGCCCCAGTTGATCCAGACGCTGTTTGGCGCCCGGTGGCGGGTTCTTGCCGAAATTGGGCGCCTGCGGCGTGCGCGCGTCCGCCGGCGGCTTGGCGCGGCCTCGCGTCTCCGGATGGCCGTTGACGGTCACATCCGCGACATAGGTGAGCAGCTTGGTGGCGCGGTCGCGGCGGGGCGGCAGATGAAACAGCTCTGGCGTCTCGTCGATGAAGCGGGTGGTGTATTCGTTGCTGCGGAATTTGGGATGGTTCAGCACCGCTTCCAGGAAGGGCAAATTCGTCGCCACGCCGCGGATGCGGTACTCGCGCAAGGCCCGCTCCATCCGCGCGATCGTTTCGGCCGGGGTAGAGGCCCAAGCGGTGACTTTTTCCAGCAAGGGGTCGTACCAGCGCGTCACCACTGCGCCGGAATAGGCGGTGCCGCCATCGATGCGGATGCCGAAACCTGTGGCGCCGCGATAGGCGATGATGCGGCCATAATCGGGAATGAAATTATTTTCCGGATTCTCGGTGGTGATGCGGCATTGCATGGCATGGCCGCGCGGCACGATATCGCTCTGGCGGGGAATGCCGGTCTCATAGGCGCCGTCGGGGCCCACTGCCCCGATGCGCTTGCCTTCGGCGATGCGGATTTGCGCCTTCACGATGTCGAGGTCGCACACCACCTCGGTGACAGTGTGCTCGACCTGGATGCGGGGATTGACTTCGATGAAATAGAATTTGCCCGTGTCGGCATCCATCAGGAACTCGACGGTGCCGGCACCTACGTAATTGGTGCCGCCCGCGATCTTCAGCGCGGATTCGCACAAGGCTTCGCGCGTGTTGACGTCGAGATAGGGCGCGGGCGCCCGCTCGATCACTTTCTGGTTGCGGCGCTGAATGGAGCAGTCGCGCTCATAAAGATGCACCAGGGTGCCGTGGCTGTCGCCCAGCACCTGCACCTCGACATGGCGGGCGCGGCGCACCAGCTTTTCCAGATAGACTTCGTCCTTGCCGAAAGCGGCCTTGGCCTCGCGGCGGGCGGTGAAGACGGCGTCGAGCAGCGCTTCTTCCTTCTCGATGGGGCGCATGCCGCGTCCGCCACCGCCCCAGGATGCCTTCAACATCACGGGATAGCCGACTTCGCGAGCCAGCTGCTTGATCTCTTCCGCATTGTCGGGCAACGGCGGTGTCGCCGGCATCACCGCCACACCCACCGAGACGGCGAGATTGCGGGCATCCACCTTGTTGCCCAGGGTCCTCAGCGTCTTGGGCGACGGGCCGATGAAAATGATGCCGGCGGCGGCGCAGGCTTCAGCGAATTCGGGATTTTCGGACAGAAGGCCATAGCCGGGATGGATGGCGTCGGCTTTGGCCTCTTTCGCCACCCGGATGATCTCATCGATGGAGAGATAGGCCTCGACCGGACCCTTGCCCTTGCCGATCTGATAGGCCTCGTCCGCCTTGAAACGGTGGAGGGAGAGTTTGTCCTCCTCGGCATAGACCGCGATGGTGGAAATGCCCAGTTCCGTAGCGGCCCGGAAAACCCGGATCGCGATCTCGGAGCGGTTGGCCACCAAAAGGCGGCGAAAGGGCACGGACATCGAACAGCCTGGAAAAATGGACGGAGCTTTATGTTGCAACAGCGTAAGCAACGCAACGGCTCTGATTTCCCCACGATTTCCCCACAATTTCCCAAGAAAAATGTGGGGATTCAGGCCTCGTCCCGCGCCAGGATCTTTTCCAGCTCCGACAGGGTATCAGCCTCCCGGGCGGGCTTGTCCCAGCGAATCCGGTTGATCCTGGGAAAGCGCATCGCCACCCCGGATTTGTGACGGGTGGAGCGCTGCAGGCCCTCGAAAGCGATTTCCAGCACCAGGCCGAAATCGCGCGCGGCGCGAACCGAACGCACCGGCCCGAACCGCTCCAAGGTGTTGTCGCGCACGAATTTGTCCAGCCTGGCCAGTTCCTCGTCGGTGAAGCCGAAATAGGCCTTGCCCACGGGCGTCAGCTGGGGCGCCCCATCCTCGCCCTCGCGCCAGACCCCGAAAGTGAAGTCGGAATAGAAGCCGGAGCGTTTGCCATGGCCGCGCTGGGCATACATCAACACGGCATCGACCAGATGGGGGTCGCGCTTCCATTTGAACCAGGGACCTTTTGGCCGGCCCGCCTCATAGATCGAATCCCAGCGCTTCAGCATCAGGCCTTCGGCGCGCTGGGCATCGCCTTGCGGCGGCGCGGCGCGAAAGCTGCCCAATTCCTCCCAGCTGGCGAAAGGCTGCAGCGGCGAAAGATCGATGTGGCCGGAATGGAGTTTTGCCACGAAAGCTTCCAGGCGTTTGCGGCGTTCCGCGAAAGACAGGCGGCGGATGTCTTCGGCGCCGTCCAACAACAGATCATAGGCGCGGATACCGGCCGGAAAGCGGGCGATCAGATCCGCATCGGCGGTTTTGCGGTTCAGCCGCTGCTGCAACTCCGAAAAGCTGCCGATATGGCCGTCGCGCAGGATCAAGAGCTCGCCATCGAGCGCACCTTCGAAATTGAGCGCGTCCAGCACATCGGGAAAGCTTTTTCCGATGTCGTCGCCGGTGCGGCTGTAGAGACGGCGGCGGCCTTGCTCATTCACGGCCTGGACGCGGATACCGTCCCATTTCCATTCCGCTGCGTAGTCGGCGGGATCGAGTTTGGGAAAATCCGCGGCTTCGTCCACCGCTTGCGCCAGCATCACGGGACGAAAACGTCCGGCCGCTTCGGCGCTAGGCCGTTCACCGCGCTTCTCCAGCCAGGCAAAGAGATCTTCGTAGGGCGGGCTTTGGCCGTGCCAGATTTCTTCAATCTCAGAAACCTCAATGCCACCCAGATTGGCCAGCGCCTGTTTCGCCAGACGCGCCGACACGCCCACCCTGAGGCCGCCGGTCAGCAGTTTGAGGAGCGCCCAGCGGCCGTCGGCATCCAGCGCATCCAGCCAGCGTTCCAGCAATTGCGGTACTTCGCGGCGCGACGCGGTACGTAGAGTGTCCACGACCTCCGGCAGTTCCGGCTCTGCGTTAGCGCCCGGTTTGGCGGGCCATGCCAGCGCCACCGTCTCCGCCAGATCGCCCACGAAATCATAAGAGAGCGCGAACAGCATCGGATCCATGCGCGCCTCCACCGCCTTGCGGATCATGGCGGGCTTGGCTTCGTCGAAGGAGAGTTCGCCGGTGAGGCTGGCCAGCGCCCAGCCCCGCTCCGGGTCGAGCGCGTTCGCCAGATAATCGCGCAGCAAAGTGAGTTTGACATTCCGGGCGGGCGAGAACGAGAGACGATCGAGGAGCGCGGCAAAGGCTTTCATGCCCCCTCCTCGTCCTCATATCCCACAAGCTCCAGCGCTCGCGCCGTAATCCCGCCCAGCGAGGCCCAGCGCAGCAGCGCCTCTTCGCTGCCATGGGTCACCCACAATTCCTGCGGCTTCAATTCCGCGATGGTGCCGGTCAGTTCATCCCAGTCGCCGTGATCAGAGAGGATCAGCGGCAGTTCGACATGACGCTGGCGGGCACGCGCCCGCACCCGCATCCAGCCCGAAGCAAAAGCAGGCAGCGGATCGGCGAAGCGGCGCGCCCATTTGTCCGCGATGGCGGACGGTGGCGCGATCACCACCTTACCTTCCAACCTGTCGCGCTTGTCGGTGGTGGCCGGCGCCAGCAAGCCCAGCTTTACGCCGAAGGTTTCATAAAGCGCATTCAACGATGCCATCGCCCCATGGACATAGATGGCCTGATCGTAGCCCGCTTCCCGCAGCAGCAGGATCAGCCGCTGCGCCTTGCCCAAGGCATAAGCACCGATCAGATGGGTGCGGTCGGGAAATTGCCGCAGCGATTGCAGCAGCTTCTGGATCTCGCCGGCATCGTCGGGATGGCGGAAGATCGGCAGGCCGAAGGTGGCCTCGCTGACAAACACGTCACAGCCAACCGGCTCGAAACGGGTGCAGGTGGGATCGCGCCTGCGCTTGTAATCGCCGGAGACGACGATGGTAACGCCCTGCCAGCGCAACCGGACCTGGGCCGAGCCCAGAATATGCCCTGCGGGAAAAAGCGTGATCTCGACACCATTGTGCGTGACGGGCACGCCATAGGCGGCCGTCTCACGCCGAGCCGCGAAATCCTCGCCATAGCGCGCCGCCATGATCGCCAAGGTCTCGCGCGTGGCCAGCACATGGCCATGACCGCTCCTGGCATGGTCGCCATGGCCGTGGGTGATGACGGCCCGCTCCACCCGCGCCACCGGATCAATAAAAAATTGCCCCGGCGGGCAGTAAAGCCCGTCCTTGGCGGGACAGAGAAGATCGGTGAATTTGGCCATCCTTCAGCAACGTGAGGATGGGAACCCTGTTCCCCAAGATCAAGGGAGACGCGCCAACCTTCTACTCGGCCGGCGCCGGGTGCGGCTCATGGCCGGAAGGCCGGTCACGATCCTGCTTCTTCGCGCCGAAGGGCTTCCAGGCTGCCAGCGCGGTACCAGCGCGGTCGAGATACACATAGATCACGGGTGTGATGTAAAGCGTCAGCGCCTGCGAAAGCACAAGCCCGCCCACCACCGCCAGACCCAAAGGCCGCCGCGCTTCCGAACCGGTGCCGAGGCCGATGGCCACCGGCAAAGTGCCCATCAAGGCCGCCATGGTGGTCATCATGATGGGGCGGAAACGAACCAGCGCTGCTTCGAAGATGGCTTCCTGTGGCGAGGCCTGCTCCGCGCCTCGTTCACGGTGGAGCGCGAAATCGATCATCATGATGGCGTTCTTCTTCACAATGCCGATCAGCATGATCATGCCGACAAAAGCGTAGAGGCTGAGCGGCACCCCGAACAGCCACAGCGTGAGCAACGCGCCCACCGCGGCGGACGGCAGACCCGAGAGAATGGTCAGGGGATGGACAAAGCTCTCATAGAGAATGCCCAGGATGATATAGACGGTGATGATGGCGATGGTGAGCAAGAGACCCATATTGCCCATCGAGCTTTGAAACGCCTGGGCCTGGCCCTGGAACTGGCCCAGCACGGTCGACGGCATCGCGATCTGCTCGCGGGCCTGTCCGATGGCGGTGACCGCATCGGACAAGGTGTAGCCATTGATCAGGTTGAAGGAGATCGTCACCGCCGGCAGCTGCCCCAGATGATTGACAGCCAATGCTTGCGTACCCGGCACCAAAGTCGTCACCGCGCCCAGAGGCACGACAGTGTTCACGGTTCCGGTGGTGCCGGAACTCGCGCCGCCCGTGCCGTTGGGCAGCAGCGCTCCGGCGCCTCCGGAGGTTGAGCCGGAATTCATACTGGAGGAGACATAGAGCTGCTTCAGGTCGTTGATGTTGTTCTGATATTGCGGCAGCAATTCCAGCATCACCCAATATTCGGCATCGGTGGCGTAGATGGTGGAAATTTGCTCACCGCCGAAGGAGGCACCCAGTGCCGTCTCGATGGAGGAGATCGAAACACCATGAGTGGCGGCCAGGTCGCGGTCGATCTTGACCTCGACAGACGGGCTGTTGAAATCCATGTCGTTGGTGACGTCGGCGAAGCCCGTCGTGTGCTGCAGCAGATTGGTCAGCTTGGTCGCGTTCTGCTGCAATTCGTCCATGTTGGTGGACTGCAGCACATATTGATAAAGTGACTTGGATTGCGCCCCGCCTACCCGGATCACAGGCGGATTCTGCATGAAGGCGTTGACGCCCAGCACGCGTGCCAGCTTGGGCCGAAGCTCTTGGATCACTTCATCGGCATTGAGGCTGCGCTGACTTGGCGGCTTGAGCTTGAACAGCATATTGCCGGTGTTGGTGCCGGAGCGTGCGCCGCCGCCGCCCACCGTCGACATCACCGCCTCTACATTCGGATCGCGTGAGGCGATATCGACTAGCTGGGCCTGATATTTCGACATCTGGGCGAAAGAAGTGCGGTCCGCCGCTTCGGTGTTGACGTTGATCTGGCCGGTGTCTTCGGAAGGGATGAAATCGGTCTTGATGGTCATGAACAGGACCACGGTCAAAACCAGGCTTCCCGCGAACAGCGCCATGATGAAACGGCCGTGATTCATGCTCCAGCGCAGGGAGCGTTCATAGCCCGCCTGCACCCTGTCGAAGGCATTCTCGGTCCATTGATAGAATTTGCCGTGTTCGCTCGACTTGCCAGGCTTGATGAAGCGCGAGCAGAGCATGGGTGTCAGGGTTACCGAGATCACACCCGAGATCAGGATGGCCGAGACGATAGTGACGGCGAATTCGTGCAGCAGCCGGCCGATGATGCCGCCCATGAAGACGATGGGAATGAACACCGCCGCCAGCGACACGGTCATGGAGAGAATGGTGAAGGCGATCTCGGCGGAGCCTTTGAAGGCCGCTTCGCGAGGCTTCTCCCCCTCCTCCACATGCCGGACGATATTCTCCAGCATGACAATGGCGTCATCGACGATGAAGCCCACCGAAAGCGTGAGCGCCATCAAGGAGAGATTGTCCAGGCTGTAGCCCAGAAGCGACATGGCGGCGAAGGTGCCGATCACGGCAATGGGCAAGGCCAGCGACGGAATGATGGTGGCCGACAAGGTGCGCAGGAACAGGAAGATCACCGCCACCACCAGCACGGCCGCGATCAGAAGCGTGGTCTGCACATCGGCGACCGAAGCGCGGATGGTCTGGCTGCGATCATAGAAGACGGTCAGATGCGCCGATTTCGGCATGGTCTGGATGAAGCGGGGAATGACCTGGTTGATCTCGTCCACGATCTGGATGGTGTTGGATCCGGGCTGGCGTTGAACGCTGAGCACGATGGCGCGCTTGCCGTTGAAGAAGCTGGCGGCATAGAGATTCTGATAGGAATCGATAGCCTTGCCCACATCCTGCACCCGCACCGGCGCGCCGTTGCGGAAAGCGATGATCTGCTTGTTCCAATGCGCCGCGTCGGAAAGCTGGCCGTTGACGTGAATCAGGGTCGCCTGACTGGGCCCGTTCAACTGCCCGGTATTGGTGTCGACATTGGCCTGCTGCACGGCGGTGGCCACCTGGTCGATGCCGATATTGCGGGCGGCGAGCGCGGTGGGATCCATCTGCAGCCGAACCGCGAAGGCGGCTGCGCCGAAGACATTGACCTGGGCCACGCCGGACAGCGTGGAAAGCTGGCGGCCCAGCAGGTTTTCCGCGTACTTGTCCAACTCATACAGCGGCATGGAATCCGACTGGATCGCGGCAAACAGGATGGGCGCGTCCGCCGGATTGACTTTGCGCAAAGTGGGCGGCGCCGGCATGTTGACCGGCAATTGCCGTGCCGCCTGCTGGATGGCGGCCAGCACGTCCTCCGCCGCACCATCGATATTGCGGTCCAGATCGAACTGGATGGTGATCGAAGTCCGCCCCAGCGAGCTGGAGGATGTCATCGAGCTGACGCCGGGAATGGTCGAGAATTGGCTTTCCAGAGGTGTCGCCACGGCGGACGCCATGGTGGATGGATCGGCACCCGGCAGGCTGGCGGACACATTGATGGTGGGGAAATCCACCGGCGGCAATTCGCTGACCGGCAGGTTCGAATAGCCGAACAAGCCGAAGATCACCAACGCCGCCATCAACAATGTGGTGAGGACGGGCCTTTCGATGAAAATTTTCGAGATGTTCATGACGGCAGGTCGGACGACGGCCGCGATGCCCGGGCCCGCCCATTGTTGCGGACCGCCACCTTGGCGCCGGGCACGATGCGCAACTGGCCTTCCACCACCACCCGGTCGCCGGGCTTCACATCGCCGGCAATCGCGTCGCTCTTGCCGTCATCGTTCAGGATTTTGACGGTTTTGGAAGCAACCACATCGTCCTTGCCCACGACATAGACATAGCTGTTGTCCGGCCCGAGATTGACGGCATCGCGTGGCACCACCGTGGCACCCGCGATCTGACCGATGGTGACGCCGACATTCACATTCTGACCCGGTACCAGCCGCTGATCCGCGTTCGAGAACGTGGCGCGCACTTCGATGGTGCCGTTATTGGCGCCCACGATATTCGAGACGAAGTCCACCGGCGCCTGCTCCTTGCCGCCTTCGGCGCCGGGCATGGGCACGATGGCCTGTAATTTTCCGGCAGCCATCTGCGCCTGGATTTGCGGCAGCTGGGTCTGGGGCAGGAAAATAGAAAGCTTGATCGGCTGGATTTGGGTGATGGTGACCAGCGGCGAAGCCGTATTGGACGCGCCCGCGACCATGATCACATTGCCCGGCTGGATCATGATCGGGCCGGTCTTGCCGTCGATGGGCGAAACGATGCGGGTGTAGCCCAGATTCTCAGCCGCGATGTTCACCGCCGCCTTGTCGGCTTCCACCGTGGCGGCATCGGCCTGGGCGGTTGCCACGGCCTGGTCGCGCACCTGCTGGGAAATCGCGTTCTGGGCGTAAAGGGCGGTGTAGCGCCGCTGGTCATTCTGCGCGCTTTGCAGATTGGCGGTGTCTTTCGCAAGCTGCGCTTTGGCTTGGGCCAGCGCATTGGAGAAAGGCGCCGGGTCGATCAAGAAAAGCGGATCGCCTTTCTTCACCAGATCACCTTCCTTGAAATAGGCGGTCAGCAGCTTGCCCTGCACTTGCGCCGTCACCTGCACGGTGGCAGGCGAGACCACGGTGGCGATGGTATTCTGCACCATGATCACATCCTGGCGCTGGGCGATCGCGGTCCTGACCGGCGCGGGCGGCGGCGCATGCGGCCTGGATGGCATCAACAAGCGATAGCCCAACCAGCCGAGGCCCAGCAGCACCAGGAGGCCCAGCCCCCAGAGCAGCCAGCGCGTCCGCGAGGAACGTGCGGTGCCCGTTTTCACGGCACGGCTTGTAGAGGGAAGAAATTCGCTGACTGACATATCGGCCGGGCCCTGCTTTTCTGACGCGGAAGCTGCGCATCTGCCCGAACGCGACAGGTCATCGCTTTTCGGTTGGCACGTCACCGACAAGAACAACCAGCCGCATGCGGGAAATGTTCCTTCGCGGCGCACAAATTTTCTAACCGCCAAGTCGCTCGAAATTGTCGCCAGTTTGGCGCACAGATCGGCAGGAAAATTACCTTTTGCCCATGTTTACAATGAGTGATTTAAGGAACCGCGCCCGGGCCTGCCCGCATGTGCAGGCCGGCAGCGTCTTGGTAAGGTTACGGATGGTGTAGCGGGGGGCTCATGTTTCTTGAGTTACGGGATTTTCTAAACGCGGCGGAAATCGCGCGGCTGGTGCAATTCTCCAAGGAATTGCGCTTTGTCGAGGGCCGCCTGTCCAACGTGCATAACACCGCCAAGGTCAATCTCCAGTCGGACCAGGGCGATCCGCGTTATCAAGAGGCGGCCAAGATCGTGGTGGACGCGTTTCAGCGCTGTCGTCCCTTCCGCGAATTCGCCTATCCCAAACGCATCGCGCCGCCGCTCTTGAGCCGTTACGAGCCCGGCATGAAATATGGCCCCCATGCCGACACGTCTTTCATGACCATCGGCGGGCCCGAACCGTTTCGCCTGCGCTCCGATCTTTCCTGCACCATTTTCCTGAACGATCCCGCGTCTTACGAAGGCGGCGAACTGGTGCTGCATATCGGCACCATGCCGGTGATGGTGAAAGGCAAGCCGGGGGAGGCCTTCGTTTATCCATCGACCCTGGTGCACGAGGTGAGACCCGTGACCTCCGGCACGCGGCTGGTCTCCGTCACCTTCATCGAAAGCATGATTCCGGAAGAGCGCCAGCGCAACACGCTCTACGAACTGCAGGACGTGCTGGCGATCGAAGGCCTGAAGATGGATTATGTCAGCCGGGTGCGGATGGAAGTGGTGATCCACAACCTCATCCGGCTCTGGTCGCAGGCATAAGGAGCGGTTCCAGGAAAAGTGTGGTCGCTAGCGACAGCGTAGCGCGACGTTTTCCGTCCGGAACCGCAACAATAAAAAACTAAGCCGACAGCTTCGCCAGCGCCTTCAGGATCTGATCCGTCATCGCTTCGGTGCCGACCTGATTCATGCCGGGCTGCATGATATCGCCGGTGCGATAGCCTTCGGCCAGCACCTGCTCCACCGCTTTCTCCAACAGCCTGGCGTCTTCCACCCGGCCGAAGGAATAGCGCAGGCACATGGCGAAGGAGAGGATGGAGGCGATGGGATTGGCAAGACCCTTGCCCGCGATGTCCGGCGCGCTGCCATGGATGGGTTCGTAGAGCGCCGCCTGCCTGCCGCCGATCTTGGCACCCAAGGAGGCGGACGGCAGCATGCCGATGGAACCGGTCAGCTGCGCCGCTTCGTCCGACAGCACGTCGCCGAACAGATTGTCGGTGACGATCACGTCATATTGCTTGGGATTGCGTACCAGCTGCATGGCGCAATTGTCGGCCAGCACATGGGAGAGCTGCACATCGGAGAACTCTTCTTTGTGCACCTTGGTGACGACCTCGCGCCAGAGCACGCCGGTCACCATCACATTTGACTTCTCGGCTGAGGCGACGCGGTTGCCGCGCAGCCGCGCCAGTTCGAAGGCAACACGGGCGATGCGGGCGATTTCCGAAGTCGTATAGACCTGCGTATCGACGGCGCGCTTTTGGCCATCGGGCAAGGTGGTGGTTTCCTTGGGCTCGCCGAAATAGACCCCGCCCGTCAACTCCCGCACGATGAGGATGTCGAGACCGGAGACGATCTCCGGCTTCAAGGTGGAGGCGTCCTTCAGCGCGTCGAAGCAAAGCGCGGGTCTGAGATTGGCGAACAGCTCCAGATCCTTGCGCAGGCGAAGCAAGCCCCGTTCCGGCTTCTGCGCGAAAGGCAGCGAATCCCATTGCGGTCCGCCCACGGCGCCGAACAGCACGGCGTCCGCCCTTTTTGCCTTGGCGATGGTCTCATCGGGATCGGAGCGTCCGGCCTTTTCGAACGCGGTCCCACCGATCAACCCGCTTTCCACCGTATAGCCGAAATTGCGATTGCCGCCGTACCAGGACAGCACCCGTTGGGTGGCGTCCATCACTTCGGGGCCGATGCCGTCGCCCGGCGTCAGAAGAATATTGTGCATGTCACTCTCTTACAGCCAGGGGGCTTCGGCTTTGTGCTTCTTCTCGTAGGCCGAAATCTTGTCTTCATCGCGCAAAGTGAGGCCGATATCGTCCCAGCCATTCAGCAGGCATTGGCGGCGGAATTCGTCCAGCGTGAATGTGATCATGCCGCCATCGGGGCCGCGGATCTCCAGCTTCTCCAGATCGACCGAGATGCGGGCGTTCGAACCGCGCGCCGCATCGTCCATCAGCTTGTCCACTTCGGCTTGCGGCAGCTTGATGGGCAGGATGCCGTTCTTGAAGCAATTGTTGTAGAAAATGTCGGCGAAGCTGGGAGCGATGACGCAGCGGATGCCAAAATCCAGCAGCGCCCAGGGCGCATGCTCGCGTGAAGAACCGCAGCCGAAATTCTCCCCCGTCACCAGGATCTGCGCCTTGCGGTAGGCCGGCTTGTTCAGCACGAAGTCCGGATTTTCGCTGCCGTCGGGCTTGTAGCGCATCTCGTCGAACAGGGCCTTGCCCAGGCCGGTGCGATGGATGGTTTTGAGGAATTGCTTGGGAATGATCATGTCGGTGTCGACATTGATCATGTTGAGGGGAGCGGCGATGCCGTCCAGCGTCTTGAAGGGTTCCATGGTTTTTCTCTATGCCCTATCGCTTCGCTACATGAGGGCGGGGCGGACCATAAGAAAAGGCGACCCATTGTCAAGAAACACGACAAACTGGTGGTCAGTCAGTTTGGATTCGCTCAGTTTTTTAGCTTGAGAGCGACAAAAATCTACTGATTTTGGGCGCCTTCCGAAAAGGCTGCCTGATGAATATTCTGCGGCAACCGTGCCGATCAGCGAAAAGCTGCGAAGTCATGGGTCGCTGCCCAGGCCAGGAACAAATCCGGCCAAGCCCCCACGGGCTTGCCCGCCGCCAGATGCAGCCCGAATCCGTGACCGCCGACCTCGAACACATGCAGTTCTGCGGGAATTTTTGCGGCCCTGAGCGCGCTGAACATGGCGATGCCATTGGCGAAGGGTGGAACCGAAGGATCGTCGGCGGCAAGGCAAATGAAAGTGGGCGGCGTGTCGGCGGCGACATGCCGCTCCACGGAATAGGCATCCACACTTGCGGCATCGGTAATCAGGACATCGCCGGACTTATAAATCGTATCAGGCGGTCTCGCGTCGCCCAGCAGGAACAGGCGGTCGCCGGCACTGCCCGTATTGCCCGCAATGACGCGCCCGTCCTCCATCGTGATTGCGGGATAAAGCAAGCCCGACACGATGGGCCGGGCGCTCAAAGCATCGGCGGCATCCACCGGATCATAGATTTTGGCGCCGAAGCGCGTTGCCAGCGATGCGCACAAATGCCCGCCGGCGGAAAAGCCGATGGCCGCCAGCTTTGCCGGATCGATGTCATAGCTTTCGGCATTGGCGCGGATCAGGCGCATCGCCCGCTGCGCGTCCTGCAAGGGAACATCGGGCGCGACGGCAACCTTGTGCCCCGCATTCCGCCAGCCTTCCGACGGAAGGCGGTAACGCAAGACAAAACAGGTGACACCCAGGCCGGACAAACGCTGCGCGATGTCGCGCCCGCCGACATCCTTTTTTTCCATGGCGTAACCGCCGCCCGGTATTATCAGCAGCGCCAATCCGTTCGGCTTCGCTGCCCGGTAGACGATCAGGCCCGGCGTCTCAATCATGTGGACTTCGCGGGAGTGGTAACCGTCCGGCAGAACATCGTCCTTGATCATCAAGGCGCGTGGCGACCCGGGAGGACTGTCAGGGGGCATGCCCACCCTTGCCGTTACCGGCAGTGGAGCGCCAGGAGGACCGCCTGGCGGCGTGCCCGGCCAGAGAGGGGCGAATTCCTTGGAGTCGCCTGGCAGACTGCCATCGGCAGCCATGGTGTCGGCTCGGGCCGGAGCGGCGAATTTTGGAGCGGTTATCGCGGCCGCTGCCGCAAGCCGCATTAATTCCCGCCTGTCCATGCCGCCTCGTGCTTTCGAAACCGCCGCCCTATTAGTCATACATTGTATTAGTAATAGATGAAAATCACAACGAGCTACGGCCCGGCCACCCGTGAAAGAGTCGTATTTCCGGACTTCAGGATGAACAGGAAACCGAAAGGCCGCCAAATTCCGGGCCGGGCGGTTCGGTGAACGCTTCATCGCCCGGATGCGCGGAAAACGGGCTCTGCACCAGCTTGAGGATGCGATCCAAGGTGGCAACATCGCCCCGGTCTTCCACCGCCCGGATGGCGGTTTCCGCCACCCAGTTGCGCAGCACATATCTGGAATTTGTTGCGTTCATGGCCGCGCTTTGGTCGCCCTCGCTTCCCACGCGGACGCGGTAGCGTTCCCGCCAGGCCAGCGCTTCGTCCCGCGCGATGCCGAACAGGAACAGCCAATCTTCGTCGGTCCGCGGCAGGTCGCGGAAGGTCAGCGTGTAATCGGCGCGCGTGGCGGCCATCAGTTTCAGCAGCGAGCGGATGAGATCGTCATCACCCTCTTCGTCACGAACCAGGCCAAGCTTGGCGCGCATCAAGGCGCGGAAGCGGGCGACATAGAAGGCTTCATAAGTCTGCAGTTTCTCCACCAACCTGTCGCTCTCGATCAGGCTGGAGAGCGCCAAGGCCAGCGCGCGCAGATTCCACAGCCCGATGCCGGGCTGGTTGGAGAAGGAATAACGTCCCGTCTCGTCGGAATGGTTGCAGATGAAATCCGGGTCATAGGCATCGAGAAAGCCATAAGGCCCGTAATCCAAGGTCAGGCCCAGGATGGACATATTGTCGGTATTCATAACGCCATGGGCGAAACCCACCGCCTGCCATTGGGCGATCAGTTCGGCGGTGCGCTTCACCACCTCGCCGAACCAGCCGGCGTGATCACCGGCGAATTCCGGAAAATATTCCCCGATCACATGATCGGCCAACAGTCGCACTTGTTCGTGCTGGCCCTTGTGATGGAAATGCTCGAAATGGCCGAAGCGGATGTGACTGCGCGCCAGGCGGGTCAGGATGGCGCCCGGTTCGAATTTTTCCCGCGCCACGCTTTCGCCGGTGGCGATGATGCAAAGCGCCCGGCTGGTGGGGATATTGAGCGCGGCGATGGCTTCGCTGCCCAGATATTCGCGGATGGTCGAGCGCATCACGGCGCGGCCATCGCCGAAGCGGGAATAAGGTGTGAGACCAGAGCCCTTGAGCTGCACATCCCACAATTCATCTCTGGCATTGCGCACCTGCGCGATCAGAAGCGCGCGACCGTCGCCCAGCTGCCCAGCCCAGCCGCCGAACTGATGCCCGGAATAGACCATCGCCAGCGGCTCGCCGCCGGGAAAAGGCCGGTGGCCGGAAAAGATTTCGACAAAGGCGGGATCCGTGAAGAATTTCGGATCGAGCCCGATCAAGGCGGCGGCTTTGGGATTGGCATGGATCAGGCGGAGATCTTTGCCCACCTTCTCCGCCGCCATCTTGGTGTGAAAATCACCCGACAGGCGCGCGAACAGATTTTCCGTGCGGCCATCGATCAAGAGCCGGGGTTCAGCGACTTCGCTCATGAACAGATTCTGCGCGCTTCAGCGCTTGGATGCAATTTTCCAGCTCTCCCAGGAACCGGGAACGATCCTTGGCGGAAAAGCCGGCATGATGGGTCTGGCCGCCCGTAACCTCGCGCAGATGCCGGTTCAGCTCCCGCATCCCCAGCGCCATGCCGACATTATCAGGCGTGAAAAGCTTGCCGTTGGGCCCGATAACGCGCGCGCCCTTGGCAAGCGCGCGTGAAGCCAGGGGAATGTCGGCGGTGACGACGATGTCGCCTGACCCGGCATGCTCGGCGATCCAGTCATCGGCGGCGTCGGGCCCATCCGGCACCATCACATGGCAGACCAGCGGATTGGCCGAGGGGCGCAATCCGCCGTTGCTGACAATGGTGACCTCAAGCCCGTGCCGGGTGGCGACCTTCTCCACCTCGGCTTTCACCGGGCAGGCGTCGCCATCGACAAAGATCGCCGTCATGGCCGGTCAAGCAGCGTCGCGCTTGCGATGCCAATGCCCGCGCGAACCGTTGCGCTTCTTGCCCGGCTGGCCGGGGTTCTGGCCATGCTTCTGTTCGCCATGCTTCTGGCCGCCACCATTGTTGTGGCCGCCACCTTTGTGGCCACCTTTGTGGTTGCCCTTGTGGCCATGCGGCTTGCCATGGCGATGACCGTGCGGACGGCGCGGCTCTTCCGCCTGCGCCTTCTGGGCTTCGGTCAGTTCGGGCAGCTCGTGTTCCAGTACCGCGATCTTGCTGCGGGTGAGCCGCTCGATATCGCGCAGATAGCCCCGCTCCGACGGATCGCAGAAGGAGATGGCGATGCCCTCCCCGCCCGCCCGCGCAGTGCGGCCGATGCGGTGGACATAGCTTTCCGGCTCGTTGGGCAACTCGAAATTCACCACATGCGAGATGTCGTCAATGTCGATGCCGCGCGCTGCGATATCGGTCGCCACCAGCACCCGCGCCTTGCCGGTGCGGAACAGGTCCAGCGCCCGCTGGCGGGCATTCTGGGATTTGTTGCCGTGAATGGCTTCGGCGACGATGCCGGTCTTGGCGAGATGCTCGCTCACCCGGTTGGCGCCATGTTTGGTGCGGGTGAAGACGATGACGCGGTTCATGGCCACGTCCTTCAGAAGTTCGACCAGCAGCTGGCGCTTCTGCGGCATGGGCACATGATAGAGCTTCTGCTCGATGCGGTCCGCGGTCTTGCCTTGCGGCGTCACTTCGATGCGCTCCGGCGATTTCAGCATATCGCCCACCAGCTTGACCACGTCGTCGGGCATGGTGGCGGAGAACAGCATCGATTGCCGCTCCTTGGGCAGATGCGCCACGATCTTGCGCACGTCACGGATGAAACCCATGTCCAGCATGCGGTCGGCTTCGTCCACGATGAAGACCTGCACGGCATCGAGCCGGATATGCCTCTGCTGCACCAGATCAAGCAGGCGGCCAGGTGTTGCCACCAAGATATCCACGCCATGCTTCATGGCGTTGACCTGGGCATACTGGCTCACGCCGCCCAGGATCACGGCGCGCTTGAGGTTGAGGAAGCGGCCATAGGTGCGAAGGCTCTGCTCGATCTGGACCGCCAACTCGCGGGTCGGCGCCAGGATCAGCGCCTTGGCCTCGCGCGGCCGGGGCGGCACATGGCCGATGGAAAGCTTCTGCAGCAGCGGCAAGCCGAAGGCCGCGGTCTTGCCGGTTCCGGTCTGGGCGATGCCCAACAGGTCGCGGCCCGCCAGCAGCGCCGGGATGGCGCGCAACTGGATAGGGGTAGGATGGGTGTAATTCTCCGCTTGGAGGGCGCGGAGGATCGGCTCGGCGACGCCAAGCGCTTCAAAAGTCATGTCAGTCACAAAAGGTCCTTAAACCGGCAGAACGCACGCAGGAATCCGCGCACGGGAACGGCTGTTGCCGTCTTCCACGCACGCTGGAGGGAACGGAGGTTGTAAAAATTCCCGGCGATGAGGCTCAAAAGCCCTGTGCGATCGCCATGGGTTGGGCGCTATTTAGAGAGTGAAGCCCTTGAAGTCAAGGGAATTTTCGCGCCGCAGCATAAAACAGGGCCAGCGCTTCGCGTCCGCAACCAATGATTAACCTCGCTTGCGAGATTCGTGTTTCTGTAGTCATCATATGGCAATGCGCCCTGCTCGCAGCCGGACGTGGGGGCGTCCTGTTATCAACCGGCTTGGGTGTGGCGTCGGTTCAAATGGCTCATTACGACAACGAAGGGTCCAGGCCCCTCGCGCAGACTTCCGCGACGGGCAAGGTCAAGTGGTTCAACGGAACCAAGGGGTACGGTTTCATCACCTTGAACAATGGCAGCGATGCATTCTGCCATGCGTCGGCCTTGCAGGCCGCCGGGCACAGCGAAGTGCCGCAAGGGGCAACTATCGTGTGCGATCTCGCGGATTCGCAACGCGGCCTGCAGGTGGTCAACGTGCACAGCGTCGACCTCTCCACCGCCGAGGCGCCAAGCCCCCGTGGCCCGCGCCGGGATTTCGGCGGCGGTGACCGGTTCGGTGGCGGCCGCGGCTTTGGCGGCGGCGGTTATCGCGACAACGGCCCGTCCGGCCCCATGGTCGAGGGCAAGATCAAGTTCTTCAACGACCAGAAGGGCTTCGGCTTTGTGATGCCGGATTCCGGATCGGGCGATATCTACCTCCACGCCAGCGCACTTCGGCGCTCGGGCGTGCAGATGGTCGAGCCGGACCAGCGCATTCGCTATTCCACGCGCCAAGGGAACAAGGGCGTGGAGGTGGATCGAGTCGAAATTATCTAGGTGAACGGTTCCGAGCGAGGCCGCGCCTAAACGGGCGCGGCCTTTGCGATTCCGGGCGCGACGTCGGGATCGTCTTCGACTTCCTTGAGCTTCTCGCGTGCGGCGGCGGCTTCGCGCTGCTTGTTCCACATCGAGGCGTAATGGCCGTTCATTGCCAGGAGCTGGGAGTGCCGTCCCCGCTCGATGATTTCACCATGATCCAGCACCAGGATCTCGTCGGCATCGATCACGGTGGACAGCCGATGCGCGATGACCAAGGTGGTGCGGCCGCGTGAAACATCGCTGAGAGCGCCTTGAATCTCCCGCTCCGTGCCGGTGTCGAGCGCGCTGGTGGCTTCGTCCAGTAGCAGGATCGGTGGGTTCTTGAGAATGGTCCGGGCGATGGCGACACGCTGCTTCTCGCCACCCGACAGTTTCAGGCCGCGCTCGCCCACCATGGAATCGTATCCTTGGGGCAGATCGACGATGAATTTGTCGATCTGGGCCAGCCTTGCCGCGTCGCGGATCTCCGCCTCACTGGCGCCGATGCGGCCATAGGCGATGTTGTAGCGTACCGTGTCGTTGAACAGCACAGTGTCCTGCGGGACGATGCCGATGGCGGCGCGCAAGCTGGCTTGCGTCACGTCGCGAACATCCTGGCCGTCGATGGTCACCTTGCCGCCACGGATATCGTAGAAGCGGTAGAGAATGCGGCTGAGGGTGGATTTACCGGCACCCGATGGCCCCACCACCGCCACCGTCTTTCCGGCGGGCACCGTGAAGCTGATGCCTTTGAGGATGGTACGCTCGGGATCGTAATTGAACACGACATTGTCGAAGCGGACTTCGCCGCCCGTCACCAGCAGCGGCTTGGCGCCGGGCCGATCCTTTACCTCTTGCGGCCGGTTGAGCAGGCGGAACATCGCCTCCATATCGACCAGCCCCTGGGTGATCTCGCGATAGACGGTGCCGAGCAAATTGAGCGGCTGGTATAGCTGGATCAGGATCGCATTGCCGGCCACGAACAAGCCGATGGAAAACTGGCCGCGCGAGATGCCCAGCGCCGTCAACGCCATCACCGCGCCCAGGCCCACCGCCATGATCGCCGCCTGGCCGGTGTTGAGATAGGACAGCGAGATCTGCGACTGGATCGAGGCGCGCGAGAATTTCTCCATCGAGACGTCGTAGCGGCGCGTCTCATGCGTCTCGTTGTTGAAATATTTCACCGTCTCGAAATTGAGCAGGCTGTCCACCGCCTTGGTGTTGGCGTCGGTGTCGGACTGGTTCATCTCGCGGCGGAACTGGATGCGCCAGCGGGTGATCCAGAAGGTGAACCAGACATAGGCCACCACCATCACCAGCGTGGAGATCGCCACCCAGATATTCAGATCGATCAACAGGATCGCGGTGTAGAAGGCGAGCAGCAGGATGGTGGGAAAGATGCTGAAGAGCGCGAAAGACAGAAGCGTGTCGATGCCCTTGGTGCCGCGTTCGATAACGCGGGAAAGCCCACCCGTCTTGCGCTCCAGATGAAAGCGCAGCGACAGAGTGTGGACGTGGGCGAACGTCTCCACCGCCACTTCGCGCATGGCATGATATTGCACCTTGGCGAAGATACCGTCGCGCAGCTGCGCGAAGGCCTGCATCATGACGCGGGAAATCACATAGGCCCCGATCAGCGACAGGACCGTGCCGATGGCGATGTTGGCGGGCGTGGGCTTCAGCTGATCCACCGCCCAGCCGAAGATCAGGGGCGAGACGCTGGTGAAACCGGTGGCGAGAATCAAAAAGCCGATGGAGACCAGGACACGCCCGCGAAGATCGGCTCGGCCCTTGGGCCAGAGATAGGGCATCAGGGTCCAGAGCGGCCGGAACGATGGCGCGCCGTCACCTTCTTCCACCGCCGACCGCGCCATCCGATTCTACCGCCCCATATTCGCGCCGCCGAACGTGACGTAACCCGCTATGAGTGCGATCAGCGCTATCGCACCCAGAAGCCATAACCACCGCGGCACGAGAATCTCTCCGTAACAGGAGCGTCACGCATTCCGCCGACGCTCATTTGGGTGTTGCCCCTTGCAAACGCAAGGAGGCCGCCTTTTTTCCATGCCCGGCGGGGCGGTCGGATTAGACCTTGCCGGCCCTTGGTTTGGACGCCGAACCTGTTTAGGAAGATGCCGCCCCCCGCGCAACCCCATTAGCGACATGGACACCAAGCAAAAAACCGCGATCTGCGTCTTCTGCGGCTCCTCATATGGCGACAATCCCCTCTACCGCGAGGTGGCCCGCGCCATGGGCGCCGGAATCGCGCGCGCCGGCTGGTCGATGGTATTCGGCGGCGGCGGCAACGGCCTGATGGGCGATGTCGCCCGCGCCGCCCAGGAAGGCGGAGCTCCGGTCCAAGGCATCATTCCCGCCTTCCTGCAGGCGCTGGAGCCGCCGGTGTCTGAAGAAGAGAAGCTGATCGTCACGCCCCACATCCAGGAACGCAAAGCCCTGATGCTGAAAATGTCGGATGCTTTCGTCGTGCTGCCGGGGGGCCTGGGCACGTTCGACGAATTCTTCGAAGTCGCCGTGGAAGCGCAGCTGGGCGTGCACGACAAGCCCATCGTGGTGGTCAACGCCAATGGCTACTACAACGCACTGGACGCGATGATCCAGGCGACGGTCAAGGCGGGCTTCGCGCGCGACAAAATCCTCAAGCTCTATTATCTCGCCGACAATGTCGAAGACGCGCTGAAGATTCTGGAGGGGCGGCTCAATGCCTGAGACCATCGCGTTCGACGATTTCCTGAAAGTCGATATCCGGGTCGGCACTGTGGTCGCGGCGGAGCCTTTTCCCGAAGCACGCAAGCCCGCGATCAAGCTCACCATCGATTTCGGCGGCGAGATCGGCACCCGCCGCTCCTCCGCCCAGATCACCCGGCACTACACGGTGGACGCCCTGGTGGGGAAACAGGTCATGGCGGTGGTGAATTTCCCGCCGCGCCAGATCGGAAAATTCATGTCCCAGGTGCTGACCTTGGGTGTGCCGGACGCAGATGGCGAAGTAGTGCTGCTGCATCCATCATTGCCGGTTCCCAACGGCGGAAGAATGTTCTGATCCAAGGTATGGAACCGCCCTTCCGGGCCTCATTTCGCGCCTTACGGCTGCAAGAGCCCCGCCCTGTTTTCCGGGGCGAGCATGCTTACATATCAGATACCGCCGAACGCCGGGCCTTTCCCGGTGAACCGGCGAACGAGACAGGCAGCGCCATGCTCATGCGCGGAATGTTTCACTGGCACAATATTCTTCTGGCCGTCCTGCTCGCCGCCATTGCGGCGGATATCGCTTTCGGCCTGGATGCAGTGCTCAATTTGATATCGACCGCGGCAATGGTCGTATTCATATTGTTCGCCGCCCTGCTCTTTGCGGCAGCCGCGATAATCGTGCTTTGGATATCGACCCGCAATCTGCTCGAGGACATCAGAAGCGACAGCCGTTCGGCTGTCGCCTGGCGATGGAAGATTCTGGCGCTGGTCGGCGGCGCAGGGCTCTTAATCGATGGCGCCGTGGGCGCCTGGAACGCTTTTCAACAGCACATCCTGTTTAGCGTCGCGGTGGAGGAAATTCCTTTTTCCGGCGTTCCGGTCTTCCTGCTGCTGGCCAGCTATCCGGTCAAATGGATCGAGCAATATCTCGAAGCCAGAAACAGAAAACCCATTTTGTTTGGCCGAAAGCAGGAAGGTTGAGAACGCACAAAAAAACACGGCGCCCGTTGGGCGCCGTGTCCGTATTCAGATAGTGACCTTATTACATGCCCTTCGGCGGAGGCGGCGGCATGTCGTCCATCGACGCCGTCTGCGGCATCATGATGTGCGCGCCGGCTTCACCCGAACGCATCATCCAGGGCGACGAGGTGTTCATGCGCTTGGTGGGAAGGCCGAGATCTTCGCCCTTCACATTCGGCATCAGGACCACCCACATGGAGCGGGCTTCAGCCTGGGTCTTGCCGCTGCGGCCATAGATCATGGTGCCGGCGGGCGCGCGGGTCAGCTTGCCCGAGGCATAAGCCGCATCGGTGTCGGCGCCGATGGCCTTCTGATCCTTGCCAGCCGCTTTCTCCATGGCGGTGAAATCGGAAGCGGCGCGCAGCGCGTTGCCACGGCAGCTGACGCTGAAGTTTTCGGCGGTCGAGAGATTGACGCAGAAGATGCTGCTGGTGCCCTGACGCAGAACTTGCGGCAGGCCCTTGCTGTCATACGCAATCACAGTGGCGCCATCGCGCATGGCGGCCGGCAGAGCCGAAGTCGCCACCTTGATCTGTTCGTCTTTGGACATCGCACCTTGCGCCATAGCGCCGCCCGCGAACGCGGCCGTAATCGCCACGGCGGCGGCCATCGTCAGTAAACCCTTCATTTGTTTCTCCCTTGGTGACGTTCCCCAGGCGGACCCTGGAACGGGCGAAACATACTGGGTTTACATGACAGGCGGAAGCGGGGAAGTACTCCTATCCCGCCCCGGGGGAGTGAAAATTTTCCGTAAATTCAGGGCAAAACGCCGTCTTTGTAGAGCTTGTATGTAACCGAATCCGTCAAGGCCTCGAAGGAGGCGTCCACGATGTTGGCCGACACCCCCACCGTGGACCAGCGGTTCCCCCGCCCGTCCACGCTCTCGATCATCACCCTGGTCACGGCTTCGGTGCCGGTCGTCAGGATACGGACCTTGTAGTCGGCCAGGCGGAGATCAGCGATGGCCCGGGAATATTTCCCGAGATCCTTGCGCAGCGCCGCATCCAGCGCGTTCACCGGGCCATTGCCCGTGGCGACGCTGTGAATGGCCTCGCCCGCCACGTCCAGCTTGACCACGCCTTCCGAGACCGAGACGAATTCGCCGTGCGAATTGCGGCGGCGCTCAACGCTGACGCGGAAATTCTCGATCCGGAAATAATCCGGCACCTGGCTGAGGGCCCGGCGCGCCATCAATTCGAAGGAGGCTTCCGCGCCGTCATAGGCATAGCCCAGATATTCGCGCTGCTTCACTTCGTCGAGCAGGCGGGAGACGCGCGGGTCTTTGGGATCGAGTTCGATGCCCACCTCTTTCAGCCGGGCCAACACATTGGAACGACCGGACTGATCGGAGACGGGAATGACGCGGGCATTGCCCACCTGTTCCGGCTTCACATGCTCGTAGGTGCGCGGGTCTTTCAGCACGGCGGAAGAATGCAGCCCACCCTTGTGCGCGAAAGCCGACAATCCGACATAGGGCGAATGGCGCCCCGGCGCGCGATTGAGGATTTCATCCAGGAGGCGCGAGACCTGGGTGACATGCGCCAGCTGCGCCGCCGAGACGCCGGTCTCGAATTGCGAGGCGTAAGGCTCTTTCAACAGCAGTGTGGGCAGCAACGAACAAAGATTGGCGTTGCCGCAGCGCTCGCCCAAACCGTTGAGCGTGCCTTGGATCTGGCGCACGCCGGCGCGCAAGGCGGCGAGGCTCACCGCCACCCCCTGCCCCGTGTCGTCATGAGCATGAATGCCCAGCGCCGCGCCCGGCAACTTCGCTTTCACCTCCGACACGATGCGATAGACGTCTTCCGGCATGGTGCCGCCATTGGTGTCGCAGAGCACGATCCAGCGCGCGCCCGCGTCATGGGCAGCTTCGATGCAGGCCAGCGCATAATCGGGGTTGGCCTTGTAGCCGTCGAAGAAGTGCTCGGCATCCAGCATGGCTTCGCGCTTCTTGGCGATCACGGCTTCGATGGAGCGGGCGATGTTGTCGATATTCTCTTCGCGCGGAATCTCCAGCGCGACATCGACCTGATAGTCCCAGCTTTTGCCCACCAAACAGACCGCATCGACCGGCGCATCGATAACCGGCGCCAGCGACGGATCATTGGCGGCGCTACGGCCCGAGCGCTTGGTCATCCCGAAAGAGGTGAAGCGGGCGGATTTGAGCGGCGGGCGCTCCTTGAAGAACGCCGTGTCGGTGGGATTGGCGCCCGGCCAGCCGCCTTCGATGTAGTCGATGCCGAGGCCGTCCAAGGCGAGCGCGATCTGGCGTTTGTCTTCCACCGAGAAGTCCACGCCTTGAGTCTGCGCGCCATCCCGCAGCGTGGTGTCGAAAATATAGAGACGTTCGCGGCTCATTTGCGCACTTCCCAAGTGGTGCCCTGCGGTCCGTCCTTCAGCACAATGCCTTTGGCCAGCAACTCGTCGCGGATGCGGTCGCTTTCCGCGAAATTCTTGGCGGCGCGGGCCGCCTTGCGGGCTGCGATGGCGTCGGCGATGGCCACCTCGTCCACCCTTGCCTTGGCCGCGATTCTCAGCTGCACATTGGAAAAGCCCATGAAGCCCAGCCCGCCGGCCAGCGCCAGCGGTTCCGCCTGGTGTAGCGAGGCGATGGCGGCCGGCGTGTTGAGATCGTCGCGCAGTGCCGCCAGAAACTCCGCGTTGGGCGCGGGATCGGCCAACGGCTCGGTCACCTCGTACCAGCGCTCCAAAGTCTTCCAGCTTTCGCTGAGGCCCTTGAGCGTGAAATCGATGGGCTGGCGATAATGCGTGCGCAGCATGTTGAAGCGCAGCACTTCGCCCGGCCAATCCTTCAGAAGGTCGCGGATAGTGAAGAAATTGCCCAGCGATTTGGACATCTTCTCGCCTTCCACCTGCAGGAAGCCGTTATGCATCCAGATTTTCGCCAGGGGATGATTATGATGCGCGCTTTCGCTCTGGGCGATCTCATTTTCGTGATGCGGGAACATCAGATCGATGCCACCGCCATGGATATCGAACGTCTCGCCCAGATATTTTCCCGCCATGGCCGAGCATTCGATGTGCCAGCCGGGACGGCCGCGCCCCCAGGGCGAATCCCAGCCCGGCAGTGATGGCTCCGACGGTTTCCAAAGCACGAAGTCCATCGGGTTTTTCTTATAGGGAGCAACCTCGACCCGCGCGCCCGCGATCATCTCATCCAAAGAGCGGCGTGACAGCTTGCCGTAATCCGGCTTTGAAGTGACGTCGAACAGGACATGGCCTTCGGCGGCATAGGCATGGCCCTTGGCGATCAAATCGGAGATCATCGCCACCATCTGGGCGATATGATCGGTAGCGCGGGGCGTGACGTTTGGCGGCAGATTGCCCAGCGCCGATACATCCTCGTCATAGATGCGGGCAGTCTCTTCCGTCAGCTCGCGGATCGAGATGCCACGCTCGGCGGCGCGGGCGTTGATCTTGTCGTCCACGTCGGTGATGTTGCGGACATAAGTGACATGCGCGTCGCCGAAATCATGCCGGAGCAGCCGGAACAGCAGATCGAACACGATCACCGGTCGCGCATTGCCGATATGGGCGAAGTCGTAGACCGTGGGACCGCAGACATACATCCGCACATTTTTGGCGTCGAGCGGAACGAACTCTTCCTTGGTCTTGGTCAGGGAGTTGAACAGGCGCAGAGTCATGGGCGGACCGTCGAAGCGGTTGGAAAGTGGCAAATTACGGGGGCGAGCAGAAGGTTTTTTGCAGCGTCAGCTGCAAATCGAAATCCGAATAATGCGGCAAATGGCCGTCACGCGGTTTGTCCTTCCAGGCGGGCCTTGGCTTTCGCCCGCCCGATCAGGGGTAACAGCTTTTTGAGTTCCGGTCCATGCTGGGTGCCGGTCAGCGCCAAACGCAGGGGGTGAAACAGGCCGCGCCCCTTCGCCCCGGTCTGCGCGCCCACCACTTTGGTCCAGGCACCCCAGGTGCCCTCGTCCCAAGGTTCGGGCGGCAGCAGCGCCAAGGCCTTCGTTACCAGCGCCGCATCCTCAATCACGGGCCTCACCGGCCCGGTCACCAAACGCATGAGATCCTGCGCATCGGCGAGACGGGTGACATTGGGCTTCACCGCGTCCCAGATCGCTTGCGGCACGCCCATCGCCTCAAGCCGGGGCGCGACCGCCTCATAGGGCATGGCGTGCAAAGTCTTCGCATTCAGCGCCAGCAATTCGTGGCTGTCGAAATGCGCCAGCGCCCGGCCCATTTTCTCGAACGCGAAACCGCTGGCCAGCGCGTCCAGCGACAGCGCCGGTTCGATGCTGTCGGAGGTGCCGATATGCGCGAGATAGGCGTTCAGCGCCATCGCCTCGACACCCTCCTCCCGCAAGGTGCGCAGGGACAGCGAACCTTCGCGCTTGGAAAGCACTTCGCCGCCCGCGGCCACGAACAACGCAAAATGGGCGAAGTTCGGCACCGGCACGCCCAGCGCTTCGAAGATTTCGATCTGGGGGGCGGTGTTGGTGACATGATCCTCGCCGCGCAGAATATGGCTGACGGCGAAATCGGCGTCGTCCACCACGGACGGCAGGGTATAGAGAAAGCGCCCATCCTCGCGGATCAGCACGGGATCGGACAAGGTGGCGGTGTCGATCTCCACCGCGCCGCGGATCAGATCGTCCCAACGCACCTTGTTGTGACTGAGTTTGAAACGCCAATGGGGCTTCCTGCCCTGCGCTTCGTAATCGGCGCGCTGTTCAGGCGTCAGCGACAGCGCGGCCCGGTCATAGACAGGCGGCCTTCCCGCCGCCATCTGGCGCTTCCTGCGGCGGTCGAGTTCGGCGGCCGTCTCGTAACAGGGATAAAGCCGGCCCGCCGCTTTCAATGTCTCCGCCGCTTCCTGATGACGCGGCGCGCGTTCGGACTGGCGGGCGAAGAGCTGATGCTCCAATCCCAGCCAGGCCAGATCTTCGATGATGGCGGCCTCGAATTCCGGCTTGGAGCGCGTGTCGTCGGTGTCGTCGATGCGCAGCATGAATTTGCCGCCCACATGGTGCGCGAAGAGATAATTGAGCAGCGCGGCGCGGGCATTGCCGACATGGAGATAGCCGGTGGGGGATGGCGCGACGCGGACGATCACGTTGCTCATCTAGCGCGCGTCCCGGAAAGCGTTGGTGATGGGATAGCGGCGGTCGCGGCCGAAATTGCGCGAGGAGATCTTCACGCCCGGCGGCGCCTGACGGCGCTTATATTCGGAGACATAGAGCAGCTGTTCCACCCGCTTGACCGTGGCGGGCTCGAAACCCTTGGCCACCGTATCCTCGAAACTCATTTCATGCTCGACCAGACATTCCAGGATGCCGTCCAGGATATCGTAAGGCGGCAACGAATCCTGGTCGGTCTGGTTGGCGCGCAGTTCCGCCGTCGGCGGCTTTTCAATAATCCGATCGGGGATCACCACCCCACCGGGCCCCAGCGCACCCTCGGGCGCGTTCTGATTGCGCCAGCGCGAGAGCGCGAAGACTTCGGTCTTGTAGACATCCTTTAGCACATTGAAGCCGCCGCACATGTCTCCATAAAGCGTAGCATAGCCCACGCTCATCTCGCTCTTGTTGCCGGTGGTGAGCACCATGGGCCCGAATTTGTTGGAGATCGCCATCAGCATCAGGCCGCGCACCCGCGACTGGATATTCTCTTCCGTCGTGTCGGCAGTCTTGCCCGCGAACACTGGGGCCAGCGTCTCGCCGAAGGCGGCCACGGCCCGCTCGATTTCGATGGTCTCATACGGCACGCCCAGGCGGCGGGCACACTCGTCGGCATCGTCCAGGCTCTCTTTGCTGGTATAGCGCGAGGGCAGCATCACGCAGCGCACGCGCGCGGCGCCCAAGGCATCCACCGCCACCGCCGCTGACAGTGCGGAATCGATGCCGCCGGAAAGGCCCAGAACCACGCCGGGAAAGCGGTTCTTGTTCACATAATCGCGCAGGCCCAGCATCATGGCGTGATAGACCGCGCTTTCTCGGCTTTCGCTGCCGGCCTTCTGGCCAGTCGCGCAGCTCCATTTGCCCTGGTCGTCGCGTGTCCATTCGCTGACCGCCACCGTTTCGCGCCAAGGCGGCAGCGCCAGGGCCATCGAGCGGTCGGCATTGATCACGAAAGACGCGCCGTCGAACACCAGTTCATCCTGGCCGCCCAGCTGGTTGAGATAGATCAAGGGCAGACCGGTCTCGCCCACACGCGCCGCCGCCAGTTGCAGGCGCAGATCTTCCTTGCCGGCTTCGAAGGGCGAGCCGTTAGGCACAGCCAGAATCTCAGCGCCTGTCTCGCACAGGCATTCGGTGACGTCTTCGGTCCAGATGTCCTCGCACACCGGCACGCCCAGGCGTACACCGCGCACATTGAGCGGTCCCGGCAAGGGCCCGGCGGCGAAGACGCGCTTCTCGTCGAACACGCCATAATTGGGCAGGTCATGCTTGAAGGTGCGGCCCGCGACCTTGCCGTCGTCCAAAAGCAGCATGGCGTTGAAGAGCTTGCCCTCTTCCTTCCAGGGCGCGCCGATCAGGATGGCGGGGCCGGTGGCCGTATCCGCCGCTAAGGCTTCGATCGCCTCGCGGGCGTCGTCCTGCAGCGCGCCTTTCAGCACCAGATCTTCCGGCGGATAGCCGGTGATGAAGAGTTCCGAATAAAGGATCACGTCGGCATCGGCCGCGCGGGCGCGGGCTTCACGGGCGCGTTTGAGATTGCCCGCGATATCGCCCATCACGGGATTGAGCTGGGCCAACGCGATGCGGAACCGGTTCATCGCCGTTACTTAGATGTCCGGTGGTAAAAGAAAAAGCCCTGCTTCAGGCCGTGGCCGCCATGCGCCGCAGCTGGGCCTGCGCCACGACGCCCAGACTGGCGTCGGCGGCTTCCTCGATCTGGAGCGCGGTTTCAACCGCCTGGGCAGCCTGTTCCGGCAACACCACAGGCGCGATCTCGCCCCGCGCCGCGGCGACGAAAGAGGCGACGGCGTCGCCCAAGGGATCGCCCATCTCCAACTCCACCAGCGGACGGGGGGTGGTGTTGACGATTTCGCGGGTGAGGAAGTCGATCTCCACCACGCCATCAGGATAGACGGCGCGGAAACCGCGCTTACGGTTGTCGGCGATGCGGCTGGTATCCAGATGCGCCACCGTGCCATTGGCGAAAGTCACCTGGGCGGCGACTTCGTCGGCGTGAGGGCCATATTGCACGGTACCGCGGGCGGTGACGTCCACCACGGGGCTGCCCACCAAGGTGTGCACCAGGTCGAGATCGTGGATCATCAGATCGAGCACGGCGGAAACATCGTCGCCCCGGCCCGTCCAGGGGCCACGGCGCCAGCATTGAATCTCGATCGGCGCCACGTCCTGGTCCAACAGACCGGTGCGGGCGAAAACGAAACGTTCCTGATGGCCGACGGTAAGAATGAGACCGGTCTTGCGCGCCAGCGCCACCAGCTCCTCGGCTTCGGCGACCGTGGTGGCGATGGGCTTCTCCACCAGCACGTGAGCGCCGGCCTGAAGGAAGGCGCGCACAATGGACGCGTGGGTGACGGCGGGTGAGCAGACGGAAACCAGATCGACCTTACCCAGAAGCTCACGCCAGTCGGAAACGGCCAGGACGCCATATTGCGCGGCGATGGAATGACGGACTTCCGCACTGGTGTCGGCGACGGCAAAGAGTTCCACGCCGGAAATGGCGCGATACTTGGCGCAATGATGACGACCAAAGGCGCCAACCCCGATGACGGCGGCCTTCAGCGGCCCCTTCTCCGGAACGCGGCGGCGAATGAACATTTTCCAGACCCTCTGGCCTCAAACCCGGGCCTGTTTAAGCCTGCCGGGACTCGTGGGGGCGACTCATAAGATGTTTCGGTTTGTGACTGATTGAAGAAGACCATTTAGAATCAAATGGATAGCCGGGAAAATAATCAAAACCTTTCTTTACCTTAATCTTCCGGGCACCGACATTTTGGATTTTTGGAGCCGGAAGTTCCCACTTGGAACAGGGCGAAAAACTCAGCCTTCCGGCGAGCTTGCCAGCAGCGTGGCTAATGCCGCGACAACCAAATAGGCCAGCATCAAGGGCGCCAGACCGATCAACAGCGCCCCGCTGATGTCCGCGTAAGAGTGGCAGGGGAACCAGGGATAGGCGGAACCGACAAAAAAGAACTGCACCCCCACCACCGCAACCAGGCCCAGGCAGAAGGCACGGATGGAGGGATTAAGTCCTTCCGGCCTGGTGTTGCGTTCCAGCCGGATGATGCCGGCCTGCAATTTCAGCCGCGAACAGGCCGAAGCCAGGAAAATGGCCGCCAGTATCCACGAGAAGGCGGAAGAGAAGATGCGCCCGCCATCCAGGCTGCAGATGTCCAGGCTGGAAACGAGGACGCGCTGGCCAGGCACCGCGTAAAAAATCGCCTGCTCCAGGGGCACCACGGCATTGCCAATCAGATGCCTGGGCGCGAACCAGACTTGGTTGACGAAGGCCAGGACCACGAACAGCAGGAACACGATCTCGTTGAAGCCGGGCACGAAATGGCCAAGGCCCAGGCGCGCCCGGAACGGCGTACCCGGCAATCCCGCCGAAACCCCGAAACCGCCCGCGAACAAAAGCCCCATGGCCATGAACAACAGGACGCAGATGCCGATATCGGCCAGCGACGGCGCCAGCGGCACGCCGCGAGCCAGCGCGATATTGAGCGCATGCGCGCCGGCGAACAGGCAGAAGATGATCCAGCCCTTCGCCAACAGTCTCGCGATGCCCATTATTTCTTTTCCTTGGTCGCGCGGCACATGTTCATTTGCTGCAATTCATGTGTTGCACGGTCCCCAAAAGGAAGACGCGGCAGACCATGCGCCGCGCTCCTCTATGCTGAAGCGGCAAGACTCGCATCCTTCATCCGCTCGTCGCGGATGCCCTGGGCGATCAGGAAAGCCAGCTCCAGCGCCTGGCTGGCATTGAGGCGGGGGTCGCAGGCGGTCTGGTAGCGCGAGGAAAGATCAAGCTCCTTGATCGCCTGGGCACCGCCCAGACATTCCGTCACGTCCTGGCCGGTCATTTCAAAATGCACGCCGCCGGCATGGGTGCCTTCGGCGCGGTGGACGGCGAAGAAGGTGCGCACTTCTTCCAGGATGCGATCCACCGGCCGGGTCTTGTAGCCCGATTTGAGCTTGATGGTATTGCCGTGCATGGGATCGGACGACCACACCACATGTGCCCCTTCCCGCTTCACCGCGCGCACCAAGGGCGGCAGCTTCTCGGCCGCCTTGTCGGCGCCGAAGCGGGCGATCAAAGTGAGGCGGCCGGGAATATTCTGCGGATTGAGCGCCGCGATCAGGCGCAGCAGGTCCTCCGTCTCCAGCGAAGGCCCGCATTTGAGCCCGATGGGGTTCTTGATGCCGCGGCAGAATTCGACATGCGCGCCGTCCAGCTGGCGGGTGCGATCGCCGATCCACAGCATGTGAGCGGAGGTGTCGTACCAGTCGCCGCTGGTGGAATCGACGCGCGTCATCGCCTGCTCGTAGGGCAACAGCAGCGCTTCGTGGCTGGTATAGAAATCGGTGGTGCGCAGCTGCGGCACCGATTCCGGCGTGATGCCGCAGGCCGCCATGAAATCCAGCGCTTCGGAGATGCGCTGCGCCAATTCACGATACTGCTCGCTGGCGGGCGAGTCCGAAATGAATCCCAGCATCCAGCGATGGACGTTGTGCAGATCGGCGTAACCGCCCGATGCGAACGCGCGCAGGAGATTGAGCGTCGCCGCCGAATGGGCGTTGGCCTGGATCAGACGCTGGGGATCGGGGCGGCGCGCTTCGGCGGTGAATTCGCCGCCATTGATATTGTCGCCGCGATAGGAGGGCAGCGTCACGCCATTCTGGGTCTCGAAATCGTCGGAGCGGGGCTTGGCATATTGGCCGGCAATGCGGCCCACTTTCACCACCGGCACACCGGCGGCGAATGTGAGGACCACCGCCATCTGCAGCAGCACCCGGAAGGTGTCGCGAATATTGTCGGGATGGAATTCGGCGAAGCTTTCGGCGCAGTCCCCGCCCTGCAGCAGGAAAGCCTTGCCTTCCGCCACCTGCCCCAAGGACGCCATCAGATTGCGCGCCTCACCCGCGAACACCAGCGGGGGATGGGATTTAAGCTGGGTCAGCACGCGTTCCAGCGCCGCCTGGTCCGGATAGTCCGGCACCTGGCGGATGGGCTTGGACTGCCAGCTTTGCGGGGTCCAGGATTGGGCCACGCGCGCCTCCCTCAAATTCGGTTCTCAGTAACAGGAGGGCCGATATAGGGGAAGGGCAGCGGCTTTGCCAGCCAGGACCGAAACCTGGAAAAGAGCGATGATTTTCAGTGGCTTGCTTGCTTCGCCAGCCGCTTCTGCTGGTCTTTGGCGTCGTCAAGCACATCCGACAGGCTGCCAGGTCCGGGAGACCAGCGCCGGGCCCGGACCGAAGCCCGACCAATATCTTCGGCACTCATGCCCCGGGAAATCTCGTTGGTGGTGGATGCAAACCGGGCTCGCTGCTCCCCGGTGGAGCGCTCCAAAGCGGCGAACATGTAATAAAGCGCCTTCTTGGAATCCTGCGGCAGCGCTTGGCCTCGCCAATAGGCATTGGCGATGTTGAGCAACGCGGCCGGTGCGCCCTGCTCGCCAGCTTTCACGGACCAGGCCACGCCCTGATATTTGTCCATCGGCACGCCGCGTCCGTTGAAATAGAGATAACCGAGATTCATCTCGGCCTGCATGTTGCCGGCATCGGCGGCTTTTTGCAGAAGCGGTGCTGCCTTGTTGTCATCCTGCGCCACGCCATTGCCGCTCATATAAGCATTGCCCAGTTGGGCCGCGGCCATCACGTCGCCGGCATCGGCGGCTTTGGTCAGCCATCCCGCGGCCGCTTCCTTATCCTGCAGGCCCGTGCAATCCATCATCAGCAATTGACCCATCGCACGCTCCGCCTCCGTGTTGCCCCCAGCGGCCAGCGGCGCGAAATTGGCCCGCGCCAGCGCGTATTTGCGATTTTTCGTAGCTTGAATACCGGCGCTGACGTTGGGCGTTGCCGGCGCCGCAACCTCATCCGGCGGCGGCACTTTGCAATCCACCCGGTTGGTGGTGATGGTGACGGTCGTTTCCGCAAATGCCGGGCCTGCGCACGCGAGCATCAGCACAACCGCAATCGTCAAATCTGTGCGCATCGCCAACCCCAAGCCCGCGTCGCGATGACGAGCTTACGGCGAAAGCCGAGCGGCGCGCGAATTACATCGCCGACAGCGAGTTACATTCCGGAAAGATTTAGGCGGGAGATTTGGAATAACTCCTGGTCCGCATGGTGACCAATTCCTCCGCCGCGGTGGGATGAAGCGCGATGGTGCCGTCGAAATCCTTCTTGGTCGCGCCCATACGAAGCGCCACGGCCGCGATCTGAATGATCTCGGCGGCGTGGTCGCCCAGAATGTGAACGCCCAGCACTTTGTCCGTCTTGGCATCCACCACCATCTTCATGGTGGTGCGCACGGGACGACCGCCCAGCGTATGCAGCAGGGGCCGGAAACTGGATTTGAACACATCCACGTGATGCCCCCGCATCAGCGCCATCTCTTCCGACAGCCCCACCACCGCCAATTCGGGGGTGGAGAAGACGGCACTGGGCACATGCACGTGATCGGGCTTGGTGGGATTGTTCTTGAAAGCAGTCTCGACGAAACACATGGCTTCATGGATCGCCACCGGCGTCAGCTGCAGCCGGTTGGTCACATCGCCCACGGCATAAATGTGGGGCGCGCTGGTTCGGGAATAATCGTCCACCACCACTTCGCCTTTCATGCCCAGTTCGACACCCGCTTTCTCGACATGCAAGGCGTCGGTGTTGGGCTGGCGGCCGATGGCGAGCAGGATCTGGTCGCATTCGATCACCGCGCCCTTGTTGGTCTCGGCGTGCAGGCAATCGCCCCGCTTTTCCACCTTGGTGAATTGGCAGCCCAGCATCACATCCATGCCCTTGGCCGCCATGGAGTCCAGAAGCGCGTCGCGCATGTCGTTGTCGAAACCGCGCAAGGGCTTTTCGCCGCGATAGACCAGCGAAACATGCGCGCCCAGACCGTGAAAGATATGCGCGAACTCGACCGCAATATAACCACCGCCTGCGATCAGGATGCGGCGGGGCATCTTTTCCAGATGGAAGACTTCATTGGAGGTAATGCAGAGATCACCGCCTGGAACGATGTGGTCGGTGCCCATCTCGCGGGTGGGCCGGTTGCCGGTGGCGATCAGGAATTTGTCCGCCGTGACCCGGCGCCCTTCATTCAGGAGCAGCACCGTATGCTCATCCTCGAACACGGCGCGGTCTGAGAAAATCGTGACCCCGGCCGCTTTCACATTCTTGGTGTAAAGACCTTCGAGACGGGTGATCTCCTTGTCCTTGTTGGCGATGAAGGTCGGCCAGTCGAAAAGGGGCGTGCCCGGTATGGTCCAGCCATAATGGGGCGCGTCCAGGAAATTCTCGGAGAACTGGCTGGCATAGACCATCAGCTTCTTGGGAATGCAGCCCCGGATCACGCAAGTGCCGCCCATGCGGTATTCTTCCGCCAGCGCCACCTTGGCGCCCGTCAGCGCGGCCATGCGCGCGCCACGCACACCGCCCGAGCCGCCGCCGATGACGAAGAGATCAAAGTCGTATTTCATGAACGCCCAGCCTTATCAGAACTCCCCTCACCCTGAGCTTATCGAAGGGTGAGGCAGGAAAGGACGGTTGCCTCATGCTTCGACAGGCTCAGCATGAGGACTCTATCTTTCGATGACTTCGACTTCGCCGGGGCTGGCGATCAACAGCGTGGTGGCGATGCCCACGAACAGGCCATGCTCGACCACACCCGGCACGGCGCGAATGGCGGACCCCAATTTGGCGGTGTTCTGGATGGCGTCGAGCTTGCAGTCATAAATCACATTGCCATTGTCGGTCTTGACGACGGCGCCATTCTTTTGGCGCAGCATGGCGCCGGCATTTTTGTAGCCGGCGCCTTCGATCGCGGCGACAAGGCGCTGGGCGATTGCCTTGTGGCCGAATTCCACCACCTCTACCGGCAGGGGAAATTTGCCCAGGCGCGGTACAAGCTTGGATTCGTCGGCAATGACGATCATTTTCTTGGAAGACGCCGCCACGATCTTCTCGCGCAGCAGCATGCCACCGCCACCCTTGATCAGATCGAGATTGCGGTCGGCCTCGTCGGCGCCGTCCACGGTGAGATCCAGCGGCGCCAAATCATCGAGACTCGACAGCGTGATGCCCAGCTTGCGCGCCAGGGTGGCGGTGCGCTCCGAGGTGGGCACGCAGAGCAGTTTCTGCCCGCCCCGCACCCGTGGCGCCAGCAGCTCGACAAACAGCTCGGCGGTCGAGCCGGAGCCCAGTCCCAGCTTCATGCCGTCCAGCACATAGTCGAGCGCCTTGGCGGCGGCGGCGCGCTTCAATTGATTGGTGTCTGTCATGGCCCGGGACCATAGAGGGCGGCTGCGACCGGGCCAAGACGGATTTCGGTTATTCCACTGTCACCGATTTGGCCAGATTGCGCGGCTGATCCACATCCGTCCCCTTTGCAATAGCGGCATAATAAGCCAGCAGTTGCACCGGGATCGCATAGAGCAAGGGCGCCAGGAACGGATCGGCGTCCGGCACGGTGATCGAGGCCCAGACCGGACCGGCCTCGGCCACACCGCGCGCATCGGAAATCAACAGCACCTTGCCGCCCCGCGCCATCACTTCCTGCATGTTGGAGATGGTCTTTTCGTAAAGCGCGTCATGAGGCGCGATCACGATGATCGGCACTTTCTCGTCGATCAGGGCGATGGGGCCGTGCTTCATCTCCCCCGCGGCATAGCCTTCGGCATGGATGTAGGAGATTTCCTTGAGCTTGAGCGCGCCTTCCAGCGCCAGCGGGAAGCTCTGGCCGCGGCCCATATAGAGCACGTCGGTGGCCTTGGCGATGGCCTGGCCCAGCGCCGCGACCTTGTCTTCCTGTTTCAGGAATTCGGCGATGTGGCGGGGCGCTTCCAGCAGCGCGGCGCAGAGACGCTTTTCGTCGGCTTCACTCAGGCGCCCGCGCGCCTGGCCGGCCGCGATGGCAAAAGCCGCCAGCGCCGCCAGCTGACACGTGAAGGCCTTGGTCGACGCGACGCCGATCTCGGGGCCGGCATAAGTGGGGAGCACAATGTCCGCTTCGCGCGCGATGGAGCTTTCCGCCACATTCACCACCGCGATGGTGGTCTGGCCTTTGGCCTTGGCATCGCGAAGCGCCGCCAGCGTGTCGGCGGTTTCGCCCGACTGCGACACGAACAGCGCCGCGCCGTCCTTCGGGTAGACCGGATCGCGATAACGCAATTCGGACGCGACATCGGACTCGACGGCAAGACCCGCCAGCTTCTCGAACCAATATTTGCCCACCATGCCGGCGTAATAGGCCGTGCCGCAGGCGGAGATGGTGAGGCGCGAGGCTTTCGATAGCGCCGCGCGCAGGCCGACGCCCCGCTGGCGCACCACTGGGCCGGCCGGATCCAGATAATGGGCAAGTGTATGGCCCACCACTTCCGGCTGCTCGTGAATTTCCTTCGCCATGAAATGATCGTGACCGGCCTTGTCCACTAGGGCGGCGGAGGCGGTGGTGATCTTGATCTCGCGATTGGCGGGACGCCCCTCGGCATCGAAGATCGACACTTGCGGTCCGTTGATCACAGCCACATCGCCGTCTTCCAGATAGGCGACGCGGTTGGTGAAAGGCGCCAAGGCGAAAGCGTCGGAGCCGAGATAGGCTTCCTTCTCGGCATAACCCACGGCCATGGGCGCGCCTTTGCGTGCGCCGACCAGCAAGCCTTCGTGATCCTTGAAGATCATGGCGATGGAATAGGCGCCGGTCAGGCGTGCCACCGCCGCCTTTGCGGCTTCGTCCGGCGCCATGCCGCGATCCATATTGTCCGTGATCAGATGCGCGGCGACTTCGCTGTCGGTTTGGGATTCGAATTTGTGCCCCCGCTTGCTCAGTTCGTCGCGGAGCTCGCGGAAATTCTCGATGATGCCGTTATGGACGATGGCGACGCGCGCGGTGGCGTGGGGATGGGCATTGGATTCGGTGGGGGCACCATGGGTAGCCCAACGGGTGTGGCCGATACCGGTCTTGCCCGTCAGCGGCGACTGGTGGAGCACGCCTTCCAGCTTGGACAGCTTGCCGGGGGAGCGGCGGCGCTCGATCTGGCCGCCGACCAGAGTGGCGATGCCTGCCGAGTCATAGCCGCGATATTCCAGCCGCTTCAGCGCTTCCAGAATGACGGGCGCCGCGTCTTGCGTGCCTGCGATACCGACGATGCCGCACATTAGCGTTTCTCTTTCTGCTTTTTGTCCCGGAAGGCTTTCGCCCAGCCGGGTTTCTCCGTCTGTTGTCCCCGCGCGACCGCAAGCGCATCGGGCGCGACATCGCGGGTGATCACCGAGCCCGCGCCTGTGATCGCACCCGCGCCGATTTTCACCGGCGCCACCATCGCGGTGTCCGAGCCGATGAAAGCCCCATCGCCGATCTCGGTCCTGGATTTGTCATAGCCATTGTAGTTGCAGGTGATGGTGCCGGCGCCGATATTGACCTTGGCGCCCACGGTGGCGTCGCCCAGATAGGCCAGATGATTGGCCTTTGTGCCGGCGCCGATCCTGCTGTTCTTCACTTCCACGAAATTGCCGATATGGGCGCCCTCGCCGATCACAGCGCCGGGCCGCAGCCGCGCGAAAGGCCCGATGACGGCGTCCGCCGCGACCTCGGCATCTTCCAGATGGCAATGGCTTTTGATTTGCGCGCCCGATGCCACGCGAACCTTAGGGCCGAACACCACGAACGGCTCGATGGCGACATCGGCGCCCAGCACCGTGTCATAAGACAGGAACACGGTCTCCGGCGCGATCATGCCCACGCCAGACGCCAACGCTTTGGCGCGCAACCGGTTCTGCATGCGCCGCTCGGCTTGCGCCAATTCGGCGCGGCTGTTGACGCCAAGCGCGTCGTCTTCCGCCACCGTCGCGACCGAACAAGCCGCGCCGTCGCGTTTGGCCAGCACCGGAACGTCGGTGAGATAATATTCCCCTTGGGCGTTCTTGTTATCGAGCTTGCCAACCCAGCCGAAGAATTTCCGGGCATCCGCCGCCAGCACGCCGGCGTTGCAAAGATCGGTTTTGCGTTCGGCTTCGCTCGCGTCCTTGAATTCCACGATGCGGTCGAGCCTGCCGGCTTTATCCAAAATCACGCGGCCATAAGCGCCCGGATCGGAGGCGCGGAACGCGACGATGGCAAGTCCCTCGCCCCGCGCCTTGAACGACGCTTCGAACGTCGAAGCCGTCATCAGCGGCATGTCGCCATAGGCGATCATCAATTCGCCATCGAAATCCTTCAGCGCTTCGCGCGCCGCTGCCGCGGCGTGGCCGGTGCCAAGCTGCTTGTCCTGCACCACAGTCTGGCAGCCTTGGGCAGCGGCATAGGCTTCGACCTCGGCCGCGCCGGGCGCCACAACCACCACGATGCGGCTCACCCCGGCCGCCTCCAGGCCTGCGATGACATGGCCCAGCATGGGAAGGCCCGCCACCTTGTGCAGGACCTTCGCGGTCTGCGATTTCATGCGGGTGCCTTGACCCGCCGCCAGAATGACTGCCGCTCTATCCATGATTTCCGGTAAGTCCCGGTCCTAAAAAGAGGAAGTGACGATTTGCGACACTATATTGCTCCGGATTTACACCTTATTACTGCCCCGCGAACCTGCTGATATACCCCCGATATGACCCCCGATTTGATTTTCGACCTGGACGGCACCCTGGTGGACACCGCCCCGGACCTGCTGGAAGCCACCAATGAAGTCCTGAGGGCCAGCGGGCGGGCGCCCATCGACCCGGCCACGCTCCATCATATGGTCGGCTTTGGCGTCCGCTCCCTGATTGCCCAGGCCTTTTCCGCGACGGGCGAAGAAGCCCGGGCCGAGGAGATGCCGGCTCTGGAAGGGATTTTTCTTAATCATTACCGCGCCCATCTCGCGGATTTCAGCCAACCTTTTCCCGGCGTGGAGGAGACCCTGACAAGGTTGAAACAGTCCGGCGCCCGGATGGGCGTGCTCACCAACAAGCCCCATGAGATGGCGTTGCCGCTTTTGAAGACGCTGGGGCTGACGGAATATTTCAGCGCCATCTATGGCGCCGGCTACCGGTCCTATGTGAAGCCCGATCCCCGCATCTTCCATGAGGTGGTGGCCGATCTGATGCCCGAAAGCAAAGGCGGCCGGGCCGTGATGATCGGGGATTCCGTCACCGATTTGCAGACCGCGCGCGCCGCCAACGCCCCCTGCATCCTGATGACCTATGGCTATACCCCGGTCCCGGCGGCGTCGTTGGGCGCGGACGCCGTACTGGATCATTTTGCGCAGATCCCCGAAACCGTATCGCGCCTGCTCGAAAGACCGAGAGTGTCACAATAGTTTTTCCGGATCAGGGCATTTAGGTGCGGCTCGCGGGAATCGCACTACCATTCCGCCCGATCGCTCGGAGACGCCTGCCATGGCCAAGAAGTGGAATAAGATCATCGCGCGCCTCGAAGCGCTGGAGGAAGCGTTGGCTGGATTGCTGACCGCCGGCCGCAAGGGCAAAAAGCGCAAAAAGAAGACAAAAACGAAAGCCAAAAAGCCGGCCCGCCGTTCCAAGGCGAAAACAGCCAAAGCCGCGCCAGCGCGCAGGCGCGAGCCGGAGCGCCAACCTCTGCGCAAGAGCAAGGCGAAAAGGCCGCGCCGCGCCAAAAAACCCCACGCCGCCGACCCGGTTGTGGTTCTGCCACCTGGAGTGGCAATGGTACCCTGATACAGCGCGTCTGTTGGTTCGAATTTTATGGCCTGCGTGTGCGGATACGCTTGCTGACCTCTTAGACAAATCGGCCTAGACTGACAGCGAATCACTCGCCGGGGCCGGGGATATCATGACATTGGCGGAAGGCAGGATCGCGCCGGCTCGCGCGTTCGGGCTTGCGTTTCTCACAGCCGCGGGATTTTTCGCCCTGGGTTATGGCGGCATGATCGTGACCGGCCATGGCCGGATGATCGGCTTGATCTGGCCGGCCACCGCCTTCGCGGTCTGCATGATCGTGCGGTTATCGCGTTCTCAGCAAATGGACCTGCTGCTGTTTGGTGCGGCAGCATTGGGGGAATTAAGCGTCAATCTCGCTTTCAAGGCGCCTGCGGTCATCATCTTCGGATTCGGTGGTGTCAGTCTTCTGGAGATCGTGGTCGCCGTGATCGCGGTGCGCCGGTTCGCGCGTAGCCGTTTTCGCGATCTCAACGGCGCGCTGGTCTTTCTGGCCACCGCCATGCTGGGCCCCGCCGTCATGGGCGCGGTGCTGGCCGGCGTCATCATGGCAGTGGCCGGCAATCCCAATTGGCTGGCCGACGGGCGCCACTGGTTCGCGGGCAATCTGTTGGGCTTCTGCATCGTCCTGCCCATCGGACTGGCCGTGTCGGTGCGAAAATTCTCCAAGCTGAGGCTGGACGAACGCTGGCTGGAAGCGCTGTTGGTTTTTACCGGCGTCACGCTGCTCAGCTATTTCGCCATGCACTGGCCGGTCCGCCCCATGCCGTTCCTGGCGCTGCCGGGCGTGCTGGCGGCTTCGGTTCGTTTCCGCTTTCTGGGCGCGGGGCTAGCCCTCTTGATCATCCTGACGATGATGCTGACCACGATTGCGGGCCTCAATCTCCCCTATGGCGAATTCGAGATGCGGATCGAAGCGCTGCAGGTCTTCCTGGCCATCGCCAGCCTGATCAGCGCCCGCACCTCTCTGTTGCTTAACGAACGCGATCTGCATCTGGCGATCATCGACAGCAAGCGCCGCAAAGCGGTGCGCGCGTCGCGCTTCAAGAGCCAGCTTCTGGCGCATGTCGGCGAGGAAGCGCGCGGACCGCTTTCGGCCATCATCGGCATTTCCAACATGCTGGAGTCCGGCGCCATGCCGCTGGGCCGGGCTCAGGAATTCGCCCATGTGGTGGCCCATAATGGCGAGCTGCTGCAGCGTCTGTACGGCGACCTGCTCGATCTTGCCCAGGCCGAAGCGGGCGGGCTCGCCATCGCGCCCGTGCGGGTGAAAGTGGGGGAAGCGCTGCGCAGTTGCGTGGGCGCCATCCGTTTGGACGCCGCCTTGGGCGGCAAGCCGGTGCTGGTGGGCGAGATCGAGGAAGCGCTTTGTGTCCAGGCCGATCCCAAAAGGCTGGCCCAGATCATCAACAACCTCATCGCCAATTCCTACAAATATGGCGACAATCATTCGCCCATCCGAGTGCGCGCCTCCAAGCTGGGTGACGGCTTTGGGCGGATCGAGATCCTGAATGCCGGACCGGGCATTCCCTTGCGCGAACGCGAGATGCTGTTTCAGCCCTTCGGCCATGAGGCCGGCCGGTTGGTGCCGGGCGCGGGCATCGGCCTTTCCATCGCCAAGCTTCTGGCGGAGCGCCAAGGCGGGCGCATCGATTTCGAAAGTATCCCTGGCCGTCAGACCCGCTTCTGGATTGATCTGCCGTTGGCTGCCTGAGGGCAGCCAACGGTCTTTTGATGGCCTACCGCTTCGCTACATGAGGCCGGGGCCGCTTAAGTGCGCTCCGGCGCCGGATAGCGCCACCACACGTAAAGCCAAAGCAGCGCGATGGCAGGATACATCAGAAAGCTCGCCTCGGTTCCGAGCACGCCGCCGGTCAGCCACCAGGGACCGTCGAAGCGAACATCCAGAAGACGTCCCACCGGCAAGAGCGAGCCGTTGGGCGTGCCGATGACGAAGAGCTGCATGTAATCGAATGCGATGTGGAAGCCGACGGCGAACCACAGCGTGCCGGTGCGCAGCATCGAATAGCTCAAAAGCAGGCTGAGCGACATCAGCGTGATCACGTCCCAAATGTTCTCGCCCGTCTTGAAGAAATAATGATCGGCCGTGAACGTCAGCGCCACCAGCGTGGCGCCCGGCCAAAAGCCGATGCTCTGCCAGAGGCTTTGCAGGAAATAACCGCGATAATAAGCCTCTTCCGCGATGCCGATGCAGATATTGGCGAAGAGCCAGGCCGGCGCGAAATAGAGAATGCCCCCCGGGTTCGGCGCGAAACCCTTCACCTGCATTCCACCCAAGGCCAGCATGCCGAGCGCGACGGCGCCGGCCATGGCGATCCCGGCCAGCGCGCCTTCAAGGGTCGGCAGAGTCAATGCACGATCCAGCTGGAGGCCGTAGCTGTCGATGCGCCGATGTTCATAGCGGGCGAAAATCGCGGTCAGGATCAGGGCGACGACAAAGGTGCCGATCTCCGAGATCGCGATATTGCCGGGCGTCAGTCCGGGCGCGATCCCAAGCCAGTTGGAAATGCGCTCGGTGGGCCAGACCAGAAGGGGGAAGATCGCCCAGTTGGCCGCAACATAGAAAATCGCCGCCCGCCAGAAGAACCGGAGTTTGCCGTCCGCTCCGGCAAAGACCGACCAGATCCCGGCCATGACACCGCCTCCCCTGTCTGGAGGCGTTGCCGGGTGGCCGGCTCGCTTACTGGGCCGCGTAGCGCATCAGCGTCACGCCGCGGCCCATGTCCCGCGCCTCGATGGCCTGAAGTGTGGCATACGGCGCTTGTTCGAAGAAGCGCTGACCTTCTCCCAGAACTACGGGGTAGATCAGGAAGCGCAACTCATCGATCAGCCCCAGCTGCAAAAGCGATCCGGCCAGCTTGCCGCTGCCATACAGAAGCACATCGCCGGGCACCCCGGCCTTGATCGCCCGTACTCTTTGCGCGAGATCGCCGGACAGGATGTGTGAATTGTTCCAGCTGGCTTCCTTCAAGGTGGAAGAGACGACATGCTTGGGCAACCCGTTCATGCGATCGGCGAAACCCTGTTCGTCTTTCATGTTGGGCCAGGCGGCGGCGAAGCCTTCATAGGTCTTGCGGCCCAGAAGCAGGGCTTCGGCCGCGAACAGTTCCTCGCGTTTGAAGGCGGCGCCTTTCTCGCCGCGGAACGGCATGGTCCATCCGGCATGCTTGAAATCATGCGCGGGGCCGGGCGCCTCCATCACCCCGTCCAAAGACAGGAATTCGCTGACGACAAGTTTGCCCATATCTCTCCCCTAGCGGTTCTCGATCCGCCCCAAGGACGAGGCTGCCGGCCCAATTCCGACACCCCCGGAAATTCTTTTGACCGGCCCGGGTTTAAAAAGAGCAGATTGAAAAGGGTTCCCCCAAGGCTATGATTCCGGCGGGGATCCTTCAGAGACTCATTTGGCGCCCGATATCAGGAGCCTTTTTGCCCAAGCGGCCGGGCATCATCAGGCGGGACGCCTGGATGAGGCGATCGCCCATTATCGCCAGATGATCGCGCTAGAGCCGGCTCTGGCTGGCGCGCACCACAATCTGGCCAACGCGCTTTTCGGACAAGGCAAGCTGAAAGACGCCGAGGCCAGTTATCGCCGCGCGCTGGCGCTGCAGCCCAGCCTGGCCAATGCGCACAACAATCTCGGCATCGTGCTCTTCGAGCAGAACAAAGTGGCGGAAGCGGTGACGTGCTATCGCCAAGCCCTGAGCCTGGCGCCCGATTACGCCGAAGCGCTCAACAATCTGGGCGCCGCGCTTTGCCGGCAAGGCGCGCTGGAGCAAGGTGACGCCGCCATCCGCCGGGCGCTCGCCCTGAAGCCGGATTTTGCCGGCGCCTATGACAATCTGGGCACTGTTTTGTGGGAACAAGGACGGCTGGACGAAGCCCTTGCCGCGATTCTGCGTGCGCTGTCGATCGCCGAAACTCCGAACGCCAAACGGATTTTCGTGGATATCGCCAAGCGGAACTATTGGCGGGGCGACGATCGCGGCGCGCGTATTGCGCTGGCGCATGCCTTGACCGAGCCCTGGGCGCGGCCGGCGGAACTGGCCCAAGCAAGCGCCCGGCTTATCATGCAGGACGAAAAGATCGGGGCGGCAGTGACGCGCGCCGTATCGGCTTGGCCGCGCAGCCTGTCGGTGGTGGAATTGTTTGGCGCAGACGGACCAACGGTTTTTGCGGACGGATTGTTGGTGGCGCTTCTGACGTCCGCGCAGAATACCGACGTCGAACTCGAACGCTTTCTCACCCTGGCCCGGCGCACTTTGCTGAAAGCGGCGGATGCCCCGGCCTCAAGTAGCGAAGCGGTAGGTCAACAAAATGACACCGCTTTGGAATTCTACGCCGCTTTGGCGCAGCAGTGTTTCATCAATGAATATGTGTTTTTCCAGGACGAGGTGGAAATTCGCGCGGCGCGGGCGCAGCGCGACGCGCTGACGGCGGCGCTCGAAAGTGGGGTTCCCATTTCGCCGCCGCAGCTTCTGGCGGTGGCGGCTTATTTTCCGCTTCATACGCTTGCCGGCGCCGCGCGCTTGCTGGAGCGGACGTGGCCCGAGCCACTGCGGGCGGTACTGACGCAACAGGTGCGCGAACCGCAAGAGGAAGCGCGTTTGCAAGCCGCCATTCCGCGCCTCACGCCCATCCAAGATGCGACCTCGCGTCAGGTGCGGGACCAGTATGAAGAAAATCCCTATCCGCGCTGGGTCCGCATGCCTCGGATCGAAAAGGCTCACAGCATCGCGCAATATCTGCGGTGGAAATTTCCGCTTGCCGTCATCAGGGGGCGCGACGATGGGACTGTCGTGGAATTCCTCAGCGCCGGCTGCGGCACAGGCCAGATGGCGCTGGAGATCGCGCAAGGGGTTGCGGCACGGGTGCTGGCGATCGATCTCAGTCTCGCCAGCCTTGGCTATGCCAAGCGCAAGGCGCGGGAACTTGGCCTCGACGAGATCGAATTCGCTCAAGCCGATCTGCTGGAGTTTGTCGCCGTCGGCCGCTACTTTGACGTGGTGGAATGTTCGGGCGTGCTGCACCATCTGGCGGATCCATTCGCCGGCTGGCGGGCGCTATTGCCGCTGCTCAAGCCCGGCGGCCTCATGCTGGTTGCGCTTTACAGCGAAGCGGCCCGGCGCGGCATTGTTGAAGCGCGGCAGCTTATCGCCGAAAGAGGCTACGGTTCTTGCGCCGACGACATCAGGCGCTGCCGCCAGGACTTACTGGAGAGAGACCATGGTGGAGGGCTCGGCACCGGTTTCGGCGATTTCTTCGGCGTCAGCAGCTGCCGCGACCTGCTCTTTCATGTCCAAGAACAACGGATGCGGCTTCCCGACATCGCCCGCTTCCTGAAGGACAACGATCTCGCCTTTCTGGGCTTTGAAACGGACAAGGCAGTCTTGCAAGCTTATCGCCGACAATTCCCCGGCGATCCCACCGCCACGGATCTTGAGAACTGGGATGCGTTCGAACAGGGACATCCGGACAGTTTCGCCGGCATGTATGTGTTCTGGGTTCATAAAAACGGCACAGCTTAGGCGGCAAAAACGGCGAAAGCCTCTTGAGCCCATTAAGCCGAACGCGTATTTTACAACCATAAAGCGAGCATTATTTTTTCAACCATTCGCCGGGGGGCGCGGTTATGAAAAAGCTCACGCTCTTGTCATCGCTGGCAGCCGTCGCCGCGTTCGCGGCAGCAACGGATTCAACCGCATTCGCGCAGACACCGCCGCCGGCGAAGGCAAATTGCGCGCCGCCGGAGCTCCTGAGCAGCCAGCCCATGGAGAGGGTCAATGGCGGCAATGTCATGAGCGTGACGGCCACCATCAACGGAAGCCCTGAGCGTTTGCTGGTGGATATCGGCAGAACGGCAACGAAACTTTGGGAAACCCCGGCTGACAAGCTCCATCTGACCCACGAATTTGGATTTTCCTTCGATTTTGCCGGCCGGTTTTCCGAACGGTCCGCGCGCGTGGGGCAATTCACTTTGGGAAACCTGGAAAGCGGCGGCTTTTACATCTCGGTTGCTCCCAACCCGACCACTGCGGACGCTCCCTTCGACGGCATACTCGGCAACACAATCATGTGGCGCCGCGACGTGGATCTGGATTTCGCGCATCAGAAACTGAATTTCTTCACCACCGAAAAGTGCGAAGGCGCCGGCATTTATTGGTCGCCCACCACCGTCACCAAGGTGCCGATTATTGCCTATACCGGCATGGAATATGATGCCCGCAGCCCCCTGCCGCGCCTTGGCCAAACCTATGTGCCGGCCATCTTGGACGGCAAAGTCATCATCGCTTTGCTGGACACCGTGGCCGACCGGACAATGCTGAATCCGGATGTCGCGAAGAAACTGTTCGGTCTGAGCCCCGATTCAATGGAGGCGGGAAGCGTGGACGATGGCGGGACCCTTATCAAAGCAGGCATCCACACCTTCTCGTCGCTGTCGCTCGGCGGCCTGACCGCCAACAATCCGCACATCGCCATCCCCTTCGACGCAAAGACGCAGAGCGACCATATGGTTCACCTTGGCAAGACCTCGCAAAGCTCCTTCTATTTGCATGAGATCATACCGGACATGGTCATCGGTATGGACCTTTTGAAATACAGCCACTTGTACATGTCGTTCAAAAACGACCGAATCTATATCTCCGCCGCCGGAGATGGTGCGGCACTGAGCGAGACGCCAACAAAGACGACCTGGTTCAACTTCGAGTGATCGAAGCCGGTGGAAATTTCGGAAAATGGGGGACGACTGAGGGCGTACGCGACGCCGCCGGACTAGGCCACCATTTTCCAAGGTTTCCCGGAAAATGGTGGGCGCGATAGGGATTGAACCTATGACCCCACCCGTGTGAAGGGTGTGCTCTCCCGCTGAGCTACGCGCCCCTGCCAAAAGGGAGCACCGCCATAAGGAGCGGCCGCTTCCCTGTCAAGGCAAACCCAGGGAAAACCACCCCTGGCAAGGAATTTGCTGCGTCCTCTCCCGTAGTTCCAACGAGGGACGACCATGATCCATTCGGGTATTCGGGCGGGCATCGGGCAGGAGCACAAACGGGGTCTTGATCTGAGCGTTTGCGCCGCCTTTCTGGGCCTGGCGGCATTCTGGGCTGCGGTGGGCTTTACCGTCGCCAGCCTCCTCTAAGCGGCGGCCATTCTCCAAACGAAGCAGTCCAAAAACGAAACGGGCGGCCTTTATGGCCCCCATCTGTCTCTTTCGCGCAAGCGCTCAGAGACATCTTCCCCGTGAGGCCGATAAGCAAAAGCTCCAGTGGAGCTTTTGCCGGCCGAACGCCCGCGAAGCGGGCAGCCGAGCTTTACCGCGCGGGGGAAGAAAGTCACAACCAAGGCGTACTAGCCCATGAATCAGACCTAAGCCGACACCACTTTGTTAAAGGCGGCGAAGAAGCCTTCCATGTCGGCCCTGGAGCCGATGGTGATGCGAGTGACCGTCGGCCAGGCCGGGAAGGTGCGCGCCAACTCCACATTCTGGGCCGCGAACGCGGTCTGCATCTCGTGCGCCGTCTTGGTCTTCCAGTCCACCATCAGCATGTTGGCTTCGGTGGGCAGGATCATGCGCAGATTGCGCTTCTTGAAGAAGTCCTGGGTCATGCCCCGCACTTCCACCAATTCCTTGCGGCGCTGATCGATCAGATCATGCGCCGTGAGACTGGCCGCCGCCGCCGCGAGCGAGGGGATCGGCAGATCGTGCGACAGCGCGCCGCCATCATGCATCAAGAGCTTCTTGAGCATGTCGGGGCGGCCCATGCAGAAACCTACCCGCATGCCGGCCATTCCGAAGATCTTGGAGAAGGTGCGCATGATCAGCACATCCTTGCCGGCAGCCACCAGATGAGTGGAGGTATTGTTCGGATAGCCCGAGGTGAAATGGATATAGGCTTCGTCCACCACCACGACCGAGCCCGCCGGCTTGTTGGCCACCAGCCATTCGACATCGGCCACCGGCGTCATGGTGCCGGATGGATTGTTGGGCGTGCAGATATAATAAAGACCGGCCTTGGGGTTGGCGGCCAGCATCGCCTTGACGTCGTGGCTGTAGTCCTTGGTCAGCGCCACGCGCTTGATCGGCGCGCCGATATAATTGGCTGCGGTGCCGGCGGTTTCATACGTGGGATCGGCCGTGACCAGACCCTTGGTGGGCGAGCAGAATGCCACCACCGAACGCGCCAGAGCTTCGTTCGAGCCCGGCCAGACCAGAATGTGATCTTCCGGCACTTTCTCTTGCGCCGCGATGGTCTTGATCAGCTTGACACGCACTTCGGTGGGGTCATAGCGATTGCATTGAGAAATAATATCCGCCGCCGCCTTGGCGCCCGGCGCCATGGGACCCGTCCAGCATTCATTGAGCGCGATGCGGATACGGCCAGGTGCTGCGCCAGGAGCAGCAAACGCCATTTCCGGATGCATCGCGATGGCGGCCGCGCCGCCGCCCACCAGCATGGCCGCGCGCAGCATGTGCCGGCGCGAATAGCCACGGCTCAAGAGATCGTCTTTTCCTTCATCCGTCAGTGTCCTGATCACGCCTGTCTCCCATAAGGTCATGTCCGGCGAGAGTCCGCCGCCGGCGAGCCTAGCCCTAACGGTCGGCTGCGAACATCCTTTAACGCTAAAGAAAACCGCTTCCGTCTCCGGCTTTTCGGACAAAAACCAGTCGTTTACGGGATTTTTGCCCAGCCTTAAGCCGCTTTGCCGTGGAAAAGGGCGGCGGGGCCAAAGGATAAGCGTCAGGCACCGGTCAACAATTTGGCGCCCAATCCCATCAGAATCACGCCGATGACGGCATCGAACCATGTCTTGATCCTGGCAAAACGGCGGCGGACCGCGTCGGTGGAAAGCAGCAACGCCACGCTGCAATACCAAAGCCCCGACAGCAGAACGGCAATCGCAACCACGGCGGCGGAAAACCACAAGGGCGCCTGCGGCGGCAGCATCACCGCCAGCACGCTGCCGTAAAAGGCGGCCGATTTGGGATTGGTGAGACTGACGAAATAGGCCTTGCGGAAAATCGCGCGTTCACTGTGCTCAGCCCTGGCCACCTCCGGCGCGGCGGGCTTCTTCGCCTGCCACAGTATCTTGGCGCCCAGGAAGATCAGATACAGCGCTCCTACGATACGGATGGCGGTATAGAGCCAGACGGCGTGGACGATGACGAGCCCCAAGCCCGCCAAGGTCAGAAGCGTCCAGGTGCCGGAGGCCGCCGCCAAGCCCAAACCGCCGATCACCCCGGCGCGCCGCGACACATTGAGCGCGGTGGACGTGACGATGGCGAAGTTGGGACCGGGACTGATCATGCTGAGCGCCAAGACGCCGGTCAGGACCATCAGATTTTGAAACAGTTGCATTCCAGCCGGTTTCCTGGCGCTTCCACGACAAGATAACCGATCCTAAAGGCTTCCCAAACGATCATCCCCCCGGATTCAGGAAACCGGCCGTGCGAATGGGGAGCATCTCACCAATGGGAAAGGCGCTTGTGTTTGCGCCGGAATGGCTTTTCGTCGCCGTCCTTGTCCTGGCGGATAGCCAGATCGCGCCCTTCTTCAAACTTCATTTCAGCTTGAACTGGCACGACTCGAACTTCTTCGCTGTTCCGTTGCTGGGCCTTGCTCTTCTGGCGCGAAAATTGGCCGCCGCCCGGGTCAGTCTAATCCTGGAATTCTTTGCCCTGTTGCTTGCCGCCGCAGCGGGATTGACGATGGTGATTTATATGGCGGCGGTGTCCGCAGGCCCGCTGTGGGACAATGCCTTCCTGGTCTGGGATCGAAAGCTCGGCTTCGATTGGCTGACCTGGTTTCATTTCGTCGCTGCGCGTCCCCAACTGGCTGCGCTGTTTCGGATTCTTTACTACGGGCTCTCCTTCCAGGTTCTGTATTTCTGCATTTTCATGGGCGTTCTAGGAAACGTATCGCGTCTTAAAGAGGCGTTCTGGCTTGCGACGGCAGCGCTGCTTCTGACGACGATAGGATCCTGGCTCATGCCGGCATTGGGACCCTTCGAGATCTTCAACCTGAAGTCATATGGTGCTTTCCTGCCCGAAATGGAAAAATTGCGGGAGGGTCTTCCGATCTATCGCAGCATGGGTCAGATGCAGGGCATCGTCGAATTCCCCTCCTTTCACACCACCATGGCCTTGATCATGACTTACGCTTTTCGCAACACCGGTGTGATCGGGTGGCTGGTCGCGGCTGCCAACCTCCTGATGCTTCCGGCAATACCCGTGGTCGGCGGGCATTATCTGGTTGATCTGTTCGCCGGAGCCCTGGTGTTCGCACTGGCATTTCTGGCGATCCGGACATTGCCTGGCGCTTTCGGCTCTTTATGGACCATGAGCAGACCTGCTCACAGCCTCGACGCTCAAACGACCGCTTTGGAGAAATAGCGGACCGTCTTGTTCGCGCCGGGAAGGATTGCCAGCCCTACCTGCTCGAAGCCGAGATTGGCGTGAAAGGCATCGGACGCCGGATTGGGCGGCTCCCAATTGATCTCGCACACGACGCGGCAATGACCTTTGGCCGCGGCCTCCAGGAAGAGGGCCCGGTAGAGAGCCTGGGCCAGGCCACGGCCCCGCATCCGCGGCGCCACCACCACCCGGTCGATATAGACGAAGCGGTCGAACCGTTGGTGGAACCAGTTGAAATTGGGATTGTCGTACCGGGCGTCTTGGTCGAAAGCCAGGAGCAAGGCGTCCGCCTCCCCGATCCGGCTGGCCATGAAAGCCTGATCCACCAGATGGGCGGCCTTTTCCGGACTGAGGAAAGACAGTTCCTCCTCGAACCGGTTGTTCAGCGCCAAAAGCCCGGGCGGCAAACCCAGGCTGCGCTCCAGAGCGATGATCTCCGGTTTGGTCACACGGCCATTTTAGACCGAGGCGGCGGCGCCTTCATACAGTTTGATGAAGTCGCCCATGGTCACGGGGAATTCGAACTCCTCCCCGCTGGAAAAGGGGTCGAAGCCCAGCTGATCTTCCAGCCTGGCCACGATCACCGCCATGCACAGCGAATCCAGCCCCGTCTCCAGGAGCGGCAGATTATCGTCCAGCGACGTCAGGGTCTTCTGCTGCTCCTGCGCCACGTTCTGGCAAACCGAGAGAATTGTCGCTCTGATGTCCATGGTCTTTCGAAGTCCGTTTCAATTTTGTGTCAGCGGTTGGCCGATTGCCGGCGACCGCAAGGCGCCGTCTTGTGCACCGGATGGCGAGGCTTTTTCCAGTCTATCTAGATAAGAGCGTAAATGCGAGGAAAGCACCGTCACCTGCGGCTCGCGCAGCATGGAGAGGTGGGTCCCCGCCATATAGACAATCTCGGTGCCGCGGCCGGCGATCTTGCGCCAGGCCACATCCACCTGATGAAGATGGAAAAGGGGATGGGTCTTGGCGGCATAGACCAAAACGGGACCGTCATAGGGCTTTGGGACATAATCCTCGGTCGCAGCGAACAGGGCGCGGGCGAAGGCGGCCTGTTTTTCCGGCAGGATGGACGTATCCATGAAGGCGTCCACCACCGAGCCGCGTTCGGCCTTGCGCGGCCGAAGCCCCGGCAGATTGTGTTTCAGCTCCCGTTTGATGCGGGCCCAGATGCCGGAGAGCCCCCAGCCGGACAGGACATTGTCGGCGATCCAGGACGGCAAATTGGCCGCCAGCTTCAAGTAGTAGAGCGGGTTCCACAGCGTCAGTTCGGCCTTGGTGTTGTAGAGAATGCCGTCCACCACCATGAGCAGGGCCACGTGGCGCCCGCGCGCTTTGAGCTGCTGGGCCATTTCGAGCGCGATGGGCCCGCCCACCGACCAGCCGCCCAGCATCAGCGACCCTTCCGGCTGAAAGCTGGTCAAGATATCCACATAGTGGCTGGCAATGTCCGGAACCGAACGGGCGAATTCGGCGCTCATTTTGTCCCGTGGCGCCTGAAAGCCATATATGCGCCGGTCGGTGCCCAGCTTCTCCGCCATCTTGTTGAAGGACGTGACCTCCCCGGAGATGGAGTGGATGCAGTAAAGCGGCGTGCCGTCGCCCTGCCCGCCCAAGGGCAGCAAGGTCTTGGCGTTCTTATCCAAGAGCCGCCACAAGGGCGATTGCGATCCCCCAGCCATGCCACATCCGGCGGGTGATGGCGTTTGCCATCACCGCCCCTTTCAAGAACAAGCCCGCTTCATTGATAGCAGGCGCATTCGGCAAAGAAATAAAAATGCGAAATTTTCCGCCGTTACGGTGAACAGAAGAATTCCGGCCGGGTTCCTAACTTATCAGGGTTAACGGGAACAACTTGCGATGTTCCGAATGTCATTTTCGTATCGGAAATGCACAACCTTCACGGGAGCTTTAATTTACGACTGTCTCGAAATGATTTAAAAAATGATGGTTGGGTGGGCAGGCATTTTAATAAAAAACCGCTGAAAAAGCTGGCCTCGTTCTTGCTGTACCACCCATCAGGTGGATGTCGTTGGGACATCCCGTCACTAGGTGGGTTGGTAAATGAAACAGGAAACTCTTCATCAAGACACGACGGTCGCCCCGTCGGTCGCCGGTCTGAACACGCACGACGTCGCGGCGAAACGCGATAAGAGCGGCTTCGCGTTCGAAGCCGTGGTCGACGATATCTGCAACCTGCCGTGGGAAAAGGTGAGCGAGGCGGAAGTCCTGCGCGTTGCCATGGCTTATTATTATTTCTCGGTCCAATTCCGCGAGAGCCTGGAAGGCGCGCTGCGCGTCTATCCGGCCGACGACAAGCTTCTGGATCTGTCGCGCGGCGAATGCGCCACCGACAATCTTTCGCCCTATCCCGGCGTCGCCGAAGCGGGCGAGAAGATGAACCATGACGACTTCATGCAGCGTCTTCTGGCCCTGCAGCCTTTGGGCGACGTCGCCAGCATCGAACGGGCCGGCGTGGTCTATCTCGCCAAGGCGCGCGCCATGGACGACTTCACCAAGGCCAAGAGCATCGCCAGCTATGAAGATGGTGGCTTGCAGCGGGTGTTCGGCGCCATGCTGCGTGCCCCGTCCTGGAACGGCGCTGGCCAGAAGGCCTTCCGCCACTTCCTGGAAAAGCATATCGAATTCGATAGCGATGAAGATGCCGGCCATGGCGCGCTTTCGCGCCACGTTCCGGTGGATGACTCGATCCTGCCTTTGTGGGTTGCCTTCGAGGACATTCTGCGCTGCGCGGTTCCCGCCTTCACCAAAGCCGAGGTCTCGGCCGCGGAATGAGCCCGGCCGCCGACATCCGGCGCGATCGACCCAACACCTGGCTCTGGATTGTCTTGAGCTTCGCCACCGCGCTTGTCATCGCGGTGGCGATTCTCATTAAGGACGGCCATTACTACGACGGCACCGTAGCCGCCTTGCGTGCCTCGGCCCGCTTCTCGTTCCTGCTGTTCTGGGGCGCTTATGCCGGGAGCCTGTTGCGCAAGCTGCCTTTCGCACCGGCGCAATGGCTTTCGCGGCGGGGGCGGCAATGCGGCCTCTCCTTCGCCGCTGCTCATTCGGTCCATCTCGGCCTGATCCTGTGGCTGTTTCATGTCTCCGCGAAACAGCCCGTCTCGGACTTCATCATCGTCCAGGACGGGATCGGCTTCGGCTTCATGTATCTGCTGGTGATCTTTTCCTTCGAGTTCGCGCGCAGGACTTTGAGCCCGCCCGTCTGGCGCGCGGTGTTCAATCTCGGCCTGGAATATATCGCCTATGTCTTCGCCACCGATTTCATCCTGCAGCATCTGCACGGCAGGGAGGAATTCACGCTCCTCTATTGGCCGTTCACCTTGATGCTGGTGGGCACGGCGGCCTATCGCTGGTCCGGTTACGCCTGGTGGCTTTTCACACGCGCCTGGGACGTGCGCCGCTCTCCTGGCGCGGCATAATTTGCGCCACCGGAATAGCGGGCCGTTGGAGGCCCATGGCCCGTTCCTCGGCCATCTTCAGCGCGTGCTCGGTTTCCGGCAGCTTGGGAATGTCGAACCGCGGCACATGTCCGAAGCCGAACGCCTGAGCCAGATCGCCGCAAGTGTCCCGCCGCCATTTGCTGAGATTGGGAATCTCCACCCCGAACCGTGTTTCCAGCAGGCGCAGAGTTGAGGTGTGATCGAACACGGTCGAGGAGACATAGCCGCCCCGGCTGAACGGCGAGATCACCATGCAGGGCACGCGAAAGCCCAGCCCGATCGGCAGTCCGCCGACATATTCCAGCGGCGTGCCCGGCGGGGGCACCGGCGGCGCGACATGGTCGAACAGCCCGTCATTCTCGTCATAATTCAGGATCAGCGCCGTTTTGGCCCACAGCGCGGGATTGGACCACAGTGCCTGAAGAATCTGGTTGGTGTGGTTTTCGCCCGCCGCCGGCAGATAATCGGGATGCTCGGAGAGATAAGACGGCGGCACGATCCAGGTCACTTGCGGAATGTTGCCGTGGCGGATGTCCCACAGGAGTTCGTAGAAGGGCCGGTCCCGCATGGCGTTTTCATAAAGCGACGAACTGCGCGGCGCTTTCTGGAACTGCGAGAAGTAACGCAGCATGTTGCAGCCATAATCGTCTTCTTCGTGATAGACGCGCCAGGAAATCCCTGCCCGCTCCAGGCGCTCCGCATACGTCTCCCAGGAATAGACCGTGCCGTTGTTATCAAGTGCCGGGCCGCCCGCCTTGCCTTCAGGATCGTTGGTGCCCGTCATCAGGTAATAGCGGTTGGGATGGGTGGGGCCGAACACCGAGCAGTGATAAGCGTCGCAGATGGTGAAAGCGTCGGCCAGCGCGTAATAGAAAGGAAGATCCTGGCGGGTGTGATAGCCCATGGTCATGGGACCGATCTCGCCGTCCGCCGCCCGGTGCGCCGGGATCCAATTGTCCATCGCGCCATTGTTCCAGGACTCGTGCAACGGTCCCCAGCCATGATCGAGCGCGTGATAGCGCTGGGCGTTGGTCTTGTGGGTGTCAAGACGGAACGGCAGCACATGGCCGTCCGGTGATTGCGGATCGGGTTGGTGGAAAACCGATTTGCCTTCGGCGCGGCCCGCAACGGGATCGTCGAAGCCGCGCACGCCGCTCATGCTGCCGAAATAGTGATCGAAGGAACGGTTCTCCTTCATCAGGATGATGAAATGATCGATGTCCTGCAATTTGCCGGGCACTTTGCCTTCGACCGCGGCCTCAGCCGCGGAGCCGCTCAACGCGGTCAGCGCGGACGCCGCCGCGGCCGCTTGAAGGAATTCCCGGCGCTTGATGTCCGTCATGCCCGCCCCCTCTTTTTTGGAAAGACTAGGCACGGGACATGAGTCGGTACAATGAAGATTTGGTGTTAGCCGCGCCCCAGAGCCGTCAGGAATTCGCGGCCCAGCGGGGTTACGAAAGGCTGGAAATCCGTGCCGTCCAGCTTGGCCGGGTCGATCAGGCCCAGCCTGGCCAGACTGCTCAAGGCGAGGTCCACCCGGTCCTGCGATTGGCAGAGCGCTTTGGCCACCGATTCCCGCCGGTAGCGCCAGGCTTTGGTCGCGCCGCTGTCCAGCTTCTGAAGGCAAAGCATGTCCATCGGCTCCAGCCCCGCAGCGATGGCGACGAAATCGCGGCGGTAGTGATGGCGCGCCGCCGGATCGAGCGCCGTCGCCAGCAGTCTCGCCCACAGATCGACCAGTTCTTCACGCCCCTCGTCTTGCGCCATGCCGATCAGAGGTATGATCACCGACGGCGAGGTCTCGAAATCGATGGCGACGCCGCGTGTCTTCAGGACTTCCGCCGTGCGCAGACTGAGCCGCGTGCGATTGCGGGCGCGCTGTTCGCTGACCCAGGCGCCGCCTGCCAGGCCCAGCGCCTGTTCCGGTATCGCCGTGATGGGCAACAGCGCCACCTCCGCCGTCTTGGGTGGCAAATCCACCGGAGCTGACGCGGCCGGGCGGCGAGGCGATGTGCGCCTGCGCCGCGCGTGCGCGGAAAAAGCCGTGTCGGACATTTCATCCGCCCTTCCCTTAGCGGAGATGACAATGGCTATCCCAGTTTGCGTGGACATGCGACGTGATTTCGCCCGAAAGGTAAATCCCCGCGGATTGCCTGGGCTCCTTTGCGGCAACTTCAAGGCCGGAACGAATAGTCCCGCTTTCCCGTTTTTCTGAACGAAGGGGTGCGTACAGCAATTCAGGCCGCGTGTATGCGGCGCGATGGAGAGGTTCCATGTTGAAATCGTCCCTGCTTGTGGCGGCTGCCGCCCTTACTTTGGGCGCCGCCTTGCCCGCGATTGCGGCCGTGCATCAGTTGGGCGCGGTCAATGTCTCCGCCGATCACTATACCCAGGTGAGCTGGACCCGGTTCGACGGCCCGGTGCAGAAGCTGAGCTTCCTGCCCGACACCGATGCGGTCGATTGCGACCACATCACCGTGAATTACGCCGACGGCACCTCGCACGATGTGTTCTCTGGCGTGCTGTTGAAGGATCAGCAGGAGACCATCACCTTCCCGGAAAGCGACAGCCGTCTACGGAGCGTGGATTTCGCCTGCAAGGCGCGTAGCATCGACGGCGCCCGCATCTCGCTGTCCGCCATTTCGGACGGTGAAAGGGAAAGCCGCTATGACGGCTATTGGGGCGACCAGCGTGAAGTGGGCATCAGCCGCCCTGCGCATGTGCGCACCTATGAAAGTGCGGACAGCCGCTGATCCAAATGAGCCCAAGCAAAGGCCGGTGCGGATCCTTCGCGCCGGCCTTTGCGCTCAATTCTGCAGCTGTTTGAGCGGCGAAGCTTTGCCGGCTTCCACATCGGCCAGCGGCAGTTTCATATCGCCATAGCCCAGAACAGCCTGGCCGCTTGCACTCCAGGCATCGACCACCAGATCCCGCAACATGGCCGCGCCATCCGCCAGACGTTCGGCGACGAAGTGCTTGGCCTCCGGCGTCACTCGATCGAATGCCTGGGCTTGATCGAGCTGATAAGTCTTTTCGACCTGCGCGGCTGTCGCCAAGAGAAAGGCGCTGGTGCGCGCCTCGATCGCTTCCCGGCCCGCATGTGATGCCCCGACCAGGAGCGCGACATCTTTCTCGGTGATGTTGGCATCCACGAAAGCGGTCTCAAAGCGGCTGTGCAGATTCTTGCCGCCATAGCCGTGAGGATTGGGAAAATCGCCCCAACCATTGAAATGCACGGTGACATGCAAGGGCTGGCTCCCGTCTCCCACGAAATGCGCCCAGTATCCCAGATCGCGCAAGATCAGAAGCTCGCGACGCTTGCGGTCGGCCACCAGCCAGGTTCGCGCTTCGGCGCTTTTGGCGAATTTGGCCCCCGCCATGTCGGCGCGCCACAGCGCGAAATCCTTCACCAGCTGTTGCCAGCCATCGATGATGGAATAAGGCAACCACCCGGCCTTGTTCTCGCCGGCCGCCACGGCGCGAAGCGCGGTATCGTAAGCCTGCCGGTCGGCGCCAAGCGCATCGAGCCGCGGTCCACCCAGCACGGTGCCGTCATCTGACAAATCCACGAAATGACCGGGATCGAGATCGGCATCATGCGGGTTGCCGGCATCCCGCGAACGATCCGGCTCGCGGGAGAATTCGCCGATTGTCGCGACGGCTTGCGGCGTGCGCAGGAAGGCCGGCAGTGCCTTGGGAAAGTTCTTCGCCGCCACTTCGCCGATGATGCGATGGCCCTTGGCGCCCCAGGCCAGCGCGGGCGAACCCGCGCCGGCCCAGAGAAGCAGCGGCAACAGAAAAAGACCGGCCCGCCTCAATTCCGCACCGTCAGGGACACCTGGAAAGTCTGGGGGGCGCCCACATAGGCGGTGGGATAATTGGTGCAGCCATTGAAGCCCGACACCGGTTGCCAGCAGGTCTGCGTGCCGACGCTGCTGAAATAATGCTTGTTGAAGAGATTGTCGGCGTTGAAGCGCAGAAAGGAATGATCCAGGCCGAACATGTCGAGCCCGAAGGTGATGTCGGCGCCGATCAGATAATAGTCGGGCACCACCGCGTTATTGTCTTCGGTCTGGGGACGGCTGGAGACGTACTTGGCGGAAAGGCCGAAGCGCAGGAAATCGAACAGGCGATAATCGGCGCGGCCGGTCGCGGTCCATTTCGGCACTTCCGACAATTGCTTGTCGTAGGTTTGGGCCAAACCGCCGCCCACGGGAATGTTGGAGATGATGCGGGCCCGGTCGTAACCGGCATTGCCATAGAGCGTCAGATCGTCGGTTGCTTTCCAATTGCCTTCCAGGTCCACGCCCCAGAAATTGATACCCGGGACGTTGTGATCGAAATAGGCGTTGGTGACCTGGTCGAAGGAACTGACAATGCGGTTCTTGACCTGCGAATTCCAGAACACGACCGAGCCCTGCACATCCGGCGTCAGATAGCGATAACCGAGCTGATAGGTGGTCGAGGTTTCCGGCTTTGTGCTGAGAAAAGTGGAGAAATTGCCGTTGGCGTCTTTCTGGCTCTGATAAAGATTATCGGTGCGCGGCGCCGCGATTTCCTGGGTGTAGCTGGTGAAGAATTGGTGTTCGTCGCCGAAAGGCAGCGCCGTAAGTCCCAGATGCGGCAGGAAGCGGTTGTAGCGTTTGGTGACATGGCCGGGGACGGCATATTGGTTGCTGTTGCCGGGAAATGAGACCGTGCCATTGGCGTTGGTGATGGTGGGCACCTGCGTGGTGCAATAGGCGGTCGAGGAGCCGGCCTGGGTGAAGCAGAACTGGTTCAAGTCGCGCTCCAGGAACGGCAGGCGGAAGCCCAGCGAGGCCCGCAAGGTATCGTCAAGATAGCGGCCCTCATAATCGAACGCCGCCTGATTGAGAATCGCCTTGGATTTGCGATCGCGGAAGCGCAGCGCCGCTCCATCGGGGCCGACCACCGCATGGGCTGGGTCGGTGACGGCGCCGAAAGCGGTGTAAGGGCCCGACACGGGATCGACGAAAGAGGCCGCGCCGGTCTGGCGATGCAGGCCATAATCCAATGTGTAGGCCGCCTGCACCGTATTGTCGTCGTCGATGGCGTAAATCAGTGAGGAGTTGAAGCCCCAGCGGCGGGTGTTGGTGACGCTGGGCTGATAGAGGCCCACCGTGTCCAGCACGTCGCCGTCGCCATTGAGATCGCAGCCCACGCCGGGAATGCAGCCCAGCGCCTTTGTGGTGGTGCCGCTGCCGCCCGTGGTGCCGCCGATCAGCTGGCGCGCCGTATTGGCGGCCGAAGCGTTGCCGTTCGCGGCCGCGACCGATTCCGGAAAGGTGAAGAAGGTCGAACCGCCCGTGGCCAGCACATATTGCAAATTGGCGTCGGCCGTGAGGGTAAGTTCCGGCGCCAGATGCCAAAGCGACTGGAAACGGATATTGCCCGTGTCGGAAGGATTGATCCGGGGACGGTACCAGAAGCTGCAGGTGGTCATGGTGTAGTCGGTGACACCCGATTGCGGGCCCGAATTGATCGTGCCGCCGTTGTTGTTGGCGCCGGTGCGATTGAAGGCGCAGGAAGGCGCGAAGTCGCGGTCCAATCCCGTGCCCGAGAACGTGCCGGTGGTGGACGAGAATTTCGGGTTGCCGATATAACCGCCGCCGTTGGGATTCTTGATCACGTCCGCGGTGTTGGCCAAAGTGCCGGAGAAATTGTCGGTGTTGGGCACATAATCCACCGCATAGATGGAATAGTTGCGGTTGCTGTTCCAATGGCCCGCCAGCGAGAACCATCCGGCCGCGCCCATGTCCTGATAGAATTTGATGTTGCCCTGGATCTTGCGCTCATATCCGAAGCCCTTGAACTTGTCATTCGAGGCATAGGACAGCGTGCCGTACATGGTGGTGCCGAACGGCCCGATCTCACCGGAATCGATGCGGGCGAAATAGCGCTGCTCGTCGAAGGAGCCGTGCGAGATCACCGCCTCGGTGCCGAAATTATCGTGCGGCCTGTCGGAAACGATGGCGATAACGCCACCAGTGGCGGCGGCGGTGGGGCTATCGACATCGGTGGAACCTTGGTTGGCGCTGATGCGGTCCACGATCTCGGGATCGGGCATCTGGTTGGTGTAGACGGCGTAGTTGCCGGTGTCGTTCAGCGGCATGCCGTCGAAGGTCAGAGAAATATGGTTGCCGTCCTGCCCATGCACCCGGATGTCACCGCCCGAGGAACCATAAGGATCATTGTTGGTGAAGTTGATTCCCGGCATGAAGTTCAAGGCCTGGAACACGGTCTGGCCGGCGGCCTGGGTCTCTAGGAAATCGCTGGTGACGACGGACTGCTCCTTGGAAATGGGCTGGGCGTTCATCAGCCCATTGGTGTTCTGCAGCTGCGCCGTGACGGTCACGGTTTCGATCTGCTGTGTCCCGGTCGATTGCGCCAGCGCCGCCGACGCGGCCGCCAGAAGCACGAAAGGGCTCGCGCCCGCCAGAAGGAATTTGCCGAAATTGCTCATGATCGTCCCCTTGATCTGTCATGCCGTGGGGACGCGAATGCTCAACCTCCGCAAAGCTTTTGCTTTTCGAAGTCGTGCAAATTTCTGTCGAAGGACGCTGCGAATCCCGCCCCATCCGGCGCGCCTTGCTTCGCCGAGTTGCGCGACCGTCCTGTAGAGAAATCAATAAATTACTGTTTCGTCGGGACAACGGTTCCACGCCAATGGGGCGTAAGTTTCATGACAAACCACACAGGCGGGCGTAAGAATTGGACAAGGGTTTCGCGGAAGGGGCATCATGAAAACCAGGACCGTCGCTGTCTGGCTTTTGAGCATCTATATCGCCTTCGTGTTCGTCCAATCGCTGTTCTTCAAATTCACCGGCGCCTACGAAAGCATTTATATCTTCTCCACCCTACGGGCCTGGTCCGGCATCGCGCTGTTCGAGCCTTTCGGTCGCTTCGCGATCGGCACTTTGGAGCTGATAGCGTCCATCCTGCTGTTCCTGCCCCGGCTTCGGATCTTCGGAGCGGCGCTTGGCATCGGTATCATGACAGGCGCGATCTTCTTCCATCTGTTCACGCCTTTGGGCGTGGCGATTCTTGGCGATCACGGCGAGCTGTTCACGCTCGCCTGCGGCGTATGGATTTCCGGCTGGATCATTCTCGCCCTGTCGACAGACGACATTCGCGGCTGGGCAACTTTCGCCCGCAACGGCTTCAGGCCCCTTTCCGCCGCCTGATCACCATTTGTGAAAGGCGAAGAACGCGGCCAACGCGATCAAGGCGAAGGCGACGAGGTGATTCCATTTCAGCGCTTCGCCCAGATAGGTCACCGAGAAAATCGCGAAGACCAGAAGCGTGATGACTTCCTGCATGGTCTTGAGCTGGGCGGCGGAATAGACCTGATGGCCGAGTTTGTTGGCGGGGACCGCCAGGCAATATTCGAAGAACGCGATACCCCAGCTGACGGGAATGACGATCCAGAGCGACACGCCGGGAAAGCGCAGCTGCCCATACCAGGCAAAGGTCATAAAGACATTCGAGCAGAGGAGAAGGATGATGGGGGCGAGATAAGCGGCGTTCATCGGGCGGCTCCGGAAGCGACGTCACCTCCTAGCACAGCTTTAGGCCCGCACTTGCTCCCAGATTTCTCCCAGGATGGGCACGATGGAGCCCAACAACAGCGCCGCCATGGCCAGGTTGAATAATGTGAGCGCGACGGGCGCGCGCAGGAGGCGGCCGATGGCGGCCCCGAACACGGTCCAGGTCAGGGTGGAAAGAAACGTCACCGCCACGCTCATGAGGGCGATGATCGCCACCTGCAGATATAGATGGCTTTCGGTACCCGCCGTATAGGCCGAGATGGCGCCCACCGCGATCAACCAGGCTTTGGGATTGACCCATTGGAAGGCGGCGGCCTGCAGGAAATTGAGCGGCTTGCCGTCGCCCGTGCCCGCCTTGACCGGCGCACTGCGCGCGATCTGCCAGGCCAGCCACAGGAGATAAAGACAGCTGACAATCTTCATGCCCAGCTGCAGCCCGCTCGAGGCCAGGAGCACCGTCGCCAGTCCCAAGCCGATCACCAGAAGCATGGCGGGAAAGCCCAGCGTGACACCCCACAAATGCGGCCAGGTGCGTGAGACCCCGTAATTGGCCCCAGAGGAGGCCAGCATCACATTGTTCGGCCCGGGGGTGAATCCCATCACGAGCGAGAACAGAAGCGCGGCGGTGAATGTGTCCCACGACATGGGCGAAGAAGATACGGGGCGCGCGCCTTAGGCAAGGCGGCGGCCATGAGCACCGCTCAGCCCTGCTCTGCGCTTTCCATGGATGCGGGAAGATCGAGCATGTCCGCGTAGGCGAAAAGCGCCGGCGTGCCGCCGCTGTGAAGAAAGACGATCTGCTCATCGGTCCGCCAGCGCCCGGCTCTCACAAGGTCGATCAAGCCGGCCATCGCCTTGGCGCTATAGACTGGATCGAGCACCAGCCCTTCCAGCGACGCCGCCAGCCGCATGGCTTCCAAAGTGGCGCCGTCCAGCACGCCATAACGGCTGGCTGAGGGACGTGGCGCAATCTCGACCCGATCCTCGGCGAAGGGCCCCTCTTCGGCAAAGGGAAGGTCGGCAAGAGCCGCAGCTTCTCTGAGGCAGCCAGTCACGCGCTGACGGACCGGCCCAGGCTCGCCATCGACATCGATGCCGATCACCTGGGTGTTGGGCAGCGCCAGCGAAGCACCCAGCACCAATCCCGCCTGCGTGCCGCCGCTGCCGGAAGCTTGCAAGATGGCGGCGGGCTCCATCGCCCGCGCCCGGCTTTGCGTGGCGATCTCAGCCACCGCTGACATATAGCCCACCGCGCCGAGCGCATTGGAAACGCCATACGGCACCACGAAGACGCGCCGCCCTTGCGCGCGCAATTCATCCGCCAGATTTTCAATCGCGGTGTTGCGATCGCCGGTCCACAGCATCTCATGCAGATGCGCCCCGAAAAGCTGATTGAGCAGCGCATTGCCCGACCGCCCATAAGCCGGCGAAGGATCGGGCACGCGGCCGTGATAGACCACCAGATGACATTGCAGCCCCAGCTTCGCTGCCACGGCGGCTACTTGGCGCTGGCTGTTGGATTGCACCACCCCGCCGGAGACCAGCGTATCGGCGCCCTGCGCCATGGCCTGGTGCAGCACATAATCGAGCTTGCGAAGCTTGTTGCCGCCAAAGCCGAGGCCCGTCATGTCGTCCCGCTTCACCCATATCGCCGGACCGCCTAGATGGGCGGAGAGGCGCGGCATCGGCTCCAAGGGCGTGGGAAGCTGGGCCAGCTCAAGGCGTGGAAACCGTGCCAGCAACGCGTTCAGCTGAGACATCAGGCTTTCGGCAAGGTCCGGAGCAGCGCTTCGATGTCACCCATGTCGTTATAGACCGACGGCGAAACCCGCATGCGGTTGGCGCCCAAGGTCACTTTGATATTGGCGGCGTCCAACACCGGTCCCAATTTCTTCGCCGCATCCTGATAGGCGAAAGTGATGGTGGGTCCGTTATTCTCCGGCGCGGTCATGGGCGAGAAGCCACGCTTGGGCAATTCCTCGCGCAGGCGCGCGATCAAGGGCTTTCGGTGCGCCATGATATTTTCCACGCCAATGCCTTGAACGATATCGATGGATTTCACCAGCATGGCGAGGCTCACCCAGGAGGGCGTGCTGACTTCAAAACGGCCGACGGCATTGTCCTTCACCGTCCAGTCGCCCAGCGCCGGTCCCGGCGGATCGAACGGCCAGGAATGGCTGTTGTTGCTGGCGAGCGAGCGCCAGCCGATCATGGTCTGCTTCAAGTCCTTGATCCGGTCGGGACGCACATACAGAAACGCCGCGCCGAATTCGCCCATCAGCCATTTGTAGGCACCCGAGCAGGCGAAATCGACGCCCGTGTCCGGCAGATTGAGCGGCACCGCGCCCGCCGATTGCACGATATCGGCATAAACGAGCGCGCCTTTCCTATGCGCGATGTCGCAAAGCGCCTTGAGGTCATATTGATGGCCGGTGTCGCTGGCGATGTGCGAGATCGCGACCAGTTTGATGTTGGGCGTGATGGCCCGCTCCACATCCTCCAGCGGAATGCGATTGTCCTTCTGGCGCAGACAGGTCACCGGCACGCCGCGCTTGGCCCATTCGCCATAAAGCGCCAGCGAGGCGTCATAGTGATAGACATCGGTGACCACGCCCGCCTTCTCGGAAAGACCCAGCGCATTCACCACATGGTTCTCGCCTTCCATGGTGGCGGGCACCACGGCGATGTCGTCGGGATTGGCATGCACAAGGCCGGCGAACTTCGCCACCGCGTCGTTCCTGGGATTGTCCCTCGGCCAGGCGCGGCGCGCATCCTTGTCGGCGCGGGCGAGCAGGAAATCATTGCCCGCCTGGCGCACGGCACGATGGAGCGGATGGGCATACGCCGCGTTCAGGAAGACGCCGTGGAAATCGAAGCTCGACTTGTCCGGCAGGGCCGTCGCAGCCAAGGCCGATGTCGCGGCAGGAGCAGCGGCAGCGGCAACAGCAGCGGCACCCAGAAGCGTGCGGCGTGTCATATCCATGTTCATCCCCTCACCAATCGACGGCGGCGACCTTATCAGATTTGTAGGCCCGGCTCACCGCCTGCTCGGCCACCGCGATATCCTGGGCGATATGGCCCAAAGACTTATAGATCGTGATCTGGGCGTCGCCGGCGCGGCCCGGAACGCGGCCCAGCAGCACTTCGCCGATCTCGCCTTTGAGATGATCGGTGCCTATCCGCCCTTCATCCACCGCATGACAGAATTCACCTGCCTGGGCGAGGGCATGTTCGCGCTGATCGGCGATGAAATATCCCCGCGCCACCACTTCGTCATCGGCTTCGCGAGGGGCCCGCAGGCTGGAGCCGACCAGATTGACGTGCTGGCCGGGTTTGAGCCAGGTGCCCAGCAACACCGGTGTGAGGGACGCGGTGAGAGTGCAGACGATATCGGCCTCCGCCACCGCCGCCTCCACGCTCTGCGCGACGCTTATAGTCTGACGCGAGACCGCGGACGACAGCTCGGCCAGCTTGTGCGCACTCTCTTTGGTGCGCGACCACAGGATCACACGGCGAATGGGTCGCACCGCCGAAATCGCTTCGATATGCGGCGCCGCCAGATCGCCGCAGCCGATGATGGCGAGTGTTACCGCATCGCCGCGCGCCAGCGCCCGTGTCGCCACCGCGCTGGCGGCGGCGGTGCGAAGCCGGGTGAGCGCATGGGTATCGAGCGCTGCCAGCGGCCGGCCCGTGACGTCGTCGAACAAGAGCATCAGGCCTTGGTGGCTGGGCAGTCCATATTTGGGCGCGTCCGACGAGAGGCTCACCACCTTGATTCCGAACCGGCCGAGATCCGACATGGCGCCGGGCATGAGGCCCAAGCGTGTGGCGGGATTGACGCTCATCACCGTGCGTTGCGGCGAAACCACGCGTCCGGCGGAAAGATCGCGCATCGCCGCATCCACAATGGCGATGGCGTCCTTCATGGAAACCAGCGTTTCCAGGGCGTTCGCATTGATGATTTGAAGCTTGTGCAGCCTATCCTCTCCATTATTGGACTTAAGTGGGGCTCTTCACAGGCCTCACCCGGCCTGTCATCTTTTCGCGGCCCAAATTAGACGCGACAAGACGGGGGTGCCAATGACTTGGGACAAGAATTTCCGATTGATGGCGGGGTTTCTGCTCTGCGGCAGCCTGGTTGCGGGGAGCGCGCTGGCGGCAGAACCGGAGACGCCACCGGCGCTCCAAAAGATCGCGCCTCAGATGGACCAAATCTTCACCAAATTCATGGCCGACAATCATGTTCCAGGCCTGGTCTATGGCGTGGTGGCGCATGGCAAGCTGGAATATGTGAAGCCGTTCGGCATTCAGGACACGGACGCCAAGCGGCCTGTGACGGCGGACAGCCTGTTCCGCATCGCCTCCATGACCAAGGCTTTCACGGCGCTGACGCTCTTGCATCTGCGCGACCAAGGCAAGGTGGCGCTTCAGGCCAATGTCGAGGATTACATTCCCGAACTGAAGGGCTGGCGCTATCCCACCACCGATTCCCCCAAGATCCGGGTGATCGACATTTTGGGCCATGCGCCCGGGTTTGTCACCGACGATCCGTGGGGCGATCGGCAAACGCCCATCCCCGAACAGCAATTCACCGACATGCTGAAGAAAGGCATCGCCTTCGATCATGCGCCGGCCACGCAATTCGCTTATTCCAATCTGGGCTTCGCGATGGTGGGGCGCGTCATCCAGAATGTGGAGAAGCGCCCCTACAGCGCGGTAGCGGGCGATCTTCTGTTGAAGCCGCTGGGCATGACGGCCAGCGGTTTCAATGTCGCCAATTCCCCCCTTGAGCGCCGCGCCATCGGCTACCGCTGGGAGAACAATCAATGGGCGCGCGAACCGGACCTGGGCGAAGGCGCTTTCACCTCCATCGGCGGGCTGCAGACCAGCGCCAATGATTACGCCAAATGGGTCGCCTATCTGCTGTCGGCCTGGCCGCCCCGCAGCGACGCCGACCACGGTCCCGTGCCGCGCCAGACCATGCGCGAATTGGCCAAAGGCTCCGACTTTCCACTGGCCGTGACGCGGCCCGGCGACAAACGGGAGAATCCCTGCCGCCAGGCCGAGACCTACGGGATGGGGCTCTATGTGGTGAATGACTGCGATCTGCCGCTGGCGATCACGCACAATGGCGGCTATCCCGGCTATGGCTCCTCCATGCTGCTGTTTCCCGACGCGGGTGTAGGTCTTTTCGTCTTCACCAACCGCACTTATTCGGGGCCAAGCCCCACCATGTGGGCCGCGGCGTTGATGCTCAAGAACGCCAATATGCTCAATCCCCGCCCGGTGCCGGTGAGCCCGGAATTGGCAAAAGCTTATGCCGCCGTGGCGCAATCCTGGAAGAGCGGCGATGTCTCGGCGCTGGCGCCGATGGCGGCGGTCAATTTCTTCATGGACCGCACGGCGGAGAATTGGAAACGCGAACTGGCGCGGCTGAAGACCCAGGTGGGTGACTGCGACACCGCGCCTGCCATTCATGCCATGGGGGCTGAGACCGGCACGTTCGAATGGGCTTGCAGCAAAGGCAAGATCAAAGGCCGTCTGCTGCTGGCGCCGCCCAACGATTACAAAGTGCAGAGCGTGATTTATGAGGCGATGACGGCGGGCTGACGGAGCGGTTCCAGGAGCCGGTAGCGGCAGCGTGCCGGCGGGTACCGGTTGCCACTACGCTGTCGCTAGGCAACTCTGTCCGGAACCGCGACCAAAAATCAACTGCCGCCCGGATCTGTGTCGGTGAGATAGCTGGCATAGACCCAGCCCTGCTGCGCGGGCGCCGCCTGCGCGCCGGCCGCTGACGGTGCCGTCACGATCTCCACCCGGTCCCAATTGCCCCGCCGCTCCAGCACCGAGACTTGCGCGCCGCGCTTAAGGTTGGCAGCGATGGGCGCGCTGATCGACGGCTCGGTCCGTACATTGACGGCGCGCGCCACATACATGGCGGGATGCTCGGCCTTGGGCTGCACCGCGGCAGCGACCGGCGGCGACGCGGGTTGGGCGGCTTCGGGCGTGCCGGGAATGAAATTGCCGCCCAGCGTCTCGATCTGCCAGCGAATGCTATCGGGCAACATGCTTTCAAGCCGGGGGAACAACAACACCGCCGCGGCCGCCACGGCCACCACCACGGCGACATCGCGGAACAATTTCTGCCGGGATTTCTGCTGCTGGGTCAGCTCTTCCGAATCCGCCCCCACCGCTCCCATCAAAGGCTGCCAGCGCGAGCCGGGCGTGTCGCGCACCGTGCCCAGCCGCGTATGTTCCTGCATCGCCTGGGTCTGCACGATGGAGATTTCGCGGTCGGCCAAGGTGGCACGCAGCGATTTGATCTCGCGCTCCAGCGAATGGACATAAGCGTCGTCGTCGGCCTTGGTCGAATCGAGGCGGCGCGCCCGGGCGAGCGTGGCTTCCGCCGCTTCGGTGCGTTCGATCATCTCGGCCTGGAGCGTGGCTCTCTCCTTCTGCCAGCGCGCTTCCGCCGCTTTCAGTTTCTCGGCGCTGTCCTTTTCCACCGCCACGCGCAAGGCCGCGATGGCGCTTTCCGCCGCTTTTCCTTTCTGTTCGAATTCTGTGCGCAACTGGGTCACTTCAGCCTCGCGTTCGGAAGAAAGTCTGGCCGCCTCGGCCTTGGTTGCCGCCGCCTCGGCCATGCGCGCTTCCAGCGCGGTGTTGGCGACGGCCAATTCGCTTTGCGCTTTCAGGCGTTGATGTTCCAGCTCGCGGCGAAGCGCGGCAACCTCTTCGGAAGGCTGCGCGGCGCGGGCGAGCGACGCTTCCGCCGCTTCGGCCCGTGACGTCATGGCGGCAAGCGCGGCCGCGGCTTCCGTCTGTTTCGACTGGACGGCGGCGATTTCACCCTGGGCCTTCACACGCTGATGCTCCAGCTCGCGCTTGAGCTGATTGAGAGCGATGTCCTGGTCCCCGGACGAAGGCGCTTTGGCGAGCGCGGCTTCCGCGGCTTCGGCCCGCGCTATGGCGGCGGCCAGCGCGGCGGCACCTTCGACCGCCTTGGCGTCGGCGCTCGCATGAATGGCGGCGATATCTTCCTGCGTCTTGACCCGTTGATGCTCCAGTTCGCGGCGAAGCTGGTTCAACGCCAATTCGCGATCGGCATTGGGCAGAGCGGCGGCGCGGGCGTCCGCCAGATCCCGCTCCACGCTTTCAGCCCGTGCGTTCGCCGCGGCGAGCGCCTGGTCGGCGCGCCCCTGCCACTCCGCTTCCGCTGTCTTGAGCGTCTCCGCGGCCTTTTCCTCCAGCGCCACTTTTGCCGATAGAAGATCCATCTCGAGCTGGAAGCGCTGGCGCTCCAGATCGGCGCGCAGCTGGCTCATCTCCGCATCATGACCCGATCCTGTTTGCTCGGCGGACGCCAGGGCGGCTTCCGCCGCGTTGGCGCGGGACGTCATCTCAGCGAGGGCTTTCGCGGCACGCTCGATGCCTTCCATTTCGGCCGCCTGTTGGGCGATCTGGGTGGCTTCGGCGGTCTTGAGCGCTTCGGCGAGCTTGGCTTCGGCTTGATCCCTGGCGGCGGCATCGGCCTCGCCTTTCTTGCGAAGCTGTTCCAGTTCGCCCCGCAGATGCTGCAGCTCGCCGCTGGCATCGGCAGCGGCAAGCGCGGCCTGCGCTTTCGCCAGCGCCGCTTCCGCCTGATCGCGGCGCGCGGTCATCTCCGCCAGCGCCTTGCCGGCCTTGGTCTGCCATTCGGTTTCGGCGGCCTTCAGCGCGTCGGCGGCCTTGACCTCCGCCGATCGCCGGGCGGCGGCGATTTCGCTTTCCATTTCTGCGCGCGCCCGTTCCAACGCCGCGCGGGAGGCGCCAAGTTCGCCGTCCCGCGAAGCCAAGGTTTCCTGCGCGGTGCCCAACTCCTGCGCCAACCGCCGGATCTGTGCCGCCTGTTGCTCGCGGGCTATATCGGCGATGGCCTGGACGCGGGATTCCCGCTCCGCCAGCCGTTGCTCGAATTGCTCCTCCAGTTTGGCCTTCTCGGTGGCGAAACGGCCGGGCTCTTGGGCGCGCCACTGGGCTTCGGCGTCCGCCACCGCCTGGTCGAGCTTCTGTTGCAAGAGCACGCCCATGCGCTCGGCGGAAGCGCGCAGCTGCATGAGTTCGGCCTCGCGATGGGCGAGTTTCGACTGTACCTCGCCCAATTCGCGGAGCAGATCCTGCGACGGACCGGGATCGACCGGTTTGGGAAAGCCCGCGCTCTCGCGCTCGCCCCCGCGCTCACCCATGCCGAGAATAGGAAAGTCGATCAAAGCCAGGGTAAAGGCTTCGCTGTCTTCCTTGGCGATCAGACGGATGGAAAGCGTGTGGTCGACGCCCGTGGCGTTCTTGGGCACGAAATAGACCAGCTCGTCCAGCTCATCCAGCGCCAGCGACCAGGAGCCGTCGCCATTATTCTGACCGGCCGAGAAGCGCGCATGCTGCGGCAGATTTTCGATGCGCAGCATGAAGCGGCCGCGCTTGCGATAAGCCTGGATCAAGGGCATCAGATTGACGGGAATGGCGCGCGTCGCCGCCGCCGAATCCGCCGAGGCGCGCGCGGGCATCGCGGCGATCTCTTCCGCCGTCTCCGGTACTCTGCGCAGCCTGGTTGCGCCCTGTTTCATGCATAGCCCATTGAAGCGCAGAACACGCGCGCCCGCCTGCGCGCGAGAGTGCCATTCTCTTCCGTGAAACCGCGTTATTGCGCCGGCGGCAATTTGCCTAAAAATCTTGCCAATCCGGCGAGCATGACAGAAGGCGCCAATGCGGCCGTTTGCGCCGATTCAGCCGCGCCATCCGGGCGTGTTGGTTAACGGGATGCCGCCCTGTCCTTGGGAGCCGGAATCGCCCCACATTAAAGAAAACGAAGGTTCCTCAGCGGCTTGGCACAGGGATTGCTTGGCCGTAACTATCCAGAGCCCGGGTCATGCGCGTCATCAAGCAAACGATCAAATCGGTCTGCCCCGAAATCGCCCTCGATGTCGTTCAGGCCGCTCGCACATACCGCAAGGTTCACGGCGTTTTTCCCAATCTTTTCTTCCCCCGCACCTTCAACGAGAAGGTCATGGCGCGGAGCCTGTTCGACACCAGGCCGATCCTGCGGCAGTTCGCGGACAAATATTCGGTTCGCGACTATGTCTCAAAGCGATTGGGCGAGGCCTTCCTTCCCGAACTATATTGGGTCACCCGTGTCCCGCGGGACATCCCCTTTAACCGTCTGCCCGGCAGCTTCGTGGCCAAGCCCACCCATGGCGCGGGCTGGGTTCGCCTGGTCAGGGACAAGGCCGGGCTGGATAAAGCCGAGCTGGTACGGCAATGCGACTATTGGCTGACGCAGAATTTCTACAAGCGCAATCGCGAGCGGGTTTACAAGGACATCGTTCCGCGCATCCTGATCGAGGAATTGATCGACGACGGCGGCGCGGCCGCGCCCACCGATTACAAATTCATGGTGTTTCATGGGCGGGTCGAGATGGTCTGCGTGATCGCCGGCCGCTTCGTCGATACCCGTGGTTATTTCCTGGACCGCGACTGGAATATGATGGATGCCGGTCTGGCGAGTATGTCCGGCGAAGCCAAAAAAATCGTCCAGCCCGACAACCTTCAAAGGCCTCCCCACCTCGCGGAGATGATCCGCGCCGCCGAGATCCTGGCCAAGGGCATGGATTTTGTGCGGGTGGATTTCTACGACACGCCGAAGAAAATCTATTTCGGCGAACTCACCACTACGCCGGGCGCCGGTCTTTCTCCTTACCATCCGGCCGATTTCGACGCCCAGCTGGGTAAACTCTGGTAATTAATCCGCCGGCCCCTCGACGGAGACGCCCAGGGCCTCAAGCCGTTCCAGTACGCCATTGCGTCTGAGAAGCGGACCGATATCGATCACCGCGATGGTCTTGCCGGGCTTGTCCAGCGCCGCGTTGATGGACCCGGTATAGTCCGCGACATTGCGCTCATTGATGTCGGCCACCGAATGCACGGCGGCAGTGACGCAATCCAGCACCCGGGAATCGCCGTAATTAGCTTTGACGTTCCGGATGTCGCCCACCGCCCAAGCCTCGGCCGCCGGAATCGCGTGGCTGAAGGCGCGGTCCACATCTTCCACAGTTTGCGCCAAGCAGACTTTCTGCTGCGCCAGATCCAGCTTCAGCACATCTTCCGCCGCGTCCAGCACTTCATAACGGGCGATGGGGGCGGATGGCACATGCGCTTTTCGGGCGAGACTGTTGATGGTGTCGCGCGGCTCGTCACGGGTGAGATCGAGCTTGTCGGACAGATCCTGAAACAGGCGTAGCGCCGCGCGCAGCGGCGTATCGGTGCGGTAGCGTCCCTCGTCCTCGCCCAGTTTCTCGCGCAGCGCCACAAAACGGGCGCGCAGCTCCGGAGTCAGCTGAGCCTCCAGCGCCTGGCCGCGCGGCAGGCTGAACTTGCTGCCGTTCTTGATCAGAAACCACGCGCCTTCGAACACACCCACGGAAGGCCGCGGTGGCAACAGGATGGCGCGGGTGCCGTCCAGCAACTCCGCCAGATACTCCTTATTCCATTTGAGCCCGTCGGGCATGGCGCCCACCGTGCCCAGGATCCAGACTTCGGACTCTCCGCGTGTCAGATGCCAGACCGCGGGTCCCGGCGGTGCTTTCACCTCCACGATTTCGGGGGTACCCCATATTTGCGAGGTCTCGGTTGACGGCGTCTGGGCCGAAAGCGGCGATGCAACCAACAAGGCCGCCAGGCTCAAAATTTTTGTCAGCGGATAACGCATTGACTCCATGCAGCTTTCCAAACGCTCACGCCGCACTGCAAAATATCCATCCTGCAATGCAGGGCGAATAAGGAGACGTTACGCTCTTTTGCATCGCGCCGCTTCTGGTTAGTATTCCAGTAACAGTGGACGCACACCGGATTGTTTCCCGGGCATGCAGCCGAGACAAGGAAAAAGCGCGACGGACCAACGGACTTAACATCGTCTCTTAGCTGGAACAGCCATCCGACGTTGGTCTCTTTAGAGGCAGTGATTGGGGAAACGGTCAGCGATATGAGTAGTCCATCGGTGAATGAGCCGTCCCGGCAAAGGCCGGGCACGCGTGAGGAATTGTTGTCCCGGCCGGGCATGGCGCCCACCGACATCAAGCATCCCGATTACTTCCACAAAGTGGTCGATTGCCAATGGGCGTGTCCCGCCCATACGCCGGTGCCGGAATATATCCGGATGATCGCGGCGGGGCGTTATTCCGACGCCTATATGGTCAATTGGCATTCCAACGTCTTTCCGGGCGTGTTGGGCCGCACTTGCGACCGGCCGTGCGAACCGGCTTGCCGGCGCGGCCGGGTCGAAGAAGTCACAACCAATGCCCAGCCGGTGGCGATCTGCCGCCTGAAGCGCGTCGCCGCCGACAACAAGAGCGACGTCAAGGCGCGCATGCCGGCGCCCGCCGCGCAGAAGAACGGCAAGCGCGTGGCGTTGATAGGCGCGGGCCCCGCCTCGCTCACCGTGGCGCGCGATCTTCTGCCGTTGGGCTATACCTGCGTGCTCTATGACAGCGATCTGTCGGCGGGCGGCATGATGCGCACCCAGATCCCCAAATTCCGCCTGCCGGAAAGCGTGCTGGACGAGGAAGTGGATTACATCCTCGATCTGGAGCCGGAATTGCGCCTGGGCCAGAAGATCGATTCCCTGCGCGGGCTTTTGCTGGAGAATTACGACGCCATCTTTGTCGGCTGCGGCGCGCCCCGTGGACGCGAGCTGGATATCCCCGGCCGCCAGGAAGCGAAAGCCAACATTCATATCGGCATCGACTGGCTCTCTTCGGTTTCCTTCGGTCACACCACCAGGATCGGCAAGCGGGTGATCGTGCTGGGCGGCGGCAACACCGCCATGGATTGCTGCCGCACCTCGCGCCGCCTGGGCGGCGAAAATGTGCAGGTGGTGGTGCGTTCCGGCTTCGAGGAGATGAAGGCCTCTCCCTGGGAGAAGGAAGATGCCCAGCATGAAGGCATCCCCATCCATAATTTCCTGGTGCCCAAGGAATTCCTGCACGAGGACGGCAAGCTGGTCGGCGTGCGCTTCGAAAAGGTGAAGGCCGAATACGACGCCAAGAAGAAGCGGCATCTGGTGCCCTCGGGCGAGCCGGATGTGGTGATGCCGTGTGACGATGTGTTGGTGGCGGTGGGCCAGGAGAACGCCTTCCCCTGGATCGAACGTGACATCGGCCTGGTGTTCGACAAATGGGACATGCCCATGGTCGATCCCGTCACCATGCAATCCACCCATCCCAAGATTTTCTTCGGGGGCGACGCCGCCTTCGGACCCAAGAACATCATCTGGGCAGTGGCGCACGGCCATGACGCCGCCATCTCCATCGATCTTCTGTGCCAGGGCAAGGACGTCACCAAGCGGCCGCCGCCGGACGTCAATCTATCCAGCCAGAAGATGGGCATCCATGAATGGAGCTATGACAACGATATCTCCAACGACATTCGCTACAAGGTGCCGCACGCGCCGCTGGACCAGACGCTGAAGAATGTGAAGCTGGAAGTGGAGCTGGGCTTCGACATACGCCAGGCTTTCCTGGAAGCCCAGCGCTGCCTCAATTGCGATATCCAGACCGTGTTCGATGCGCCCAAATGCATCGAATGCGATGCCTGCGTCGATATCTGCCCCATGGATTGCATCACCTTCACCCCGAACGGCGAGGAGAAGGAATTGCGTCAGCATCTGTCGGCGCCTTCGCTCCATCCTCAGACACAGGATCTTTATATCGCCGACGGGCTCAAGACCGGCCGCATCATGGCCAAGGACGAAGACCTTTGCCTGCATTGCGGGCTCTGCGCCGAACGGTGTCCCACCGGCGCCTGGGACATGCAGAAATTCCTGCTGAACGCACCCAAGACGGAGTATGCATGTCGGCATCCATAAGGGCCATCAACGACTTCGTCGTCAAATTCGCCAACGTCAACGGCTCGGGCTCGGCGTCGGCGAACGAGATGTTCGCCCGTTCGCTGTTGCGCATGGGGGTGCCGGTGGCATCGCGCAACATCTTCCCCTCCAACATTCAAGGCCTTCCCACCTGGTATGAAGTGCGCGTGTCGGGCCAGGGCTGGCTGGGACGGCGGGGCGGCACCGACCTGATGGTGGCGATGAATCCCCAGACCTGGGACAAGGACGTCGCCTCCATCGATCCCGGCGGCTATCTCTTCTACGATTCTTCGCGGCCCATTCCGCAGTCGAAGTTCCGCGGCGACATCAATGTCATCCGCATGCCGCTGACGGAAATCTGCAACGCTGCCTATAGCGATCCGCGCCAGCGCCAGCTTTTCAAGAACATCATCTATATCGGCGCGCTGGCCGAGCTTCTGGGCATCGACATCTCGGTGTTGGAGACGCTGATCGGCGAGCAGTACAAAAGCAAGCAGGCCCTGATAGCGCCCAACCATCAGGCGCTGCATATGGGTCACGATTACGCCCGCGACAATCTTGCCGGCCAGTGCGGCTTGAAAGTGGAGAAGGCCGACGGCGTGCGCGACCGCATCTTCGTCAATGGCAACGAAGCGGCGGCCTTGGGCTGCGTCTATGGCGGCGCCACGGTGGCGGCGTGGTATCCCATAACCCCATCCACTTCGGTGGCCGAATCCTTCGCCAAGCATTGCAAGAAATACCGGGTCGATCCCGTCACGGGAAAAAACAAGTTCGCCATCATCCAGGCGGAAGACGAAATCTCCGCGATCGGCGCGGTGGTGGGCGCGGGCTGGAACGGCGCGCGCGCCTTCACCGCAACCTCCGGTCCCGGCGTCTCCCTGATGCAGGAATTTCTGGGCCTGGCCTATTTCGCGGACATTCCCGTGGTCTTGATCGATGTGCAGCGGGGCGGACCCTCCACCGGCATGCCCACCCGCACCCAGCAAGCCGATCTGCTGCTGGCGGCTTATGCCAGCCATGGCGACACCAAGCATGTGATGCTGTTCCCCCAGGATCCCAAGGAACTGTTCGAGTTCGCCGCCCAGGCCTTCGATCTGGCGGAGCGGCTACAGACCCCCATCTTCGTGATGGAGGATCTCGACATCGGCATGAATGAATGGCTGTGCGAGCCCTTCACCTGGAATGACGAGCGCAAATATGACCGCGGCAAGATCATGACCGCGGACGATCTGGATGCCGGCAAGACCTTCGGCCGCTATCTGGATGTGGACGGCGACGCCATCCCCTATCGCACCTTGCCCGGCGTGCATCCCAGCAAGGGCGCCTATTTCACCCGCGGCTCCAGCCACGACAAGATGGCCAAATACACCGAGGAAGGCGATGCCTACCAGGAGGTGATGCAGCGGCTCTTGCGCAAATTCGAGACCGCCAAATCCTACGTGCCCGTGCCGGTGATCAAACAGGCAAAAGAGAAGACCCGTTTCGGCGCGATCTATTTCGGCTCGACCGCGCCGGCCATGAATGAAGCGTTGGCGGCACTGGAAGGCCAGGGCCTGCATCTCGACACGCTGCGCCTGCGCGCCTTTCCCTTCGCCGATCTGGTGACGGATTTCATCAATTCGCATGACCAGGTGTTTTTGGTGGAGCAGAACCGCGATGCCCAGATGCGCATGCTTCTGGTCAATGAGTGCGGCATCGATCCGGCCCGCTTCATCTCCATCCTGCATTATGACGGCACGCCCATCACGGCGCGCTTCATCAATCAGGCCATTGCCGAACGCATGACCATGAAATCGCGAGAGGCCGCGGAATGACCTACATCCTCAAGCCCAAGCTGCGCCATCCCGCGTTGCCGGTGAACAAATTGGGCTTCACCCATCGCGATTACGAGGGCACGGTTTCCACTCTCTGTGCCGGCTGCGGCCATGACTCGATATCATCGGCCATCATCCAGGCCTGCTTCGAACTGGCGATCGAACCCCACCGGGTGGCGAAACTGTCGGGCATCGGCTGCTCGTCCAAGACGCCCACCTATTTCCTGGGCCAGAGCCACGGCTTCAATTCCGTGCATGGCCGCATGCCGTCGGTTCTGACCGGCGCCAATATGGCCAACAAGGATCTGATCTATCTGGGCGTGTCGGGTGACGGCGACACCGCTTCGATCGGACTGGGCCAATTCGTCCATTGCGTCCGCCGCGGCGTCAACATGGTCTATATCTGCGAGAATAACGGCGTCTATGGCCTGACCAAGGGCCAATTCTCCGCCACCGCCGATAAGGGCTCCAAGAGCAAAGGCGGCGCCAGCAACATGGACACGGCGCTCGATCTCGCCAGCATGGCGCTGATGGTGGGCGCCAGTTTCGTGGGCCGCAGTTTCTCCGGCGACAAGGAGCAGATGGTGCCCTTGATCATGGCGGCGATGAAGCATCCCGGCCCCTGCTTCATCGACATCGTCAGTCCTTGCGTGGCGTTCAACAACCATGCCGGCTCGACCAAGGCTTATGATTTCGTGCGCGCCCACAACGAGGCGGTGAACCGGCTGGACATCATGGAGCCGCGCGATCCCATCACGGTGGAATATGCGCCCGGTACCACCGAAGAGGTGGCGCTGCATGATGGCTCTACTTTGCGGCTGGCCAAGCTGGACGCCAATTACGACCCGAACGACCGCATCATGGCGATGGCCTATCTGCAGGCCAAGGCGGCGCGCGGCGAGCTGGTGACGGGACTTATCTATATGGACAAGAGCGCGGGCGACCTGCACGCCAATCTCAACACCGTGGATGCGCCGCTCAACGCGCTTTCGGAAAAGGATCTTTGCCCGGGCACAAAGGCGCTCGACGGCTTCAATGCATCGCATCGTTAGAGGTACGAAACCGAACATTTAACTGCGCCTCTTTCCAGCACATTGGGATCCTAAGCTTAGAATTCCACGTGGACAAGTTGTCGCG